>Ga0326513_10000393_pt1 | contig 36804 bp, 33 predicted proteins | sample 2_2465_0518_D_FD_203654 | JGI IMG/M metagenome (GOLD analysis project Ga0326513, IMG submission 203654) | Bovine rumen microbial communities from UC Davis, California, United States - 2_2465_0518 | ecosystem: Host-associated > Mammals > Digestive system > Stomach > Rumen | place: USA...
CTCCCACGGAAAGTCCTGGGTTACAGAACCCCGGATGAAATCTTCGAGGAGGAAATCGACCGAATCTACCAGGCTACTGCCTAGCGGAGGGTGTCCAACTTGTTATTGCAATTTGCGGAGGAATTATTAGAAAGAAGATGGAAAGAAAAAAATCTTTAAATGCAAATCAAATCAAGCTGATGGCCATCATTGCTATGACGATAGACCATCTCACATGGGCTTTCTTCCCCGGCACACAGGCGGTATGGTACGTCTTTACACTGCATATTATTGGGAGACTGACAGCACCTATCATGTGGTTCTTCATTGCGGAGGGATGTCACTACACTCACAATATGAAAAAGTATGTGGGCAGGCTCTTCTTTTTTGCCTTACTTTCGCATTTTGCCTATGATTTTGCTTTTGGTATTCCGTTTCTTCCATTCTCAACAGGAGCTTTCAATCAGACCAGTGTGATGTGGTCACTAGCCTGGGCTGCAGTATTGATTTGGATCTGCGGAGAAGACCAAATCCCGCAGTGGGTAAAAATTATTTCGATTGTGGCAATCTGCTTGATCTCATTTCCGTCAGACTGGTCAACGATTGCAGTTATGTGTCCTTTTTTCCTTTATGCGCATAGAGAAAACTTTAAGCTGCAGGCCAGGGATATTGTCATTTGGACATTCGTTTACGCAGCGGTGTATTTCCTTTTTCTGGATAAGTTGTATGGCGTACTGCAAATGTTTACTTTCCTGACCATCCCGATTCTTGCAAGGTATAATGGTGAACGGGGCACATGGAAAGGGATGAAGTGGTTCTTTTACATTTACTATCCGGCTCATCTGGTTGTGATTGGAATCATAAGAATTTTGCTGCATGGCAATGTTTCAATCATCTTTTAGAAATATGATGGTGTCTACTGTTTACTTTGAGAAATAGTAGATATGTTCCCGCTATGGATATGAGGATGTAAGAAATGATTGTGTATTTTAGTGCAACCAGAAAACATGGTCAGTATCATCATTCGAAAGTGAGCAGTTAAATGAAAATCACGTCAATAAAAACCGGTTCCACACTGGTATCAGATGCCGTTCCGGATAGAAGTACACATAGGTGGAAACTGGCTTATACAGGTTTATTTCAAAGCCGTAGGAAGAGAATATTGCTTCCGGTAAAATGCTTTTATGTTGAAGTAGCAGGTCACCATATATTAATTGATGCCGGGTGGAGCAAAGAAGTAGTTGATCATCCGATTAAACATCTTGGGATTGGACTCTGGTTTGCCAGCGAACCGGTTATGCAACGTGAAGAAGCTGCTGTAAATCAATTGAAGGATCTGCCGGTTGATTCGATCTACATGACACATTTAGACAGCGATCACGCTTCAGGCTTAAATGATTTCATTGGGGTCCCTGTTTATGCATCGGGAGAAGAAATAGAAGCTGTTAAGAAAAACGGCATGCGATATGGAAAACTGACATCAAACATTTTGATAAACGCAATCTCGTTTGCTGTTGATGAAAATGCACCATTTGGAAGGTCGGCTGATGTGTTTGGAGATGGAAGCGTCATTGCCTATCTGACGCCGACACATAGCCACGGAAGCGTAATCTATAAAATCAACGGTGATAATAAATTCGCATTGATAGTAGGAGATAACGGATACAATGAAGAAGCCTGGAAACAGGGGATATTACCGGGACCGCTTTTCCATGCTGATAATATGAAAAAATGCCTGGCATGGATTAATCAACAAAGCACACAGAACAATTGCTGTGGAATTTACTGCGCTCATGATTCAATAGACAGATAATCAGGAAGTAACTTTCTATGAAAAGATTTTTTCGTAAAAACAGAATCCTGCTACTGGCAATTTGCGCCGTCTTCCTGTGCGGCATGGTATTTTTTTCCCAACGTGCCGGATTGTTTTCGGATTCTCGGGAGTTTCTGCAGACGCAATCTACGAAGATGCAGACGGGCGATCAGCAGACGGAGAACCAGCAGACGGACAACCAGCAGACGGGCGATCAGCAGACGGGCGATCAGCAGACGGACAACCACCAGACTGCCAATCAGAGCAGCTTCCTTGTGGAGTTCGCAGATGTGGGGCAGGGGGATTGTGCTCTGATCGAATGCGACGGGCACAGCATGCTGATCGACGGCGGCAGCCGCAGAGCATCTGCGATCGTCTATACGATGCTGAAGGAGAAGGGAATCTCAAAGCTGGATTACATGGTCGCAACGCATCCGGATGAGGACCATATCGGCGGCCTGTCCGGTGCGCTCCACTACGCGTCGGCCGATATATGCTTTTCTCCTGTCAAAGAGTATGACTCGGAAAGCTTTGCAAATCTTCTGCAATATCTCGGCGATGAAGGGAAAACGGTGACCGTTCCCGCGGAATACCAGACCTTTGATCTGGGCACGGCAAAAGTGGAACTTTTCTGTCCGGATCCGGAAGCCGAAGAGATCAATAATCGATCAATCATCACGAAAGTCACCTATGGAAAAAACGTTTTTCTCTTCATGGGAGATGCGGAGGAAGAGGAGGAAATGGCGTTCCTTTCCGCGCAAGAGGATGTGACCTGCGATGTGCTGAAGGTGGGGCATCACGGAAGCGCGTCTTCCACGACAGCCGAATTTCTTCGGAAAGTCAAGCCGGAGACCGCGATTCTATCAGTTGGTGCGGGAAATGATTACGGGCATCCGACGGAACGTACGCTGCAGAGGCTGCGGGATGCCGGCGCGGAGATTTGCAGGACAGATCTGGAAGGGAATATTATCTTCACGAGCGACGGACAGGACGTGATGATCACCGTAGATAAGCAGGCAAGTGAAGAGACTCTGTGGACGCCGGGAAATGCGGGTCCGGTGCAGAACATGGAAACTGATTCGGTATCCGGTCCCGACAGCAGTCCGGCGGCCGAAAACGATGGGGTGTCCGAAACCGGTTCGGCAAACGAAAACGATGCGGCGGAGATTACTTATGTCTTAAATGTGAATTCGAATAAGTTCCATCGGCCCACCTGTCCCAGCGTGAAGGACATCAGTTCATGGAACAGGATCGACTACAGCGGGACCAGAGAAGATGTGATCGAAATGGGGTACACGCCCTGTAATAGGTGTGATCCGTAGATCCGCGGCCGTTCTCATCCATGGTGAGAGCGTAGAAAAACACTTTTCGTGCCATTCCCGATTTGTTATAATTTATCCGACGCAGTACATTTTCAAAGCGGGAGTTTGATAAATGACAGCATATTTTCACCTTCCGGGACTTTTTGAGTTCCATGAATTATACAAGGTCTTTCTCCCTGTGTTCTGCGGGCACAGGGAATATTTTTATGACGGGTACGAGATCGGGTCCATCTACGGGGCGCCTTCCGACTGCCTCTGGGGAGGCGGCCGCGTGGAGAACGGGGAAGCGGATGCCGACGAAGTTTTTGCATGGATGAGAGAGTACGGGATCTCCGCGCGCTTGACCTTCAGTAATTCATTGCTTGGGGAGGAACATCTGACGGACAAGCGGTGCAATGACCTTTGCGCGATGCTGAGCGGTGAGGATCGGCCAGGCAGTTTTTTCGACGATGGCGCGGGGAAGAGTGTTGCAAATGGCATTATCGTGCATTCGGATCTGCTCCTTGCATATCTTCGCAAAAACTACCCTTCTCTCTATATGATCTCGTCTACAACCAAAGTGCTGACGGAGTTTGAAGAATTCCGTAGGGAACTGGACCGGGAGGAGTTTCGCTATGTCGTTCCGGACTTTCGGCTGAACAAGGCGCTCGAGAAATTGTCCGGTTTGACGGAAGAAGAGAAGGGGAAGGTGGAATTCCTCTGTAATGAGTGCTGCTCGTTCGGCTGCACCGACAGGAAGGACTGCTATGAGGATGTCAGCCGGAAGAACCTGGGATTAACAGGGCCGTCGCATATCTGCAGAGCGCCCGGCGCCGGGGAGGGCTACCGCTTCTCAAGGGCAATGAAGAATCCCGGCTTCATCAGCAAAGAGGATATACAGCAGATCTATCTGCCGATGGGATTTACCAATTTCAAGATCGAAGGCAGGGGACTGGGCAGTGCGCTGGTGCTGGAGTTTTTGCTTTATTACATGGTGAAACCGGAATATCAGATCCATGTACGAGAGGCAATCTATCTGGATAATCAGTTGGATCTGTTTTGAAGAAAATTGTCGGAGAAGAACATAAATATAGTGACAAAATAATGATTCAACTCGGCATTGTTGTATATTGGGCATTAGTTTGTGATAAAATACTATTGGATACTGACGGTATATTTTTTGATACATAATTCATACGTGTGCAGCCACTCGATAACAGCAGGGGAAAGAAGATACAGACAAGAAGATACAGGCAAGAAGATACAGACAAGAAGATGCAGGGATATCGGGAAGGATGCGGCGATGGAACGACCGGAAACGAAAAACTTCATGAAGATCTATCGGGCAGCCTTGGAAGGCAGGAAGATTGACACGGAAACGGATCAGAGCGGATGGGAGAGGCTGTTCGAGATGGCTTCCGTGCAAAATGTTTTGCCAATGATTTACGATTCGACAGCGGAGGCTTTTAACCGTTCCGATTGTGAAGTGGATATGAAAGCCACTATACGCGCGCAGGTTATGGGACAGATTACAACGCAGATCAGGCGGACCGACGCTTTTCTGAAATTATATCGGAAGTTTGCGGCTGCGGGGGGCGAGCCGATCGTGCTCAAGGGACTGATCTGCCGGCAGCTATACCCGGATCCGGACGCGAGAAGTTCCGGGGATGAGGACCTGTTGGTAGAGGAGGACGTTTTTTCCCTTTATGATGGGGTTCTGACGACCGCCGGCTGGTCGATTGCCGATGAGAAGACGGATCCGCTGACGGACTTCGAGGTGTCCTATCGTTCGGAGCGGTCACCGCTATGCCTGGAAGTGCATAAGACCCTGTTTGCCCCGGAGAATGCCGCTTACGGAGATATGAACCGACTGTTCGAGGGAGCGCGGGAACGCTCCGTGAGGACGAAGATCGACGGCGTTGAGATCCGCACTCTTTGCGAGACGGATCATGTACTGTATCTGATTCTGCACGCGTTCAAGCATTTTCTGCACGGCGGCGTGGGCATACGGCAGATCAGTGATATTGCCCGCTTTGCGGATGTATATCGGACAAAGATCGACTGGATCGAGATCCGCGAGAAGTGTAAGAAGGTGCGGGCGGATCGCTTTGCGGAAGCACTGCTTCAGATCGCCGTCACTCATATGGGACTTGATCCGGCGGCCCTTTCACCCGATTGGCAGCCGCAGATCAACAGCACAGATCTTCTGGAGGACTGCCTGAATGCAGGCGTCTACGGGACCAGCTCGATGGCAAGAAGGCACAGCGGCAACATGACACTTCACGCGGCAGCGGAAGGAAGTGCTGCCGGCGGAGCGAAGAGATCGCTGCTGCGGACGGTTTTTCCATCGGCAAGGGAACTTTCCGGACGTTACCGGTATCTGAAAAAACTGCCGATCCTTCTGCCTGTCGCATGGTGTGACCGCATTCTCCGATATCGGGGAGAAAAAGGTGAGGTGGCGCAGAACGCGAAGGAGGCGATCCGGATCGGCAATGAGCGGATCGAACTTCTGGAGGAATATGGGATCATCGATTCATGAGACTGTCTGATAAGGAAAGGAGCGGATCGTGGCGGAACGGAAATATCGCGCAAAAACGGATTTTATTCTGCGGAAGATCGACGGGAGCAATGTCCTTATTTCGACGGGAGAAAATCTGGCCTCCTTCAATGGATATATCGAAATGAATGATACGGCTTGTTTTATCTGGGAAACGCTCGCCGAGGAAAAAAGCGAGGCGGAGCTGTTGGCGATCATGCGGGAGTATTATGAGACTGATCCGGAGCAATTAGAAAAGGATGTTTGCGAATTCCTGGAGGAAATGCAGACGTATCAGATGCTGGAAGTGCTATGACGCAGGAAGTAATAACGCGGAGAAGACCGCTGAACGGAACTTTTGAACTGACACTTCGCTGTAATCTCCATTGCAGGATGTGTCTGTTCCGACATAAGGACTCTGAGAATGAAGCGCTGAGAGCGCGGGAATTATCTGCCGGGGCATGGATAGATCTGGCGCAGCAGGCAGCCGAGCTGGGAACGTTCAGCATCCTCATCACAGGCGGGGAGCCATTGCTTCGTCCGGACTTTTCGGAGATCTGGGAAGGAATCTATCGAAAAGGCTTTATGACGGAGCTCTACACAAATGCGACGCTTGTTACACCGCAGATTATGAAGACGTTGAAAAAGTGCCCGCCGCATCGGATCGGGATCACCGTCTACGGCGCATCGGAGGAAACGTATGAAAAAGTCTGCGGCAGTGCCGATGCCTATAACCGGATGATGGAGGGCGCGGATCTTCTGACAGAACTTCCGTCGCGGGTGAGATTCCGTACGACGCTGATCCGTGATAATGCCGGTGAGCTGTCGGAAATGGAACGCCTGATTAAGGAACGATATGACCGTCCGCTCACGATGACGAGGATGGTCACGGGACCGGTCAGGGGAGGTGCGGCCGATGTGCGGTCCTGCCGGCTGGGCGCGCGGGAAAATGCGGAAATTATCGCGGGTCGAAAGCATATGATCATCGATGAGAAAGTATCTTCCGAAGGTCCGGTGGCTGAGAAAAAGGCCGAGGGGTATCTGCTGGGGTGCCATGCCGGCATCGATCAGTATACGATAACCAATGACGGGAAATTACTCGGCTGTCAGATGCTGGATAAATTTGCCACAGACGCTCTTAGGGAAGGCTTGAAAAAGGCATGGGAAATCTGGCCCGAAACGCTTACCGAACGGAAACAAAACGTTTTTTGCAAAAGCTGCCCGTACAGAGGCGCGTGCCTGGATTGCTACGCCTACCGCTTGGCGGAAACGGGCGGACTTACGGACAGGCCCGCATATATATGTGAAGATGCTGCGCTTATGAATCGAATGCGCGGCGGAAAGGAGTGCATTGTATGAAATATGAGAAACCGAGAATGCACAGAGTGGAACTTCGTGCAAGGGAAGCAATTGCCGGCAGTTGCTGGTCGGATGATGCCAGCGGTAAGGTAGATGACTGGATCTACTATCCCTTAGGCGAAGATGTGAACAAGAATGTATGGATCCGCTTCGATGTAAATCATAACTGTAACTCAGAGGATTTTAACGCGCTGGAATTTCACAATTGCACGGCGGCAGATACGATCGGGACAATGACTTACATGGAGCTTCTGGCGGAATATCAGGCCAGCACGGATCTTAAACATGAAGCAGGCGGCAGCAATTACGTGGATCCCAATTCCTGGAAATGATCACTTCACGGCTGTATCGCTTCGGAAATCTGTACTGCCGTTTCCTGATTCCGGTCACGCGTATCGGGCTGCCGGTGTATCATGATCTCCTGGATGCGTACCGCGTTCATGTGATCCCGGATCCGGGGGAGGTCCTTACCGTCGACATGAACTGCGAAGAGACAGCCGTGATCGATTCGGATAGTGGAAATGCCGACATTACTTCAACAAAAAATTACGCGCAGACTCTTCGGGAAGAGAGGATCCAATATCTGAAGATGTCTGTACAAAGAACCGGGGATGACTGTCTGGACTGGATCCTGGAGGATACGGAAAATGGGGAACATCTCCTTCGGTTTCGTTTGTCCGCAGATCGAAGGAAAATCAGCCTGGAAGAGGATCATACCGATACGGGAGGCTGCTTCGCCTTCGCGTGGCTCAGTAATCTGCTTCCGTATGCAGCGGCAGAGCGGCGGATGCTGACTTTTCACGGGGTGCTGTTGGAATATAGGAACCTTGGAATTGTTATATCCGCGCCTTCAGGCACGGGAAAAACAACGCATGCCCGCCTGTGGCGTGATCTGAAGGGTGCTCATATTATCAATGGGGATAACGCGGTATGCGTGATGAACGAGGGTATCTGGCATGGCTGCGGCGTGCCCTGGAGCGGCTCGAGCGGCGAACAGATCGCTGCATCGGTACCGATAAAGGCGATGGTCGTTCTCGAACGTGGTTCCTCGAATCACTGCCGTCAGATCACCGGATTCGAGGCCTTTCATGCCGCATATGAAAACACGGTCTGCGAGCGGTGGGACAGGCATCATCTGGATGTGATCCTGAGCCTGCTGGAGCAGTTTCTTCAGGATGTGCCGGTCTATCGTCTGTCGTGTCTTCCGGATGCGGATGCCGTCGAAACTCTGTATCGAGCGATCTTTCGGAAGGAGAACGAGTCTGAAGTTCGTATTGAGGGAGTTCATGGCGAGGAGCCTTGAGATTTCCACGAAAAAATTGAGGATTTATTGGCGGGACAGCGGAGGCTGCCTCGCCGTTTTTATGTTAGAACTTGGCAAAAACGGCAAATTCGGTTATTGTTAAGAGTAGGTTATTTTTCTTTCTGAACGATTTTACACGATAATAACGAAGGGAATGCCGTTTCGCAACAAGGAGAAGAGGATGGAGTTTTTTGACGTATATAATGAGAAAAAAGAAAAGACAGGGAAGACACTTCCGAGAAAGGGAAGCTTTCTGAAGGAAGGAGAATATCAGCTGATCGTGCTCGCACTCATCGAGAGACCGGATCATAAGTTTCTGATCACGCGTCGTTCACTGAACAAGAAATGGGCTGCCGGAGCGTGGGAAGTTTCCGGAGGCGGCGTGCAGGCAGGCGAATCATCGTACGATGCTGTCAAGAGAGAGGTCCTTGAGGAGACGGGACTGGATATCAGCGACGCGGAGGGCAGGTGCATCTATACATATTCCAATGTTGATCTTGCGCGCGGTGATAATTACTTTGTAGATATTTACCACTTCCACATGGATTTTGCGGCAGAGGACGTACATGTGCAGGAGTCCGAGGCGATCGGCTTCGACATCGTTCCGTTCTCGAAGATCAGGAGCCTTCGCGAGGCGGATCAGTTCCTGCATTACGAAAGGATCCTGGAAGCTTTCGAAGCGGAAGGCTGCCGACCGGAATAATTAGGACGGGAGAACGTATGAAATGCCTGTGAAAAAGAAACTGACGAATGTGTCGGAAGAGAAGAAAAAACTGGCGCTTGCGGTGATCGAACGCCTTGCGGATGAATATCCGGACGCGCATTGCACATTGGCATATGAGGATGCCTGGCAGCTGCTTGTCAGTGTTCGCCTGGCTGCGCAGTGCACCGACGCGAGGGTGGATATTGTCACACCGAAGCTTTACGAGAAATTTCCGTCCATTGAAGCACTTGCGGCAGCGGAACCGGAGGAGATCGAGGAGATCGTCCGGCCCTGTGGACTGGGAAAAAGCAAGGCGAGAGATATCTCTGCCTGCATGCGTATGCTGCATGAGAAATATCATGACAAGGTCCCGGATACGATGGAAGAACTACTGTCTCTGCCCGGTGTTGGGCGAAAGAGCGCCAATCTGGTTCTCGGCGATGTGTTTGGGAAGCCGGCGATCGTTACGGATACTCATTGCATCCGCCTCTGCAATCTGATCGGACTCGTTGACGGAATCAAGGAACCGGCAAAGGTGGAGAGAGAGCTGTGGAAGATCGTTCCGGCCGAAGAGGGGAGCGACCTCTGTCACCGTTTTGTTCTGCACGGCAGAGCAGTCTGCATCGCCAGAAGACCGCAGTGTGATAAATGCACTCTGGCGGATATCTGCCGGTACGCGAAGTCACAGAAGGATGAGACAAAGTAACTTAAATGAAACAGCAAAGTGAGGAAGCATTGGGAGATCCGGTGCGAATCGTTTGCGTAATAAACAAAAAATGCCCGCCGGCACGCTGCATGGTAAAGATCAGCGCCCGGCGGGCATTTTGTTTTTCGTTATTTCATGGACATCTGACGGAAGAGTTCCATTTTCATATCATAAAGCTTATCGGAAAGGTCCACATAGACCTCCGCCGGATTATCCAGACGTTTGGTCTCGTCCCAGAGCGTATCCATCTCTTTGCGGCAGATCTTCTGGATCTCCATCGTTGACGGATTTTCGTATACAGGCAGGCCGTTTCGGAAGATCGGTACGAGAAGTTCGCGAACCGAATATGTTCCGCCGGCAAGTGTGGTCTTCTTCCACGGAGAGACCGGATCGAAGATCGTCAGATCCTTTGATGCGTCGAACGTCTCGCCGTCGAGCGCGATCAGGTCCGCACGAATTTTTCCGGAAACATTATCGTAGAAGCGGAAGACGGTTTTGTTGCCGGGATTGGTAACCTTCGCGGTATTCTCGGACAGCTTGATCTTCGGTGTGAATTCTTTATCGTCGATGTTTTTGATGGCAGCCATTTTATAAACGCCGCCGAATGCAGACCAGCCGTTGGAGGTGATCAGGTTTGTTCCGACACCCCAGGAGTTGATTTTGGCTCCCTGCTGCTTCAGGGAAGTGATCAGATATTCATCCAGATCGGAGGACGCGGAAATGATCGCGTCGGCAAATCCTTCCGCCGCCAGCATTTCATAAGCTTTCTTGGACAGGTAGGCAAGGTCGCCCGAATCGATGCGGATACCGTAGCCCTTCAGCTCGATTCCCTTTTCGCGAAGTTCCTTGAATACCTTGATCGCGTTCGGAACACCGGATTTCAGCACATCGTAGGTGTCGACGAGCAGAATGCAGGCATTCGGATACATATTCGCGTAGGTACGGAAAGCGGTCAGCTCGTCCGGGAAGCTCATGATCCAGCTGTGTGCGTGCGTTCCTTTTACCGGAACACCGAACATCTTGCCGGTCAGAACGTTGGAAGTTCCCACGCAGCCGGCGATAACTGCGGCGCGTGCGCCGTAATTGCCGGCGTCGGCACCCTGCGCACGGCGGAGACCGAATTCCATGACACCGTCACCCTTGGCAGCATGAACGACGCGGCTTGCCTTGGTGGCGATCAGAGACTGATGATTAATAAAGTTAAGAATAGCCGGCTCGATCAGCTGTGCTTCCATCAGCGGTGCAACGACCTTCAGGAGCGGCTCGCGGGGGAAGACAACCGTGCCTTCCGGAATCGCGTAAATATCGCCGGTAAAGTGGAAACCGCGCAGGTATTCCAGGAAGTCATCCTCGAAGATTCCGAGACTTCTGAGATAATCGATATCATCCGGGGAGAAGTGCAGCTCACGGATATAATCGATAGCCTGGTCCAGGCCGCAGGCGATTGCATAACCGCCGTTGCACGGATTTGTACGGTAAAAAGCATCGAATACTACGATCTGATCTGTCGGGTTTTTGAAATAACCCTGCATCATGGTCAGCTCATAGAGGTCGGTCATGATGGTGAGATTACGATCAATCATTTTTTTAAACCTCCGTTTAGACTCCATACAAAGAGCCTGCCCGCATTCGGGGCATCATAAATATTAGTGCGGGAGAGCATATCGAGTGTCTCCAGTGGCAGGTCAGAAAATGATGAAATCACCTGCCTGCATCACTAGAAGTATATCACTGAGTTAAGATAAAAACAATAAATTGCAGGGCAAACCGACGGAACTGCAGAGAACTGTCTGCGCGATGAAAAGGAATTGCGAAAAAACGAAAAGGAAGAAGGAAAGTACTTGCCAAGGATTAGAAGTTATGATACTATAATCGAGTGTCAAAGCGAAAGGCGCAATGCGGCTCCGTGGTCAAGAGGTTAAGACATCGCCCTTTCACGGCGGTAACACGGGTTCAATTCCCGTCGGAGTCATATGCATCGAATAGATGCCAGGCCGATGTGGCTCAATTGGCAGAGCAGCTGATTTGTAATCAGCAGGTTATCGGTTCGAGTCCGATCATCGGCTCTATGGACCCTTAGCTCAGCCGGTTAGAGCGGTGGCCTTATAAGCCATGTGTCCTGGGTTCAAGTCCCAGAGGGTCTATTTTCAGGACATGAGCTAAAAGATTCTGAAACAAATTTTATATTCTGGCCCGGTGGCTCAGTTGGTTAGAGCGCCGCCCTGTCACGGCGGAGGTCGTCGGTTCGAACCCGATCCGGGTCGCTTCAATTGAATATGGGGTCTTAGCTCAGCTGGGAGAGCATCTGCCTTACAAGCAGAGGGTCACAGGTTCGAGCCCTGTAGGCCCCATTAGAAACTGCTTCACGAATATCGTGGAGCAGTTTTTCTATGCAAAGATAAATGCAGCGGGCACCGTGCTGCAGGCGACATTTGCAGGAGACCTACCGGTTCTTGCCGCGTTTGTTTTGACGATGTGAACAATCAAGAAATGGTGCAAGATGTAAGTAAAAAACACGACGAATTGCGCAGGGCATAGATAAAATCGCGAGCGAAACGACGCAGAACGTACATGAATATGCAGCGGGCACCGTGCTGCAGGCGACATTTGCAGGAGACCTACCGGTTCTTGCCGCGTCGCCTGCCGATTTGGCAATAAAGAAAATAGCGAGGACTGTCTGACGAAGCACGAAGTGCTGAGGAGTTCCGCAGCAGCACAGCCCGGCAGGAGATGTGGCTTAGAACCGGTTAGTCTCCGAAACAGGAGCCGGGGCACGGTGCCCGCAGCATACATCATCACTGTCACATTGTAAGTTGAGCGTTCACTATGCATAACAAAAGTTGAACCGCAATTCTCCATGGATTATAATAAAAAGAGCACAAAAAATAAGCATCGGGGGTCATAATATGGCACATGGTTCTGAATGGTACCGTCTGGACAATGCCGCGAAGGTCGTTCCGTCTACAATGGCAGGAACGGACACGCGTGTCTTTCGTCTGGTATGTGAATTGAAAGAAAAGGTAGATCCGGCAATCCTGCAGGCTGCCCTGAACGAAACTCTGCTGGAGTTTCCGCATATGAGCTGTTATCTGAAACGAGGAATTTTCTGGTATTATCTGAATGCGACGGACGAAGTTGCCAGGGTTACTGAGGACAGCAAGGCGCCGCTTCGCAATATCTATATGCCGGGACGTACAAACCTGCTGTACCGGGTAAGCTATTACGGACGACGGATCAACGTGGAATTCTACCATGTGCTGGCGGACGGCACGGGTGGATATATCTTCCTTCGCAGCCTGGTCATCCATTACTTCTGCGAGAAGTATGGCATGGATCCGGCAACGATGATCAAGGATACCTCCTCTGTCGATGAGAAGCAGTCCGACGCGTTCAGCCACTTCTATGAGAAGAAAAAATCGGCGAGAAAGAGCCTTGATATCCTTCCGAAAAAAGCGTATCAGGTGCGCGGTGTTCCGGATGCCAATGTGCAGTCCCATCTGATCGAAGGAAATGTTTCGGTGAAGGAGATGAAGACGGTCGCGAAACAGTACGGCGTAACGATCGGCATGCTGACAACGTCTCTGTGGGTCGAAGCGATCCTCAAAACGATGGATAAGAACCGCTACAAGGAGAAGATTGCGGTCAATGTCCCGGTCAATCTGCGGCAGTATTTTCCGTCGGAGACGACCAGGAACTTCTTCGGCGTGATCACGGTCAACTACGACCCGACACATTACGACGGAACGATCGAGAGTATTCTGCCGGACATCAGCAGGGAATTTAAAGAACAGCTGACCGAGGACAATATTTTCCGCACGATGAATTCGTTCGCGGAGCTTGAGCACAACTGGGCGGTGAAGATGATCCCGCTCTTTGTCAAAAACGCAGGTGTGCAGTTCGTCAACCATGTGATCAGCAACGGCGTGACAACATCCGTATCCAACGTCGGCAAGGTCGATATGCCGAAGGAGATCGCTCCGTACATCGACCGCTTTGCCGGATTTATGGCCTGCCGCACCGTTTTTATCGTCATCATGACATACGGCGACAACATGAATTTCGGCATCACCTCCAGCTTTACCAAGCACAGGGTGGCCATGAACTTCTTCCGGCGCCTCACGGAACTGGGCGTACACGTGGAAGTTGCAACAAATGATTATGACGCGGAGGTGAAATAATGCAATCCTGCAAACATTGTAAAATTCAAATTCGTGGAAATAAGGCGTGCTGTCCGCTCTGCGGGGGACCGGTCACCGGTACGCCGGACAATCCGGCATTCCCGGTCATCCAGGCGCCGGCACTTTCGCGCCTGACCATGTTTCGCATCGCGCTGCTGCTGTTTGTGGCCTTTGAAGTGACGATGGTCACTATGAAGATCCTCGGCAAGGACCATTTCACCTGGATTCCACTGGCAATGGTAGCGGCCGTTTTTGCCATCATCGATATCGCGATCACCTGCTACTATCGATACAATGTACTGAAGATGATGACCTATCAGGTGTACCTGGGCATGATCGTCAGTGTGATCGTGGACATTTTCACACATTATCACGGCTGGTCGGTGATCTGGGTTTTGCCGGCGTGCTTTGGCGGCCTGATCGTGGCGACGATCATTGTGGGCGTGGCGCTCAGAATGCACTTTGACGATTTCAGTCTGTATATCATTCTGAATACCGCGGTATCGTTCCTGCAGCTGATTCCGTATTTCTGCGGCAAAAACAAATTCCCCATGCCCTTCATTATCATGCAGGCGGCGATCATCGTGCTGTTCCTCGGTACATTGATCTTCCGCGCGAGAGAAATGAAGGAAGCATCGTCGAAGTTTTTCAATGTCTGAGCCGGGGAAAAACGTATGCCTGATTTAGAAAACCAGCCGAAGAGGAAGCTGTCGATGACCGTTGTCGGCGACTTCCTGGAAAATGCCATCGGAAAAAGAATCGAATCAAAGTATGAGGCGCCGCTTCTCGAAGGCGATCCGGAGCCGCTCGAGTGGTACCGCGTGATGGTGCCGGACGGCATGTCGGGAGACGGCTCGGAGTATCATATCTACATCAAGAAGGGACTCGGAAGCAATCTCTGCGTTTTTCTCTCCGGAGGAGGCGTGGCGTGGAATGAGTACACGGCGGCGCGCCCGGTTACGGGCGGCAAGGTCGCGGCGGGCCTTCCCAATTACTACTGGAATAATCTGCGGCCGTTTACGCAGATCATGAATATCAATACCGGCATCACGGAGATCGGCAATCCGAAGAATCCGTTCGACAGCTGGAATTTCATCATTATCACCTACGCGACAGGGGACTTCCATGTGGGCAATTCGGATTTTGCCTATAAGGGAGAGGACGGATCGGATCAGGTCCTCCATTTTCACGGATACAAAAACTTCCTGTCGGGAATGAGGATCGGAAGTTCTTTTTTCCGGAATCCTGAGAGGATTCTGATCGCGGGCGACAGCGCGGGAGCTTTCGCGGTTCCGGCGGTGACACCGGCGATACTCGAGTTCTTCTACCCGGAGTGTACGAATGTTACGCTTCTGTCAGACAGCGGCCAGCTTTTGTACAGAAAGTGGAGAACGACGGCACGCGATGTCTGGAAGGCGGATCAGGCGATCTGGGAGCCGATCCATTCTTCGAATCTGACCGTTGACTGGTACAGGAAGCTTTACAGCGTCTGGGGTGACAGGCTGAAATATCTCTACGCGTGCTCGACCAGAGATTACCTCCTGAGCGCGTATTACAATGACGTCGCGAACAAGAAGTACGCGACCGATCTGGATGTACAGATCAAATTCAATAATCAGATGCGTGATATGCTGAAAGATCTGAAGGCAATCACGCCCCGGTTCGGCATGTTCATTTATGACTGGGCGAACCTCAGGGGGATCAACGGCGGCACCGTGCATACGGCAGTCCGCCAGAAGCGGTTCTTCTTCAGGACACAGTCCGGCTTATCGATGGCGGAGTGGCTGGTCGATGCCGTGAGCGGAAACGTCTATGACGCAAATATGGAACTCATGTCGGAAGGGAAGAAATAATGGCGGACCTTATAGCAAAGTTCGGCAATTTTGTCGGAAACAGAATAGAGAATCATCCGACCGCGGTGAAAAACATGCTGCTGGCGGCGTATCATGGTAAGAGGATCCAGCTCGCGAAATTTCCGCTGAAGGGCCTGAGCCCGGCGCGAAATGAGATGGCACTGATCTCGATGGATGCGGTCATCGATCCGATGGCACATCCGGAAAATGCTGCGCTCGTCAGCATTTTTACGCCCTGTGAACTTCTGCAGACCTACGGGATCCATCCGATGCTGGCGGAAGCCATGGCCTGCTATATTACAGGAGCGGCAGCGGACAGAGGCTTTGTGGAGTACGCGGAGGAGGCGGGGATCCCGCAGACCTTCTGTTCTTATCACAAGATCCTTCTGGGTTCGATCCTCTCCGGTGTACTGCCGAAACCGCAGTTTGTCTTCAATACGTCCCTTGCCTGTGACGCGAACAATCTGACCTTTCGCAAGGCTGCCGAATACTGGCAGATCCCGCATTATTATGTCGATGTTCCGATGGAGGTGAGCGAGGACAGCGTTGCCTACGTGGCTGACCAGCTTCGAGACTTTGCGGACTTTCTCGAGGAGACGAGGGGACCGCTCAATATGGAGGACCTGAAGGCCCGTATCGCGTCGGGAAACCGCACGATGGCAAATTTTGCTGCCTGCCAGAAGGCGAAGAGGGGCAGGTATCTGTCCAACGATCTGACCGATGAACTCTATGAGGTCTTCGGCAATCATGTATTGCTCGGTCAGCCGGATGTGGAGGCCTTTTCCGGCCATCTGCTTCGCGATCTGAAGAACTGTGAGAAATCATCCGGAGTCCGGCTGCTGTGGATGCACACGATTCCCTATTATCAGAAAAACTTACGCGACACGTTCAATTTCAGCAGGCGCTGCCAGGTGGTTGCCTGCGATATGAACTATGATGCGTATATCGAAAGAGACCCGGAAAAACCCTTCGAAGCAATGGCGGCTAGACTCGTCTACGATGCCTTTAACGGCACGGCGGACCGTCGTATTGCCAGAAGCCTCGAGATCGCCAGGGAAGTCGAGGCGGACGGCATCGTCTACTTCTGCCACTGGGGGTGCAAGCATACACTGGGGGCTGCCCAGAATGCGCGTATCACACTGGAAAATGCCGGATATCCGACGCTGATCCTTGACGGGGACGGCTGTGATTCGGGAAATGCCAGCAACGGCCAGGTGGCAACGCGGATGCAGGCCTTCATTGAGATGCTCGAGAACAGGAAAGCTGCGCAGAATGCCGCGGGAGAAAACAAATGATCTACTATATGTGTAAATACAGTCCCGTCGAGCTTTTTGCCGGCTTCGGCGAAGAATGTGTCCGACTGGAATCGATGGCAGCGGAATCCTTCGAGACCGCGGAAAGTCTGGGCCATGCCAATATGTGCGGTTACGGAAAAGGTGTTCTCGAAGCGGCGATGGATCCAAAAGTCCGTGAGATCATTCTGGTGAACTGCTGCGATGTCGTTCGCCGTGTCTACGATATCCTGAAGGTGCATAAGGATGCAGATTTTCTGTATCTGCTGGATCTTCCGCATAAGCGGGGACGCGCCGATCTTCGCCATATGGAGCGGGAACTCAGCAAACTGATCCGGGCATACGAAGAAAAGAGCGGCAGGAAATTCGATGCTGCGGCAGCGGTTCGCGCGCTGACCGGATCGACCGGCTGCGGGATCTGCTGTGAGCCGGATCCCGAGGCAGACAGAAATGGTTCCGGGGGGTCTCATATGACGGAGGATGACAGAAACGGTTCCGGGGAGCCTCATTTGACGGAGGCAGAAAGAAACGGTTCCGGGGAGCCTCTTGTTACGGAGGCGCAGAAGCGCAGCAGCCGGGACACGGTCATCGGCGAAAATGAGAAAAACGGCTTTATCAGCCTGCTGGGAGCGCACAGCAGCCTCCACCTGCGGGAGATGATCCGGTCACATTTCTCCGTTCCGGTCGTTGATGATACCTGTACGGGAAACCGTGTGATCGAAGGGAAGGTGACGACGGAAAATTTCGTGGAAGAGTACGCGGCAGCGCTGCTGAATCAGGTTCCCTGCATGCGGATGGCGGATGCCTCGCCGCGTGAACAACTGGGGCAGGGCGCGAACGGCATCATCTATCACACGATGAAATTCTGCGATTACTATGGCTTTGAATATTCCGATCTGAAAAAAACAAAAGGAGACGCACCGGTCCTGAAGATCGAGACCGACGGTACGAAGCAGAGCGAAGGCCAGCTGGCGACCCGTCTGGATGCGTTTGCGGAGAGTCTGCATATGAAAGAAGAGAAGAAAAAAGAGAACAGGAGCGGCCGTTTTGCCGCAGGCGTGGACAGCGGCTCGGCAAGTACCGACGCCGTGATCCTCGATGAGAACGGTAAGATCGTCGGCTGGTCGGTCATGCGCACCGGCTCGGGAGCCGCGGAGGGCGCCAGAAAGGCGCTGGATGAGGCACTGCAGATGGCGGGGATCACGAGAGAAGACCTGAAGAATGTGGTGTCGACGGGATACGGACGGGACACGATCGGAGTCGGTGACGATTCCGTGACAGAGATCACCTGTCATGCCAAAGGCGCCAACTATCTGGATCCGAAGGTCCGCACCATCATAGATATCGGCGGTCAGGACTCCAAGGTCATCAAGGTCGACGGCAAGGGAGCGGTCCTCAACTTTGTCATGAATGATAAGTGCGCCGCCGGTACGGGACGCTTTCTGGAAATGATGGCCCGCACGATGGAAATGTCCATGGAGGACATGAGCGCGCTCGGCCTCAAATGGAAAAACGAAGTGCAGATCTCCAGCATGTGCACCGTTTTTGCCGAATCCGAAGTCGTATCCCTGATCGCGGGAAATACGCCGCCGGCGGATATTGTACACGGTCTGAACAAATCGGTTGCCAACCGTACCGCAAGCCTTGTGCGCCGCGTGGAAGGACAGGCAGCCTTCATGATGACGGGCGGTGTAGCGAAGAACAAGGGTGTCGTGGATGCGCTCGAGAAGAAACTCGGCGAGAAGATCGTCGTCAGTGAATATGCGCAGCTCTGCGGAGCGATCGGCGCCGCGTTGATCGCTGCCGGTGAATAAAAAGGTGAATAAAAACTATATTTATTGCTTGCCTGCTGACGACCCGCATAGTACAATATAATTAATTAAATAGATCGGATGAAGGAATCGGGAGAATCTCCCAATGGAACAGCGTTTTCCGGCGAGTACCGAAGGGGACAAGAACTCTCAGGTAAAAGGACCGGTTCCGGACGAATCTCTGGAAAGACCGATACGGATCATCGGTCGCCGACGGATCAATCCTCAGCTTTTGAGGAGAATATCTCAGGACACAGACAGGGTACAATAAGTGCAGATGCTGCATTTGTTGTACCCTTTTTTATTTCAGGTCCGGAACAGAAATGTATAGAAATGTATTAGGAGGAAATTTTTATGTTCAATCGTCGTGCAAGAACTACTATCAGGATCGTCGCGGGAGGTTATCTGCTTTATCTGGTATATCAGATCAATCGCGACATTATCTCGGCGGGGCAGGAGGTTACGGCAGGCTATATCTTCAGCTTGATCTTCGCGATCGCTGGCGCGGCTTTTGTCGTGACCGGAATCCGTGATCTGATCGTTCACAGGGATTTCGTAAATGCGGAAATCGCAGCGGGAAGTAATGGCGGAGCAGACCGCATAGAGGCACGGAATTTCGAAGCGGAGACAGAAAATATCGAAGCGGAAGAAGATCCGGCGCTTGAGGCGGAAACCGGTAGAAAAATTTAAAAATATTTTTTTTTCAAGATATCGTGAGTTACCAGGATTATGGTAACTACATCTTGTGGAATAAGTGAAAAACAGCCCGCCAAAGCCCGTTTTTACAGGCTCCGGCGGGTTTGCATTTCTGCGGATTTCTGATTATAATAAATTTGTTTTGAAGGGTGAATTGCTTTTAATAAATCGACAGGGGTATTTGTACGGTGGTTAATGCAATTCAGGAATATATTACGTATCTGCATGATGTAAGGAAGATTTCTTACAACACGGAAATTTCATACAAACGGGACTTAAATAAGGCGGCAGAGTATTTTGCGGAACAGGAGATCGATAACCTGCTCGAGGTTACAGCCACGAATCTGAATTCGTACCTGCTTTTTCTGGAGAAGAGTAACCGGTCACCGGCAACGGTATCGCGAAATATTGCGTCGCTTCGTTCTTTCTATCAGTATCTGTTTCGCCTGCACAGGATCGAGAATGATCCGACGGAACAGCTCCGATCTCCGAAGGTTGAGAAAAAGGCACCGGAGATCCTCACAAGAGAAGAAGTGCTGCTGCTATTCAGCCAGCCGAACGAAAATACGGATAAGGGACTGCGTGACAGAGCAATGCTCCGCATGCTGTACGCGACAGGCCTCAGGGTCAGCGAACTGGTTCATTTGAAAGTAGGGGATGTGAACCGGGAAATGGGATATGTCATCTGCTCCGAAAACGGGAGAGAGCGGACGATCCCCATGGGTGACGAGACCAGGAAGGCTGTCGAGGAATATCTCGAGTCCGCAAGGGGAAGAATGATCAGAGAAAACAGAAGTGAGTATCTGTTCTGTAACTGTTCGGGTTCGCCGATGAGCCGCCAGGGCTTCTGGAAGGTATTGAAAGGGTATGCCGCTGATGCCGGCATTGAGAAGGATATCACACCGCATACGCTGCGTCATTCGTTTGCCGCGCATATGCTGCGTGAAGGTGCCGATGTGAAGAGTGTTCAGAGACTTCTCGGACACGCGGATATTTCGACAACGCAGATGTATATGCGGCTGCTGTGATGCCGTCGCGCGGCGCGGAAGTTACGCGCCGGCGTTCAATTGAATCAGAACGAAAAAACGGTCCGGGTGATCCCGGGCCGTTTTTCTTCAACTATTCAATCCTCATATGTCGGAGCGGGATGGTCCGCTTGCTCCGTTTCCCTCGCTTTGCTCAGTCCAAATGTCGCTGCGCCGGACTATCCCGCTCCGACATTATTGACGGTTGAAATCTAACCGCTGTAAGAATGTATGCCCGGGATAGTCCGCTTGCTCCGTTTCCCTCGCTTCGCTCAGTCCAAATGTCGCTGCGCCGGACTATCCCGCTCCGACATCACGGACGGTTGATGTTACACGAGCGCGGCGATCTCGTAGATGAGGCGCTCGGATTCGTCCCAGCCGAGGCAGGGATCGGTGATGGATTTTCCGAATACGTGGTTCGGCGCACCGATCTTCTGGCTGCCGGGTTCGAGATAGCTTTCGATCATTAGTCCCTTTACGAGGCGGCCGATGCGCGGATCGTAGCGGCGGCTCTGCAGGATCTCGCGGGCAATGCGGACCTGCTGCTCGTATTTTTTGCCGGAGTTGGAATGATTCGTGTCGATGATGCAGGCCTTGTTTGCGAGGTCCGTTTTTTCATACATCTGCAGAAGCAGTTCCAGGTCTTCGAAGTGATAGTTCGGGATGGAATTGCCGTGCTTGTTCGTGGCACCGCGCAGGATCGTGTGAGCAAGCGGATTGCCGCTGGTGTGATACTCCGCGTTGCGATAGATGAAGGTGTGTCCGGACTGGGCAGCAGTTACCGAGTTCAGCATGACGGACAGGTCACCGCTGGTCGGGTTTTTCATGCCGGCCGGGATATCGAGACCGGAAACGGTCAGGCGGTGCTCCTGATTTTCCACCGAGCGCGCGCCGATCGCAACGTAGGAGAGAAAGTCGGATACGTAGCTCCAGTTGGACGGATAGAGCATCTCATCGGCAGCGGTAAGCCCCGACTGCTCGATGGCATGGATGTGCATCTGCCGCATCGCGATCAGTCCCGCGGCAAGATCCGGCTTTCCTTCCGGATCCGGCTGGTGAATGATGCCCTTGTATCCCATACCGGTGGTGCGCGGTTTATTGGTATAGATCCTCGGAATCAGAAGCAGGTTCGGAACCTTTTCCTGTACTTTGGCCAGGCGTGTGACGTACTCGAGCACCGCTGCTTCGTTGTCCGCGGAGCACGGTCCGATGATTACCAGAAACTTATTGGACTCACCGGTAAAAACGTCACGGATCATTTTATCTCTGTTTTCTTTTGTTTTCCTGACAGATTCCGATACAGGTACGATTTGCTTGATATCCTCCGGGGATGGAAGATCTTTCATAAATGTGAAACTCATGATATACCTCAATAATATGTAATAATAAATTCTGAGAAACGATTACTTCGGGAAAATATTTTACACCATTTGCGGACACTTGTCGATTTTTTTGTGATGAGAAGGGCTTACTTGACACCTTTTTTTGCGAATGCTATTCTAGGTTCTGAAACAGGAGTAATTTACTAGGAATTATTCGATTCTGAAATGAGGAATATTTATGAAACTTACAACCAGAGGAAGATACGGGCTTCGCGCGCTGATCGACCTTGCGGTAAATGAAGAGAACGGCGCGGTCTCGACGCAGAGTATCGCGGAGCGGCAGGCGATTTCCGAGAGCTATCTGGAGCAGCTGATCCGCATGCTGAAGAAGGATGGACTTGTCACCAGCGTCCGGGGAGCGGGCGGCGGCTATCATCTGGCCCGTCCGGCATCGGAGATCTCGGTCGGTGATATTTTGCGCTGCCTGGAAGGCGGCATAGACGCGGTTGCCTGCCCTGCCAACGAAGGCAGTTCCTGTGAGGAAGCGGATGCCTGCGTGACAAAATTTGTTTGGAAGCGGATCAATGACGCCATCGCGGATGCGGTCGACTCGATCCTTCTGTCGGAGCTTGCTGATGAGAGCCGCAGAATGCGGGAGAAGAGCAGCGACGCGGAAAGCTCCGGCGGCGCGGGCACGGATGGAGCGGGATCCGTTTCATCCGGTCGGGGAATCGACGGAGCCGGTACACGCGGAGAAGGCGAGTCGGGACACGCGGATCCGCTGGAAGCATTATTAGAAAAAACGGCTGACGGCACGACCGGAAGAACGGCACAGGAACCTTCCGCGGAGACCAGAGTGGTGTCCTCGATCGAAGCGATTATTGAAGCGGGAAAGAAGGCCGGTAAATGATCTATCTTGACAATGCGGCAACGACAAAAACGGATCCGGAGGTCGTGGAGACCATGCTGCCGTTTTTCTCCGGATTCTACGGAAATCCTTCGTCGGTATACGCGATTGCGGGCAAAAGCAAGAAAGCGATCGCGGACAGCCGGGCATCGGTTGCCCGCGTTATCGGCGCAAAAAGCGATGAGATCTACTTCACATCCGGCGGAAGTGAGGCGGATAACTGGGCGGTGAAAGCCGTTTTTGAAGCGCTGCGGGAAAAGGGCAAGCATATCATCACCTCGGAGATCGAGCACCACGCCATCCTGCATACCTGCGAATACCTGGAGCGGGAATACGGCGCGGAGATCACGTATCTGAAGGTCGACAGAGAAGGCTTCGTGGATCCGGAAGATCTGGAGGCTGCGATCCGTCCGGATACGATCCTCGTGACGATCATGGCTGCCAATAATGAGATCGGAACGATCGAACCGATCCGCGAGCTTGCCGCGATCGCGCACAGCCACGGCGTACTTTTTCATACCGATGCGGTGCAGGCTTTCGGGCAGATCCCGCTCAATGCGGAAGCGGACGGATTCGATCTGCTGAGCGCCAGTGCGCATAAGCTGAACGGCCCGAAGGGCGTTGGTATGCTGTATATCAGTAAAAACGTAAAGATCGGTTCTTTCCTTCACGGCGGTGCGCAGGAGAGACAGCGGCGCGCCGGCACGGAAAATGTACCGGGTATCGCAGGCTTCGGAAAAGCCGCTGAGCTTGCCGTGGAACGGATGGAAGCAAAAGCCGAAAGGGAAGAGGAACTCCGGGATCATCTGTACAAGCTGATCCGGGAAAAGATCACGAATGTGAAGCTGAACGGCCCGGCGTGGGATTCCGACCCTGTTCGCCGTCTTCCGAATAATTTGAATATCAGTGTGGAATTCGCGGCGGGAGAATCGATGCTCATTATGCTGGATATGCAGCAGATCTGCGCATCGGCAGGATCGGCGTGCGCATCGGGATCCCTCAGCCCCTCCCATGTGCTGAAGGCGATCGGCTTGTCGGATTCGCTTGCCCGCTGCACACTGCGGCTGACTCTTTCTGAGGAAAACACAAAGGAAGAGATGGAGGAGACGGCAGACGCGCTGGCAAAGATAGTAACCAGACTTCGGAGGATGTCGCCCCGCTATGAAGCCTTCGTGAAGGGTGATGTAGGATCGGAGATCGACGGAGTAACAAAGATATGAGTGGATTGATAAAAGTAGATAAGAAGAGAGTCGTGGTCGGCATGTCCGGAGGCGTGGATTCCTCCGTCTGTGCTTATCTATTGAAGGAACAGGGCTACGATGTGATCGGTGTGACCATGCAGATCTGGCAGGATGAGGGCGCCGTTGTGCAGGAACACGAGGGCGGCTGCTGCGGACTGAGCGCCGTGGAAGACGCCAGACGTGTAGCCGAGGTACTGGATATTCCGTACTATGTGATGAATTTTCGCGACATTTTTCAGGAAAAAGTCATCGATTATTTCACCGATGAGTACCTGCACGGCAGAACGCCGAACCCCTGCATCGCCTGCAACCACTTTGTAAAGTGGCAGGCACTTTTACAGAGGAGCCTGGAGATCGGCGCCGATTACATCGCAACGGGACATTACGCGAAGATCCTGCAGCTTCCGAACGGACGCTACGCGATCCGCAATTCGGTGACAGCGGAAAAGGACCAGACGTACGCACTGTACGGCCTCACGCAGGACCAGCTGGCGCATACGCTTCTTCCGGTCGGGGAATATACCAAGCCGGAGATCAGGAAGATCGCAGAGGAAGCCAAATTGCCGGTCGCTCACAAGCATGACAGTCAGGAGATCTGTTTCGTTCCGGATGGCGATTACGCTTCCTTTATCGAGAAAGAGACGGGACGGAAGATGCCGGAGGGCAATTTCGTCACGGTCGACGGGCAGGTCCTCGGCAGACACCGCGGGATCACGCATTACACGATCGGCCAGCGAAGAGGACTCGACCTTCCGATGGGCAGAAGAGTTTTTGTAACGGAGATCAGACCGGAAACGAATGAAGTTGTTGTCGGAGAAGGAAGAGACGTTTTTGCCGATGAACTGAAGGCGGATCACCTGACCTTTATGGCGATTCCGGATCTGCCGCTCGGTGAAGAGGGGCATTTCCTGACAAAGATCCGCTACAATCATCGGGGAACGGGCTGTACGGTAAAGAGAACGGGAGAGGACGAGATCACCTGCCGGTTCGATGAACCGGTTCGCGCAGTGACTCCGGGACAGGCTGTCGTATTCTATCAGGACGATTGTATCGCGGGCGGCGGAATCATCTGTTGATTTTACAGAAAAACGGAGGAATTACCGATATTAGGCAATTTTGACAAGCCGCAACGGCTAAACTTCTTCGATTTATCAAATAAACAGCTTGAATTTTCAAGTGTTATAAGTTATCATACTGAATGAGTTGTTAAACAATAAACACATTCAAAGTAATTTATTATTAGGAGGACAATAACATGGCAGTAAGAGTTGCGATTAATGGTTTTGGTCGTATCGGTCGTCTGGCATTCCGTCAGATGTTCCAGGCAGAGGGATTCGATATCGTTGCAATCAACGATCTGACAAGCCCGGACATGCTGGCTTACCTTCTGAAGTACGATTCTTCTCAGGGCAGATATGCTAAAGCTGATACCGTATCTTCCACTGATCATTCCATCATCGTTGACGGACATGAGATCGAGATCTACAAAGAGGCTGATGCTCACAACCTTCCGTGGGGAGAGCTTGACATCGATGTAGTTCTGGAGTGCACCGGTTTCTACACTTCCAAAGCAAAAGCACAGGCTCATATCGATGCAGGCGCTAAGAAAGTAGTTATCTCCGCTCCGGCTGGCAACGATCTTCCGACAATCGTTTATAACACAAACCATGAGACACTGACAGCTGAGGACAACATCATCTCCGCTGCATCCTGCACCACAAACTGCCTTGCTCCGATGGCAAAAGCTCTGAACGAGCTCGCTCCGATCGAGTCCGGTATCATGGTTACTATCCATGCTTACACCGGTGACCAGATGATCCTTGACGGACCGCAGAGAAAAGGCGACAAGAGACGTAGCCGTGCAGGCGCTGAGAACATCGTTCCGAACAGCACAGGTGCTGCAAAAGCTATCGGCCTTGTAGTTCCGGAGCTGAACGGCAAGCTCATCGGTTCCGCACAGCGTGTTCCGGTTCCGACTGGTTCCACCACCATCCTTACCGCTGTTGTAAACGGCACTGTTACCGTTGAAGAGATCAACGCAGCTATGAAGGCAGCTCAGAACGAGTCCTTCGGCTACAACGAGGATCTGATCGTATCCAAAGATATCGTTGGCATGACCTACGGCTCCCTGTTCGATGCTACTCAGACAATGGTAGTACCGGCCGGCGAAGGAAAAACTGAGGTTCAGGTTGTTTCCTGGTACGATAACGAGAACTCCTTCACATCCAACATGTGCAGAACAATCAAATACTTCGCTAAATTCCTGAACAAATAATTTTAATTATTCATTCAGTCATTTAATGAAAGACCTAAAAGGGTCCGGCCAGTTTGGACCGGACCCTTTTTTAGAAAAACGTATTTCAAGTCAATCTAAGGAGGATATTGAAAATGGGATTAAACAAAAAATCCGTTGACGACATCAACGTAAAAGGCCAGAGAGTCCTGGTTCGCTGCGATTTCAACGTACCGCTCAAGGCAGGTCAGATCACCGATGAGAACCGTCTGGTTGCGGCACTGCCGACGATCAAGAAGCTGATCGCTGACGGCGGCAAGATCATTCTCTGCTCTCACCTCGGCAAAGTAAAAACCGAGGAAGACAAAGCGACAAAGACACTGGCACCGGTTGCTGTACGCCTTTCCGAGCTTCTCGGCCAGGAAGTAAAGTTCGTTCCGAGCCCGGTCGTTGTTGACGATACCGTAAAAGCTGCTGTAGCAGAGATGAAAGACGGCGATGTTATCCTTCTTGAGAATACCCGTTTCCGCAAAGAGGAGACCAAGAATGAGGATGCATTCTCCCAGGATCTCGCATCCATCGCCGATGTATTCGTAAATGACGCATTCGGTACCGCGCACAGAGCACATTGCTCCAATGTAGGCGTTACCAAATACATCGATACCTGCGTAGTAGGTTATCTGATGCAGAAGGAGATCGACTTCCTCGGAAATGCCGTAGAAAATCCGGTTCGTCCGTTCGTAGCGATCCTCGGCGGCGCTAAGGTTGCCGATAAGCTGAACGTTATCAACAACCTTCTGGAGAAATGCGATACTCTGATCATCGGCGGCGGAATGGCTTACACATTCCTGAAAGCAAAGGGTTATGAGATCGGTTTATCTCTCTGCGACGATTCCAAGATCGACTACTGCAAAGAGATGATCGCAAAAGCAGAGTCCCTCGGCAAACAGCTTCTCCTGCCGATCGATACGGTATGCATTAAGAGCTTCCCGGATCCGATCGATGCGCCGATCGAGACTGAGATCGTTTCGTCCGACCAGATCCCGGCTGATCAGGAAGGCGCCGATATCGGACCGAAGACGATCGAGCTTTATTCCAATGCTGTTAAGTCCGCAAAGACCGTTGTATGGAACGGACCGATGGGTATCTTTGAGAACCCGATTCTGGCTGCAGGCACCAAGGCAGTTGCGGCTGCTCTGGCTGAGACTGACGCTACCACGATTATCGGCGGCGGTGATTCCGCAGCTGCTGTAAACCAGCTCGGCTACGGCGACAAGATGAGCCACATCTCCACCGGTGGCGGTGCTTCCCTTGAGTTCCTTGAGGGCAAAGAGCTTCCGGGTGTTGCTGCTGCAAACGATAAATAATTATTTTCAATAAAAGAGGAAAAGAATCATGGCAAGAAAAAAAATCATCGCTGGTAACTGGAAAATGAACAAGACTCCGTCCGAAGCAAAAGCTCTCGTTGAGCTTCTTGCTCCGCTCGTAAACAACCCGGATGTAGATGTTGTTTACGGTGTACCGGCAATCGACATCACAACAGTTGTAGAAGCTGTAAAGGGCTCCAACGTAGCTGTTGCTGCTGAGAATATGTACTATGAAGAGAGCGGCGCTTACACCGGTGAGATCGCTCCGGCAATGCTTGTTGACGCAGGCGTTAAGTATGTTATCCTTGGTCATTCCGAGAGAAGAGACTACTTCAAGGAGACATCCGAGGATGTTAACAAGAAAGTACTGAAATGCTTCGAGCACGGTCTTACACCGATCATGTGCTGCGGCGAGTCTCTGGAGCAGAGAGAGCAGGGTATCACCATGGACTGGATCCGTCAGCAGGTTAAGGTCGGCTTCCAGGGTGTAACCGCTGATCAGGCAAAAACAGCTGTCATCGCTTACGAGCCGATCTGGGCTATCGGAACAGGCAAGACCGCTACCGCTGATCAGGCTGAGGAAGTCTGCAAAGCGATCCGTGACTGCATCGCGGAAGTTTACGATACCGATACAGCGGAAGCTATCAGAATTCAGTACGGCGGCTCCATGAACGCAGGAAACTGCAAAGAGCTTCTGGCTAAGCCGGACATCGACGGCGGACTGATCGGCGGCGCTTCTCTGAAGGCAGATTTCGGTCAGATCGTAAATTACAACAAATAATATTAGAAATACTGTGTATTTTCAACCAATAGCAGGTGTCCGGTCTTGACTACCTGCTATTTGGCATGTAAAATATAGGCGTTAGGTTATTAGGCAAACTACAATTTATGGAGGTAAGTTTTTAATGGCAAAATGGGTTTATATGTTCAGCGAAGGCGACATGAACATGAGAAACCTGCTTGGTGGTAAAGGTGCCAACCTTGCAGAGATGACAAGCATTGGACTCCCGGTTCCGCAGGGATTCACAATCACAACAGAGGCTTGTACACAGTACTATGAAGACGGACGCAAGATCAACGACGAGATCATGGCTCAGGTCATGGACGGCGTTGCAAAGATGGAAGAGATCAACGGCAAGAAGTTCGGCGATCTTCAGAATCCGCTTCTCGTTTCCGTACGTTCCGGTGCAAGAGCTTCCATGCCGGGTATGATGGATACCATCCTGAACCTTGGTCTGAACGATGAAGTAGTTGCAGCTATGATCGCTGGCAACCCGGATCCGAAGTTCGAGCGTTTCGTATACGACTCCTACAGAAGATTCATTCAGATGTTCTCCGATGTAGTAATGGAAGTTGGTAAGAAATACTTCGAGCAGCTCATCGACAAGATGAAAGAGGAGAAGGGTGTTAAGTATGATGTAGAGCTTACCGCTGCTGACCTCAAAGTTCTTGCAGAGCAGTTCAAAGCAGAGTACAAGAACCAGCTTGGTGAGGACTTCCCGTCTGATCCGGTAGCACAGCTCAAGCTTGCTATTGAAGCTGTATTCCGTTCCTGGGACAACCCGCGTGCAAACGTATACCGTCGTGACAACGATATCCCGTATTCCTGGGGTACTGCTGTAAACGTAATGCCGATGGTATTCGGAAACCTGAACGACGAGTCCGGTACCGGTGTAGCATTCACTCGTGATCCTGCTACTGGTGAGAACAAACTGATGGGTGAGTTCCTGATCAACGCACAGGGCGAGGACGTAGTAGCCGGTGTTCGTACACCGATGCCGATCGCTCAGATGGAGAAGGAATTCCCGGAAGCATATGCTGACTTCATCAAAGTTTGCGATATCCTTGAGAACCACTACCATGACATGCAGGATATGGAGTTCACTGTAGAGAATAGAAAACTGTTCATGCTGCAGTGCCGTAACGGTAAGAGAACTGCTCCGGCTGCTCTGAAGATCGCTTGCGACCTCGTTGATGAGGGACACAAGACCGAGAAAGAAGCTGTTGCAATGATCGATCCGCGTAACCTGGATACACTCCTTCATCCGCAGTTCGACGCAAAAGCTCTGAAAGCTGCTACACCGCTCGGAAAAGGCCTTGGTGCTTCCCCGGGTGCTGCATGCGGTAAAGTCGTATTCACAGCTGATGATGCTGCAGCTTGGGCTGCAAAGGGCGAGAAAGTCGTTCTTGTACGTCTTGAGACCTCTCCGGAAGATATCACCGGTATGAAGAGCGCTCAGGGTATCCTGACCGTTCGTGGTGGTATGACAAGCCACGCTGCAGTAGTAGCTCGTGGTATGGGAACATGCTGTGTATCCGGTTGCGGAGACATCAACATGGATGAGGAGAACAAGAAGTTCACTCTTGCTGGCGAGACATTCGTTGAGGGATCCGAGATCTCCATCGACGGTATAACCGGTAACATCTACAAGGGTCTGATCCCGACTGTAGACGCTACGATCGCAGGTGAGTTCGGCCGTATCATGGCTTGGGCTGACAAATACAGAAAGCTGAAAGTAAGAACAAACGCTGATACACCGGCTGACGCGAAGAAAGCTCGTGAGCTTGGTGCTGAGGGTATCGGCCTTTGCCGTACCGAGCATATGTTCTTCGAGGAAGACAGAATCGCTGCATTCCGTGAGATGATCTGCTCCGATACTGTAGAAGCTCGTGAGAAAGCTCTTGCAAAGATCCTTCCGTATCAGCAGAACGACTTCAAGGCTCTGTACGAGGCTCTTGAGGGCAACCCGGTAACCATCAGATTCCTGGATCCGCCGCTTCATGAGTTCGTACCGCACGAGGAAGCTGAGCAGCAGAAACTTGCTGACGCTCTCGGCAAGACCCTTGATGAGGTTAAGGCAATCGTTGAGTCCCTCAAAGAGTTCAACCCGATGATGGGACATCGTGGATGCCGTCTGGCAGTAACCTATCCGGAAATCGCAGTTATGCAGACAAAGGCTGTTATCGGCGCTGCTCTTGAAGTACAGGCTGAGCACAGTGACTGGACTGTAAAACCGGAGATCATGATTCCGCTTACATGCGAAGTTAAAGAGCTGAAGTACGTTAAGGATGTTGTTGTTAAGACAGCAGACGAGATGATCAAAGCTGCTAACTCCGATATGAAGTACGAAGTTGGTACCATGATCGAGATCCCGAGAGCTGCTCTTACAGCTGACGAGATCGCAAAAGAAGCTGACTTCTTCTGCTTCGGTACAAACGATCTGACCCAGATGACATTCGGCTTCTCTCGTGATGACGCAGGTAAGTTCCTTGGCGCTTACTACGACAAGAAGATCTTCGAGTCCGATCCGTTCGCAAAACTTGACCAGACCGGTGTTGGCAAGCTGATGGAGACCGCTCTTAAGCTTGGCCGTCCGGTTAACCCGAAACTCCACGCTGGTATCTGTGGTGAGCACGGCGGAGATCCGTCTTCCGTAGAGTTCTGCCACAAGATCGGTCTGGACTATGTATCCTGTTCTCCGTTCCGCGTACCGGTTGCAAGACTGGCAGCAGCTCAGGCAGCTATCGCTGAAGAGGCAAAATAACGTTTACAGGAACGGTTGAGTATTAAGTTCATACGAACATTAAGAAAGGCCCCCGCAGGTTTCTGCGGGGGCCTTTCGTGCGCGTGCGAGCTTAGTGCACGGCAGCTTTAAGAGGATATTTTATTCCCTGTAATTATACGTAATGACTTGACCGGTTTCCTGACAGTGTCAGCCGAGTTTCGCCCGTCTGTGACGACGTTTCAGCCCTTCCTTGAACTGGCAGGTCTTATCTTTACAGTGCGCGCACTGCAGGGTCTTGTTGGAACCGCTCCAGAAGCGCTCCGGATGGCGCGCGTAGATGATCTCCCAGTGAAGCACGACAATGCAGGAAGTGAAGAAAAGACTCCAGCTGAAGAAATTTTTGATGAAGAGCATCGGCGTGAACATCATAAAGTGTCCCCAGTCATAGATGCGGCAGTTGACGCAGCATTTGTTTTTCATAATAAGGGACTGGAACGGACAATAGAAAAGGATGCAGATGTAATCGGAGAGGAAGAAGAATACCGACAGCATCAGCAGATCCTGCGATCCCAGAATGCCGACCAGGTAAAGGACTCCGAAGATCGCGTTGAAGGAAAGCCATCCGAGAAGTACCTTCCAGGCCTTGATATTCTGGTCCTGAACGAAGCGGAGAAGCTCCAGTTCGTCATATCCCTGTACCGGTCTGTAATTGATTTCTTTGGACTTTCTAAGGGCCATGGAAAGGATATTCGTCGGAAGAAGATGGGTGATCATGATGCCCATGAAAATGCACCAGAGGACGTGTATCGGCGTGATCCCCCGCCAGATCGGCTGATCCATCAGAACCTTCAATTCGTCACGGTGGAAGATATACAGAAAGAATGCCGTGATGACCAGCGCAAGACGCAGTAAAAACTTTAATACATAGAAATTAAGCGGCCTGGTAAAGTTGATTTTTATCTTTTTCATGGTGAACCTTCGTTTCATGTAAAAGTGTGTCCGTCCTCTAATCACATCTGACCGACGTTTCCTGAGGAGCGTGGGACAACAATAATGATGTATAACGATCAAATCATGTACAACGATCTATTATAATAGTATAGCACATGGAACCGGAGATACATGTGCGTTTTGTTACAAAGTGCGGTCTTGGGTGAGGGCTTGTAAGAGCAAGAAAGCCGGTACGGTTATTCCGTATCGGCCTTCTTACTTGCGTTAAATGAGGGGGAGATAGTCAGTGGTTAATCAACTATCTGAGTATTACTATACACAGCATTTGTGATGAAAATGTGTGCATCCCCTAAACTGTTTCAAAAGAATCACTCACCGACCGGTAATGTCCAGTACTGCTGGTTGTAAATGTCGGTGAAACGGTAGGTGACGAGCGTGTCACCGTCTCCCACGTTAACATTGCTGATCTCACAATCCGCGGAGTAGGTGAGCGGATCGCCGAGATAGTAGGAATCCTGATATTGCTGATCATAGGTGTAGTAATCACAGACGAAGTCGATCCGGTCACCGTCATTCAGCTCGGTAAGCGCCTTGGCGCTTGTCAGTGTTTCTCCGTTTTCGTATACGGTCTGTGCACCTGCAATATAGCCGTAAGGATTATCATTATCGAAGACAAGGATCAGATTCACGCGTTCTCCGTTCAGATATGCAGGAACGCGGCCTGTGATCGTGTAATTGTCACCATCCTCCTCTGTATCGAGGTGATAGTAGGCAACCGGCTGTCCGTCGATGGCAAGCCATGTGTGGTCCGTATTGGCCACGAGATTGCCGTCATCATCAAAGGTATACAGGTTATCCAGACCAAGGTCTACATAGCCGTTTCCGTCATCGTAGAACATGTTCATGTCGACGCTGTGCACGAGGTTCCACTGCTCCTCGGAGAGAGAAAGTACATAATCGCCTTCGCTGTTCTCTTCGAAGCGCAGGGACGAGGAATCCAGCTGATTATCCGCCAGATACTGTGCGATCTCTTCATCATCGATCGATTTTCCGGAAAGGAAACTCGTGTTGGATGACGTGAGTCCCTCGATACTGCTGAAGTCACTTCCGAGGAAGGAGCTTAACAGACCGGCGATCTGGGATACATCCATACTGCCGGAGGAGGAAGTTCCGGAGGAACTGCTGCCCGCAAAGCCGCCAAGGAGCGAGGAGAGCGGATTGCTTGTGCCGCCCGTCACTGCCTGACCGCTTGTTTCAACGGCCGCGAAATCGCGGATACACTTGGAGTAGCTGTCATCCATGCCGATTTCGTCGTAGGTATCGACCATGGTGTCCACATAGGTCGTGCGGCGGTATGGGAAGTAGATGGAAATGCCATAGGCATGGGTCATGTTGGAGGACGTGCGGTTATATTTGACTGCGCTCGTCAGAACGTCCGCAAGATCCTTGCCCTCATCGTTCTTCATGTTGTTTGCCAGATCGATCAGGTCGACCTGATCAATGCCGGAGCTTCGTGAGAACTCACGTGTGTTATAACGCGCGTCTGATACGGTGGAATAGTTTTTCTCACTGATCAGGCTGCTGATGGATTCGGAAAAACTACGCATCTTGTCCGGCGCGGTTGCGGAGAGCTCTGCCAGATCGATCACGGAAAGAGTTGTCTGCTGGCCGCGGCAGGTCCTCGCACACTCCTCGACGAAGCCGTCGACGATGTCCTTGCCGACCTCGATCGTGGGCTTGGAGGTATCCTCGTTGAAGTTGGTGAGCCAGTCGGTGTAATACCAGCCGACACCGGGTTCGGTCTCCTCGGAGGCAATCAGATAATCGGAATACTGATTGAGCATCAGAGCTGTTTCCATGGTTGCCATCAGGCAGGCATCAAAGCCGATGAAATCGAACGATACACCGCCGTCGGAGAGTGCTTTGTTGATACCGGCGAGGTTCATGGAACCTTTCTGCTGATATTTCTCGTCGTAGCCGTATCCGCTTACGGAACCGCCGCCGTGATCCCAGAGGATCAGTTCGTAACGATTGGCCGGGAAGTTTTTGTTGCACCACTTGATATAAGAAGAAAGCGTGGACGGATCGACCATCGGCTTGCTTCCGTCATCCTGAACGAGGCAGTTGAGCTGGTGATTCCTGATCTGGTAGATCTGGTTGACACTGCTGCTGATCGTATTGTTGCGCCAGGATGTGCAGCCACCGGTATAAACGAGCAGGTTGATGTTGTCACCGATATCTGCCTTCAGCATCTCGTTCAGATCATTGGTGGCCATGCCGCTTCTGGATTCCAGGTCGGTGCCGCACATGTAGACCATGATCGTAACGATATCTTCGCCGTTGCCGAGGATCTGCGTGCGCTTATCGCGCGCTTCCGCAGCTACCTTCGTGTTCAGCACGGCTGTGGAATCGGATGTGCCCGCATCCCAGGTAGAAGAGTAGGTGCTGTTCTGGTAATTTTCATTGTCCGAGGTATAGCCGCCGGTCAGAGAACTCAGATCACCGAGCCCGCCAAGACCCTGCATGGCACTTGAACAGCTGCTGCAGCCGCCGGTCAGACCGACGATCAGTACGATGATCAGAATAAAAACGCCGATGAGCAGAAGCCCGGACGGACGCCTGCCACCACCGCTTCCATAACTGCCCTGTGTCGGCCGGTTCCCGACCGGACGGCTGCCGGAACCGGATGAAGGGCGTTCGTTTTTTCCACTGTAACCGTCGGAAGATCCGACCGGACCGGTATGCAGTCCTTCACCGCGGCGATGGACGCCTTTGCCATTGCCGGTTACATGTTCCTCGCGACCGCGGGGACGTTTCTTTTCCATATGATTTCCTCCCATTGCTGCGTACAGATATCGTACGGCAAATAATTGACGAATTGCTCGTCGTATATGTGTTAAGAATAGTTCAATTATAACAACTGATACGCTGAAAAGCTATTTTTTCGTGACATGAAATTCAGATTGCGCTATAATAACTTGAACTAATTTTTCATATACACAATGAAAGGACATTTCATGAAGCAAATCAATGAAGAAAAAGTGATCGTCATCGATTTCGGCGGTCAGTATAACCAGCTTGTTGCGAGACGTGTCCGTGAATGCAATGTTTACTGCGAGATCTACTCCTACAGAACTCCGCTTGAGCAGATCAAGGCAATGAACCCGAAGGGAATTATTCTTACCGGAGGCCCGAACAGCGTCTATGAAGAGGGCGCAGCGACCTGCTCTGAGGAACTCTTCCGCCTCGGCATTCCGGTTCTCGGTCTGTGCTACGGCGCACAGCTTATGAACCATGTACTGGGCGGCAAGGTCGAGAGAGCTTCCGACCGCGAATACGGCAAGACCGAAACGCATGTTGACAATACATCCGCGCTTTTTACCGGCGTTTCCGAAACAACGACCGTATGGATGAGCCATTTTGATTACATCAGTCAGATGGCGCCCGGCTTCCGCATGGTTGCCCATACGGCAAACTGCCCGACTGCGGCTTGCGAGAACGTTAAAGAGGGACTTTACGCGATCCAGTTCCATCCGGAGGTTCTTCATACCGTAGAGGGAAAAACGATCCTCTCGAATTTTGTAAAGAATATCTGCGGCTGCGAAGGCACCTGGAAAATGGACTCCTTCGTGGAAACGACCGTGCAGGCGATCCGTGAGAAAGTCGGCGACGGCAAAGTCCTTCTGGCACTTTCCGGCGGCGTGGATTCGTCCGTAGCGGCCGGCCTTCTGGCAAAGGCGATCGGCAAGCAGCTGACCTGCGTATTTGTTGATCATGGCCTCCTTCGCAAAAACGAAGGTGACGAGGTGGAAGCCGTTTTCGGTCCGAACGGCCAGTTCGATCTGAACTTTATTCGTGTCAATGCGCAGGAGCGCTATTACGCAAAGCTTGCAGGCGTTACAGAGCCGGAAGCCAAGCGCAAGATCATCGGCGAAGAGTTTATCCGCATTTTTGAGGAAGAGGCAAAGAAGATCGGCGCGGTCGACTACCTGGCACAGGGAACGATCTACCCGGATGTTGTAGAATCCGGACTCGGCGGTGAATCCGCGGTGATCAAGTCTCATCATAACGTAGGCGGTCTTCCGGATTTCGTTGATTTCAAGGAGATCATTGAGCCGCTTCGCAACCTGTTCAAGGATGAAGTCCGTCAGGCGGGACTGGAGCTCGGAATTCCCGCAAAGCTTGTATTCCGTCAGCCGTTCCCCGGTCCGGGTCTCGGTATCCGTATCATCGGTGAGATCAATGCGGAGAAGGTTCGCATGGTGCAGGATTCGGATGCGATCTATCGAGAGGAAGTCGATGCGGCGGCAGCGGCATACAAAGCTGCAAACGGGAAGGACCCGGCATGGAAGCCGAATCAGTACTTTGCAGCTCTTACGAACATGCGCTCCGTCGGAGTCATGGGAGATGAGAGAACCTACGACTACGCAGTTGTTCTCCGCGCGGTAAGCACGATCGATTTCATGACCGCGGAGGCTGCTCAGATTCCGTGGGAGGTACTGCAGAAGGTCATGAGCCGCGTGATCAACGAGGTACGCGGGGTAAACCGTATATTCTATGATCTCACGAGCAAACCGCCGGGAACGATTGAGTTTGAATAAATATTGAAAGTCCGGAACCCGGCATAAACACTGGGTTTTCGGACTTTTTCTATGCCTCGTGAGTACATTTTTCAAAAAAGATTCGGCGTTTACCGACCATCCTTTTTGCCTGAAAACGGAA
>Ga0326513_10000395_pt1 | contig 36729 bp, 62 predicted proteins | sample 2_2465_0518_D_FD_203654 | JGI IMG/M metagenome (GOLD analysis project Ga0326513, IMG submission 203654) | Bovine rumen microbial communities from UC Davis, California, United States - 2_2465_0518 | ecosystem: Host-associated > Mammals > Digestive system > Stomach > Rumen | place: USA...
GTAAGGGCGTTTTGATTATTTTTCACTTCCAATTTATGTAAATTAATTGGGGGGATTTGTTCGCATTTCTTCCCTTTTCTTCGCTAACTCAAGTAGATATGATTTATCTATAAAATCATTGTCTGCTAATTTGTGATGTTCCTTACATAAACAAATCAAATTAAAGTTATTTAGTTTTAACTCTGGTTTCTCTATTAGTTTATATATATGATGTACTTCTACATCTTTATAGTTATATCTACCTTCATCTTCACATACAGCACATAAGTATCTGCTAGCTTTTCTTATTTCTTCGCTTTTCTTATGCCATTCATCTGTATTGATGAGCTTATAATATTCTCTTTTACGATTGTATTTCTTCCAATCTATTGGCTTTCTACCTACGTTACACTTATAGTTTATATCGTGTACTCTGCCACATCTAGAACAGCTTTTATACAATTATATTCACTTCCTTTTAATACGTAGCTCATAACTAGAATTTGAGCCTTGCAACAAAGGATTTATATGAACAAATTATATTACATAGCTTGAAGGTTTTTATTAATGCTTGTACTGGTGTTTATTATTAAATGGTGTCTAGTACATTTAATATTAGATTTTTAATACTTGTCCAGCATAGATTAAGTTCTTATTCTTGATGTTGTTTTTAGCTACTAAACTATCTACACTTGTATTGAATTGCTTTGCAATCTTTGTTAGATTATCTCCAGCTTTAACTACATAAGTTGTTTCTGTATTGTTTGTTGGTACTTTTAAAACTTGCCCAACTAAAATTAAATTTGGATTTGCAATATTGTTTATTCTTGCTAGCTCTTGATATGTTGTTCCATATTTAGATGCTATCTTACTTAATGTATCTCCAGCTTTAACTACGTATGTTCCTTGTGCTGTTGGTGTTGGTGCTGGTGTTGAATTACCTTTTACTTTTAGCACTTGTCCTACATAAATTAAATTTTTGTTTTTTATGTTGTTCCATTTAACTAGATCATCTACACTAACGTTAAACATTCCACTAATTTTGTTTAGTGTATCTCCAGCTTGCACAATATATTCATCTTCGCTTGCTGGTGCTGTTTCTGTATCGTATTGTGTTAGATTATATGTTTCAATTAAATTGATTAGTTTACTTGAATAGCTTGGATCTGTTGCATATCCATCTTCTCTTACTTTAATACATACATCTCTGTAATTGTAATTGCCTCTTAAATTAGCATATCTATCATATCTGTTAAATAAAGCACTATGATCTTGAATGCTTTGTAGCCAGCTTGGATACTTTCTAAATTTATCTTTAATAGTTATCCATTTTCCGTTCACGTATTCTTGAGTATTAAATAAGCAATATTGTCCGTTATATTCTCCTTTAATACCAAATAAATTATAATTTGGTGCTTGTGATAATGCACTTCTGCCCCATCCACTCTCAAGTATTGCTTGAGCTATTGTTAAAGAAGCTAATATATGGCTTGTTTGCATATCTTTTTGAGCCATCATACCTATTGTTTTAATAAATTCTGTGTTATTCATTTACTTCATCTTCTTTCATTTTTTTTGCATATTCTGCACTTAATTTTGTGATGATTACACCAACGCAAGTTGCTAAAGCATTGATGGTAATAACAATTTTATCTGCGTTATGCCATCCCCAAGTTTCGCCTAGAGTACCAACTAATGTTGCAATCGCTGGAATAACTATTAATGCAGAAATTTTTATTACATCATAAGTTTTATTGCTCATTTAAAGCACCTCCTTTTATATATAAAAAAAGGAGCTACATCTTTCATAGCTCCTTGTCGCAGTTCGTATCTTTTTACACTATTATTATATCACTTGTTTTATGACATTTTAAGTCATCATAGATTGTCTTTGATTTCTTTTAATTTTCTGCATATTTGTCTTTGAGAATATGGTATTCTCTTTTCTATTTTGTACGTTGATAAATTTTCTAAATAATAATACACATAGATTACATCATTCCAATCTTTCGATTTCCTTAATTGTTCTTCTTTGAAATTTAAAAGCTCTTTTCTAGCATCCAAAATGCTCTTTATTTCTATTAATCTTTCATCTATTTTACTTTTTTCTTTAATTTCCAGATAGCTATCAAATGAATTTTTAATAGCTCCACCTTTTACTCTTTCGTTTTCGCAATCTACGGATTTTGGCTGTGTCATTTGAAATAGTGTTTCTTTTTCATTAAGTAAAATATTATATTCTTCTTGTGCATCGTTAAATTTGTTTAATATCTCTTGGTACTCTTTATAGATCATATTCCACCTCTAAAATTTCTTTTTGAAACATTGTATTTAAAATTTTTCTAAAAGTTGTTTTATTTCATCTAAATCTTTACATAGTTTATTCCAATATTTTTCTGGATTTTCTTTATATTCTTCAAAAGTTGGATTTTCCTTTATATCTTCTTCTACTACTTCTACTTCATCATTTAAACGTTCTTTTAATAATTCACCAGTTCTAGAGCTTAAAACTCCATAAAATAAATATAACTCACATCCTTTTTCATCATTTCTATAATCTTGATCATCTTCATCAAAATATCTAGTTACATTTTTGTATTTAATCTTTTGTGGCACTTCTTCTCCATTTGCCACTTTATTTAATAAATCTATTATTTTTATTTTCATCTACTCTACCTCCTCAAATCTATCTCTTAATCTTATCTGGTCTTGTAACCATTCAATGTAAACATCTTTTTCGTTATTATCGTTTATATATTCTTCAATTTGTGTGTCTTGTTGATCTATTTTAGTTAAAGCATTGTCTAGTTCTTTTTGTATTCTAAAATCATCTATTGCTAATAAAATAAAAGCAACAATAAAATATGATGCCATAATTGCTAGTAACCATATATCTTTTCCAGTTAAATGATTTTCATATTTATTCATACTATCCCTCCTCTAATAGTTCTGTTAAAACATCAATATAATTTACATACATATCATTTATTTTTTTGTTTTTTGCAATTGATCTTTTACGATTATATTCTTCTATTTTCATCTTTATATAAGTTTTTGTTATACATTTTTCTTTTGATGTACAATCATAATGATAATGTGGACAATTTTCACATTTTTTATTTAATTTATTCACTGCCATTATTCTTGTTTCTCCTTTAAAAGTAATTCTTGTTCTTTTAATTTTAAATAACTTATATCTTCATCTGTTGTTCCCATTCTTTCAAAATAATTTATAATTGATTTAAATTTAATTTTAATTTTGTCTTTTGATACTCTATCTTTTAATTTTTCTAACAATTCAATATATTTATTCGTTCTTGCTATTAATTCTCTTTTTGTGTTTTCATACATATACTCTAGTTCTTTTACTTTTTCTTCAAGTTCTTTTATTTTCTTGTCTTTTTCTTGTATTGTTTGTACTAATTCTATTTCGTTATCTCTGTCCATATTGCCTTCCCTCCTTATTCTTTTGGCATTTTATAAACATAGTCCCCATCCATTTTAACTACATTTAGTCTATCATCTATAACGCAAACTTTCTCGTTATTTATTAGCTCTCTCATTTTTTGTATATCGTTTTCTCTTAATTTTCCCTCAAATTTAAAAACTCTTTTTGGTATCATTGCTTCTTGTATTTCTTTAAGCACTTCTAATGCTCTTTCTTTCGTTTTATAAGTTGCTATTATTAAGCCATATTCAATTTCGGTATTACTTTTTACACTAATATCTGTTCCAGTAACAAATATTCTAGCAATGGCATCCATATTAATTATTGATTGTTCACTTTGACTAATTATAAACATTTACTTTTCCTCCTTCTCAATTATCAATTTACCATCTCTAGCAACTACTTTTAGCTCATCTGTATCATTTATATTTGCTTTTAATACTTCTTCTTTTGGTATGATAATTCTATAACAATTTAACTTTCTTTCTCCTTTTGGTGTGTAATAGTACATTTTATTTAGCTTTGGCATTTTATACCCTCCTTCATTTTTTCTTGCTCTTTAAACCAATTTAATTTGTCAATTAAAAATGTTTGTATCTTATCTATTTCTTTATTAAATCCAGCATTATTTATTTCTGCTAATTCTAATCTATTTCTTATTCGTGCTAGTAGATCTAAATCCATTTCAATAGCTACTTTTGTGCTTCTGCATTCTTGAAATCTATATTGCAGTAAATACACATCATTTAAAAGCTCTTTATTTTGGATTTCATTTAGCTCGATTTCTTTTACTAATCTATCTGCTTTATTCATCATTGAATATTCTTCTACTATCTTTTTAGTTAAGCTTAAGCAAAAGCTCCAAGCTTCTTGCATATTTAAAAATTCATTATCTGGCATTTCGTTCCTCCAATCTACTCATAATAAAGCCAAATGCAAACATAATTGCTATTACAGCTATTGCACATAGCAATGTTTTTAAACTATATTTAATTGGCTCTACTAAACCATAATACTCTAAAATAAATTCTCTCATTATTCTTGTTCCTCCTCAAATAGTTCTTTTAAACTATTTGAAACAGCTTCTTTTAGCGTTTCTTTATCATAAAAAGATATATCAAAATTATTTAATTCTTCTTTTAAATTTTTTATTTTGCTTTTTGGTATATAATTATTTTTAAATTCATTTAACATATCTATAATTGGTGTATCTTCACTTATTCCTAACTCTTTACAAGTAAAACTTAACCATTTATAGAAAATTTCTATTTCACTTTTTCTTTCTTCATTTTCTTTTTCTAGTTTTTCTATTATTTGTGTTAAATAACCAATTTCAAATAAACACTCTTTTTCAAAATCGTTTGTTTCTTCAAATTTATTATCTCTAGTAAAATATTCGTGCCTATCTTTTATTTTCATAAAGACTTTCTTTTCTTCTTCTGTCATATTACCACCCCAGTTCTTCTACTTTCTTGTTTATTGCTTTAAGTTCTTCTAAAGTAATTATTAAATCTTTACTTTCAATTTTACCTTTAGTAAAGGAATATAAAGAAATTGATATTGTATGATCTAATTTCTCAAAAGCTATAATATAATATTCTCTTGGATTTTCACTTGTATGACCATATTCAATATAATTTCCTTCCTTTAATACTCTTTTGCTATAACCTAAAGTTTCAAACATTTCATCTGCTGTCATTTGCTATTCCTCCTTTTTCAAAATCCCTTTTACAAATTGATCTACACTTATATCTAATATCCTACTCATTATGTAAATGTGTTCTAATTTAGGTATATATTTTTCGTTTACATAGCAACTTATAGCTATTCGGCTTAAATTACACCTTAACGCAAATTCCTTTTGTGTCATATTTCTATTATTTAATTGTTCTTTTAACCAGCTCATTTACTTTACCTCATAAGTGTTTCTTTCTATTGCATCGTGTGTTAAGATGCTTTTTATTTGTTCTTCTTTTATTTCTCCATCTTTAAAAATATTTTGCTGTACTATATCTGTTATTTCTTTTCCGTTTACAAAATCTCCAGCTTCTAAAATATTTTTAATATTAAAGCTATGTTTCTTTATTTGATACTCTGGAATAGCAAAAACTCTGTTTTCGCATATATATAATATCTTCCCATCTGCATCTTGTGTTAAATCTGCGACTTTAGAAATAAATCCAAAATCATCTCTTACGTATTCTCCAATTTGTATTAAATCTTGTGCTAATTCTTTATAGATCCCCATCTAGATCATCTCCTTTCTCTTTCAATCTCTCACATACTAATTCATAATGATATAAAAGTTCTCTGTATTGTTTATCTAAACCTAAATAAGCAACGCATAAGAAAAAACATAATACTCCTAAAAATACTTTCATCTATTTAACCTCCTTTGAAACGTATGCTTTACCATTAAGCATAATAAATAAAATTCCTATTGCTAATGAGCTAAATATAGCTGTTTGGATTGTGTTTTGAGTTAGTCTTACTAAATATGATGCTAGCTTTGCACTAACCAAATTTAAGCCATATAATGCTCCAACAAAATTAGCTATCTTCATTAAGCTAAATAACACTTTAAATGAGTATCTAACTCTTGCACCAGCTCTTTTTCTTCTAAACTCTTTAGCTTTTTCCTCTGTTACTAAACCTTTCATTTTCTCCACCTCCTATTTAAATCTTTCATAAAATCCTTCTGCACTAGATATTCTATAATCTATATGTGCATATTGTTTACTTGGTCTTTCAAATCCCCAACAAAAAGCTTCTGTTGCTTCTCTTACGGAATTTGTATTATAGAATACATATTTATAATTTTCTGTCCATTGTGTGTCCATTTCTATCATTAAGTATTCTAATTGCTTGTAAATATTGCTTTTTTGTTCTCCAGCATATAATAAAAAAGACTTCTTTCTTTCAAAACTCCATTGAATAAGTCCTATACCTTCGCCATTGCTTTCTATTAAGTTTTGATTAAATCTGCATTCTTGTTGGATGTTTCCCATTATGCCAGCGATCTGTACTGGAGTTAAACCTTTTTCTTTTAAATAGTACCATACAATTTCTTCATTTGTTTTAGGTACACCATTTGCATATATAATCTCATTTTCTATACGCTCTAATTCAAACGTATTTGCCTTTAAATCGACTTTTAAATCAAGGCAAGGTATTTTCATTCCTACCACTATTATAGTTATTGCTATTGCTAAATTTCTTAAATACTTCCTCATATTATCCTTTCATTAAGAAATACCCCTCGTTGTAATAACATTTATAATAACCATTGTTTATTTTTATACATTCCTCTATTCCTTTTAGTAAGAATACTGGAATACTTGCAATAACTATAATTCCTTTTATAAAATTCTTAATCATATATCCTCCTTCTAACCATCTTTAACATTCTTTCACAATCTTTTATTGTGTACTCGTGGATTGTGCCACACTCTGTTCCAGTACACACATATCCTTCTTTCAAATAAATCCAATAATCTAGATCTCTATGCCCAGCATCGTAATTTTCTTCTCTATCATAGCTATCTATAATATCTTTGTATTTCTCTAAAAGTTTTTTAAATCCTTTGTTCATTTTGCCACCTCTAAATATGTAACTCTGTTTTACAATATTTTTCATAGTTTTTCTTGTTTGTATAGTATTTTATAGTGTCTGCTAGATCATCATCTATCCATATATTTATATCAATATAAATTACTTCCTTTTTGTTCATTTTTCTTATATATTTAATTGCTTCTGTTTTTGTTCTAAATCCACCTTCATAATACCATTCATAATTTTCTGCATCTAAATATGCTACTTCGTACCATTTCATTTTGATTTCCTCCTTTTATTGAAGTTCAATAACTTCTTTAATTTTGCCACTTTTAGTGCATACACAAGTCCATACTTTTCCGTTATCTTGTCTTTCCATAACTTCACAAGAATATGTACCTTCAAAATCTGGCCAACAATCTTCAGTAAGTGCTACAAATAAATCTAAGCCTTCAACTTCCTTTTCCATATACTTAATAAATAATTTAAGTATTTTTTGTTCTAATTCTTTCATTTTGATTTCCTCCTTCCTTAATCTATATTTTTTACAATCCATCTTGTATGTTTTCTTTGGATATTATAGCCACCAGCTATTATTACTTCTACTGCACAAGTTCCGTTTTCTCCTTCAAAGTTATAATTATATCCACCTAAATATTCAACTTTTAAAATTTTACCTATTTTGTTTTCTACTTTCTTTTGTAGCATTTCATAATGTTTTCTAACATCTTTTTCTAAATGTTTTTCTGTATCTCCATAATATTTTCTGTACATTCTTATATAGTACATATTATCATCTGTTGCTTTAAATTCTTCTTCTTTCATTTTTAATTCTTTATGTTCTTCCATTCTATGACTATTCCAAGCATCACAAATTAGTTTGTCTAATCTAAAATATTCTTTTTTAATTTCATTGTATTTTTTTATTTCCTTTTTTATATCCTCTTGTATCATTTCTTCAATTTCTTTCATTTTAACCACCTTTAATATATTCCTTTCTCTTTTCTTACTTATATTCTACCACTTATTTCCAACGTTGTCAATACCTTTTTGTGAAAAATTTAACAAATTTTAAAAAATGTAAAAAAAAGGCTAGAAATCTAGCCTTAAATGTATTATAATAATAGTGATCAATAAAAATAATTATTGTATTTCTTTAATTTTTTTTAAATTAATTTCTTTTTTCAATAAGAGGTATGCTTTTTAGTATATCTCTTTTTTTATATGCTAAATTCATGTTTCCTCCTAAAATGGCACTTCCCTTGAAGCTTTTACCTTTGCACGATAGCTTCTGCCTTCCAGCTTCATTATTTCGCACATCTCATTTATTCTATCTATTGTTTTATCTGCAACTCCTCTTTGCTGGATGAGATCTATTAAAGAATAGTTGCTAGTAAATATAATAGGTTTATTATTATTGTATCTTTTATTTATAACATCAAATATCTTTTCTTGTAGCCATAAATCTTGGTCATTTCTATTTACCATCTCTGTACCAAAATCATCAATAAATAAGAAATCTATATTAGCTAATTTTTCAATAAAATCATATTCACTTGCATTTGTTTTCCCAAATGTACTTCTAATATATTTGGAAATCTCACTAAAGTTAGTGAATAATACACTATAATATTCATTCATCATTTCATTTGCCATACAAGCTGTCAAACGTGTTTTTCCAGTACCTTTTGTTCCATATAGGTATATTCCTATCCCTCTATTTAAAACAACATCTGCGACTTCACAATATTTCTTACATCGATTAAATACCTTTTGAAATTGCTCATCTGTAACATCTGTATTTTCAAATTTAACTTCTTTATATTTATCTCCCAGCAATGAATTGCAACGCAATTTTTCTACCCGTTTTTGCTTCTCTTTTTGCTTTTCGATTTCTTCCTTGCGTTTCATTTCCTCTGCTTTACATTTACAGATACATCTCACTTTTTGAGTTATACCAAAGCACGTTCTTTGAGTATTACATTTCTTGCAGTAAATATCTCCATCTTTGATATACTCTGTTTCTGGATCAAGTGTTTCTAAAATATTGTTTTCTTTACGTTCAAATTGAAAAATGTTGCTTATGTGTTCCATATTACTCATCTAATCCTTCCAGCCATTCTATTTCTTCTTGTGTGTATTGTCTTTGCGTATAATTTTGCTGTTTAAAGTTTTTAGTTGCTTTTGCCTCCTTTTTAAGCTCATAAATATCACTCCAATTATTATTAATTGAATTGTCTAAAATCGCTATTTGCTCATCTGGTATAGATGATAATTTGTTAAGTTTATTAAGTAAATTTTTTAATGCTCTATCTGTCATAGGCTTCTTAATCAATTTACGCATTTTAATAAATTCATAGATAGCCTCTTTAACATTTTCATTTTCAATATTTTGATTTATGATTTCATCATATCCGTTTTCGGTCTTTCTTTCTTTCTTATTTAAATTTAAGTTATTTAAGCATTTATTATTTATTTTTAAAGCATTTGTATCTTGGTTACCACTTGTTGCTTCTGCTAGTTGTTGGTTTTGAGAGTTGTTGCTCTCTACATTATCACATTCTTCAACTTTAATTTTTATATCTTCTAATTTCTTTTGTGTTGCTAGATATGATAACTCAATATACCAGCCTTCAATTTTTCCATTTTTTCTTCTTTGGATGATATTAATCAATCCATTTTCTTTTAAAGTTGCTTTAGTTTTTTTAATCTTATCTGCTCCCCACTTCAAGCATTTCTTTACGTATAAATCATTTGCTCTTATTGAGTTGGTCTTTTGCCATTTAGCAGTTTTATAATAAAAAACATATAAAGCAATGCAATCTGCACAATTTTCTAATTTAAATAACGTTTCAATAGTTGTTCTATTTAATATTAATAGATCATCTGCAATATCGTTTAATTTTATATCTGTGTTCATTTCCTCTTTCTTTACCTCCTAATTCTTTCAAAACAGCCTTTAAATTAAGTTTTTTGGTTTCAATGATTAACTTTACTCTTAAACACATATTATTCCTTTAAAGTGTCAAATTGAAACACAATAAACGTAAAAAAAAGACTATATAGAATGTACTAGATAGCCCAAGATTTAGATTATATAAAAATATAATCATAGTACACTTATTACTGCTTTAGTAGGAGCAATTAAAGGGTTTTAGATTATATAAAAATATAATCATATAGTACACTCTATATAATCTTTTTTCACTTGGGCTACCATTAGTATATCATCATTCGACAAATTTGTAAACATTTATTCATCATTTGGTTTCTTTTTGTAACGATTAAGAATAAAACTTTGTCTTTTCTCAAATCTTTTAACAAAAATATCTTTATCTGTGCAAGTGTGTTTTATTCCTCTTTCATCTATTCCAATGTACATAAAATATCCGTTTTTATCTAGCTTTGAAATAATCTTGCACTTATAACCATCAATTTTAATTTCATCTCCCACATTATAGTTATCACTTTTAAAGTCATTCTTTTTTAATGTACTTTGTTTAATTTTAAATAGTTCCATATTTCCTCCTCTTAAAGATAATTCTCTCCATATCTTTCAATAAAATCTTCGATGCTCTTACCATAGTATTCTAGCCATTTCTTTTCTGCAATTCTCTTTAATTTTAAATCTAATAAGTGTCCATTCTTTGAATGAACAGCTAAATTAGATCCAGTATGATGCCATATACACAAAGGCACTATAAGTCCATCTTGGTCTGCACATTTTCTTTTACTACCAAATAAAACGTGGTGCATTTGGATATTATACTGCACTTTGCATACATAGCATTCACTTAAATTTTTAGTTATAATACTTTTCATTTGATGCCTCTTTAAGTCTGTATTTCATATAGCAAACATCTTCTTGAAATCTGTTTTTAGTCTTAATATACTCTTGCTCAAATTCAATACCTTCTTTTTTCATTTCGCTTACTCTTGTAGCTAGCTTTGTAATACCTAAATCTCTAAAAGCATCAAGTGGAGTAATGCTACCAAACTTATTTAAATAATCTAAAATTCTTTCACTTTGTTTCATTCTTCTACCTCCACAATATCTAAAATAACTTCTGTTTGTTCGCCTTCTGCAAATGTATCTGTGAAGGCTGTAACATATTTTCGATTATCATCTTTTAATTTGCCAAACTCAACTAAAGCATCTAAAATAAACTTCTTTGCGTAGCAAATATTATCATAATCTCGTTTTTTATTTTTTTCTATCCAATGAAAATGGATTTTAAGAGGCTTTTCAAATTTAGGTAAGCTTCTTATATACCAGCCAATTTCTAATTGGATTTTTCGCTTCATATTAGCTCCAGCATAACGATTTTTTCTGCATTCATTTACGTATTCATTGAAGCTTGGAAATTTGTAAGGAATAACAAGTTTCATATTCCACCTCCTATCCAAATATTTTTTTATATTTTTTAATACAATTATTTATTCCAACATTTTCACTAAAGTTTTTACTTGGTATAAAGCATTTACCAGTATAGCTCCAATAACTCATTACTACTTTTCCTTCTTTGAGTAAATTAAAATGACCTATACTTTCATTACATAACTTATAAGTTATATTATTTTCTTCAAATTTCTTAATAGCATAATTTAGTCTATCATCAAAACAATTTTCTCTTTTTTCTCTAGCTTGTTCTTTTAATATTGGAGCCACATCGTGCCAATAATAAGCCATATTATCATTACTCATATTCCACCTCCTTTCACTTATTCACATATATCTACTATATGTTCACATAGCTTATAAGGAATTTTGCCTCTTTCTATTGCACCTTTTAGTCCTTGAGTTCCAGTTTTACTTCCTCTTGGTGCTGGCTCGTGGCATTTATCCCCATTTTTACAAGGTGGTTTAAATTGTGGATTTGGATGATTAGTCCATATATCTGTTGGCTTCATTCTTGTATCTCCATATTGACAATAAGTAACAGTATATCTTTTTAAATCTTTCATAAAATCCATATTTCTTAACGCACCTCTAGGATTTTCGATAAAGTAATATTTGGGATTTAATTCTTTTATTAGTTTTAAAACATATTTATTTGTTTTATCACAAAACTTTGCATAATCACTTATAGGATCTAAGTTTCCGTTCACTATATTCTTAATTCTATGGTGCGAAATTCCAGCAACAGAGTATGTTGTGCAGTCTGGGCTTGCCCATATTACATCTGGAATACCACCACATAATTTTATAATATCTTCTGCTGTAACGTTATTTATATCATCATAAAGGCTTATATTTTCAAAGTCTTTATTCCACTCAATACTAAAAGCTTTATGCCCTCTTTTTTCAAAAGCTTTGCTTATACATCTTGTGCCAGCAAACAATTCTAAAATTTTTAACATTTTCCACCTCCTTTAGTGTCTATTTGAAACGTTAATCTGCTAAATTTGCACCAAATTCTCTTTGAATTTGATTTTCTAGCAATCTCATTTGCAATTTAATTGAATTGATAGCCTCTAAATTGGCTTTATAAACTGCTTCTGCTACATCTCTTTTAAATCTAGCATCTGCTACTGCTGGAATGCCATAGCAAGTCTTGTCTATCATTCCAATAGCCATTCCACTATCACGCAATTTTAAACACTCACTTCTTAATAAAATTTTATAATCTCTTTCTGCTTGAGCATAACTTGTACCAGATTTTCTTAATTCTTTAATTGATATATTTAGCTCGTTTATTTTTTGTTGTAGTTCTTGATATAGATCCATTTAACCACCTCTTAAAATGGTAATTCATCATCTTCAATTTCATAGCCATAATTTTCTGTTTTTGGTTGATTGGCTTCTGGCTTTTTTGAGCTTAAAAACTCAACTTCATTTACAGATACATAAGTTTTGAAATTCTTAATACCATCTTTCTCGTAGCTATCTACTCTTAAATTACCATATACAGCAATTAGACTTCCTTTGCTTTGATATTTAGCTAGATTTTCTGCTTGCTTATCCCAAATAACGCAATTAATAAAATCTGCTCCTTCTGGTATTCTACTTACAGCAAGTGTAAAATTTAAAACACTTTTACCACTATTTGTTTTAGCTAAATTTAAATCATTCGCTATTCTTCCTATTAAAACTAATTTATTCATTCTCTACCTCCATTAATACTTCCATTTCTTTAATATAAACTCATCTAAAAGCTCTAGAGCCTTCTTCTCGTTTATAGGTATATCAACATACCTTCTCTTGTTTTCTCTCAAATGTAGTCCTTTTAAGCCCTTAATTTGCTTGTCGTAGCATTGTTGATAACCAATTCTATATAAATTTAATTGATAAGTTAAATATTCCTTATCTAAAGTTGCAGTACGTTTTATATCTCCCAGCATCAAATCATCATTTTGTTTTAAAACTAAATCCAATCTTCCAGCACATAAAGGCACATCATCTTTGAAGATTATAATTGGTATTTCATTATCTACTACTTCAAATTCATATTGTTTTTGTAAGAATTTAAAGTTTTTTAACTCTTTTAAATCTGTTTCTTTACCTTCCTTGCAATAATCTTCTATTGCCTTGTGTGTTTGTGTCCCTAAAATACTAGCTTTCTTTAAAGTATCGCTATTTACAAATTTATATTTATCTCTAAATTTATTACTTAAAATTTTAGTTACACTTGGAATTATAATGCCATCGCACAAATAAACGTGTAATTCATCAATATATTCTAACGTATGCCCCTTGATTATATAGCTTTCCATAAAATCACTCCTTAAGTTTTATTCTTATTGAGCTTTTAACTGGTGTCATTTTTACATAGTTATCATATAATTCTTGATTTTCTTTTTGAAACGTTTTAGTGTCAAAAGTTTCTCTGTCAAATGGTGCAACATAACTAATTTTTAAATCATCTGTTTCAATGCTTAAAATGTTTTCTGCTTCCATTTCACTTAAAATCGCTTGTTTGATAATTTCTTCTTGTTGTTTAATTTCTTTTAGTTGCTTTTCAAAAATTGTTAGTTTATTGCTTATATCTGCATTTAATATTGGTGTATTATTCTCCACTTTTATTAGCATTTTCATCAACTCCTTCTTTAATCTCATTAAATAAATCTCTATCAATATAATAAATCATTTGCAAAATTTCTTTAGCATCTATCTTTAGTGTAATTCCTTCAACTTCACACCAGTTAGATTTTTCTGCGTTATTTTTAAAATAATCTTTTAGACTACTTAATAATAAATCTTTTTTGAAATCTTGTTCACTTCTATACTTATTATCCATTGCTTCCTCCTTTTTTAGCGATTATATCGCTAGCTTGCATTAATGTTAAATCTTCAATTTTAGATATATTATAGTGGTCTAGCATTGCTTGAGTATCACGTACTAATTTTTTTACTTTTTGTATTTGCTCTGGAGTTGCCTTTACAGATTGATATTTTTGTTCAATATCTGTATCAATACTTGCTTCTTTGTCTGGATCATCTCCAGTAGAAATTTTGTAAGCTTTCATTAATGCGTACTTATCTGCATAAGTCATTGCTTTTCCACTTGCTTTATCTCCAGTATCAATTCCATCTGCATAAGTAATAGTATCAATATACTCATCTGGTTTATCGATATTATAAAATCTGTATGTAGTTTCAATTCTCATATACATTGTATAAGTTTTTGATGTTTTTCCATTGTATTCACTTACCTTTTCTAATACATCTTGAGCTATAATTCTTCGGCTAATAGGTAATGAAAACACTCTGTACTTTTGCTCAATAGGCTTTACAGCATCAAGCACATCTCTTTCGCTTACTGCTTTGTAACTTGATTTGTCTGTTACTCTTACTTGCAATCCTTTTTCTACTACACCAATTTCGTTAGTTATTAATTGCATTTTTTCAAATAAATTCATTTCTTTTATATGTATCATAAAATCTGCTACTTCCATCTGTTTTCCTCCATTTTTAATTTTAAAATTTGTAAGCACTTACTATTATCAATTTGAAACATTTTGAATATAGTTTTCTAAATCTTCAACTACTGCTTTTAATTCCTCTAATTGCTCTAAATTTAATTCTTTAACTAATTCTAATGCGTTTTGATAGTCCATAGTTAGTTCGCTCCTTTTTTGAATAAAGTCCAAACATCATCATAATCAAAGACTTGTCCAAATCTTTCTAGAATTTGTACAGATGGATTTCCAGTACCATTTTCAATACTTACATAATGGCTCTTTGAAATCTTTAATTTATCTGCCATTTCTTGCTGTGTTAGATGCTGTTGCATTCTAAAGAATTTTAAATTTAATCTATCCATATTTTTCCTCCTTTCATAAAATAATTATACAATTTTATTATAATTTTCACAATATTTTCTTATCATTTTACAAAAATTTGTTACTTTAATAATGTATTATGTTACATATTTGAAACACTTTTGTTATAATATATTATTGGAGGTGCTTTATAAAATGATAGATAAAAGAAATATAGGTAAAAAATTAAAAGAATTAAGAATTTCTAGAGGTTTAAAGCAATTAGATGTAGCAGAGAAGGTGGGATTGTCTAGACCAGCTATATCTAATATTGAAGCTGGTAAACGTTCTTTAACTCTATCTACCTTAAAAAGATTTTGTGAAGTGTATCAAATTGATATTTCGTATTTTGGTATTGAAACAGATAATTTTGATGAAGCTTTAGATCTAACTTCTAGAATTGAAGTTTTATTTAATAGCGATTTACCAGATGAAAAGAAAGATGAATTATACAGAAAAATAATGCAATTATATTTAGATAGTAGAAAAAGTTAGCTATTTGAAACGTTATCGCCTAAAAAAATAAGCTCATATTCAACTTTTACATTTTCTTGTTCTTCATATAGCTTGATTAATAATTCATAAAATTTTTCTACGTTCATAATTTATTCTCCTTTCATTGCTATTATTATGCAACAAATTTCATTTTTATTCTAAAAAGAGGTGGTAAAAATGCAAAAATTAAGAGTAGTAGGATATGCTCGTGTTTCTCACGATGAGCAAAAAAAATATGGCTATTCCATCAAAACTCAAATAGAACGCATTGAAAAATGGTGCATTCAAGAAAATCATACTTTGGTTAGAATGTATGTGGATGAAGGATACTCTGCCAGCACTATGAAAAGACCACAAATGCAAGAATTACTACAAAATTTAAAAGATATAGATGCTATTGTATTTACAAGGCTTGATAGATTTTCTCGTAACGTTTTAGAAGCAAATCAAGTGTTGCAGACTTTTGCAAAATATAATGTATCAATAATAGCAACAGATGAAGATGTTAGTACAACAGATGCAGATGGCTTATTTAATTTCCAATTAAGAGTATCACTTGCAGAACGTGAATTGAAAAAAGGTAGCGAACGTATTAAAGCTGTATTTGGATATAAAATAAAGCAAGCTCAAGCTATTACTGGAGCATTGCCTTTAGGATATAAAATTGAAGTTATCAATAATGAGAAAAAAGTAGTTAAAAATGAAGATGAAATAGAAATTGTAAATGCAATATTTGATTATTTTATAACGCATCAATCTATTAGAAAAACGATGCAATACATACAAAAAGAATATGGTTATATAAGATGCCAAAATGTATTTAGAAATATGTTAAAGAATGAGCTTTATACTGGCTCATATAGAGGCAATAAAGCTTATACAGAGCCTTATATTACACTAGACCAATATAATCGCATACAAGAGCTTTTAAAGGCTAATATAAAGCAAACTAAAACAGCCAGAGCATATTTATTTAGTGGATTGATAAAATGCAATGAATGTGGATATTCTTTGGCTGGCTCTTGCACTTACGATAAACACGTAGATAAAGAATACTACTATTACAGATGTTCAAATTGCTACTCAAATAATAGATGCACAAACAAGAAGTTCTTTAGTGAACGTAGAATAGAAAAATATCTTATTGAAAATGTAGAAGAATTAATAAAGAGGCATTTATTTAATGTTAAAAACATAAATTCAAATAAGAAAAATATTGATAAAACTAAAAAAAGAAAAAAAGAAATAAATGAAGAATTAGAAAATCTAAATTATATGTTCTTAAAAAAACGTATTAGTAAAAGTGAATATGATAAATTTTATACAGAGCTGGAGAAGGAATTGGCTCAACTTAAACCAGCAAAAAAAGAAAATACAGAGGCTTTGCAAAAGTTCCTTGATAGTAATTGGAGCAACTTCTATTCTGTCATAGATCGTGATAGCAAACGTACTTTGTGGCGAAATCTCATACAAGAAATTCAAATTGATAATAGTTATAATATTACTATTATTTTTTTATAATTTTTTCTTTGACTAACGCACTATCGCCAATAGGCACGTTTATATTAGTACAAGTTTTTATAGCATAAAAAAAGATAGGCAAAAAGCCTACCTTTTAAAGAGTGTTTTAGAAGAAGAAAGAGTATTATGGCGTGTACACATTAATAGTATTCTTTTTAACTCTTTTTTTATACATTTTAATGCACTTTTTCCCAAGCATACCAAGTACCATTATCTTTTCTTCTTGTCCAAATTTCTGTTGAAAAGAAATCAAATGCTAATTGTCTTTGGTATTTATCATTATGCACCATATTTAAAACAAAAAACCAATTTGAGCTGTTGTTTGGAGCATTGCTCATTGCACTTCCCATAAATATAGCAGTTACATCTTCACAAGCTGTATCCCAATCTCCAGTTGTAGCACTTCTACAAATTGAGTTCCAGCCAGATAATCTGCCTAAAATATTCTCATCATTTACAAATAAATCTCCATCTATTTCAAATGAATTTTGATGTTTAGGAAATGAATTTATTGAAACAGAGCTTAATTTCCTATCAAAGAAAGCTATTGGTACACCTCTACCAAGAGTGTAGGTGTAAATCGTATTGCCTAGTTTATCTTGCACTCTAAATTTCATATTCCAAGAATGGTTATTGTCTAAATCAAAAATCTGTTTAACGTTATCTTGTAAATATCCAGTTAAAGTTTTAGTTTCTAAATCATCTCTTTCGATTTCATACCATACACTTACACTATTTTTATTATTTAAACTAGAATATGTGCAATTAGCCAATATGCTTGTTTCTGCATAGAAATTGTTTTTACGTTTAATTGTGAAGTTTGCAGTAGGTGGTATCCAATCTAGAATTTTTAATGTTTCTTTTATTGTTGTTACATATCCTCTGCTATCTGTTATTTTAACTACTGCATCTGCATTTGATGCTAGATTTAAAGTACCCCAAGTAAGAAATTTATCATTTACGGCACTTCCACTTAAAGTGTCGTTTTTTGTTTCTCCATTAATTTCAATTTCAAACTTTTTCAAAGTTGCATATTTTAAAGCTTTAATATTATGTAATTGAAATCTTAAATTACTATGATTTCTTATGATGTATGCTGGATCTTCTGTGATAAGTTGCGTGCTTGCATTAATATCTTCGCCTACAATCCATTCTATTGTAGGATTGGCATTGACAATAGTCAAAGTTTTATCTACGTAGGATGCTTGAGTATTGCCACCAATAGTTGAATAAAGTCCTATTCTACAAGTACAGCTTTTCTTATTTGTACAAGCTTGTCTTAATTGATTTCGTTCATCTTCGGTCAAATTCCAAGTAAATGTGCCTTTAGTACCACTTAAGCTTCTAATTGCTAAATGTGTTCCACTTGGATTTGGCTCTAACCAGCAACTCATAGGTGCATTTGTTGGATTTGTATATGAAAATGAAGGATTTTGCTCATCATTAAAATTATTTGCAGATGAAATAGTTGCAAATCTATCAATTTTAGGTAAAGCCCAGCTTTTACTTCCAGTAACGTTTACTGCTGTATCGAAAATTCCACCTTCTGCATAAGCACTAAATGAGGCATTTCCGTTGTTATCGTGATCTATTGTAAATTGTCCAGTTGCTATTTTTGTGCCATTGTATAGATAAATTCTAGCACTTGAATAATAAACTTGTTGATCGTTTATTTTAACCTTAAAATTGCCAGCTTTATACCAATAGCCATCGTTTATTCCAGCACCAGCTAATTGCCAAGTTATGATAGATTGGTTAGTTGCTGTGCTTTGGCTTTGAACACTCCAGTTGAAAACTAGATACGCACCACCAACATCTCCATAATATTTACTTGTATTAAACCATCCACCAGTTGCCATTACTCATCGCCTCCCATCACACTTACAAGAGCTATACCATCATTGACAAAATCATCATTTTCTATTGTTATAGGTATAAATCTCATTTTATTACATAACGTAATTTCTTCTTCTACTACGGATTTCTTTTGATGAAATTCATCTCTATCTACCCAATATATTTTATTGTTATCTTTATCATATCCAGCGAAGCCCACCTCGTTATTCATCAAAATATACGAGCCATCTTGCCCATACATTTTAAGTCCATTTTTATCTAAAATTGCAATTAAAGTATTGGCTTCATCATATACTTCTAAAATACCATTTTGATTAATATTAGAGCCTAATTTAAGTGTGCCTCCCTTTATCAAGTCGGCTGTTAAATTGATAACGTTGATTTGCTCCATATTTAGCACATTATCTATTGTCCAAGCACTAGAGAAATTCCCATTGATGCCATTTTGCCCAAAGGCTATACCACCATTATTAATCATAATAACATTTCTTGCACTTTCTTTTGGTAAGCTATCTACAATTAATATCTTATCTCCTTCGTATATAACATAAGATGAGCCAAGAGCATTCCAAATCTTATCTTGTGCTTCTTGCAATTTAGTTCCAAGTTCTACTTTTAAAACTGCGTTATTTTCGTTTATTTGATTTGCAGTTTGCTGTGAGATTTTATTTACCAATCCAGATAATTTAGGCTGGAAATTACCAAATTCAAGCTCTTTGTATTTATTCAATATACAATCATAATCAAAGCTTAAAATATGAGTGATTAAATCAATTCCTAAACGTTCATCAATTACTTTAATTGTATCTCCAACATCACTTACTTTTTCTAAATTAGCTCTTAAAACATAGTTTACTTTTGGTATGGAGTGTTCTTCTACGTATGCTTGAGCTTGCTCTCTTAAATTCTCAACTAAAGCTTCTTGATATGCTTCTACATTTGGATTTCCTTCATCATCTAAATAATCATCTTGCACAATCTCTGTTTGGTTAAATTCTTGCACTCTTGTATATGGTATATCATATTGAATATCACTATATACATATAATTCATCTAGCAATAGTCCTTCTTTTCCTACTGGTAAAAGTTTTGTAGTAACTTCATTCCAATTTTCTGTTGCTTGAATTTCTTTTAAATTCTTCTTATAACGTATTTCTATGCCATTATCTTGCCCAATTTCATCTAAAATTTTAATTGTCCAGTTATCTCTTACTAGATGTCCTCCCCATCGCTCTAAAACAACGTTTATTGCTTCATATAGCGATTTTCTAACGCATCTGTAAGAATTTATATTAGCTATGTTAGAAAGTGTTGTAAATGGGCTTGGTGTGTCTGTTGCCATATTTAAATGATCTAGAGCATCGTTACAATTCTTATCTACTACATAGCTATCTCTAATAACATAATTTACTGCATCATAGAATACGTGATAAGCTTTAGCATAGATTTTAAATTTAGTCTTTTGAATTTCATTTCCAAATCTAAAAGCTTGTTCTCCTTGTGGAGTGTCTGCAACTACTATATTGTTAGCTACAATATAATCTGCATAGCTTAAATCTGTTTCTAATTCTAAATAGAAAAGCCCATTATCCTCTTTATGCACTACGGCTTTGAGTGGGGATACTACTATATCCCCATTTGAGCCATAATTTTTATCTATTGCGTTAAATATTTTAATCATTTTTGCACCTCCTTTATAAAAGGTTTCGTGATTTCAATTTATCCCATTGGCTGTCTATATAGCTATCTCCACCAAGAGCATTATATTGCTCCTTGATTTCATAGGCTCTTTTTATTTGTTCTTGTGTTTTAATTTCGCCTTTTTCTAAATCTGCCATAAAATCTGCTAGATATGTTTTTTCACTACTCAAAATAGCTTGATTTATCTTTGCATCTAAAGCATTTATTGTATCTAGTTTCTTTTTGTTTGAGTTAGAAATTAAAGCTTGTAAAATTACCCCTATTGTACTTATCGCTGTTATTGTTATTTCTATCATACTCTCAAACCTCCTAAATCCATCTTGAATAGTTCTCTATTTCAAATTTCTTAACAATTCCACTAAAGCTAATCTTGTTTTCTCCTACTTTTAAAACAAAATTATCATAGTTTCCAGTAACTAATCTGTTTTTTAAAGCTTTAGTTTCTTTGTTATATGCTTGCATCTCTGCAACATCTATCGTAATCTGTTCTTCACTACCTAAATTGATATCAAATAGTTGTATATCGTTTAAATATACTCCTATATTTCCTTCTCCATAGATTGTGAATATAGGTTTAGAATAGATGTTACCACTATTTGTGATGGTTATTGGTTTGCTTTCTGTATAGCTAACATCCAAAGATAAAGGCATATTATTTACTTCTGGATTTGTTTTAATTTTAGTTAAGCCTTTTTGGTTATAGATATTATCTAAAGCATCTAGTTGCGTTAGTAATGTTTCATCTGTTATTTCTTCTTCTGTTGGAGTGGCTAGAACATAATATAATGTTACGTTGTTGTTAGATAACCAAGTTTTGAATTTTGCTAATTTAGTATTATTATCATCTTCAACATTTATTTCTGCTAAAAGATTATCTATTGAAATATAAGGTCTATCATTTCCACTAACAATAACAATTCTATTTGAAGTTGATGAACCTTTAATAAATTTATTTGATAGATAATTATCTGTTTGTGCGTAAGTTGGTAAATACCATCTGTAAATTGTTCTCTCTGTTGGAGTACTAGCAGAGCCTTGAAAATTCATTTGTTCACTTCCATCAAGCACTACTTTCCCTATCTCCTTATGCACATACCATTTACCATTATTCTTATATAAATAATCTTGATAGTCTCCTATTTTGCATAGTTCTAGTGTGCCTAGATTTATAGGATAATCTGTTTTAGAGTATGGAACGTAGTCTGTTGCGGTTGAGCCTTCTTCTAATTGGCAATTTGTTAAATCACTTGGTGTTATAGCACTATCTCCAATATTTCTAAAAACAAATTTTATACCTTTTCTTTCTGTTAAAGTAAATGTATAAGGCGAAGTTTGCCAAGAAGTGTTACCTAATTTCTCCCATACACCACCAGTTGAATAAATATGATAGTTAACATTTGTTGGCGTATCAAAACTAATTGTATATGTTCCAGCATTTAAATATAGTATTTCATTAGTTCTTATTCTAGTAGTATCTCCAGAAATAACACCAGCACTACTTATTTTTCCTTGTTCAACATTAGCACTATCAAACAAATTCTTCCCACTCACACTTACAACATTATTTCCAGTTACTTTATTTATTTCACTAGCTCTATCTGGGCTTGGTGCTGGTGTTACAACGTTATATTTTAAATTAATGTATGGATATTCCTTTGCTGGAGTTGAATTAATATAACTTGTTTCTTGTAGTTCAGCAGTATGTAAAGCATCTAATTGAGCTATTAAAGAAGTATCTGTTATTTCTTCTTCTGTTGGAGCAATAAGTGTATAAACAATCATACTATTACTTGCTAACCAAGTTTTAAATTCACTTACACTATTTGCTATTGTTTTTGGTACTCTAAATATTATTCTTCCACCACTATTTTTTTCTTGATAAATACCTATCTTATCATAAGCATAAATAGAAGATACGTAAGGTAAAATATTAGAAATTGCTATTGCATCCCTTCCAAAATTAGTTCCAAGAACACAATACATACAATAAGTTTTATTATCGGTATTGCCATTCCAGTTTTGAACAAAATTAGTATTCTCATCAAATTCATATTTTCCAATCTCTTTATGCTTATACCATTTACCATTTCTTTTAAATAAATAGTCTTTATAATCTCCTATTTTGCATAGTTCTAGTGTGCCTAGTGATATTGGATGTTCTTTATTTAAATATGGAGCAAAATCTGTTGGAGTTGATCCATATTCTGCTTGAATACTCATTGTTCCTTGAGTAGCTCCATTGTGTCGCATATACCATAAATATCTAAAAGTTATATTTTCTTTCACAATGGAATATGTACCAGTATTGACTTTTCCTCGACCGCCAAGTCCAACATGATCGCTATTATGAATTTGTCCGGGAATTAAATATTGATGAGTATTATCTGCTTTTCTAAAATCAAGAATAGCACCATTTGTTGATTGATTTTCAAATATTAAATTATCAACAATTAATGAAACTGTTATTGCATCTATTGTTTTATCCTCTCCTAAATCTAATAATAAAGTATGAGGATAATCTTTTACTTCAACATTTTCCGGAAAATTAGCTAGATTTTTTCCACTAACTCTAACAACATTTTCTCCAGTAACTACTTTGACTTCACTTGGATATTGTGGAGATGGTGTTACTTTTCCATAAGGCTCAAATTCTTGTGCTTCTGTGCCTTCTACTAGCATTGGTTTAAATATTGCATTATCCAATGTTACACCTCTAGCAATTGAAAGATATGCGTGTACAGCATCATCACTATGAGAATTAAATTGTACTCCATTACCAGTATCTGCATACCAAGTAGTACCTTCTATTATAAAATTATAAGTATTTAGACTTCCACCAGCCATACATCCATTTAAGAAATAATCTGTGTCTTTCTTTATTGCAAGATAATGTGTAGTCATATCTAAATTTGGTAGATATAATTGAATTAGATTTGTAGCAGTACCATTTAAAGTAATTGTACCATCTCCGTTGTTTGTAATAGTTATACCATAAAATTCTTGTGTTGCTGGAGCAGTTATTTGCAATAAGTTTTGGCTTTCGTGTTGGTCTTGGCTTGTATTTCCTTTTAAAGTAATGTAATTTTCTTTGCTTGGATCTACATCATTTACTGCAAGATTTGTATCTTCATTCTCATTGCCTTCTTCTGCATCAATAGTATCTTGATGCGTATCGCCTTTTAATTTCTCCATTTGTAGCTTCTCATTATTGGTATCTGGCAAATCAATTTCACTACCACTTGCAGTTTTAGTTTCCATTTCTTCTGTTTCTTTGCCTTCTGTTGTTGAGTATTTAAATGGCTGTACGTGCATCATTACATCTGCTGTTCTAAATCTAATTAGTTTTTCAAAGTCTATTTGCTCTAAAATCTTATAATTATAATATTTGTTTGGCTCATTTGAAAATACTACAATTCCTTCGCTATCAAAATATTTAATAACTTCGTTTATATCAAAATCTCCATATAGTCCAATAGAAAATACTTTGTCATACGCACCATAGCCAAGAGGTGTTACAATATCTCCATCTCTACCATCGATTTCTTCGATTTCTGCACGTATTCTTGGTTTAGTTATTGGAGGCAGATTTTGAATTAAAAGTCCTTTAATTTCATTTGAATTTTTATTATTTAAAATAATATAATCTCTCATATTCCACCTCCTCTAACTATAAATAGCTCTTGCTATTGTTTTTTCAACAAATTTGCCAGCTACTTCATCATCTAACTCAATTTTCATATCACTTAAAGCTGTTTTGAATGAATTTATGAGTAAAGCTTGATTTTCTTCGCTCATATTTCCATTTAAAGAGCTTTTTATTTTTCCATAATGTAATTTGTTTAACTCGATAGAAGTTGAATTTAAACCAGTATTTAGGCTGTCTGCTAGGCTAACACCAAAATTAGAGTATTTTTTAAGTGTTTTTCCTTCATTTTTGTTCAATCCTACATCATATCCAGCTAAAAGTTGTTTAGCCATATCCTCTGTTTTTTTAGAAGGGCTATGAATGCCAAGAACATCTTTTAAACTATTTAATAAATTGCTACCAAAATTAGCTACTGCATTGAATATTGAGCTTCTAGAATTTCTATTGTCAATACCATTTCTCATACCTTGTAAGAAATTAATTCCAATGCCTTCTGTTACTTTAGATGGGCTGTGTGTTTGGAATGTGTTTTGCATTACCCAAATCATATCATTTGCTAAAGATGATACAGATCCAGTTAATAAACTTCTTTGATAAGGATTGTCTGTACCAGCTTTTAAACCAGTTACTAAATTAGTTCCTCCATTTTGTCCTTGTTGATTTAAAATTGTACTAACTTTACCAGCTTCTTTTCCCATTTCTGCATTTAAACCACTAATGCTTCTAATTGCTACATAAGAATTATTGTTGATGCCATCTTTTAAGTTAGCTGGAATGTTTGCACCAGCTATTGAAGCTACTTGTGTTGCTTTTGTGAATTGTATCCAGCTATTTAAAGCATTATTTGCTTCTTCAACAGATGCTTTACCACTTAAGATGTTTTCTTTTAAGTTTTCTGGTATTCTCCATCCACTTGATGAAGTTGTAGCTAAAGCTTGATTGAATTGTATCCAGCTATTAAGTTGTGTCATAGCATCATCAACAGATATTTTTCCGTTTTTAACGTTCTCTGCTAAATTCTCTGGTATTAAATATCCACTTTCTTGAGCTTTACTTAATGCTTGATTAAATTGTATTGCTTGATTTACTTGTGCTATTGCTTCTTCAACAGATGCTTTTCCATTTAAGATATTTGCACTAATGCTTGTAGGAATATTTGCTCCAGCAAGTCCAGCATTTTGTAAAGCTGTATCAAATGCAATCAATTTATTTAAATCTTCAACACTTTCTGGCACTACGTAATTTCCAGCTCTCATTCCATCTGCTAATGCTTTTGGAATTTCTACACCTTGAGCTTTTGCAAGCTCTGTTAAAGCATTGATTTTTTGAGTTATTTCAGCTTGTGAATACATTTTTTCTGCGTATTTTTGTGTTTTATCATATTCTGCATTTAAGTCTTTTACAGCTTGTTTGTTATTGTTTACAGCATCTACGCTCTCTTGATATGTATTGTAAGCTTGATCTCTTAAACTTACTAATGCTCTATATTGTGCATAGATATATGAGTTAGTATCATATATAGCTACACCATACTTTTCTTCAAATTCTTGTACTTTCTTTTGAGCTTCTGCGTAAGCATTATAGTTATCTGTTTGTTGTTGTATTAGTTCATCTCTTTGCAATTCTAGTTCTACAATATCTTTTGTGATGTTTGCCAATTCTTCTTGAGCTACTTTTGCTTTCATATACTCTTGTTGAGCTGTTACATTATTTTTTAAAGCCTCTGTACTCATATTTAATTTATCTGCTTCTTCATCGTATTGTAGATTTAAATTTGGCATTATCTCATTTAATTGATTGATTAATTCTTTCATTGTAGCTTTTTCTGCATTTGTTTTATTCTCAACTTTAGATAAAGTATCAATTCTTTCTGCTAGCATTTGGGCTGTTTGTCCTTGTACTTGTGCATCTTTTATAGCCTCTTGTCTAGCTGTTTTATTTTCTGCAATGCTCTTGTTTAACTCATTTTGTTTATCTATTAAAGCTTTTGTTGCTTTGGCTTCCTCTGTTTGTGCATTTGCACTTTCTTTAGAAGCTTTTACAAGTCCATAGACTACTGCTGTTAAGCCAGCTACTGCTGTTAAGGCTAAACCTATTGGATTTGTAGCCCAAGCATATTTTAATAGATTTACTGCACTTGTTAAAAGTCCAGTTGCAGTTGTTGCTCCAGTTGTTGCAGTTACTAATGTTCCCATTGTTGCACTAAATACTTTTGCTCCAGTTGCAACTAATTTCATTGTTGTAAGCATTGAGCTTAAAGTCTTTGTAAATGTTAATATTTTAGTTACTGCAAATGCTCCTACTAATAGTCCTACTGCTTTAGTTAAAGTTTTAATACCTTTTTCGCTATTTGCAAGTTTAGTTAAACCATCTATTGCTTTTTGGATTTGTGGCTGGAATTTATTAAATAAAGTAATACCTAAATCGATAAAATTATTCTTCATTATTTGTATTTTAGAAGCTGTTGTTTGGTATCTTTTTGTTGCTTCATTGCTTAATGCTACATCTTCTTGCCAAGCCTTATTTCCAAGCTCTATGGCACTATTGAATACATCTTTTGCTTGTGTTGCTCTTAAAATTGTATCTCTTAAACGTACTTCTTCAATGCCCATATCACTTAATACACCTATTGCAGATTTTCCATTACGTTCTGTGTCGCCTAAACCAGCAAGAAATGCTTGAATTGCTTTTGTAGCATCTTGTTCAAATGCCTCTTTAAACTCGCTTGCAGTCATATTTGATACATTTGCAAATTCCTCTAAAGTATCTCCACCATTTTCGCAAGCCACTTGCATATTTATCATCAATTTACTAAATGCAGTACCACCAGCTTCTGCTTCTAGTCCTACACTTGATAAAGCTGTCGCAATAGACATAATTTGTGCTTGAGTTAGTCCAATTTGAGTTCCAGCAGATGCAAGTCTAGTTCCCATATTGACTATATCTGCTTCTGTTGTTGCAAAGTTATTTCCTAACGCAACTATTGTAGAGCCTAATTTAGAATAGTCATTTGCACTCATTTTTGTTACGTTTGCAAATTTAGCTAGAGCAGATGATGCTTCTTCACTTGATAGATTTGTTGCATCTCCTAGCATAATCATCGTTTTAGTAAATGAAGCAATATCATCTGTTTTTATTCCAAGTTGTCCAGCACTACTTGCTACTTCTGCGATTGCACTTGCACTCTGTGGCATTTGTTTAGCCATTTGTCTAATATCTGTATTTAATTTATCCAGTTGCTCTGCTGTACCATCGACCGTTTTTTCAACATTTGTAAATGAGCTTTCATAGTCAATTCCAGCTTGTATTAAGTCTTTAAATCCATCTTTAACTTTTCTCAAAGCATCTGTTGCTAAATTGGCTAAAACACCTTTCATAACACTAAAACCATCGCTTGCGTGTCTTGCGTTTTCTCCAGCATCTTCAATGGCATTTCCCATTTCTTTTGTTGGATTTTTAGCTTCTTCTAGTCTTTGTGATAGGTCTTTTACTGCGTTTTCTGTTTTAGCTACATCTGCTTTAGCATTGTTCATTTTAACGTTGTAATCTAGTAATGCTTTGGCATTTGCATCTTGATTTTTTTCACTATCTTTTAAAGCTTTAGAATAGTTTTTTACTATTTTTTCTTGGTCTTGATACTCTTGCGAAGTCTTGCCTAAAGTTTGCTCATATTCATCTAATTTAGCTTTTTCATCTTGATATTCTTTTGCTAGTTTATCGTGTGCTTGAGTATTTAATTTCACTTGCTCTAGCATTCTAGAATATTCATTTTGCATTTGACTAACTTTAGCTTTTTGATCGTTTAAAATTTGTGTCATTTTAGAATATGCTTTAGTTAAGCCTTCAACAGAGGTATCATTTTTGCCATATTCATTAGTTACTATCTTCATTTCACTAGATAGCACTTTTAGATTATTTGTTATGTTTTTTATGGCTCTGGTGTACTCGCTTTCGCCTTTAAGCTTTATTGAGCCTCCTAAACTCATTTATTTACACCTCCTTTTATTTAAACCACAATTCATTTTCGTATTGTTGTTCATCTAACTTTTCGTATGTTGTTTTATTTGCGTGCATCATAAGCTCTAAATCAAAGATAGATTTATAATGTGAATAGTTTTTATTAAACTCTCGCATTGTCATTCTACCTATTTCTTTAGTAGTCATCATAAATTTTGTTCTCCCAATAAAGAATAGCCAACTAAAATCTATTGGTTTAGCTTCTTCCTCATCGGGAATTACACGTTTTTTGTTTCATCGCTTTTTGTGTTTTCAACTACATTTCTTTGTAGTTTAGCATTAGCTTCTTCTAAACCTACTTCGCTAATAATTCTTCCAACTTGTTTTAATGTAAGTGGCTTTCTGCGTTGCTCTTTTTCTACATCTTCGTTATATATATCAATACCTTCATTAAGCATTGCATAATAGCCATAAATAATAGCATTTGCGTTTGGCTCATCTGCATCTGTTAAGTCTGCCCAAGCTTGCAAAGTACCATATTTGTCTTGAATTACTCCCATAGAATTTAGATTAAAAGCTAATATATATTTTTCATTTTTATATTCAATTTCTTCATATTTTTTCATTTCATTACCTCCAATAAATATAAAAAAGAGGTGGATTTATTTTGCTTTATCCACCCCAAAAGTTTTTAAGATTTTGCCATTAAGCCTTCTAGATATGTGATGGCTTCTGCTTTAGTATCAAATGTTTTAGTTTTATTCCAATCTCCATTAGCAAGAGATGAAATAGTTCCTCCTATTGATATTGTGCTAAATGATACGTTTTCGCCTTTTGTTTCGTTATCTTGTGATGGCTCTGCAAATTTTACTTTGTGTAAAAATTCTACTCTGTATTTGTATGCTCCATCCTCCATAAGAGTTACTACTCTACCTACTGCAACGTAAGGTGCAACATCATTTACATTCTTAACTAATTCTCCACCTTCTCCTAAAGTGTGTCCTAATAGATCTGCTTGTGTTGCATTATCAAATCTATCAATTCCCATTGTGCAAGTTCCACTTTGGAAAGATGTATCGCTTTCTGCTAGTCCATCATCTGCAAAAAGTTTTGCATCATTGTTTGTTATACTTGTTGAAAAGCTTACTGCTTTTGCTGGTTTTTTAGCTCCATCATAAGAAGCTTTACCATCTTGTGCTTCTGTAAGTTTTGAGTATCTAAAATTGTTTAAACCTACTTGTGCCATTTGTCTATACCTCCATTCTTGGAATGGCAAAATTTAGTGTCTTATGATAAAACTTTGTGTCTGTATTATACATATCTCCACTAGATTTATCTAGTTGCCACCTAAAGCCATTCTCTTTCATTTTTTGTTTAACACTTTCTATGACTTTTAAATAGTTTCCTTTTGAATATATATCTATATCATAGTAGTCTATGTAACCTATTAATTCATCATCTCCATCTAACGCATCTTCTGCATCAACTTGAGAATACACTATGTATGTATCTGCTTTGCCATTGTATTGTATTAAACTTACTGGTATGGCTTTGCCATCAACTTCAAAATCTTTAAATATTCTTTCAATTAAACTATTCATTCTAATAATCCTCCACTTAATTCTTTTTGAGCTTTAAGCATAGCTTGCTCAATCTGCTTCTTTTTAAAAGACTTTCTAAAGAATGGATGCTTTGGATAGTTACCTTCACCATTGTCTGTCCCATACTCAAATAAATTTACTACTAAAGGTGCTGGAGTAAGAACACCATTTTCATTCTCAAAATAGCCATCAAATAACACCTTGCTATTAATAGCATTATCTGTTGGTGTTTTATATACTTTTGATATTTTTAAATTGTTTACTAGCTTGCTTTCTTTAAGACTAGCTGGCATATTTTCAGTAATATTCTCATATACAACTCTAGCTCCAGCTTGTGTCATTCCACCAAAGATTTTTTCAAAGTTTTTATCAATACTTTGTAAATCTTTTATTACTTCATCTGGTAAATCCATTTCAAATTTAGCCACTATTGTGTAACCTCTTTTGCTTGTATTTCCAGCTCTACATTGGCTTCATCTACATTATTTAAATATTCTATTGTGTATGTTTTATTTTTAAATTTAAGAAGCATTTTGCGTGTGATTTCAACTTTTGGATAACGGATTGTAAAGTTGGTATAAGCTTTTTCAAAATCGCTGTCATTTGCTATTAAAGTAAAACCTCTTGTAGTTTTTACTTTTGCGTGGCATCTTAAAACTTCTACTTCTTGAATTACTGGAAATCCATCATCATCTTTTGTTTCTACTACTTCATAGATAGTAATCTTTTTATTAAAGTTACCAGCATTGATTTGTTTTAAACTTTCTAGACTATATCTGCTACTACTCATTTTCTGCCTCTTTTGGTAGTAAATTTTCGCTGTACATACCTAGAATTGTTTGAACAACTTTATTTAAGTTATCCTTATCTGGATATAGTGTTCTAGTATCCCACATATCTTGGCATAGCACTAATACTACTATTACAAAATCTGGATGCTTATCTAAATCATCAATGCCAGTATAACTTTTAATAAAATTCTTTGCTATTTCTAAATAGCCATCTAAAGTGTTTCTATCTTTTTCATCTGCATCATCGATTATGATATAATCTATCAAATCTTGATTTGTAATTTCACTTACTTTTTTTAAACTCATTTTTTTGCATCCTCCTTACTAGAGGATTTTACCTAAACAACAAAAAAATTATTTATTTATCCTCTTTTTGAGCCTTCTTTTTAGCTTCTACTTTTTCTGCTTTCACTTCTACTGCGTGTCCAGCTTGTATTAAGTCTTTTGCTATTTTCTCATCTACTATTTCTTTAACTTCGCCAATATTCATTGATATTTTACCAACAAAACTTTTTAGAGCTTTTAATTTCATTTAAAACACCTCTATTAAGCAGTTTTTAATACAAGTTTTGCAATTTTTTGCTCATCTGCTAGTTTTGCATCAAATTCAATGAATGCTACGATAGTAGTTAAGTGGTTAATAGCTTGTACTTGATCTAGTATTTTCATTTCTACATCTTCACTTACTTTTACAGCAAGTCCAGAGAAATCTCCATAGAAGATAGCAGTTTTTCCAGCACCAATTCCATCTACTTGGTCGCTACAATAAACATCTCTACCTAATAGAGTATAGCCCCATTTTGAATTTAAATCTTTGTTTAATAGATATTGTCCTTCTTTATCTTTTAATTTTCTAATAGCACTTCTAGTTGTTCTATTCATTATCCAAATAGATGCACCTTGATATTTATCAACTACTTTATCTTGAACATCCATTAATTCATCTGTTGTAATAGCTGTTGCACTTTCTGTTGTAACTATCATACTTGCTGGAATTGTAGATAATCCTTCTACTTTACCATTTGTACCTTTTAGAAGTTCTCCTTCAATGAATATAGCAATAGCTTGAGCCATTTTAGCAATTACAAATCCAACAATATCAAATGCACTATTATTAATTAAAGAGTTAGATACATAAGATAGAGTAGATGCTAAATATCCATCTAATTCGATATTTGTAAGTTTTAATTCGTTTGGAGTTGCAGATGTTCCTTCTGTTACATATTGCATTGATAGTGTAGAAGTTTGTGAATTATATTTTGGTAATGTGATTTTACCTTTAATATTATATCTATCTGCAAGTCTAAAGATTGGAGAAATTTCAACAACTTTATCAATGATTTTAGAAGCAATAGTTGATGGTATAGTTGCTTGACCATCTGCTTTAGTTGTAAAAGTTTCGTTTTTATAATTTCTAATCATATTTTCAAAAACTTTTGCATCTTTTTCTTCGTTTGTCATTTCTGCCATTGCAACTTCTGTTTTTGGTACTTCTCTTAAAGATACGTTTTGCATTCTTTCGTTTAAAGCAATAGTTCTGTCTATATTTTTTACTTCTTTTTCTAGATTTTCAAATTTTGCGTTTTCTTCATCTGTTACTGCTCTGTTTTCAACTTTTGCAGTATTTAAGATGTTTTCCATTTGTGCTACTTTAGCATTTCTTGTTTCTACTAATTCTTTTTCGTTCATCTTAACATTCCTCCTTTTTTAATGAACATAATTTTTGCTCATAATTTGAATAGTCAATTTGAGCTTTTTCAACAACATCATTTTGTTGTTTAGGTCTTGAATTTTCAACTAAATCTTGTGGAATATGTTTATAACTATTTAGCATTCCTTTAGTTAGGTTTACTGGTACATTCTTTGCTGTATCTAAATAATTGATTTTAAAGAAATTTCCTATAAACATATCATCTTTTTCATTTCCACTAAACCAAGTTTCATTTTTTATTAAGTCTTTAATTTGAGCTTCATCTACTTTTGCTTTCTCCATATACATTGGTATCATCATATCATCTTCTATGGCATTTAAAGCATTGATTTCTTTTTCTAAATCTTCGCTATTTCCCATTGCAAAAGTCATAGGCTTATGGATCATCATAATAGAATTTCTATAAACATTGATTTCATCTGCCACCATACATAAATATGTTGATGCACTAGCACATAAACCATCTATGAAGCTATGTATCTTTGCTCCAGTTTCATCTCTAAATCTTCTTATCATTGATACTAGAGTTGAGCTTGCAAATACACTTCCTCCACCAGAATTAATGTAGATATTAAAATCTTTTATGCCTCTGCCTTTTAAATCATCAAGTTCATTTTTAAATTCTATTGGATCTACTTCTGTTTCACTTTTTTCTCCAGTAAACCAATCTTCTTGCTTTTCATCTACGATTGTTCCATATACATAGAAATCTGCACTATTAGAGGTAATATTGGTAAAATACTTATTCATTTTCCACACCTCCTTTCTTACTTGCTCCAAATTCGCCATTTAAGGCATTTTTATTTTTTTCTAATGTATTATCATTACTGCTTTTTGTGAATTTTGCAGTTGCATTTGTATTTGGTATGTAGAATTGTTGTGTTTCTGTATCAAATAATACACTTGCTAGAGTAAATGGTATAATATCCATTCCTTCAATACTATTCATATTTTCTTCTTTACGGATTTCATTGATTGTCATCATACCAATATCTTTAGCTAGCTTATAAGCTTCAAATCTTTCTTTGATATTTGCTTTAACAATTTCTTTTACATCAAACTCAAAGAAATAGTTTTTCTTTTCACTTTCTAAAAGCATCACTTCATTTATTGCACAAGTGAATGCTCTTATAATAGGATAGATTGCCTCTTTAAAAGTTAAGTCAAAATCATCGTGAATGTGAAATACTTTTTCAATTTCTTTTTCTAGATTTTCTTTACTTTCGTTTAATTGCATCTCAACACTTGAATTTGAGCTTTCTTGGAATTTTAAGCCGTTATTTAAAACAACTACGTTTTCTGTATTATTTGCATACATCTTTCTCCAAGCTTCTTTTAACTTATCAATAGCATCTTGTGATAATTTATTTTCACTTTGCAAAAATCCTTTTTTATTACCACCAGTTTTGACTAAACCTAGTTGATAAGTCAATGTGCTAAAGGCTGTTTCTAAAGCTTTGGATATTTCTTGTACTACACCTCTACCAGTTGCTCCATCTTTAGTATTTCTCAAAAATTTTAAAACATCGTAATATTTCCAGTATTTTGTGCCTATTAGAAACGTTACGTATTTAAAAATTGGATCTGGATTGTTATATGGTGCTACATAGATTGGCTCAACATATTTTATTTGTTTAATATTATTGCCATCTCTAATTAATACTCCATAACCATTTCCATCAAGTAAATAATCTTCTGTCCAAATCTTCTTCATTTCATAAGCATTTAGTACATCTCCAGTAGAGCCATTTAGCATTCTTACTCTAGCATCGTTTCTTATTTCTTCTATTTTGCCTTGATTATAGTGATATAACTTAATAGGCATACTTGCTATAATTCCACTAATTAAATCTACTGCACTTGATACTGCTGGTAAGGTCATTGCTTTATTTCTATCTATATTCTCGCCTTTTAACAGAGCTTCAAGTAATACATCACTTGGATCTCTTGCTGGTGGTGTTTGTGTTATATCAACATCATTTTTAAATAAAGATTTCACTCTGTTTATAAATCCCATTCTTCCCACCTCCTTCTCTTACTAAAATGTTTGTACTACAAAATCTGTATGATTTAAGAAATAATCTTGCTGTGCTAAATACATAGCATTTATCAAACTTACTACCATATCTACTTTGCCATTTGATTTCTTCTTGTTTACATACATATTCTTATTTGTATCAAAACTGCATTTTGCATTTTGGAAATTGATTTCAAGCAATTTATTTTCTGTATATTGTAGCTCTTGATTTAGTATTTTCTCTTTTAAAAGCTTTGTAGGGCTATGCAATGTACTTGAATGCTGTCTTACCTCTACCATATTTAATCCAGCTTTCTCAAGCTTCTGTGCAGAGCTTAAAGCATTCCATCTATCATAAGCCACTCCAACTATTTGCACACCTAATTTTTTTTCTAGATTTAACACAAAATCTTCAACTACTGCATAATCTATGACTTTATCGCCACAAGCAATGACTTTATCTGTTTTTGACAACTCATAATAGTTTATCTTTTCGCTTACGGATTTCTCTGTTATTCTACCTTCTGGAATAAAAGCAAAGCTGTCTGCATAAATTGTTTCATCTTCTTCATCTACTGCTACCATTGAAACAGAAGTGTTATCGTTACTTTCACTCAAATCTAGTCCTAAATAAACTAATTTGCCTTCCCAATCAATTTTAGCTACCTTACAATCTTGAACATTTTTTACATCAATGTAAGTTTCTGTGCCTACACCTTGATAAATTATGTTACAATTCTTGGTCACAAATTCTTCACGTTTATTTTCCATCGCAATGGCTAATGCTCTTTGCTTTAAAAGGTCTTGCCAAATCTCTGGAATTTCCAACGATACTGGATTTGCTTGTTGCATTATTAAATCATTTGTTTCCCAGCCTTTTACTTCATCTGGCTCATATAATAAGCTAAATCTTGTTTCATCTTCTTGTAAGCCATCTAAAACTTTTTTAGAGTATGCTACTTCATCTTCAAATGGATTTTGAATTGTAGTGTATTTGGTGCTAATCATCATACCTAGTTTATTCTTAACACCAATTTGTCCTTTTTGCATAGCTTCTATTGGATAGTTAGTAGGTAATGCTCCAACTTCATCTGCAAGCCACGCATTTGGCATTCTACCATCCATTCTAGATGTACTAAAAGCAAGTGGTCTATACTCTGTTTGCGTTGGTTTAAATAGTATGTAATCTCTCAAAAGTTTAAATCTCTTTTGGTCTTTATACTCATAAAGTAGAGGGCTGGCTTTTATTGTTTCACTTATTGCATTCTTAACCTCTTTAGATAAAGCTCCATCTGGTGCTACACTAAAGAATTTGCTAAATGGTGGCTCGGTTAAGAATAAAATAATGAACATCGTAGCGATTGTATATGTTTTAAAGTTCTTTCTGCATATCTCTAAAAGTATTGTTTCATATCTTCTTTTATCCATCCTATCTCTATGCACTACTGCTAGAGTGGAATAGGTAAGCCATTGATAACCACAAGTACATTCATATAGTGTTTGCCCAGCTTTTAAGCCTTTTGGCATAATTAGAATTTTTAATATGTTCTCAATTTGCTTGATTTTCTTTTTGTCTATTACATATTTCTTTTCTTTATCCTCACATACGTTCATAAAGTTTTTCATCTCTAATTTAACGTATTTTGGAGTTGTTTTTTTATTTATATTGGCTTTGCAGTATTCATAGGCTTTAATCATCTGCATCATCGCCATTAATGATTTTTACTAATGGATCATCTTCACTACCTTCATTTGCAAAGTTCTTAATAATCTTAATCAATGTTGATAGTGTTTTATTTGCACTATCTGTTGTTCTATTAAACTCTGTGATAGCTGGATGTGTGTAATAATTGCCTCTGTCTTTTACATATTCTTTAGTAACTAGCACATCGCTTTCATCTATTGTTTCTTTTAGCCTTGCTAGTATAGTAATTTGTGTATTATATCTTTCTAAAGTGGTATTAAACAAAGGATTTTTATCCACACCATATTCTTCTGCCATTTTTCTAATTTCATCTATGCTTTTTAGTGTATCATTGCTTTTCATCTCATTTACACCTCCTATTTGCTTGCATAAAATTATTTGTAAATTTTTTATGTAATTTATTTAAACTTTTCTACAAAATTTTTAATTATTTTTAAAAATCAATCCAAAAAAACTCAAAAAATCACTATTTTTGTACACGAAGG
>Ga0326513_10000396_pt1 | contig 36677 bp, 70 predicted proteins | sample 2_2465_0518_D_FD_203654 | JGI IMG/M metagenome (GOLD analysis project Ga0326513, IMG submission 203654) | Bovine rumen microbial communities from UC Davis, California, United States - 2_2465_0518 | ecosystem: Host-associated > Mammals > Digestive system > Stomach > Rumen | place: USA...
TAAGCTTCTACGTTTCTTTCTGTGATGTACAGTTTTTTCACCACCAAGTTTTGTATAATCCCAACGAGAAATTATACCGCGTTCACACAAGTTATCAAAGTATGTTCCTGTATAATAAGAATTACCAGCATAATCCATTACTTTGAGTTTTACTTGTGCTAATTTTTCAGGGTCAAATTTATATTCTGTCCATTCACCACCTACAGAATTATCTTCAATTCTCTTCAACAAATTCTTATAAGCGTCTTCAGATAGATAATAGAAGTGTCTGCGTGGTGTTCTTGGGTCGCCTTCTTGAACAACAATATGTGTATTTTCTCTTGCTTTTACAACTTTCTTGACTTCTTCGTCTGATAACTGTGTTCTATCAAAATTACCATACTTTGTTAAAGCCAAGGTTGGGTCAATTTTCATTAATTCTTCACATTTACGAAGCCAAGTTCCGTGGTGAGAATCTGAACCATCACCTTTAGCTTTCTTAATATAATTCCACCAAGGTCTGGTTTTAGCTTTACCATAAGCATTTGCCATCTTAATAACATCTTTAGTTACATAAGTTTCATTAACCCACTGATGTACCATTTCGTGAACCAAGGTACTTCTAATAGAAATATAGTTACGGTCCATTTGTGTAATTCTGATATAGGAAGTATAATATTTCTTTCCATCAAAATCACCACCACATACACCATATCTACTTTTCTTCTTTTCCCAGCCAATTACTTTAGGTCTTTTTAATTTGCCTTCAAAGAACTTTTCGTTATAATGTCTCCACTGTCTAACAAGCCAAGCATCAGTATAGATAACTTCTTGCTTTGGATCTTCAAAATCACCTTCTGTTTTTTTGGTTCTATATTCATTTAAAATCATTATTCAACCTCAATACCAGTACCGTTTTTATCCACATAGACAGCCAACCAAACCTTTTCTTTTGCTGTTTCAAGGTCCATATCTCGGTCATAGGCTTCAAACATAACAGCTTCTAATTCATCCATATTCACTTCAAAGTTTTCTTCTTCAGCCTTCTTTAAAACTGCTTTACGAAGTTCGTCTAAATATTCTTTTTCGTATACTTCTTCTTTAAGTATACGCCACCCTTGGGCTTCTATAATTTCTTTTGCTTCGCTTAATGTCATTAGACAGTCTCCTATTATATAAAGTATTTATGAAAAAAGCCACCGTAATGGTGGCTTTGTTCTAAAACAATAACTTGTTCTAATTAGTCATAAAAATCACCAAGTTCATCATTTTCAGCAAATTGCTCTGCTAATGAAGCGTGCTTTGGTGAATTATATGGGCATTTATCGTAATCTTCCATATCTGGAAAATCAATAAACAATTTACTGTTTGTAATGTCTTCAGGACAGCCCTTTGGATAAGTTTTTTCCAAATATTCACGGCAATCCTTTTCATCTGTTCGCAACCAATCAAAGTTTTCTTCAGGAATACGAATACAATAAGCTCCGTGTTCATTTGGTACATTTTCATCAAGTTCTGTTAGATATTCATATTCAGGCTTCAATTTGAGTTGCTGTGTGAAAGAACTATAATCCACAACGTGGTGTATTCTTTCAAATTTATAGACAAGTGTTGCATATTGTGGATAAGTTTCTACCAATAACTGTGACTTTGGAATAGTACCACCCAAATCTTTTGAATAGAACACTTCAGTATTACCACCTTTCATAGCTTGAGTGTGCATCTTATCTGCCAACATACAGTTAAATTGAACAGTACACCAACCGTGGGTCAAAATATCCAAAGACTGAATAGTATCTTCGTTATATCTACCACGCTGCATAATATATGGGCAGTTCAAATTCCACAAACCATAAGAATAAATACGAGTATTCAATACAAGTGGTGGTATATGTTCGCCGCCAATAGCAAAGCATTCATAATTCAAACCCGCAATACCAATATTCGTATATCGGTCAACAAAGCGTTCACAAGAACGGAAAATTTCAGGTGAATGTGAAATTACACGGCGTCCTCTCCAATAACGAGTGAACTGGTCAGTATTATCATCTAATATCCAACACCAATTTTGTTTTAAAGTATATTTTGCATAATCAGCTGCCCAATTTCGTGCAGCACCAGGACCAGTAACTTGTTTACCATTCTTTGGGTCAATCTTTCCACCCAAGTTTGGATTAATTACATCGTACTTGTCCTTATAACTCATATCCATCTTCAAAACGGTACAGTACTTACTTTGGTTTAAACGAGAATTTACATAATTATCGTAATCCCAATCTTCTACAACAATGTAATGGTCTACTTGCATTTTTGTAAGCTGATGACTGATGTGATTTTTATATTCTCCAGAACGACCTCTACTTACAACGAAAATAGGATACTGTGGCTGTTCACCACCAAGCCATCTTACTCTATGTTTTGTATGTTCTGTCCACTTTTGAACAGGGTACCAAAGGTCCTGTGGACTATCACCAAAACTTTGTTCAAAAATCTTACTTAAATCATCAAGAGAATAATCTGACTTCTTAAAATACATCGCAAACTTTGCATAGGAATAACTGCAAAAGTCAAAAATGTATTCTGGCATATCTCGCCAAGTGTCCCAGTAACCCCAACTCTTTGCATTTCTTTCCTTTGCGTGTTTTATCTTACTCTTGAATTTAAAATCAGGAAAATATGCTTCACAAGTATAATTGGTTAATCGTAAATCTTCAATTCGTTCAGTACAAATACCAATATCATCTTCAATCAAACCACGCTTACGAGCATCTGCACAAATTCGCTTATATGCACGGTCAAGGTCTTCCTGATTTCTGAACTGTGCCACCAACTTCCAGTATTCATTATCGTGTATTTCTAAATCACGAAAGTTCTTTACCATAACTCCATCTTTATTGAAGAAACGATAAATTTCCTTGTCATATTTTAACACACTTACATTAAAACCAAATTCATTACAGAACTCCTTCATCGTGGCATCTGTTAATCTCATTTGATTATAATCTTCCTGTTCAATGTATGGCTTACACTTCAGGAACTCCAACATATCTTTAATATTTCCAATCATTAATTCACCTCAAGATTTTCTTTTATATGTATAGTGCGGTTTTATCAGCTAAAAATATAGAAAATTTTTGACACTTAAAAAGGGCAGTACATTTTTTATGTACTGCCTTTGCTTGTTTATGTTATATAATCTTATTCAATTCTATAAGCTAAATAACCATCTTCAAGTTCTATTTCTTTACCATCATATCTGGCTAATGTATTTGCAGGACCATCTTCATCTACACAAAATTCAGATACTTTTTGCCAATCAATATAATTATCATCAAAATAATCAGCTACACTCTTGGCATCTTCCCAATCAATTCCTTCGTATGCTGGGTCAGCTTCAATATCGTCTAAATCTAAATCATAATCTTCAGTATTAATAAATTCTTTCCAAGTTCTTCCGAAATTCTTTAGATTAATACCACAATATCTAAGTCCTGGGTCATTTTCCAAAAAATTCTTGTTGTCTTCAATAGCAGTATCACGAGCAACATCAGAATCTTTACAAATAAGGTATTGTCTTTCACCAACTTCTATATAAATGGTATCATCAGTAGATTTTGGAGCAACTACAGCCTTTTCATCACCAAGACCTTCAGTATTCAATAAATCCTTTATTGCTTTATCTGCTGATACAGTATCTTCAATGTTGGACTCATCTAATCCTTCAGTACTTTCACGCAAAATTCTGTAACCAAACTTTTTTAACAAAAGAGTAGCTTCTTGTATTTTATTCATATAAAATCTCCTATAAATTCTATATGAATATTTATACTAATCTTCAGACGGAAAGTCCTTTTCTATACTTTTAATTTTCTCTTCAATTTTCTCTTTTTTGGCAAGTATAGATATTCGTTTCTTCAAATAATCTTGAAGATAGAAATACAATTCAGCACCAGAATTACAAACGATGTTATCATTTTCACTGAAAAGTTTAAACATCACATCATCATCAGCTGAAATTTTATCTTCTTGACTTCCACAAATCTTGCGTTCCAATTTCATATTAACTTTATTTTTATATTCAAACACATCACCTGTATTTGATTTAATCTGGAACTTAATTGAGGCTGTACAAGTATAATGTAATGGCTTCGTTACATCAAGGGGAACACCAAAAGTCTTTTCATACCATCTTGTATTATCATCATCTGGTTCCAATTCTAACAATCTACTACATTTAATATCACTGAAAATCCAAGAATCACCATTTATTGCTCGGTATCTAATATCAGCATCACTTTCATAATTTTCTTTGGTCAAAATTTCAATCATACAAAATCCTTTTCAATATCATCAGTTTTAAGTTTAATTTTCAAATTTCTAACTTGCATAATCAAGTTATTGTGCATCTCTACTAAGTCTGCTTTCGTAAGATCTTTAACTGTTCCAAATTCTATTGGATAAACCACTCTGAAAGGAATATCATTTTCTTCATCATAACTTGAAGTGTTAAACTTCATATCATTTTTTCTTTTGTTTACACGAAAATAAGGATAAAATCTTAATCTCAGTTCATCACTGCCCTCTTCAGACATAGTCATAAATAAATCTTCCGCAACATTTGAATAAAAACCAATATGGTCTGGGTGTATCGGATTTTTCAGTACTATCAAGCCAAGTTCTGAACCAATTTGTTCTAACTCTCTTATTGTCATACAAAGTCCTTTTGAAGTTTAAGTTTGTTCTTTTCAATTATAATAACTTTATCTTTTTTATCTTGTTCAACATTTGTACGTTTCCAAATGTTCATATAATATCTAACTTTATGCCTCAACCTATTCAGTTTGCTTTTATTAACACTGCCCATTGAACCAATCGGTTCATCAACTGAAAGATGTTCGTTCTTTCCATAAATGTTTATATGAAACCAGCCTGTATATTCATCATAAGTCCACGTATCACCACCAGCACGGTCACCACCAAAACCAAAATATCTTTCTCGGCCATTCTTCATCAAATCTTTTCTGATTAATTTTCTAATTTCCAGAATTTCCATCTTCAAAGTCCTTTTCAATTTGTAGTTTTTTATCAACAGTGATTAATGACTTTCTAAGTGTTACGGCATCTTTAATTTTTTGAAGAATTAAATCAGTATCTTCTAATATCTCACCACTGTATGTTCGCAAACCATCCCAAAAAATACACTTGTCTCCTTCAGGTGTTGCTGATGTAATAATAACTTCACCATCTTCTTTTGAAACATACCAATTATCAGCAAGATTAAGTTTGATAAATCCTTCTACCTCATCTAATGTAAGTTTACAAATACATTCTGTTTTTCGGTCTTTGATATTAGGTATTGGTGCTGAACAAATTATTGATTTAGAAGGACCCCATTGAAGGCATTTAACTTCACCACCCATCTGTGTAAAATAATCCTGAATGGCTTTAAGTGTTTTTTCTCTTTTTGTTTGGTCTAGCATTAGCATATAAAATCACCTTCAATTTCTTTAAGGCGTTCCTTAATCGTTTCTTGTTTTTCAATGGTTAGATATTGGTTGTAATACAGATCTAAATCTTCGCGTGTAAGACTTGCTATATTCCGTGAAATTTCACCATTAGCTGTTTCAAATAAAATCATATTCGTGCAGTGAAAGATGAAAGCAATCTTATCAGCAAAAGAACCTTCCTTATTTCCATAAACACCAGATATCATATCGTCAGGTGTTACTACACAGCCTTTTCTAATGTAATAAATCAAAACTTCTTCTTGGGTCATTCTTTAAACTCCTTGTTAATTTTTCTAATCTTTTTCTTCACAGTAATATTTTTATCCTGAGCAATAAAACTTCCAATCAGTATCCTGAAATATTCTTCAGTAATACCAAATTCAGTTCTTTTCGTAAATCCATTCTTGAAAACTGGAACACATAGTACTCTGGTCGGTTGACCATTCGGACAAATATGTAAGTTTATTCGCATATCATAATTGGAGTTAATTCGCATAAACTGAATTATTCCATCAATTCGCTTGTTATCAATCCAGCGAACATCAGTTGTATTCACTGACTTCATAAACCAATCATTTTTATATCTGTCAGAAACCATCTGTGGATATTCAGCCATAATTTCAACAATTCTATCTTTCGTTAGCCAGCTCAAAACATCAGTCTCCCAATTATCTTCAAATTCATCTTCCTCTTTTTCCTTTTTTGGTTTTGGTTTCGGTTTAGTAGAAACGGCGCTTTTTCCTGTTTTTACTTGGCCTGAATTTGACGCCGGTGAAGTCATAATCAAGCTTTTTGCATTTAATTCTATTTTTAACAAGTTTAATGCCTTGAGTAAAAACACCCATATATTTGTAAAGTTCATTTTTTGATAAACCCTCTATTTCAAATGTATCTTTGTTGTATCTCCAAGAAATTTTTTCAGGTTCAGCAAGAAAATACTTCCTGTTATACTTTGTATTAATATTGTTGAATGTTATAGTATGGTTGAAGTTATCCACAACAAACAACTCTACATATCCAGCATCATCATCTTGCCACGCAAGCCCATATTCAGCATTTAAAAATCCTAAACCAACACCAAGTTCACGAAATTCTTTAAGCGTCATTTTTAAAATCTCCTTCAAGTTTCCATTTTTTAATTTGGTCTTGTTTTACCTTGAATGATTTAATATGTTCGGCAGACATTTCCTTAATTTTTTCTTCAGTAATGCAGTTGATATTTTGTTCGTACTTAGAAGCTTCATATCCATAACGAGGCCAAATCTTAATTATACAACCAACTACTTTAACGAAGAACTTATTGCCACCTTTTATGGTCGCTGTAAATTCATAACTGTCTGCATTAAACGGGTATTCGTATCTAATATCATACCCGAGTTTCTCAACAATTTCTTTAAGTTCCTTTCTTCGTGCTACTCTCAGCTTTTCTTCCATTCTGTGCTTTTGTAATTCTTTTGCCCAGCTTTCCCACCAATCAGGTTTTTCATTTGTATTAAACAAAATCATTCTCCATTTCAAAAGTTCTAACTGCAATTTTTATAGTTTTTTCTCTTTTATCATCAAATGCGTCTTCAGAACAAATTGTGTTCCACATTTTCTTTGCGGCTGAAATTGACCTTTTTAAATTAATTAATTCCGTTTTTTCCATACTTCCCTTTAGGTCAAAAGTATATTTCATTTCCTTAAACTTACTCCAACACACAAGCACAATAAGCTTGGTTTTCAAATCAATATTCAGGATATCTTTTTCAATTCGTTCATTTCTGTGACTGCTTATATACACTTGTTTGTTTAGTGTTTGGCAAAAACTATTAAGAAGTTTGTAAATAACCTGTTTACAAGCCATAGTCATTCTCCTTCAATGACTGCAATCTTACTCGCTGAAGTCATTTGTTTAGAAACCTTTATTGCTTTATCAATATTCTCACAAAGCTTTTTAAGACGATTAACAAATTCAGTCAATGTTTTTTCATCAGAAATATCCATAAAGTTAGTTCCGCCCCAATAAATCTTCACATCATAATCAATTTTGTCTTCATTAAATAATACTTCAGTAGAAACTTTAACAAATTGGTGAACATAAGACAACTTATCAGGGCTCCAACTCATTAAACAAACTTCAATATTTTTATAATTGAAAACAGCATATTTTTCATTTTCTTTAAGTATAGTTAAGTTGAGTACATTCGCAAGTTGCATTACAGTTTCTTTACTAATCATCTTCAAATTCCTTTCTAAGTGCTTTCAACTTAATTTCAACTGTTTCCTGTTTTGAAAGTTCAGTCAAATCTTGATTTCGTTTTTTGAATTTAGCAAGTCTAGTGTTCAACAATTTTTCAGTAACATCTTTAAAATCATAACAACCAGAATCACTTTCTTCAATTTGGGCATTTTTAGTTAACTTCAAATTGTAGAAATACAGATTAGAAAACATTGCTGCAAACTTATAATTACCCAGACGAAATTCGTAGGCACTTCCATTGTAAAAAGGAACTGTTGTAATTTCATAATGGTTTTTAAACCATTTAATTATCTGGTCTCGGTTCATCATCTTTGTTTTCGTCCTTTTCCACAAAATCTGATTCTGCTCGCCACATTCGTATTTGAGCTGTCTTTTTCTTGCAAGACTTCAAGTGCTCAATGGCTAACTGATTTACCAATTCAGGTGTCAATTCATCCAAATAAAATGCCTTCTTTGACGAAGGCTTGCCATATTCTTGGTAAATAAAAACCTTTTCTCGGTCATTGTTCCAACTATTGCCACCAGAATATTCAGCAAACCTTTTTGGATAACCGTGAACTTTACAAACCCAAGAATGACAGCCAGTTGATGGTGAAACATATCCACACGTTACTTCAAAACCACAAGCCAAAATCATTTCTTTGACTTTCTCGGCTTTTTCTTGCCATTCTTTCTGCTTTAATTCCCAACTATTCAGCATAAAAACTCCTATATAAAACCAAATATAGAAAAAACCACTGACAGTGTCAATGGTTTCAGTATTGTAATTTGTAAATTATTGTTTACATTGGTTCAAAGTCTGCAGCTACACACTTTTTCTTCCATTCATTTACAAGTCGTTTATATTCTTGCAACTGTTTTGTAATCAAATCACGAAGCCATTCTTCAGTTGTGTTTTCATATTTTTCACTTGTACAACAGTAAGTACAAATTTTATCTTTATTATCCTTTTCATCAAAACAAGTTGAAAATTTAGGCCAATATCTTATTTCGTCACCATAAAGAGTATCAAAGTCCATAAATGAATCGTTACAATATTCTAAGTCAAAGTAAACACCATCATCTTCCTTAAAATACCTAAACCCAGGATAACTCTTTATAATTTTTATCATTTCACTTTTATTCAAAATCTTTCCCCATTTCTTTAAGTTTAAGTTGTGTTGAAATTAATTTATAATAATATTCAAATGGTTCAGCAATAGATAATTTCCTTGCTTTAATATTCAAACAATTTATCTTTAACATTAGAACACAATAATCTTCACACAAATTATATTTTTTATAATGGCGAGCCACTACATAATATTTTCTTAAAGTTCGTATATCTGCATTCGTTACCCAAGGAAAACTGTAACTTTCAAGTATATTACAGTAATCCTCATAAAAACATTTTACTTTATATAATGTATCTGTTTTTTCATTTTTACATATTTTAAGAAAGCTTTTCATACTTTCTATAAACTGATTATAGATTTCTTCTTTTTTATTTACTTCATTTTCAAGACGCACTGCCAAATCAGAAACATAAGAATATTCTATTTTCCAAAATGTAAAAGCATCACTAACTAATTTTCGTCTTTTAATCCACTTGATTATTTTATTCAAAATCATTTTCAATCCTTGCTTTCATTTTGTGGACTGTATATTCTTTAAACTTCTTAATAACTTCATTTAACTGTTGTCTAATAACTTCAAGGTCTTCTGTTTCAATATTACATTTATATCCTGTAACAGTAAATAATTTTATTTCTGTGTCAATGCTAATCCAAGCCAATCCCATATCCTGATAATTTAGGAAAATTTTATTTCCATAACTGGCAAGACTCATTCCTGCATTTTGGCTTATTTCTTTAACTTCATCTACTCTTGTCTTCATTAAAATCCTCAGCCAAACTTTGTTTCTTTTTATAGATTTTTAATTGTTTGTGACTTTCTATTGCTGATGTTATTGCAAGTTTTAAATGGTCTTCAGTTATATTATATTCGTTACCGTGTTTTTCTACTTTTATATTGCTGTCAAAATACCTATACTTTCCATCAAATTTATAAGTTCTAATACAAAATTCATTTACTATAAAAGAAGTCCAATCATCAGTATATTCAACTCTGAAACCGTTGTCAGTATTATAAAAATCACAGCCATAACTTTCTGCAACTTTTTTGATTTCGTCTAAAGTCATGCAAAATCCTTCAGTAATTCTTCTCTTCTAAGTTGTTCTCTGAGAACTTTATCTTTTTCAAGTATGTCCAAGCAAATTTTGTGTAACCATTCTTCTTCACAATAGATACTATCTTCTTTGTTATCCTCATCAATTATTTCAAACGAAATATAGCTCTGTAAAGTATAAGTTTGCCTATTATATGCTTTCACCGGGTCAGGTTCAAAACGAGTATAAATTTGTACTGTGTCACCAGGATTTATACTAACACACAAATCTGTATCATCGCTTCCACTAACCACTGGTGACTTAAAATAAACATCAAGATCATCTGTGTCAGGAACAAATCCAGGATAACTTAGAAAAATCTTTCTAACTTTGCTAACAGAAATTCTTTCCATTAATCAAAATCTCCTTTAAAAGAATCTTTTCTAATATTAATCAAATATTGTTTTTGGTTCATCAATGTCTTATCAACTACATTCCTGCATTCCTTCAAATACTTATAAAGTTCCAAAATATTTTTTGGAATATCTTGTTTGATGTTAATAATATACTGGTCAAAATATTTTCTGTTTGCACGTATCTCTTCATCGTCTGTGTATATGTTTCTTTCCTTTCGGTCAAATTTAAAGTACAATTTTCCATTTCTAATACTATCAGGATAAATACAACTTGCAAATCGTAGATTGTATTCAGGGTCAAGACTAAATTCTTTACTCTCCTTATAGTAAGTTATATCACAAAATGAATTTGTATGTGCACCGTTCTTTAAACCAGGCCAAGTATCTGGTGCGAATACCGGCGAAGTACACATAATACGCCAATAACTTGAATCACTCTCATCCATCTGTTGTAAGAAAAATCCGAACTTGTCGCACATTTCCTTTAATTTTTTTTTCACTTATTCTAAACATCAGCACTCTCTTCTTCCACAAAATCACTTTCCATTGACTTTTTTCGGCTTATTATAATTATTTTCTTCCAAAACATTACTATATCTTCACAATGTCGCATTAACTGATTTAAAGAAATATCTACTTCGTTAAACCTAAACTTATATTCTTTAAAAATATATCTTTCTACCTTTGAAGAATATCCCAACAATTCACAATGAACACCATCGTGCTTCATAAGTTTCCAACAAACAGTCTGATATTGTTCTAACTTGTTTGGATTAAGAATGTAAATTTCTTTTTCATTTACCCTTACTGCATTTTCACCGAGCTTTTTCTTTACATACTCAATAAGGATTTTTCTTACTTTGTCATAATCAATCATCAAACTTACCATCACTGAAATAAACAGCACAACCTGTATAAGAACCATCTGTTCGGTCTGCACAAATCAAATATGTGTTCCAATCAATTCTTTCATCATAACAGTATTCTTCAAATTTTATGGTGTCTGTGTTGTAATAATCAGGAAAATCTTTTTCCATCTTTGCTTTCAATTCTTCCATTGAATTGATTTCTTTCACAGTCAACATAGAATCTGCAAGACTCAAAAAACTACTAGCCATTCTGACTTTCATAAAACCTCTCTATATTTTAAAATAATATAGAAATTTTATCTTCTTTGGTCAATGTACTTTATTGTAAATTTTTATAAACAAAAATCCTTTTCCAAAGATTTCTTTCTTTTGAATGCAGCCAATTCTTTTATAAACTCACCTTGTTCGCCTAATAACTTATCAATGTTTTCATCGTTTGCTTCATCAACAGCATAATAATAACAAGTTTTCTTTGTTTCCTTTTTATTCTGAATATAATGATATTTGTCATTTTCAGCATATTCTAACTGGTAAATGGTAACATAAAAACAGTCACTGTACTTCTCTATATTGGCACACAATAAATGTTCATATCCATATTCTTCACATTGTTCAGTTCTATGAACTGCACTATAACTACTTGAATTTGAATGAATATACTTCAATCCAGCTGCTTCTAACTTATTTCGCAGTTCTTTTAATCTGCTTATTGGATACTTCATCTGCATTCCTTATTAATATCTAAAAGTTTCATATAAATTTGTAAGTTCTTATCTAACAATATCGGGTCCAAACTGTCTCTTTGTCCCTGCATAATTCGTTCAACCAATCCAAAACATTCAGCAACACTCATTCGTGGAAATTTACTGTACTCCCAAACGCTTATTCTGTTTATGTTTTCAATAGCTTCCCATTCTTTATAAGAACTCCCGTTCCCAGCATATCTGATTATGTTTAATGAAAAATCTTCCTTCTTATGCGAATAATGAAAATTAATCTTTAGAACTCTACCAAAATTTCTGAATGTAAAAGTAATCATCTTTTGACTGCGCTCGCCCCACCCATTTGATACCAATCTTACAGAAGACTCTATATCACCCAGTTCAAATTTATGGTTGTACTTTACAAATTCTTCTTCTAAATTCATTTCGCAAAATCCTTTTCAATCTCAATTAGTTTATTTTCAATCTTAATTTGTTTAATATCTTTCAAAGTTTCTGCACAAAAATCCCTCAACCAACTTTCTTCCAACTCCACAATCTCACTTTCCATTAAATCTTTTTCGTTAAATTCTACTTTATAATATTCAACTTTTTCTTCACACTGCCAAAACTCAATTCCTTTTGGCACGAAATATATAGACTCATCTTCATAAAATTCAAAACAAGATATAAAATAATACTTATCTTCTATACAATAAACCCAACTTAAATCTTGTTCTTCTATAAAATCATTATAGTCACTCATTATTTCTACGTACTGTCTTAAAGTCATTTTCAATAACTTCCTTCTTGTACTTAATCATTCCTTCTTTATACTGCCTAATAGTTTCAGTAATTTCATCTTCAAAATTATCATCGTTCTTCATCATAAATGTATTCGTTGCTGCATACTTTCCACTATCTTCATCATATTCAAAATCTCTGGCAACTTGTATGTAATGCGTTTCATCAAGACATTTCTGATACTGTGCGATATAATGATACTTGTCTCCAGGCATTAACCAATAATAACCATCGTCAAAGTACTTAACCTTATACCCATACTTTTCACCCAGTTCTATAAAATCACTTGCTGTCAAAATCACCCTCCAAACTCATTCGCTTTAATGCGATTTTTAAATTTTGTGCTTCTTCTAGTATAAATTCACAATACATTCGTATTATCTTTATATCAGTAAATATACAATCACCTTCAAGGGGTAATGTTACTGTATAATCCAATACATACATCTTTTCTTCATTTAGAAATCTTGGTGTAGTCTTTACATTTATATTGTAAACTTCTGTTTCTCTCGTTATCCAAGAGAAATTACCAGCTATACCCGCACTTCTATCTTCAAATACGATAAATGCCCCGGCTTTCCTAAATCCGGGGTATTCTAATATAATCTTCTCTATTTCGTCTATACTGTAATATTTCATAACTAAATTAATATAATAAAATTTCCCATTCTTGTAAACTGTACTTTTAGTAAATAATTGTTTACCTTCAAGTGCTTCAGATTTTTTTTTCTACTGACCATTTTTAGACAATCAAAGACTGTTTTGGAGCGCAGATTTTTTTTCGCAATACCATTTTACCAAACTCATAAAATCTGCCATAAGACTTCAAAGACTTGCAAAACTCGTATAATATAAGAACTTTACTGCGTTTAACTTGAATTCTTTGGTAACTTGCTGGCTACCTCACTGATAAAGCTGGAAACATACTGGGACTCACACTGGAGAAGCTGGGATTTACACTGATAAAGCTGGAAAAAACCTTCCCAGCATAAAACACAGATTATTTTTCATAAACCCCATATATGGTGTCAAAAATGCCACCATACCCCTATAGGACATTAATACAAATTTTGAAGTTCAAATTTCCCATCTTCACGCGCGGCCTATGCCAAAATAGGGGTATTTTAGGGTCATCTTGGGTACCCCTATAATGACATATTGGTGGACTAAAATAGGGATAAAAAGTGTGACATACGGAAAAAGTTGAACTTTTACTTTTCAGTTACTTAGTAATGATATTTGTAGTAAGTCCCTTTCGTTGGATATAGATTTTAGGTCCATCATAAATGAAATCACCCTCATAACGGACGGTATCAATTTGGAAAACGATAGGTGGACATTCGGTTTGAACTTGTTGAGAAGTAGGTTGAGGGTCAGACCAGCGCTGTTCCATAAAGTTATGACGGATACAAGTTTCAGTAAAGGTAAGTAGAACAATTACATATATGAAGATTTTCCAGACCTTCTCTACCTTATTAAGGCATTGTACCGGTTTGAACCAAGATACAATAGAGAGGACAATATATGTAAGGAAGATAAGAGCAAATGGATATTGGAGGTAAGTAATAGAGTACATCATAAGTTTAAGTCTCCTATTTGGTTGTTGTTTGTTTAAGTATAATATAGAAATAAAGTATTAATTTGTCAATTGGGATAAGGTAAATAAAAGGATACTTAAAAAAGAAGGTGACCAATGGAGGTCACCTTCAGGAGGTTTACTATGTAATAGTAACGGGGGAAGATGTTTTTTAAGTGGTGTCATCCACTACAGGACTTCCTGCGAAGTATAAAGGAATAATGCCTTAGACATCTGCTTTGGCAACCAGTGTAGAGTCATTTAATAGGATTACAACCTCCAGTGGGATTCGGACCCACGAAATCACTCCATAGATGGAGCCGCTTTATCCTCTTGCGTATGGGGGCAGTTATCCTACGGCATTAAAAGTTATATTGACTATAACATCATAGTCGCATAAATGGCCGTCGGTACTTTTTATTTTAATGTGGAGTGCCGTCAGCATACCCTCTCCATTACTATCTAAGGCTTACTCAGTTTCCTAGATAAAAAATTAACGTGTGAACCCACGACCTATTGCTCTCTCTCAATCCACATCCAAACACCCAAGGAAGTGGGTTCACACGGCGCATGTATTAAACTCATATCGTCTAATTACTAAATCTTCTAGAAAGACCTTTTATTAGACTTGTTCCTTAAATCATTGGAGTTTTTAACGGAGTTCAACCGTTGCCTTTTCGGTTGAAACCATATAGAAAGTATCAAGCATTTCTATATAATTCCTAATCAGTCTAGCACAGTTTATTATCTCTAAATCAATAAGAAACCATTTTGGTTAAGCATCTTGTACTACTTAACTAATGGAAACACTCACATAGCATCTTAGTTCTTTCCACTAACAGTAATCCAACATATCACTTATAAGAAACATCACATAGCATCTGGTTCTTTCTAATAGTTTGATATATTGAGTACACGATAATCCTGCGAGGTCTGACAACTAATCTTGTTATCAAACACATATTTTCAGGGCATTTCCCACCTCCACACTTCTAGGTGTTTATGGCTTTCGTCAGTTACCGTGTTTTGATGTATGAGTCCTTCTTAATTCTAGTTCGGACGGGATTGGGTGTAATCTTTTATTGTTAAATTACAAGAACAAGAATTAGAAGGAATTGAAATATCTTCCCAAATTTTTCAATCTACTAAAACAATCAAGGTTGTTTCATTCAATTACAAGAGTAAATATAGTAATACATTTTCAATTTGTCAATAGTTTTATTGAAAAATTGTGTAAAATTTTATTTACTTTTGTTCTTCAAGTCCATTGTTTTACGGGTAATTGCCATATTCATTACGCCGATTACACAGATAACTATGTTCAATAAACCATTAAACCATCTTGAAGTTATTAAGAATACCAGTGCAATTAATGCAGCTAGAATTACTTGAACTGTGAGAAGGATTAACTTATCTGTACCGGCTTTAATAAAACAGGTAGCAAGGACCGTTAGAAATAATAACAGTTGAAATACAATCATAGGTTATTTCCTGTTAAGGAAAAGTGGGTGAAGAATGAACTCCACCCACTTGTTTTCATTCATAGCAATTACTTGCTGGCCTTCTTGTCAGACTTTGGAGTGGCAGCCTTTGGTGCGGCAACCTTCTTAACACGGCCCTTTGCGTTGAATGTGTCAAAGCAACAATTCAACTGAGAACCTTCGTGAATAAGTGTGCCATTCACATAGAGCTTGCGACCAAAGTTACGCTTGTGGTCATTCTTCATCGGCTTGATAGCACCGGTGACAATTTCAATATCACCAATGGAAGCCTTACCAATCAAAGCACCCTTTTCATCAATATGGAACTTGTCCTTGTTCTTCTTGATTTCGTCACGAAGAGCGAGTACTTCTGCATACGGAATCTTGGTACGCTGTGGACGAGCAACCTTCGGAGAAACAAGGTTCTTCACAATACCATAGAGATATTGCTTCTTAAATTCACCAAGTTCAACAACCTTTTCAGCACCATTTTCAATGCGAACAAGTTCACGCTTCATAAAGGACTTACCACTCTTACCCTGCTTGGAAGAAACCTTTACCATATAATCCTGAGCACCGTTACCTGTGTCAATGCCAGAGAACTTCCACTGACCATCGGCAATCTTTTCGGCTTTACCATCTGAAACCATCGTAGAAATGGTAGAAGCAAGAATTTCACGAGCACTCATCTTAGGGGCCTGAGCAGCATTAGCCTTAGTAGCAGTCATATTTGCCATAGTTTTTGTTTCCTTGTGCATAAAGCACCGTTAATTAATTTGTAAAATATAATATACAAAACAAAGCACCAGATGTCAATACATCTGGTGTAGAAAGTGTTTTGCTTAGATCTTTATCCAAGATTTCCAATGTTGAAGGTAACATTAGCGGCCTGAGAACCATTGAGAATGTTGGAAAGTTCCTGCATAAGCTTTTCGGCGTTTTCCTTCGTCATAGTAATCGCCATATCAGAACCCTTGCGAACAAAACGAGTCTTGTTCTTTTCAACTTCAATCTGCTTTGTGAGCTGAGCAATCCTTGCCTTCTTTTCGTTCGTCAAACGGGTAAATGCGTAAGTCGCATCATCAAGGTCCTTCTGTTCCTGTGCCAATGCCTGCTGAAGGCTTTCCAAAGAGAAAATAGAACCAACAGCCTGTCCCTTTGCCGGATTGACCTTGGTATCGTTTACCTTCGGTTCAACAGTTGCCTGCTTTTCTTCGTGACAACCACAATTGCCACCACAACCACAAGCACATTCACCATTCTGTGTCTGACCAAGAACCTTTGACCAATCACCAGTCTGAAGAGCTTCCTGAATTTCCCCGAGAGAAACGAAACGAATCTTATTATCCATAATTTTTTATCCTTTAATGTTAATTGTTTAATGCAGTTATAAAGTAGTAATATAACTTTGTTTTGTCAATATACTACTTTGTAAATTTTTGTTTACCCATTTTTCTTATATGCTTCATTGGGAAATTGCTTGATAACATCACTCTGAATCTGTAAGAGTCGCTGATAATAAGTCCCATAATCAGGCCACGGTAGCTTGAAACGCTGTTCGGAAAGCATATGTTCCATAATTTCGCCTGTGGTGAAATGGCACTTGTTAATATTCGTGATGATATGCCAAGGCTTCCAAGCATTCAACTGACGCTTGTATTCGTAAACCATATACCCAATATAGTCTTCACGAAGGTGAAACCACTGATTCTTGAGGTTCTGGATATAATCCACATATTTTGGTTCAACTGTTGCAGTTGCTCGGTCACATTCTTCAATAACTCGTGTAAAGCAATTAAGAATATACTGGTGATTGTTCTTGATGATTTCAAACAAATCAACCTTTGCTTCTTGAAGTTTCTGTAAAACAGTAATATTAAATACCATCTTTGGTCTCCTTGTTGTCCTTGTTGCCATTAAATTCAGTAAACCATTGTTCATAGTGATTTAAAGCATTCCAGGTAGTTTCAAGAATATGGATAATTCTTCCCAAATGACTTTTCATTAAATTTCCCACCCAAGCATAATCCGTAAGTCCACCTGTTGCGTGATATGCAAGTTCACGATTAGCGGCCGCATACATATTCTTTTTAAGCATCTGATGTGAATAGGAAGTATATTTTGTGTGACAGAAATCGCTGTTCCAAATGAGAAGCATTGTCTTATGATATCTGTCAATAATCAGATTAGTAATCATCTTTGCTCTTTCATTTGTTTCACGAAGTTCATTCGCCTTAACATTTACAGCCTTCACATTGATACGAATAATCTTCCACAAGATATCTTCGCTAATGTTGGTGAAATTTATCTTTGTCATTGTTACCTCGTTGTTGTTTTCTAAGGAAAATATAGTAAACTTTTACTGAATTGTAAACCATTTTTATGTTAAAAGATGTTTACAAAACTTTATTTTAGGGTTAAGACATTGAAAAATGGCAGTTTTTTGCTACTTTTAGGGTATATGATTGATATAAATGGCAGATTTATACCAGGCTTTGGTACATCTTATAGAATTGTAAAAAGACCTAGTAAGACTTCAAAGGAAACGCACGTTCCTGACCCAGAACCAGAGTATGAATGGATTTATCTACCCGATGATAATCTGCCAGCTTATGCGTTAAGGATTAAAGAAGATGACCAGAAAAGAGATGAACCGACTACAAATTCCGGGACTAAACATTAAAAATAATCAGATTGACCATTTTAGCAATCCTCGTATAACAAAAGATGGAATTTTTGTTATTGATGAATATACAGCTAAACTTGGTGAATTTGACGATGTAACTCTTAATTATGTGGTAAATTGGGAAGTTAGGTGTATTGATAATAAAGCCTATGTTTATTCAAATAATCGTAAAACTATCGTCTATAAATTCCTTACCCAAGAATATATAACTAACCTTCTTATGGGAAGTCTTAATGATTTACATAAATGTGTAAAACAAATGAAAGTCTATAATAAAAAACAAGAACTGGAAAAGGACTTCTACGAATAGAAGTCCTTTATTTTTAATGAGGAAACAATTAAATCTTTTATACCGGGTCTTTTTGTGCCGGTGGCAAATGCGGTTTCTTCGGATACATTTCATTCAAGTCATTAATGCAAGCATGAACTTGTTCGGACGGTGCGTGTGCGTCTGCGGTCATTGTGAATTGAAGACTAAATGGCAAAAACACCACAGAATCTTTCTTGAAAATGAAATTATCTGATTCTGTAATCAAGACCGTAATACCACCTTGATTTGTATCTTTTACGATACCCTTGAAATTGTCAATCTTACCATTAAGATTAACAAAAACATTAACAGTCTTGTTCATAAAATAAGCGTCACAAGTCAACATTGTTTATTTCTCCTTCTTTTCTTGAGAACAGGAAACATAATCCTTTCCAGTTGAATATGCCATTACAGCCTTTGTAATAAATTCTGCGTCAGCACCCGGAAGTCTTATCAATCTCATTGTTTCTTCCTGTGCAATCTTTAATGCTTCTTGAATATTCTTTTCTTTTGAGCCATTGGCCTTCATTGTAGCATATTTCTTCCAATAAAAATTGAAGTCACAATATCTTACTCCATTTGCTCCCTTCATTCCATTTGCGAAAGAATTTAACAGAAAATAAATTTCTGGGTGTTGTTTTTGATATTTCTTTGCAAAGATTCTGTGAGCAATATAATGTTCTCGGGGAGTCATAAGGACACGATTTTCTTCAACATCTTGTCCACCCATACTCCTGAACAAGATATGATGAATTGTATATTTTCCGTTGTCCTTTCGGCCCATAGCCTGTAATTTTTCACAAAAATTCTTATAAAGTAGTCCGTATCTCATTATTTGTTCCTCATTAAGTTTAATTATAACTTAGAAAAACCACTGACATTTGTCAATGGTTTTTTATAAAAAGATTGTAAATAAAAGTTTACTTAATATCTAAATTACAGCAATCATCTGGATTAGGATTAAAATGATTTTTCCAGTATTCATATGCTTCGGTTTCGTCTTCACAGACTGAGACATATTTAAATCCAGTAATACCTTTTATTAATTCTTTTTTGTCTTCAAGAGTTCTATGACGATAACCACTCTGTTTAACAGTATATGGTGTATAATCTATATCAAACCACTTCTGTATCCAGCCATTTACTCTCAAAAATTCTACCTGAATTTTATCACACTTTACAGCATTTAACTTTGCTAAATCTACATATTCAGGAATATATGGACTTAATCTTAATGCTACATCAAATCCAGCCGCATATAATTTTTCAATAGCTGCTATTCTTCTACTTGGTACTACTGCTTTTTCATAACTTAAACTTAAATCATCATCTGTAGTAGTAACAGTAATCTGTATATGAGCTAATTCTTTATCTAATACCGCCATATATTCATCAGTAGCAATCAAGTCACTCTTTGTTACAATCAAATAAGGTACTTTCTTTTCCTTTAAATATTTAAGAGTTTCATAAGTAACTTTATGTTTAGTTTCAATAGGTTGGAAGCAATCTGTCATACCACCAAGTCTAATGGCTTTAATTGTTCCACATTTTCCTGCAGCTATCTTATCTATCTGTTTCTTAATCTTATCAATATTTGCTACAGCTGGATCTTCAGGATTCCAATGTTTACGAAAATCCAATAAAGACTTTGCATAACAATATTTACAGTCATGACTACAACCACAACCATAAGTATCTAATCTTGCTGGATAACTACATTTACTTCCTTCGTTACCACCAACATTTTTAAAGAAAGAACCAAATTCTTTAGTCATATTAATTCACCTCATATTAAAAATTATATGTTATGTATAAGCATCTTTTCAGCTGTTTTATTAGTTGTTTGCTATCGCAAACATTCTAACGAATTACAAAAGATTTAAGTCTTATGGGAGTTATTGTGATGGCTTTTAACAGGAAAGACACTTAAGCCATATAATGACTTAAGGACTGGAAGTAATGTGATTGGCATTAACTATCAGACATAAGAGGATTTATATAGGAACTTAATGGGGCGGTCTTCCTGTACTCCAACTATATTTCCTAAGACCCAAGACGGCTATATTTTAAGATTGTTAGTCTTAAATTCGCTGGTATATCGTCAGTATATATCTTTCTACCTTAAAGATATTAACGGCCTAAACTTATCCGATAACTCATTGAATTGAGCTCCGAGCCAGTAATAGGACTTCTATGTAAGATGAAATATAGTAAATTTTTATTTACCTTATGAAAAAAGTGTAAATACTTATTCTGTAAAGAAGTCTGATAGGATAGTATCTTTATTGTTACGGTTCTTCCACCAATTAAGGCATTCATCGTATGGGTCTTGACCATTAGCTTTAGCTTCAAGAATAATCTTACTCAATTTTTCATAATTGGAGTCAACCTTTGGATAACATCTTCTAAGAGTTAATTTAAGGTCTTTATCAGGAAAATAATGCATCCTCATATTACCTTTACAGTACATATAAGTTCCTATTGTACTAATCTTATGCTTATTCAAAGACGATACAAGAGAATTATTACCATCTTGATTTCCTACAAAGTATGCAAGCCAATTTATCTTTTTAGGGTCAAGTCCTTTCCAAATACATCTGAATGAGAAAGCAACATCTTCACACCATTCATCAGTAGCTTCAAAATAAAGATTATTTTCTTTTAAGAGCTTACCATTCATAAGGAAAATTTGTATAACAGTCGCATTATTGCTCCACATTTTGTTTTCTTTGCAGTGTGCGACGGCTATATTGCTAGTGCAGGTGGACATAGACCAATTATGTTGGCTGTGATAGTCTGCCCATATAGCCAAAAGCTGATAAAGACTGATGGACTTAGTTGTACGTGCGTCTTCAGGATCCGCATTTACAATCTTACCTTCATTAAGAACATCATCATCAGACATAAAGTACATATCTGCTTTGTCTTCCATATATCTTTGAATAAAAGCACGCTTACATCTTAATGATTTCCACGGTACTTGATTCTTTGATATATCAAGAGTATCACCGACTTTAAGCTTAATAATATGAACATTTGACATATCTTCAAGTCCTAATTTATCATAACCTGATACTACATAATCATCTTCATATAGGAACAGATAAATAGGCATATCCTTAAAGATTTGTAAATTTCTAATTACATTATTCTTTCTATTTTTGTATGAAGGAATACAAATAGGAATTTTACATTGAAGATTGTCTTTATTTAAATCATAATTGCGTATAAAATCGTATGCTTCACTCTTTTTCATAAACACTCCAGCTCAGAAAACTGACATTAGGTGCCTATTACGGCACCTTTTTGTTAGTTTATGTATATTACTTCAAATATTGAAGAATTAGATGAGCATCATTTTTATCAGCACTCTCACGGTTCTTGTTTACACACTTACCATCAACTGTTTTTTGATAAAACTCTGCACTTTCGGACTTAACAATATCTTGTTCATCTGGTGTAAGCATATTGAAAGCCAAAACCTTAAAGTCATGTGCCGTTATACCAGACATTTTCAATCCCATCTTCATACCGGAAAGAATGAAAATAAGAGTGTCCTTAGGCATCTTTGGAATTGTCGGTGTATAGTCAGTGAAATAAGAATTATCTCTTACATTCTTCTTAACACCATTGTAATCATATTTTTTCTTTGCCATAATATTCCTTTTGTTAACTGTTCATAATAATATCCATCTTCTTTTCAAGATTCTGGATAACCTTTTCCTTCTTCAAGACCACACAACGGTATTCATTCGCATATTCCTTGGCACATTCCAAAAAGGCCTTAAAATATTCTTCAGACTTCGTTACAGATGTAATTACTCGGTCTTTCCAAGAATATATCTTTGCGTGTTCTTGATACTTAGACACACCACTCGCACTAAATCCAAAGGGATAAAAACGATGGTCTACTTCATCAGAACCATCATAATCCACTAATCTGTATTTCTTACCCGGTGTTAGAGTTACAACTTCTTTTGAAATTTCTGAACTATTATATTCAGTTATATGTAAATTTCTAAAGATAGTCTTATCATAACGAAGGACTTCTACCTTTGGTTGTGGAATCCATAAAGAACCATCATAAGAATAACCTTCATTTGGGTCTGTTCGCCAGTAAAATTCACAATCCGGCATTAATCCAGGATAATCTACCTTTACAATTCTTTCACCGAAAAGACCTTCAATGAGTTCATAATCTTCCTTATTTGGGTAAAGGTCACGAGGAGTAATATAAAGTCTTCTCAAGAATTTCGGTTGATAACTACCACCGAATTTGACAGTGTAAGTAATTGGTCTTCCAATTACTTTTTCTACTTCATCACAGATGAAACACATATCTTTATCGGCTTTATTAAAATTTTCTTCAAACTTAGCTTCTTGTTCTTTCAAAAATGCTTCGTGTGCTTCTTTACAGCGCCAAGTAAAGGAATATTCTGTACATTCCTTTGCTCCACCAGATTCAATGTACTTGGGAAAATAATCGTAGTGTCTTTCCCACTTTGTTGCTGCCATTAAAAATCTCCTTCAAGTTCTGACTTGCGTATCATTGTTTTATTTAACTTAATCTTAACATCAATGAGTTTTTGTTTAGCTTCTTTTGCCTTATCATTAGCTTCTTTTCGTAGCTTATTGGCTTCAGCCACCAATTTACGACTTTCTCTTACAGCGTCATTATACTCTTCTTTAAGAGTCTTGGCTACTTTAATACACCTTATAATTTCTTGAGTTTCAAAGTCATATATTGGTTTGACTTCATCTATATCAAAATATACTCTTTGACTTATACAATCAAATTTAGGTGATAAAGATTTTTCAGAGTATATTCTTTTCTTAATAACCCAAGGTCTATAATCACAATTAATGGAACTATTATAAGAACAATCAAAACAGTCTGGTATAGCCTTTATATCATCTTCATCACGATTTAAGACACTATTTGTACCGTCAATATAAGGTAAACCAAATGAAGGATATTTGTAAAATAATATACCATCTTCCCTTACATTACAAGAAACAAAATGTTCATACTTAACATCATATTCCCATTTCTGCAATTCTTTAATCTTACTCCACTTTGGAGTTTTAAATAAATTAAGATGAATATTAAAGATAGTGGTATGTTTTCTATTTTTATCTGTTGTTGGTACAGTCATATCTAAAACATCATCAGTATAATTATTTACATTGAAGTCAAAACCTTTGCGTTCTACTTCCTTTCTCCAGGTAGGCACATCAGGATATAACTTAGAATCAAGCATATCAATGCTTACTAAATCATTATAAACCACACTGTAAACTTGTTCTTTAGTAATCTTATTTAATGGACCGAAATCGGCTACTAAATTATGTTTCATTATTCCAAAGCAATCCTTAACTTATTCTTTAAATTTTGAAGTGATTTTCTCTTTAATAAAATTTGGTGCTTCATTTCCAAAGCAAAAGGCTTGGTCATTTCAAGAATATTCTTGCAAATGTTATAGTCTTCAACAATTGTTTCTATTACTTTTTCCTTCCACTTTTTAATCTTTACTTCTTTACTATTCATAAAGCAAGTGTCAAACTCAAAAGGATAAAACGGTTGTACATAGTCACTGTCGCCGCATTCATCATAGATAACACCGTGTTCACCTATTTGTCCTATTGGCTTATCAATACAGATAGCATTATCTTCCGGGTCATTTTCAGGTAAATTTGGATCTTCTAATTCATCAAAAGACAATTCGCTTGGGTCCCTAATTGTAAACTTTGACAAATCTATATTTGGTATAACCAAATACTTTTCTTTACTTTGTACTGTGCGGTTTCCATCTTCATCTTTGATAAGTGAAGGTACACCTTCATCATCAGGAATATAATAGTAATCGTTCCAATTTTTACAGGTTTCAGGAAATGTAATAGACAGTAGTACTGCGTCCGCAAGAATTTGAAGTAATTCCCAGTCTTCTTGATTTGGGAATAAATCTTCAGTATTAATGGTATAACGTGCGTTTTTACAGTCTTGTGGTCCTTTACCATCTAGACGTCTATATTTGACATTAAAGCCGACATGTTTAGAAATTTCTTCAACAATTTCATTCATTACAGCATCTGTTTTAGCCAGATTCTTTTCATAATGTTTGGAGTAATTTTTAACAGCTGAACCATCACGATTAAAGTTCAGATACATATCGCCGTTATTGTCAAAATAAATTTTATTTTCATCTATCCTTTTCCAAGTAGAAGCCATAGAATATCCTTATATAAAAAAGGGAAGGACAAATAGTGTTTAAAGCTATCTGCCCTTCCCACAACGAGGTTAAACAATTAACATTCAAACAACTGTTTGAAGCTCAAAGTGTACTTCACCCATTCAGGCGGTTCACAAGCATCAGCGGTATGAATGATAAAGATTTTGTTTGCCTGGTGTTCCGGGCGTTCCCAGCAGAAGCCGTTATCCGTAATGAACACCAAACCATCAAATTTAGCTTTGCGTTCCTTGATGGCTTCAAGCACACAATCCGGGTTGGTGCAGCCGCGACCAATCAACTTGTACTGGTTCATCGGACGCTTCGTTTCTTCAAACGGACCACAAACACCATCCCAGAAACAGTACGATACATCTGCGTGTTTGACGAACTTGTTGATAATAGAACAAGCCTTTTCCACATCATCGTCTGCCATAGAACCAGAACAGTCAGTAGCAATCAAAATGCGAGACCTGAACTTGTGACGCTTACCAGGAACATCAAATCCCTTACGGCGGTCCGGACGCATACGAGTATCTTCAGTGTACTTGTCCACAGTGTTTGCCTTGAAACGGCGAAGCACAGTACGCGGGTCAAACTTCGGAGTATTGGCAGCAAGAATTGCCTGGAGCAAACCACCACTCACATTACCCCAACGAGAACCATTTTCAGCAATATGGTGCGTGATTTCCTGGATTTCCTGATCCACGAGTGTGTTTTCTTCCCAACCTTCAGTAGCCTTTTCGGCAGCACCCTGCGAGCTGTCAAGATATTCTTCTAGAGCTTCACGGGTAGAATTGCCACCACCACCTTGTCCGTTTTGGTTCTGGTTTCCACCGTTACCGTTGCCCTGACCATTACCTTGACCATTTCCCTGGCCTTGACCATTTCCCTGACCCTGACCATTTTGGCCGTTGGAACCGCCACCGCCACCACCTTGGCCGTTTCCGTTTCCATTACCTTGGCCTTTTCCTTGACCCTGTCCCTGTCCTTGTCCCTGTCCCTGTCCTTGTCCCTGACCTTGGCCTTGACCCTGACCACCGCCACCTTGACCCTGACCGGCTGCAGCTGCTCGCTTTTCCTTAATGTCATTGAGAATTGCGAACACCTTTTCAAGGAACCAGTCTTCGTCATTATTGAACTTATAACCCTGGGCTTCAGCGTGGAACTTAGCCTTTGTCGGGAAAGCGTCCAACAGAGCCAAAACTTCCGGTTTATGAGCGTTCAAAACAGTACGCTGGTTTTCATCAAAGCAAATGTAGTCAGATGCCTTCTTGAAACAGTCAATCGGATAACTCTTACGAGTAGTCGGGTGGTGAAGTGCGATACGCAAGCATTCACAATAAATGCAGTAAGAAAGAACAGATGCTTCTTTAATCTTGTTCATCCACACCGGATTATATTCAAGGAACACAGCGGAACCAGTACCGCGACAGTTCAATCGCATAGTAACCTGCGGGTCCTTAATGGGCTTGAGTTCACACAAACTAAAATAAGTGAGAACTGCCGGTTCAAACTGCAAAAGCTTGACTGCGTTTTCAATCAATTTATCGGTGTCAATTTTGTCCTGTTCCCACTTTTCCTTGTATGCACGGATTTCATCGTCTGACATAACGTGTCCGTCCTTAGCAGCCATCGGCGGTTGCTGTGGATTAACCGGAACCGGTGCATTTACAGGAATGTTGGTGCCTGGAATAAAAGTTTGAGTAGCCATATATTACTTTACCTCGTTTTTTTGTTATAGTTAATGAATGATAATCTAATAAACTAACTGCAGCTTGTCAATGGGTGAATGTGTAAATTTTTGTTTACTTTCTAGGCGCAGGATATACTTTGTATGAATATCTGTTCAGACCAAACGGACGAAAATAAATCGTACCAGTACCCTTACTACAATACCAGTCTGCACATTCTTTTAGTGCTTCTTTGGCTTCATCGTATGTTTGGAATGTTCCACTGGTGGTACTGTTTCTATCATCTACAGTATTAGAAATGAAGAAATAGCCAGGTTCGTTAGGAATATCTACTCCATTGATAGTAATCTTTTCAGCCATAAGTTAAACCTCCAATACATCTTCTGCAGTCATCTGTTGTTCAGCCGCAATCTTATTGGCCTTTTCACAGGCTAAGTCTAGATTATCGGCTATGATGGTTTTTGTTACACGTTCAGTGCCTTTGTAGAATACAGCGAGAAAGTTCATAGTTATACCTCATTGTTGTTTGTATAAGAATATAGTAAAATGTTACTATTTTGTAAACCCATAGGAATGTAAATAAAAATTTACTGTGACTTTTACTGCGGAAAGAGTGGAGCCATTGCTAGCCCCACTCTTGTTATAATCCCCATTTAAGGGTTTTTTATTGTTATCACTATGAACGAAAATCATAGAGAGGGGCACCTTCAAAACAACAACCAAAAATATAGGTGCCCCTCTCCTTCCCCACACAAATTAGAGGAGCTGTGCCTGAATGTCCACAAGTTCGGTGTAGAGCTTCTTGAGGTCCGGGCAAGCCTGACCAACAGCACGGACCCACTTGTGACCCTTCGTACGGGCAGTTTCCACCGAGTTGGTGTACACTTCCACACGAGTTTCCGGGTTCAGAGCAGAGAGGAACTCGTAGTAGTTACGAGCCATCGCAACACCCTTGTCATTCGGCTTTCCGTTTGTCATAATCTTGCCTTCATTTTCGTGGAGGTAGGTGCAAACAGAGTTACCGAGCTGCACAGCTTCAATCTTGGACTTCTTGCAGAGAGCAGCAATCTTCTTCGTAAAGTCCTTCTTGAAGTCCTTGGCTTCCATCAAGGCCTTAGCATCCAAACCAGTACCGTGCTGGGTGAAGTAAGTCTTGAACTTTGCAGCGATTGCCTGACCAACATAGCCGGCACAGGACTCCTGGAGAATACCAAGACCATTGGCACCTTCAAAGAGGTTGGCTTCAATACCAGCGTCAAGGAACTTAGACCAACGAACCCAGGAACGGCGAGAAGGCAAGATACCATCAAACGAACCCTTAGACGCGGTCTTGCTAGCAGCGGCGTTGGAATACGGGTCAAGGTCAGAACCAAACTGGGAAATGTAACCAGTAACGAGGGAGTTAATACCCACATCAATTGCCCAGTCAATCCATTCCTGCGTTTCCGGAGTGAAATTGTACACAACGAAACGGTCAAGCTTTGCCGGGTCAAATTCTTCAACATCGTAGTTGCCATCATCGCCCGGATTGATAGCACAGATGACATGGGAGCCCGGAGCGAGCTGGAACTGCATGATACGATGGTCAAGACCAAGCTGCATCATAGCGTTCGTAATCAAAGTCGTACCACGGTTGATTTCGTCAAGGAACAAGGTCACCGGCTTCGGATTTCCCTTTTCGTCCTTCACATACCAATAAGGCGGGACAAATTCCGTGTGACCAGTTTCCGGATTGATACGCGGCAAACCAATAAGGTCACCCACGTCGGAGATCTGTGACGCCTGAAATTCAATACAGTCCTGATGCCAAACATCCTTAGCGAGCTGGCGAATGACTTCGGTCTTACCGATGCCGTGAGGGCCCTTCAACATAATGGTCTGTTCGGCCGGAGTGACTGCGAGAACTGTCTTAAGAGTTTTAATATTCATAGTGTTTCTTTTTTCCTTTTTGTTATTTGTTAATTAAAATAGTGACGAAAATTTTAAAATATTTTTTCGTCCTTGTCAACCCCAAGGAATGTAAATTGTTTTTTACAATTAATCACAATCCTTGTTGTAAATGTACTTTTCCTTTACTTCATCAGGACCATCAATGAGTTCAACCTTTACCTTGGTCTTTTCATCGTCCTTGATTCCAGCCAACACAACTGCCTTCATATCATCATATTCCTGGTCAGTTGCATTTGCAGGTACTTCAAATTCCTTTTCAATTGTGACTTTAAATTTCTTAGTCATTTTTTTACCTCGTTGTTATTGTTTGTGAATGTTTGAAATTTTAATAAAATCTCTTTGCCTTGGCAACTCCTAGCTTTGTAAATTGTTTTTTACAAATTCATCCCAAAGACAATGCTGTGCACTGCAATATCCTTCAATAGTAGCAATCTTCAATGCTTTAATTGCATTTGGTACTTGACTGATACGTTCATACACAGGCTTAAATTCTTCTGGCGTAAGTTCCTTTACTACCTTCCAAAATCTCCACGCTCCATTAAAACCGAACGGAGTAAGAGTTTTATCCTTTACCTTGTACATACAAGGTAAAAACGGTGACTTCTCATAACGAATAATCTCCTGAAAGAAGTCAGTAGCCAAAAACATATTAATTTCGTGTTGTAAGTTCATATTTAAACCTCAATATAAAATATAATTGTCTTTGTGTTTAAGATATTCTTCTTTGGAGATTAAAGTATCGTGCTTGAAGAATTTATCATACACTAATGCTCTTTTTTTGCCATTTTTACCAAAATTGCGTTCAAGCGCATTCTGTTCAGCTTTACGCCTGGCTTCACCTTCTTTTTCAATTCGGTCCCAAGCCGCCATTTCCAAATTCATCATAATTTCGCCCCAACTCATATTGGTACACCTTATGTTTAAGTGTTTAATCCAAAATCAATCAAATTTACAAAAGACCAGGTAGGAAATTCATCTTCAGTTAATCCATCATCTTCAAAAATATGTGGTACAATTGTTTTCTTTATATAATTTTGTAACTTTGTGCCAGATAAATTTGAATTAAAAGACCATGAAGCATTCATCATAGACTCCTTAAGATTATATCTTATGGTAACAACATAACAATGTTCTGGACCTTCAGATGTTACTTCCGGGTTAGTTGGACTGGACATATATAATCCTATTTGTTGATTGTTTAGTTTTTCCGTGTTTCGGCATTATGCTGGCTTCTTTGCAATAAGGTGAATACTTCCAACATCAACCGGATAGCAATTACAAAGGTCATGTCTGGCGTTGTTATCACAAGATGCTACCATTGTTCTAGTGTATCGTTCACCCTTAATGGTAAATTCGAGTTCAAAAGCGTAAAGTCTAATCATAGTAAAACCTCGTTGTTATTGTTTTATAAGTATAATATAGTAAACTTCATAAAGTTTGTCAATAATCTTTATGTAAATTATTGTTTACTTTTCTTTCCACGAGATTTAAACTCTTTTTCAATTTCTTGTTTTTTGCTGTATTCTATCAAGCGCTTCTCAAAATAACTCATTGGATTTGGGTCACCTTCACTAATGGTAGGAATAACCTTCATCAAGTCAACAATCATCGGAACATCTTTAATATGTAATTTACCTAATTTATGTTGTACTTCGTTGTAACTATCATCAGTAGTTTTGGTACGAAGGGCTGGCACTACATACAGACTGTCAAGTCTAATCCATTGTCCTTTAATAGCAGCTGATATTCCAACATCGGCTTTAGTCTTTTTATACCTGAAATTTAAACCAGCATAAGGAGCCGACTGGAAATTACCACCAAGATAAGCGAAACATTCCCAATTATCTCCTAGTTCTTCTAAGGTCTTTTCAGCCCATTCATCAATAACTTTAATTCTATCCAATTTGGCTAGTATATCATTGTATTCTTCAGCTAGAAATTTCATTAAAAGTCCTTTCTCAAGTCCATCTTAGAAACTGTTGCTTCCAACAATTTAACTGCTAAGTCTACACTTGGGTTCTTATTAAATTCAGGTACAACAGTTTCAAAATAATCTTGTATAAATTCAAAGTCAACTTCTTTATTGTCAAAATTTGACATATAATTGTAAAGGTATCTACCACGTGGGTCTTTCTGCATTTTACCCACATTTCTACTACTTATAAAGCACATACGCTTTAATTGTAAAGACTTCTTACGCTTATTGTCAAAATTGTAGGTGAAATAAATCTGTGGGTCATCCCCTTGTACATTGATAAAGACTTCCAATCTGGGCTTACGAAGAATATTTCCCATTAATTCAAACTGAAAACACAAATTAGGAAAACGGTCTTCAGGAAATTTTTCTTCAAATAATTTCTTTGCAGTTTCCAGATGATTAAGACTTTCACGCATTTTGGTGATATGTTCTTCAAACTGAAAGCCTTGAATTGCACCCATACTTTCACGATATTTCATTAGTTATCTTCCTTTACAACTGTAGGTATTTCTTCATCAGCAAAATCTGCCAACATAGCCAACTTCTTCTTACGAACAAGGTCAGCCTTATAATCCTTAATCAATCCACCCAAATGTTCAATCAAAAGACTATCTGTCAAATTCCACGCAGGTACTGCTCCATTACAAAATAGATTTTCACCGTCATACTGTGTTTCAACACACATATAAACGGCTTCATCAATCAAAGCAATTAAATGCCCACGGTTATTCTTCCAACAATCCTCATTTACATAAGCATGAACCGCAGGATATGTACCATCTTCATCTGCGCCCAATTCATTCTGTTCAATCATTGTCTGTTCATCAGGCGGTACAAACAAGCCCATATAAGATACAATCTTATTAAAGCGTTCAAGACCTTCAGTTGTTGTAAAATCCATAGTGATTACTCCTTTTAAATGTTTGCTCTTCTTATAACTTTATTCATTTCTAAACCCAAATTTTCACACTCAATAAACCATAACTTTTGTATGTTTTCAGTGTTCTTTTTAATGAGTTCTTTTAAATGTGGGTCCAAATTCTGTATTTCAGCTTCATTTGCTATATAATTCCAAGCCAAATGATATTTCTTTGGTAAAAAGAAACGATTAATCTTCATCAATCTGAGACTAATAACATCTTTTTCAAAAGATATTTCTTTCCATCTAGTACGAATACCATCTTCAATAGCCAAGAAAATTATAGTCAAAGCTGTTGGTATATAATATGGCTTATGTAAAATCACCTTTATTCCTGCCCAGAATAAAGCCGTATTCCATTTAATAATTAAATTTCTTCGTTTAGATTTCCACATAATACCATAATATAAAAAAAGAACCCCATTTTGTCAATGAGGTTCTTGTAAATTATATTTTACATATTATTCAAAATCTTTCCCAAGAGTAGTTTTTTTCACTTCAACTTTATATTCTTTATAATTTTTCATAATCAAATTGAGTGTAGTATAAACTTCTTCAGGAAATACATTTTCATTCCAGTTAATAACCTTATATTCATCACAAACTATATCACCATCATTATATAATAATTTAGTAGCAAAGAATAACTTTTTATAAGCTGGATTATAATGTACTACATTCATAGTACATTCAGGATATCTTAAAATATAAACTTTATCACTTGTGTGTAATTCAAGTCCATATCTTTGAGTTATTTCTTCAAATTTATTCGTCAGTTCCATATTCATCAAAGTTACGTATTCCTATATCCCAACCTTCATTATCAACTAATTCAGCTATACTATCTTCATCAACATAGGATAATAATTTTTCTACTACTTCCGCAGCATCAATTACTCCATCTTGTACAGCTTCTAATAACTTTTCCTTATAATCATTCATTTTTTAATTCTCCATATCTGAATTTATTGCACACTTTTTCTTTAATGTTTCACCAATCTTTCGTTTTAATTCTTCATTATTATTTGTTAAGAGTTCAATTTCTGATTGGTTCTTCTTAATTAATTCAATATTCTTTAAAAGACCTTCATCTGAAACCAATTCTTTAATAGCTTTCATTCTTTTCAAATTTAGGTCCATATATGAATATAAATCTTCAACTGTATTTATATATGCTGTTTTATACCCTAAACTTTTCCATCTAATATCACCTTTGTCTTTTAACTGATTAACAATATCAATTAAACTCCATTCTGCCAAAACATCCAATGAGTTTATAATCTTTATCCAGCCATATCCTTTCTGATTATAATGATGCCATCCATTCTGTTCCTTACAATTAACCTCGGCTGGATTATAAGCATACCATTTATTCTCTTTATCAAATACCTTTATGATACTTGTACTTGACCTTCTTTTATAAAATTCCTTTAAACAATCACAGTCACTTACATCTATTTCCTCTAAATGATTCTTATCTAGGCATGATGCTTTCTTAATCTTATATTTTTGATAAAATGTATTTAGTTCTTCTTGTGTAATCATAATAGCCCTAATTTATTAATTTTATATTACCTTGTCAATGTCTTGTATTACTTTTCAGTTCCTACTGTTCTTTTCCCCTAGGTGCTGGCATTTTAAGATTTTTTTCAGCACTTTTCCACATCGGGCTGAAAGTAGGTTGAATCTTTATTTTGGGTCAGCCTGGCACCAGACACTACAGGCCGCAGGGCGGCCCCAGACCAGACCGAAGGGAGGTCTATATCCATATCCACAGACCAAAGGACTTATGGGTTGTATTTAAAGTAATCTTCTATATTCTTTTTCATTTGTTTTATTTTATCTTGTTTAATTCTAAGAGCCATTTCACGTTCTAGTTCATTATAAGATTTAGTTAGATAAGTAAGATGTTCTTTAATCTTTTCAGCAGATTTAAGTTTTATAAGACTAGCTGTGGTTGTTATATAATATTTGTCATAATAAGTTTTGCATATAGTCCATTTAGAAACAAAGACAGCTTCATTATTACCAATAAAATAACCAAAAGTACAAGTATTGGCTTTGTTTCTAATCATAAGGTTTTTATTGTAAGAAAGGTTTAGAGATTTAAGAAAAGGTTGAATTTCGTTACAAAGCATATTAGTGATTTAGATTGTTGTTTAAAAAGGTTAGACGGTTATAAGTTTCAGTTTGGTATTTAATACCTTCAATGAGATATTTTTCAAAGCGTTCAACAGAAGACACATAATGAGCGTTACCTGGTTCCATATAATAATTATAGAGTTTTCCATTACGGTCATAGTTTTTGTCAATATAAGGGTCTTCAAAAAGTTGAACAGAGTTATCATCATAGAAGATAACAAGAGGGCAGGTATTGGCTGTGTATGAATTTATACCATAAGATACTACAGAATGAGTAGAAGTATCATCATATAAAGTTCCTATTTCGCAGTCAAAGAAGCCCGGAGTGAGATTGTATTTTTTAACAAGTTCACGGACATAGGAACCATTGAGGGGAGTAAAGTGTTGTTTCATTGGAAGTCCTTTTCAAGAGAAGATAGTTTGTTTTTAATTTTCATTTCTTTTACATAGATAATTGCGTCAGTTATTTGTCTTTTAAGATTAATAAGATGTTGAACAATAGCGGCTTCAGAGTTAATTGGTATCGCACCATAGAAATACCAGCCAGATAGACTTTTAGATACTTTAACTTTTTCTGCAAATTTCCAACCATCTTCTATTCCTATATACCACATTAGATGAGTATAAAGAACAGGATAATAGCCTTTAAACCCATACTCATTTTGATTTGGGTCTCTCAGTTCTAAATCTAACATATCTATCAGTTCTTTAGGAAGAGTTGGAGTCATTTAAAGTCCTTATTGATAGAAGCGAGTTTTTTCTCTAATAACATTTGACGATGAGTTAAGTTTACATCTGCCATAAAGAGAGATAGAAGTTCATAGAGTTCATGATAAGATAACAGGTTACCATCTTTATCTGCAATAGGAGAGCGGTGGTCTTTGAAGTGGACGTGTTCAATAGTGTAAAACGAGTGGTAAATATTATTGACTATTCTTTTAAAAGGCACCGCATTAATTCTAAAGAGTTTATCGTGAAGTCTAAAGCGAAAGACTGTTAAGTTCTTTTCTTCAAAGAGAGGGTGATTGATAGTAAGGTCAATTAGGTGAGTATCGTAATGGTCAAAGATTAGATTAAATTCACGGGCAAGTTGTTTAATTTGACAGATAGTTAGCATTTAAAGTCCTTTTCCATAGAAGATAGTTTATATTCATTATACCATTGTTTCCAGCAAGATTGTGCATAAACGAAGTTTTCGTAAGTAATTTTAAAAGCTTCTAAGAGAGATTCATTAGAAGTTACATAGATTCCATATGTATTAATGCGATAGCAGCGGAGACCTTCTTCAAATTCTAATTCAAAGTTTGGAAAGAATTTTCTTATATTTACTTGATTAGAGTGTCCCATCGGGGAAGAAGCAACACAACAACATTGATTTTTAATTTGTGGATTCTTTGCTGTAGAGAAGATATTAGAAGAAACGTAGATGTAAGGTGCTACTTTGTACCCATTGGTATTCAATACGAATCCATACTTATCACAGAGAGATTGAATATAAGAGATATTGAATAACATTATAGAAGGTCCGTGAAAATAAGTATACCCAGCATAACGATAACAAAGAATAATAATACCAGAAACCAGTCACCTCCATAGATGAAGGCGTCTGGATTTCCAGCAGTCATAGCTGCACGAATTTGTAAAGCTGTGACAATATCATTCATTGAAGTCACTCTCCATAGATTGTTTCATTTGAGCAAGAAGTTTAGTTTTCTGATGTAGGGCTAACTTGTTTACCTTTTCCATCACTCTTAGATTAAGGTCTGTGAACGAATAAACATTTGGCTTATCTATAACTTTATAGTCATTGAATGTACTTACATCAGAAAATTCAGCGATTTCATCAAGGTGCCAACAAGAATGCTTAGAGATAATGTTTCGTTTGACAGAAAATAAATGTATTTTAGTGTGCTGGTCTTTGTAAAAGAATATTCTGCCTTCGCAATATCTCTGGTTACCATAAGATTGTTCTTCAAATAGATTGTATCTATTCTTAAGTATAGATATTTCAGAGTCAGTTAGAAGCATTGATTGCCCTTTCAAAATCAGCGAATTTCGTATCTCTATTGAATTGAAGAGCTTTTTCTCCAACAGCGATATAATTCTGTACATTCTCAAGTTTATCGTCAATGAGCATAGAGTCTTTGACGGCAAACTTATGTTTCATATTACCACGGCGAACGATGATAATGTTCTTTTTAGGAATTTGAGGTAAGTATTTGGCGAGCCATTCACGCTTACCCTTTTTACCGCATTCCAAATGAATTGCAGAGAAGATACCAATTTCATAACCAGCTTTTTCAACGGCTGCTACGAGGTCCATACCTTCTTGAATAGGTTCCATATCTGCCCAGAATTTTGCACCAATTTCTTCGGCCTTCTTCCAGTCCGGTTTATGGTTTTCCGGTTTCCAGATATCCATTTTATCGGCTTGTTTGTCAAAGTCTGCCAACACGCCATCCATATCAAAGTAAATAATCATTGTTGTTTTTTCCTTTAATCTCAGATTCAGATAACCCGAAGAGACTAGCAAAAGTATTGAATTTCTCTATCTGTTTAGAAATATGACAATTTTGGTAATGAATTTCAAAGAATAAAGACCATATTACATCACATAAATATTTATCTTCTTCTTTCATTTTCGTTACCATTATTTGTCTTATGCCAACTGCCAGTCTTCTGCAAGCATATCGATCTGGCTAGCATTCCAACCAACAGTGTAAGTGTTGTCTGCGGCCTTCATGTCAACGTGCGGCTGGATCTTGACTTCAGAATCGCCATAGAACTCCTTTGCAGGAGCATTTCGCATCATGGAGCCAGTGACAGTGGAACCGGGCTGAAGCATGATAAACATGCCCTTACCGTTCCAGCCCTTGCGCTGTACCTTCTTGCCTTCTTTAAGTTGGCGGATTGCCCAACCGAAATCGTGAATTTCATTTTCGTTTGCCATTGTATTTACCTCTGTGTTTGTTATTTAATGAAGTGGTTAGGTTCTATCCAGTAACAATCATTGCATACTTTCGGAACCTTTTTGAGAATCAGGTTGGTA
>Ga0326513_10000397_pt1 | contig 36666 bp, 43 predicted proteins | sample 2_2465_0518_D_FD_203654 | JGI IMG/M metagenome (GOLD analysis project Ga0326513, IMG submission 203654) | Bovine rumen microbial communities from UC Davis, California, United States - 2_2465_0518 | ecosystem: Host-associated > Mammals > Digestive system > Stomach > Rumen | place: USA...
CCTAAAAAATTCCCCGGGGGTAAAATTTAGGTAACTCTTATGGGGCTATCATGGTATTTAAGTCTTAAATCACCTCTCTAAAACTTGGTTAGAAGTAGGTGGGCTCCTTTCAAGAGATGTACATAACTGCAACTGTTCCGAGTGATAGCCTCATAAGAGTTATCTAAACTATATTTAAAGTGTATGAAAAGAGTTGGAATGGAGTGTTTTAGGAGTGGAGAAGAAGACAAAGCGTAAGATGCGTCCGGCATCTACTCCGGAAGCACGGGAGAATCAGCTTATATCTATGGCTTATGATCTGGCAGAAGAGCGAATGCGTAATGGCACTGCAACTTCGCAGGAGATTACACATTTTCTTAAGCTTGGATCAGAGAAGTCTAGGATGGAGGCTGAGAAATTACGTAAGGAAGTAGAATTACTTAAAGCTAAGACCGAAGTTCTCGAGTCAAGCAAGGTCGCTGAAGAATTATATTCTAGGGCAATCGATGCAATGCGTCGGTATAGCGGTCATGGAGATGAACAATGAGCAATTATTTAAACGCTCGAACAAGGATTTATCGGATGTTAATTATGGATTCTATCATTATGAGTGGAAGAAGGGCAATAAATACTATGATATGGCATATAAAGACTATAAACAGAAAAGCGCCACCCTTCAAAAACAATACGACAAACAATTACAGGACATAGGAAAGAGTATTACGGGTGATTATTTTAAAAAAGATGGTGATGACACCACTATGTTTTGGGTTGATCAGTTCATTTCTTTCAGATATCCAGAGCTTATTGACGATAATAAACACAAATGAAAACCTACCACGAATTAATCATGCTCCCGACTTTCGAGGAGCGTTTTTTGTATCTTAAGCTTAACGCGCAAGTAGGCGAAGACACCTTTGGATTTGACCGCTGGCTAAACCAGCAGTTCTACACATCAAAGGAATGGCGCGATATTAGAAACTACGTCATCACTCGCGACTATGGCTGCGATCTTGCCATGCCAGGCCATGAGATTCCAAACGGCGTGCATATTTTGGTGCATCACATGAATCCGATTTCAAAAGACGATGTGATTAGCCATACTGATCTGCTGCTTAATCCGGATTATCTGATTTCTACGATCAAATCCACGCATGATGCGATCCATTACGGAACCGATATTCCGAAGACAGAGTTTAATGAAAGAACTAGAAACGACACAATACCTTGGAGATGAGAAATGTATATATATTCTACTGAGCTTTATCATCACGGTGTTAAAGGAATGCGCTGGGGTGTGAGACGATATGAAAGAAGAAACGGAACTTTAACAAGAAGAGGAAGGAAACGGCAAGCGGTCAGAGACGAATACATTCGAAAGCTTGAAAGCAATTCTGACTCTTATCGTCGGACGATTGAGGATCAAAAAGCGTATTTAAAGAAGTCAGATGACGAAATTTATAGAGATACTTTCGGAAATGACAAGCCGCGTGACAACGATTTTAAGAATAAAAAAGAAGCTGTTAATTGGGCGCGTAAAGATGTGCATGATGCTATTAGAATGAATCAGAGCCATATCAAGCGCAATACAAAAATTCAGGAGCATATTCGAAACACTTCGCTTAATAAGAAAAGTATTGTTGAGGCAAAGGCCACAGAAAAACGGATTAAGAGAGGTGCTAGGGTTACCACAGCAATTCTTGGAACAAGTATGACGGTTGCAGCCGCTTTGGCCGACAAAGATAATGCGGGCAAAGCAATTGTGAAAGGTATGTTGACCACTGGCGTAGCGACATTAGTTATGGGTAGTGCGGGAAGTATGTATACTGACGATTGGGAGAAGAAACATGGGTTGCGATAAATGGGTAGTAATCCAAAATGACGAGCTCTATCACTACGGCGTCAAAGGCATGAAGTGGGGCGTTAGACGCTACCAGCCATATTCTGTTCGAGGTCGTGAGAGCGGTAAAAGAGGCCATGAGATTGGGCTCGCAGCAAGAACTGGTAAGACCCATTATAAGAAACGCGAGAGCGATCTTAAAACCTTTGCAAAATATGGTCTTGTTGGGCTTGCAGTTAAACGACATAAGGAGAAAAAGAACGGCACAGCTCCTGTTAAAAAGACAAAACAGGAACGTGCGCATAGTGTGGCTGAAAAGCACGCGAAGACTACAGCAAAACAGGCGGCCGAGTCCGAACAGAGAAAGAAGGCGCTTAAAACATTCGCTAAATACGGTCTTGTTGGTTTGGCGGTTAGCAAGCATAAAGAGAAATCCGCGTCAAAACCGGTTAAACAAACCAAACCGAAAGATACTAAAAAGAAGTCTACGTCGAAGAAGACAAAATCTAACTCTTCTGAGCGCTACACAAATAAAACAATGACCGCTGATAAACGAGATAGTTCGGTTACTCGTAAACTTAAGAACGACTGGTCTTCTATGAGCGACGATGAGTTTAGACGGCATCACGGCGTGTCGAAGGAAGTCTACAGAAAGCGTGTAGAGCGTTGGGGCGATCCATATATGAACAGCCCAGCGGCAAAAGTCGGCAAACAGCTTAATAAAACATGGCTAAATCCGAACAGACGGAGAAGGAAGTAATTAATGTCCAGCATTCTAAATTCAGTAAAAAAGAAGCTCGGGCCAACTGGAGACTATAAGTATTTCGATAGCGACATCATCGACCACATCAATTCGACTTTCGATATTTTAACTCAATTGGGGTTAGGCCCAAAAGAAGGTTTTAGTATCGAAGATGAGACTACAGAGTGGGACGATTATACTACCGATGGAAAAGTTCTTCAGGCAGTCCGAACTTACGTCTTTTTAAAAGTAAAACTATATTTTGATCCACCTACAAATGGCACCCTCATGGAAGCTGTTAAAAACCAGATTAGCGAACTTGAGTGGCGTCTTAATGTTATGGCGGAAACCCCAAACGAAGATATTGGAGGATAGACCATGGCCCATGATTATTTGGCGCACTACGGTGTAAAAGGAATGAAGTGGGGCGTGCGTAAGAGTCGCTCCTCTACTGGGAAGACCAGTAAGGTAGGAAAGTATTTTAAGATTACTTCCCCCGCAGTTTATGGCGCGTATAAAGGTGCAAGAAAAGCGGGCAGCAAGGTAAAGAATTCAAAATTTGTTAAAGACAAAAAGAAAGCGGCGAGAAGGCGAGCTAATAAGTACCGTAATATAACAGGCTCCAGGAAATCTGCGGCTCGTGCAAAGTATCAGAATCTAAATATAGACCATATGTCGAACCAGCAGCTTCAGGAAGCTGTTAACAGGATGAATCTTGAGCGTCAGTACCGTGATCTTACTAAAATCGATATAATGCGTGGCCAAAAAGCCGCTCAGAATGTCCTTAAGTACGACACGACAATGAAGCAGGTTAAGAAGGTCGCTAAAGCATAGAGGGAGAGCAATGAGTGATTATTTAATTCATTTTGGCGTCAAAGGGATGAAGTGGGGTGTTAGAAAACAACGCCCGGTTCGATCTTTCAGAGGTAACGCCCATAGAGCATTGGCTGGGGTTTACGGGTTAAACGCGCGTTTTTACGGTAAACGTAATAAAACTTTAGCCAGCATGAATAAGGCCGCTAGAACTCATCAGTTGAAAAAGGCTGAACAATTTGATAGAGAAAAACAAAGCCGATCTAGTAATAATGACAGAAAAAAACAAATGGCAAAAAGGATTGCCGTTGGCTCGGCGATTGTCGGCGGCACTATTTTAGCTGGATATGGGGCGTATAAGGTTTCTAAGCTCCCATCCGTTAGGAACGCGGCCGCAAAAAGAAGTCTTAAACGATACGGTTATGATACGTTTTATGCCCCAGGCAACAGTAGAATGATTAGTTATAACAAACCTAGCAAAAAAGAAGCAAGAAGACAAAATCTCTATGGCGAAGCTACTAGTTTAGGATATGAAAAAGGCGGTATGTATACCCACAGCCCTGTTAGATACACAACTAATCGTTTAGATGCAGAATTAAATTACCGTAGAGGACTCATGAACGCCCCTGCGGATGTTTTGTCAGAGTATAACAAAAGAAAATATAAACACAGATAAACGAGGTCCATATGTCTTTATCGAACACAGCAACGCCGTACTACTACGGGCAGTTCCGCGATGCTGTGATTCGCGGAGAAATACCAGTCAATCAGGAAATCTCTATGGAGATGAACCGGATTGACCAGCTTATAGCTAATCCTGGCGTATATTATGACAGTGAAGCCATTAATGGTTACGTCGCATTTTGCGAAGAGGAACTAACTCTTACTGATGGGTCGGATCTTAATCTTCTTGATACTTTTAAACTTTGGGCGGAGCAGATATTTGGTTGGTATTATTTTGTAGAGCGCAGCGTTTATGAGCCTAATGAAGATGGTCATGGCGGGCATTATGTCCGTAAGATGATTAAAAAAAGGCTTATTAATAAGCAGTTTTTAATTGTCGCCAGAGGCGCCGCTAAATCAATGTATGCAAGCACTCTTCAAAACTATTTTCTTAATGTCGACACTGCTACGACACATCAGATAACAACTTCTCCTACTATGAAACAATCGGAAGAGGTGTTATCGCCAATTAGAACATCTATCACGCGGGCTAGAGGCCCGCTTTTTCAGTTTTTGACAGAAGGATCTCTTCAGAACACTACCGGGTCAAAAGCAAACCGGACAAAACTCGCATCAACTAAAAAGGGAGTGGAAAACTTTCTCACAGGTTCACTTCTTGAGATTAGGCCGATGAGAATAGACAAACTCCAAGGCCTTAGATGTAAGGTGGCAACAGTTGACGAGTGGCTATCAGGTGACGTTAGAGAAGATCCTATCGGAGCAATCGAGCAAGGCGCATCTAAAATCGATGACTATCTCATTGTAGCAACAAGCTCTGAAGGAACTGTCAGAAATGGTAGTGGCGACACTATTAAAATGGAATTAATGGACATCCTAAAAGGAGAGTACGTTAACCCGCATGTATCCATCTGGTACTACAAGCTTGATGATGTGAAGGAAGTAGCTAAGCCTGAGATGTGGCTTAAGGCCAATCCTAATCTAGGGAAGACTGTTACCTACGAGACGTATCAGCTTGATGTGGAGCGTGCAGAGAAAGCGCCCGCAGCCAGAAACGATATTCTTGCAAAGCGGTTTGGTATTCCTATGGAAGGTTATACCTACTTCTTTACTTACGAAGAAACGCTTCCCCATAGAAGTCGTAAGTTCTGGGAGATGCCATGCGCTCTTGGCGCTGACCTCTCGCAAGGTGATGACTTCTGTGCGTTTACTTTCCTTTTCCCATTAAGCGACGGATGCTTTGGTGTTAAGACAAGAAGCTACATTACTTCTCTTACGCTTATGAAGCTTCCAGGAGCAATGCGCAATAAGTATGAGGAATTTATCAACGAAGGCAGCCTCATTGTTCTTGATGGAACTGTTCTTGACATGATGGAAGTTTACGAAGACCTCGATCAGCACATCATCGATTCTTCTTACGATGTTCGCTGTTTTGGATTCGATCCATATAATGCAAAAGAATTCGTCGAACGATGGGAATCTGAGAATGGCCCGTTTGGAATTGAGAAAGTAAAGCAAGGGGCTAAGACCGAGACCGTCCCTCTTGGCGAGCTAAAGAAGATGGCAGAAGAGAGGATGCTGCTATTCGATGAAGCTCTTATGACTTTTGCCATGGGAAACTGTATCACGCTCGAGGACACCAACGGTAATAGAAAGCTTCTTAAGAAACGAAGAGACCAAAAGATAGATAATGTGGCTGCTATGATGGATGCTTATGTTGCATATAAGGCGAACAAGGACGCCTTCGAATAACTATCAAAATGGGAGATTATTTAGTACATTATGGCGTCCTAGGCATGAAGTGGGGCGTCAGGCACGACCGGCCACGAGTAGGTCGCAGACGATCATCTAGGCAGCAACCGAAACAAAATAATAAAAGGCGAAGTCGTTTAACCGATAAACAGAAAAAGTATTTAAAGATTGGAGCGGCTGTAGTTGTAACTGGTTTAGCTGTTTATGGGGGGTATAAACTCCATGAAAATAACGTTTTGGACGATCGATTGAACACGGTGCTGTCTTTAAAAAGAGACCAAGATTTATCAATTGATTTAAACTCTGTTAACCCTAAACAATCAGATGCTTTTATTGATAAGATTATAGACAGTGATGATATTTCAGGTCTTGATTTATCTAGTGAGGAGCTTAGTGTTTTAAAAAAAGACATAAACGATGGATTATACACGAATTGTGCTCTTTGCACGGCAACCGCTGATATGAGAAGTAGAGGGTACGATGTTATCGCTGGTGGAACGATGAAAGGGCGACGTCGTGATAGGCTCGAGAATTGGTACGACGGGGCGGTCACCTATGACGTTAATGGCAAAGAACGAAAACAAACTAAAAATCTAATAAGTTTGGTTCGAGAGTATAACGCGCATAAGTATGACACGGAATACACGCAATTAAACATGAAGATTGATGGTGTAGAAGGTGACTTTGGTAAAAAAGAATGGAGCCAACCCCAAGCAAAGTCCCGAGCAATGTCGGTAATGCTCAATATGGGGGACGGCGCTCATGGAGATATATCTCTTGCTGGCGACAATAGCGGGCATTCTATGTATTTTTCAGTTAACAACGGAAAAGTAACTATCAAGGATTATCAAACAGGAAGGTCTTTTAACGCCGAAAGCGAGTGGTTTAAAGAAAAATCCGATTATTTTGACAAATGGGATTTTAATAGTGTGGAAATCACCAGATTAGATAATACTACACCAAACATTAAAGCCATGATAAAAGATGGCGTTATTAGGCCTAAGAGGTAAAACTTATGAAAATTCCGCGTGATGTATTGTCGACGTTTAGTCGTTTAAAGGACGATCAAGAACTAAATGAGATTCTTCGAATATCTACAGTGAATAGCGACATTTATATTTTTAAAACTACTAAGAATGGCGAGAATTCGACTTTAATAGTTTTTGAAGATGGATCTGGCAATTGGGTAGACGGCGTTCTTGCTGATAAGTTGGTGTCGATGGCAGAAAGGATAAAATAGTTATGTATATGATTTATTCTGATGAATTATACCACCACGGTGTAAAAGGCATGAAGTGGGGTGTAAGGAGAGATAATCGTCTTAGAGCTAGAGCCGAGTTTTATGATCGGCGAGCTGATAAGTCAAGAATTGGCATGTTTAAGCGTTCTTATAAAGCAGAGGCTGAGCGTGCAAGAGAAGCACTTGCCACTCGTCAAAAGTCTAGACAAACAAAAGGTCTTTTGAAAAAATACGATGTGAATTTCGGGAGAACTAGAAGGATTAGTAAATTTAATAGTGCGGCAAAAGTTCATGATTATAGTGCTTCTATAGCCAAAAAGCAAAAGCAAAAAACAAAGTACAAGTCATATGCATGGAATGCTAGAAGCAGCGCTAAAACATTAGCTAGAATTGGAGAGGGGTATAAAAAGAAAGGATTAATCGGCGGATACGCTAACGAAGTTTCTGAAGTCTGGAATCAGCCTTTGAAGACAACAAAGGGAAAGAACACAACAGCCGGGAAGCAATATATCAAAGCAATGCTTGTCTCGGCCGCAGTTAGTTATGGCACTCAACTTGCGGCGCCTATGATTACTGAAGGGGTTAACAACCTTCAGGAAAGAAGACTTAGAAATAGGAGTTGGTAATCCATGGCATATTATTCAATCGCAGAAAGGCTGAAAAACGCCTGGAATGCCTTTGCTAGTAGGGACCCCACGCCGGGTTCTTTTTCTTATGGCATGGGTTATTCCATGCGCCCCGATCGGCGCAGATTAACAAGAGGTAATGATCGTTCGATAGTGACGGCTATTTACAACCGCATCGCTATTGATGTGGCGGCAGTGTCAATTAAGCACGTTCGTCTTAACGATGAAGGTCGATACATCGAGGATATTGATTCCGGTCTTAATAATTGTCTCTCAGTAGAGGCTAATATTGACCAGACAGGACGAGGTTTTATTCAGGATCTTGTTCTGTCAATGCTAGATGAGGGTGTTGTCGCGGCGGTTCCTATAGATACAACGTTAAACCCGTACGTGACCGGATCATACGACATTCAGACGATGCGAGTCGGTAAGATCACAGAATGGATGCCCGAGTATATTCGAACAAACATTTATAACGATCGCACAGGTCGCCACGAGGATCTCACAGTTCCTAAACGAACGGTTGCTATCCTTGAAAACCCGCTTTATGCGGTAATGAATGAGCCGAACTCTACTTTGCAGAGGCTTATTAGAAAACTAAATTTACTTGATACTATTGATGAGCAAACGGGTGCAGGAAAACTCGACCTTATTATTCAGCTCCCTTATGTCATTAAGACAGATGCTAGAAAGAAGCAGGCCGAAGCTAGAAGGCAAGATATAGAGATGCAGCTTGCAAGCTCAAAGTATGGTATTGCTTACACGGATGGCACGGAAAGAATCACACAGCTCAATCGTTCCGTCGATAACCAGTTACTGACTCAGGTAGAAACCTTAACGAGTACGCTATACGGCCAGTTAGGTATTACTGAAGAAGTAATGAAGGGCACGGCAGACGAAAAGACTATGCTGAATTACTACAACCGTACCATCGAACCGATTCTATCGGCAATAACTGACGAGTTTATTAGAAAGTTCTTAACCAAAACCGCTAGATCTCAGCATCAATCGATCAAGTTCTTTAAAGATCCGTTTAAGCTTGTTCCGATTAACAACATTGCAGACATCGCGGATAAGTTTACTAGAAATGAGATTATGACACCTAATGAGATTAGACAGGTTGTTGGCATGAAGCCGTCAGATGATATGGCGGCGGATGAGCTTAGAAACCGTAACATCAATCAGGCCGGAGGTGAGATGCCAATGGACGAGGGGATGATGCCGGAGGATGAATACACCGAAGAGGGCACGTATCCTGAGGAAGAGTACGAAGAAGAACCGGAAAACCCGATGGATTTACCAATTTCGGCAATCAGTTAATGCTTGATGGAATCTAACATGAGGAGAAATTCAAAATGGGAGAAACCTATGATTTCAGTGGATGGGCCACTCGAAATGATTTGAAGTGTTCTGACGGTCGTACAATTCGTCAGGATGCTTTTATTGATAATGATGGTCAGACGGTTCCTCTTGTGTGGCAGCATCTGCATGATGAGCCTGTGAATGTTCTTGGACATGCGCTTCTTAAGAACGAAAAAGAAGGCGTTAGAGCGTTCGGCAAGTTCAATAACACAGACGCTGGCCAGCTTGCAAAGGAACTTGTTGAGAATGGCGACATCAAGTCGCTTTCTATTTATGCGAATAAGCTTAAGCAGAAGGGCGGAGACGTTCTTCATGGGCAGATTCGTGAAGTTAGCTTAGTTCTTGCAGGCGCAAATCCGGGCGCATATATCGACTACCCGATTCTCGCTCACGGTGATGAAGAAGAGGCCGACGAAGCAGTTATTTACACAGGATTTGACATTGCTTTGTCCCATGCAGATGGAGACGACCCGCAGGAAGAGGAACCCGCTCAGAAAGAGAAGACCGTTAAAGACGTATTTGACGAGTTCACTGATGAGCAGAAGAATGTTGTCTATTTCATGATCGGCCAGGCGCTCGAAGACGCCGGAGTCTCCGATGAGGAAGAAGATGACGAAGAAATCGAACATTCCGATGACAAACAGGAGGAAGAAGAAATGGCCGACGAGAAGACCGTAAAAGACGTATTTGATGAGCTCACTGATGAGCAGAAGAATGTTGTTTATTTCATGATTGGTCAGGCGCTGGAGGATGCTGGCGTTTCTGGCGACGAAGCCGAAGAAGGAGAAGAAATGAAGCACAACGTATTTGACAATGAGTATGATGGCATGGACAGCTACCTCAGCCACTCCGACATGGAAGCTATTTTCGCTGATGCTAAGAGACTTGGCTCTCTGAAAGATGCTGTTGAAGAGCATCTTGAGGGCGGCGTTCTGGCGCATGTTGATGATGGCATCGAATATTCCACAGGTAATCAGCAGTATTTCGTGAACCAGCCTGACTTCCTGTTCCCGGAAGCTAGAGCTCTGAACAACCCGCCGGAATGGATCAAGAGAAATACCGACTGGGTTAGCACTTTCATGAGCGGCGTTCATCACACCCCGTTCAGCCGTATCAAGAGCGTTTACGCTAACATCACTGAGGATGAGGCGAGAGCTAAAGGTTACATGAAGGGCAAGATGAAGAAGGAAGAGTTCTTCACTCTGCTTAAGCGCACCACCACCCCGCAGACTGTCTACAAGAAACAGAAGATGGACCGCGACGACATGATTGACATTACCGACTTTGATGTTGTTGCATGGCTGAAGGGCGAAATGCGCATTATGCTGGACGAGGAAATTGCTCGCGCGGCTCTGATTGGCGATGGTCGTCCGACTTCCTCCGATGATCACATTTCGGAAGAGCACATCCGTCCGATTTGGAAGGATGCGGATCTGTTCTCCGTTAAGCTGACTGTCGCACAGGATACTGATCCGGCGGTTGTTGCTAAGAACTTCATCACAACTGCTATCCGTGGCAGAAAGCAGTACAAGGGCTCCGGCAACCCGACTCTGTTCACCACAGAGGAGATGCTTACCGAGATGCTGCTGCTCGAAGATAAGATGGGTCGTCCGATGTACGAGACCGAGGCGGCTCTTGCTACCAAGCTGAGAGTTTCCAAGATCGTCACTGTTGAGGTTATGGAGAACCAGACAAGAGATGGCAAGAAGCTGGCTGGTATCATCGTCAACCTGAACGACTACAACATCGGCGCAGACAGAGGCGGCGAAGTTAACATGTTCGACGACTTCGACATCGACTACAACCAGCAGAAGTACCTGATCGAGACCAGATGCTCTGGTGCTCTGACCAAGCCTTACTCTGCTCTGGTTCTTGAAATCGGCACTGCTTCCGGCAACGACGGCGAATAATCAAAATGGGAGTATAGCTATGGCTAAGTGGTATGGAAAAGTCGGCTACGAAGAGACGAAAGAGACTTCTCCTGATGTCTGGACTCCCGAAGTTACAGATAGGTTTTACGTTGGGGATGTCCAAAGGCAGTCCCGGCGTCTTGAGAATTCTCAGCAGATTAATGACAACATCAATGTCAACATGGAAATCAGCATCGTAGCCGATCCATACGCTTACCAGCATTTCCATGAGATTAAATACGTGGAGTACATGGGCAGTCTATGGAAGGTGACTTCTGTAGATGTTCAGTTCCCACGTCTTATTCTTTCTATAGGAGGTTTGTACAATGGGGACCAGAATTGAACTTGGCCAAAAGCTTAGACAGATTCTCGGATCTGATAATGTGTATTTTCAACCTCCTGAGACTGTCAAATTAAAGTACGACTGTATTATCTATGAGCTCAGCGACACAAATGTCGGAAGAGCGGATGACACAGCATACAAAAGAATGCGAGGTTATAAAGTCACAAGAATAGGAAGAGGTCCTGATGAGCATCTTATTGATGCTTTTTTAGACGCTTTTCCTTACTGCCGTTATGACAGGCGCTTTGTGACTGATAATCTCTATCATGACGTATTCATGCTCTATTACTAATTCCTAAAAAGGAGACAAAAGATATGGCAAAACTTACTTGGGATGAAACTGGTGCCCGTCTTTACGAAACTGGTGTAAGAATGGGCGTTCTGTACCCGCAGGCTGCCGATGGCAACTACCCGAAGGGCATCGCTTGGAATGGTCTTACGGCTGTTAATGAAAACCCCTCCGGTGCAGAAGCTAATAAGCAGTATGCGGACGATATTAACTATCTGAACCTTTATTCTGCTGAGGAATTCGGCTGCACGATCGAAGCTTTCACATATCCTGAAGAGTTCGCAGAGTGCGATGGTTCTGCAGAAGTTGCTGAAGGCGTATATATTGGTCAGCAGGATCGTAAGGCATTTGGTTTCTGCTATCGCACTGTAGTCGGTAACGACGTTCAGAATGATGCTTACGGCTATAAGATCCATCTGGTTTACGGCGCCAAGGCGTCCCCGTCCAGCAAGGGCTATCAGACTATCAACAACAGCCCGGAAGCTATCAACTTCTCTTGGGAAGTTACGACAACCCCTGTCAATGTCGAAGGCCACAAACCGGTAGCTACGCTTACCATCGATTCTACTAAGGTCGATTCCGCAAAGCTTAAAGCGCTTGAAGAGAAGCTTTACGGTGGTGCGTCCACAGAAGCGCAGCTTCCGCTTCCGGATGAGATCATTGCGATGTTCGCGGGGTCTACAACTAATCCGTCCACTGGCGACTAGTAATTAAAGAAAGGAGCTCACCATGCTTAAAAAGACGATTACATACACAGACTTTAATGGCAACGAGAGAACTGAGGACTTCTACTTCAATCTTAGTAAGGCAGAACTTACTGAGATGGAGCTTTCTGCCGATGGCGGTCTTGCAGAAACTCTTAAAAGGATCATCGATGCGCAGGATTCCAGACAGCTTGTAAAGATCTTTAAGGATCTCGTGCTTAGATCCTTTGGCGAGAAGTCTGCAGATGGTAAACGGTTCATCAAGAACGAACAGCTTAGAGAGGAGTTCTCTCAGACACAGGCTTATAGCGATCTCTTTATGGAACTCGCAACCAATGACAAGGCGGCGGTGGAGTTTGTGAACGGCATTCTTCCCGCCGATCTTGCAGACGCGGTTTCTAAAACTGAGTAATCATGCTTGAGATTGTAGTAAAACCCATAGAGTGGTACGACGAAGAGCGAAATCTGTTTGTTGAACTTATGCGAAAGGATCAAACTCTTCGTCTTGAACACTCTTTAGTCTCTTTATCAAAATGGGAGTCAAAATGGTGTAAACCGTTTCTCTCCACTGATGCAAAGACTGCGGAGGAAGCAACTGATTATGTGAGATGCATGACACTTACGCAGAATGTTAATCCAAATGTGTATAAATGCCTGTCCCGAGCCAATTTTAAAGCGATCAATGAGTACATCGAGGCCCCAATGACGGCTACAACCTTCATGTCTCAGCATAATCAAATCAATAGAGAGATCATTACAGCCGAGCTCATCTATTATTGGATGATAGCCCTTAATATTCCGTTCGAATGCCAAAAGTGGCACCTTAATAAACTTCTAACCTTGATTAATGTCTGTAATATTAAGAATCAGCCCGACAAAAAGATGCCTATGCAGGAAATCTATAGTCGCAATCGGGCGCTTAATGAAGCCAGGAAAATGAAGTATAGAACAAAAGGCTGATCCGAATGATTACTTTGAATTGGGACGGTAATTTTGGCCGTTCAGAGTCGTTTCTCAAGCGACTTTTAAAACTCGACATAAGAGACATACTTGATAAGTATGGGCAAAAAGGTGTCGAGCAATTAAGAGCATACACCCCAAAGGATTCCGGTAATACTGCCGATGCCTGGGGGTATCAAGTTGAAATGGGCCATAATCACTATACGGTTCATTTTACAAATGACAATTTCAACAAAGGCGTCCCGATTGCAATTATTTTGCAGTACGGACACGCTACTAGAAACGGCGGGTATGTACAAGGTATCGACTATATTAATCCCGCCCTTCAATCGGTTTTTGAAGAAATGGCTAATGAAGCTTGGAAGGAGGTGACAAAGGTTTGAGTCAGGTTATTGAAAACAAAGTTGTCAGCATGGAATTTGACAACAAGAACTTTCAAAGAGGCGTTGGCGAAACTTTGTCACTTCTCGGCAAACTTCAGCAAGCTTTAAATTTGACTAAAAGCGCCAAGAGCATGTATGAACTTGGCGATGCTTCGAAGAAACTCGATTTTTCAAAGCTTCAGAATCTCGATTTAACACCAATCACAAAAGGTATTGAAGTATTAACTGACAGATTTTCTACGCTTGGCATCATTGGTATGACCGTTATTCAGCGTCTTACCAATGGCGTGATCGATTTTGTTACTAACGGAATCAACCGCGCCGTCTCCGGCGGTATGCGAAGAGCTCTTAACATCGAGAAAGCTGAATTCACGCTTAAAGGTCTTAACGCCGATGTAGCGGCGATAAAAGAAAATGCGCTTGCTGCTGTAAGCGGAACTGCGTTCGGCCTTGACGAAGCGTTTAAAGCCGCCTCGATGTTTACTGCTTCTGGCGTTAAATCCGGTAAGGAGATGGAGCAGGCGCTTACCGGTATTTCTGGCGTCGCCGCGATGACTTCAAGTTCCTATAGCGAAATAGCGAATGTCTTCACCAATGTGGCCGGTACTGGCTACATGATGGGCGATGCGCTTCTTTCCCTTGCGACTCGTGGTCTTAACGGCGCCGCTGCAATGGCCAAATACTACGAGCAGGTAAAAGGTATTAAATACACCGAAGAAGAAATTCGTGATATGGCCGGTAAACGCCAGATTTCTGCTGAAGATTTCTTCGCCGCAATGAACACGCTTTATGGCGAGCAGGCTAAAAAGGCTAACGATACTTATGAAGGCGCATTGTCAAATGTTCAGGCGGCTCTTAGCAGAATAGGCGCCGCTTTCATGACACCTTATATTAAGAACATGAGAGAAGTCTTCATAGGGCTTATTGATGTTCTTGATGATGTCGGAAACCTACTTAAGCCTGTAGTATCTTTCTATGAGAAGTCTTTTACTAAACTAAAAGACTATACGGTTGGCGCTCTTAAAAGTGTTGATACATTTTTAAAAGCTCTTGTGGTGCTTGATGAGAAAGGTAATTTCACTGGATGGAATCTCGATGTTTTCGGGGTTTTTAAATATGACGTTCAGGCGTTAGCTAGCTCCATTTCGCATCTTATTACTCGTCTTAGAATGCTCGGGTCTGATCTTATTAAAAAGATTGCCCCATCCATGGATACGGTGACGAAAGTCACACACGCCTTACTGGGCGGTCTGTCAAAGGTTATTTATTTCGTTGGCGATATGATCCTCGCTTTCGATAGCTTAGCGTTTAGTACGGGCAACGTGGGAAAAGATATATTAACTAGGGTGTTCGGAGAGCAAAACGCATCAAATATTATCGACACATTTAAAGGCGTTGCATCTTTTGTCCGTATCCTAGCAAATGCTTTCAAAGCGTTATTTAAAGCTGTATCTCCTGTAAAAGGCGTATTTAGACCACTCGCAGAGCTATTCCTATCTATTACCGGCGCGATCGGACGTTATATTACAAAACTGGAACAGTTAGTAGATGAGCATCGGGTGTTCCAGCATGTAGCATTTACAATCAGTAAAGTTCTTCAGACATTGCGTGATGTTATCACGTACGTATCCGAAGGTATTCAGAGCGTCTTTAATGGCGCTGGAAAAGGAAAAGTCTTAGATAATGTTGCTAGTGCTTGGGAGAACAACGCAGAAAGACTTGAGAAAGCTAAAAGCCTTCTTTTCACAGTTCTTGATGCTATTGGAAACGCCGTTAAAGGCATAGTCCAAGGCCTTAGCGATGCATTTAAGACTGGCGATTTTCAGCCAATGCTTGACCTTGTCAACGGTGGCGTTTTAGCGGCTATTGGTATGGCTATTAAGAACTTCATCGATACAATGGCCGACGGCGCCGAGAAGATGGGCGCTCAAAATATGAAAGAGGGCATGCTTGGAACGCTTGATGCGCTTCAGGGCACTCTTGAAGGTTTCCAGAATTCTCTTAAGGCAAATATTTTAATTAAGATTGCCATCGCTGTTGGAATTCTCGCGGCATCGCTTGTTATGCTAGCAGCAGTCGATCCTAAACGCCTTACCTCTGCGCTTGCTGCTATCAGCGCAGTCATGTTTGCTCTCTTTAAAGAGATGGACGCTCTTGCTGGTATATTTGAAGGCAAAGACCCGGCTAAAACAGTCAGCTTCGTTAAAATGGGCCTTGCTATAGATCTTCTTGCAGTTGGGATTCTTATTTTAGCATCTGCTGTCAAAAAGCTGGCTGGTCTTAACTTTGGCGAAATTGTCAAAGGTCTTGCTGGTATATTTGGCATGATGATAGCCATCGCGGTTGGACTTGACCAGATTTCCATGGTCGAAAACGCTGATAAAATCATTTCTAAAGCGGCGGCGATAGTTGTTCTTTCCGTAGCCATTAGAATTCTAGCTGAGTCCGTAAAAGTCATGGGCGATCTTGACCCATTAAGTCTTACTAAGGGGCTTATCGGTGTCATTGCTCTGCTCATGGCCATTTGCGCACTGTTTGATCAGTTTGACCCAAGCGTTGGTGTTAGAACCGGCATAGCGATTCTTGCCATTTCCGCGGCAATGCTCGTTCTTTCCAAATCGGTTGAGATATTCGCCGAAATGGACTCGAATAAATTAATAAAGGGCGTTGGTGTGCTTGCTTTAGTCCTTGCCGAGATTGCGGCTTTCAGCGCTTTAATGGGCGAGTCGAATCATGTAATTAAATCTGCTGTGGCGGTCGGCATATTGGCCGCGTCGATGAAACCGCTCATCCAGGCAATACTCTTACTCGGTAATCTTAGCGATAAGACGCTTTGGAAGGGCCTTATTTCAATGGCGTCGGGGCTTACAATGCTTTCTGTCGCGCTTCTTGCGGCTAAAGATTCGAGTCTTAAATCCGCCGCGAATATTATAATTGTTGCTGCGGCTGTGCTTGTATTCGCCAAGGCGATGCAGGAAGTGAATAAGCTCAATCCTAAACAGATGCTTCTCGCGCTAGGATATTTGGCGGCTGGTATGGTTCTTCTTGTAGGAGCTCTTAACCTCGCGAATGGCAGCCTTACCGGTGCGGCGGCAATGCTTATCATTTCCGTGGCGGTCACCGTTCTTGCCACTGCACTTAAGAAGCTTGGCGAGATGAAGCTCGGCGAAATTGTGAAAGCGTTACTTACTCTTGCGGTCGCGTTTGTAGAAATCGCAGCCGCGTCTCTTCTTTTCACAGTGCTTGCGGTTCCGCTCGCTATTATGTCGGCAGTGCTACTTGCTCTTGGCGTTGCACTTCTTGCGGCTGGCGTTGGCGTGTCCGCATTTGCGGCGGGGCTTAAACTCCTAGGCGAACTTGGCGCTTCTGGCGTTGATGGAATCGTTAAAACTCTTGAGGGGATTTCCGCTGCACTCCCGACAATTTTGGAGAATTTAGCTCTCGCTATTATTGGGATGTTGCAAGTGTTCTATGAGAATATTCCAACGTTTATCGAGCTTGGGATCGCAATGATTATGGCTCTCCTCCAGGGCATTCGCGATAATATCGGGGAAATCGTTACAGTTGTCGCTGATATTATCATAATCTTCATCGACACTCTTGGCCAAAAGGTTGGAGAAATCATCAATGCAGGTGTAGAACTAATTGTCAATACCATTAATGGCATTGCCGACGCGATTTACGGTAATGCTGGCGATATTGTGGGGGCAATCGACAGAGTTGTCGGGTCTCTCATATATTTAGTGCTCGAAGCACTCAGAGTTGGCGCTGACCACATTGACCCAACGGGATGGCTTTCTGGCAAGATCCAAGAGCTAGAAGATGGCATCATCGAAGAGTTCAATCTTGATAAGATGAAAGATGCCGGCGGCGATCTTGTAGAAGCGACCGAAGAAGGAGCGGCGTCCGCGGCTGATTCTTCGTCGTTGGAAGAAACTGGACGCACCGCCGGAGGGCACTACGCGTCTGGTGTTAAGTCAAAAGAAGAAGAAGCACGACAAGCTTCCAGTTATTTGGCTAGTGAATCTGCTGTAGGGGCCACACAGGACGGCGGCGGTCACTATTCGGCAGGTCAGTCTGCTGCGGACGGCTTTATCAGTGGCATTAATAGCAAGCTGGATGCGGTTAGGCAAAAAGCGGCCGAGATGGCCGGCATATCCGCCGCAGCGACTAAAGCCAAACTTCTTGTCAACTCGCCTTCTAAAGTCTTTATTGGCATTGGTAGCAGTGTTGGCGAAGGCTTTATTATGGGTATCGACCGTATGGCCAGCGCAGTCGCAAGGTCTTCTGCGCACGTCGCCGATGGAGCTATTTCTGCGGCATCGTCTCTTACAAGAAGACTTGCATCTCGCATGGAATCTGCGGATTTCCAACCGACCATAAGACCTGTCCTTGATCTTACTAACATTGAAGAAGGCGCAGGAGCTGTTAACGGTCTCTTTGGCGGCATGTCTATTGGCGCATCGATCGACAAAGTGGAAGCTCTTAGCGCGTCTATTGACTCCAATCAAAATGGGAGTACTCAGGTTACTGATATGATGAACCAGATGCTCTATAAGATGAATGACATGCAAAGAGCCTTTGCTAGTGGCGCAGTGGATCCGAATCTTGTCTATGAGGCAGTATACGCCGGCTCTTCTCAGGCGACGCCAAACATCAGACTTAATAATCGTGAACTCAATCGTGAACTTAGAAGCATGGGGGTAGCATACAGATGAGAGGTAAAGCAAATATTTCTTACACGGACTCCCGTGGCAATGTCTTTGATCTCATGATTGATAGTTTTCGTCGTATTACGACTGCTAATTTCCACAATTACTCGTGGCAGAAAGAGTCTACTGAGACTCGTTTCGGCGAAAAACTCAGAGCGTGGAAAAAAGCAGCTGCGCAATATGATGTAACAATCTATTTCGATGGCGACAAGAAAGAAAAACATTTAAACGACTTTCATGACGCATTGGAATACGACATCGTTTATAACCAGCCGGGTACTCTTACATGGGAGGATTATTCAATAGAATGCTACGGCATTTCGAGTAAGACGTACCCGGCGGCTGATGCCGTTAATTCGCCAACTGCTAATGATGTTACTTTCTATTGCCCATCTCCTTGGTGGACTAAGACCAGTTTAATCACGTCCTACGATATCGGGAATATTGATGACATCGACGTCCTTTATGTGTCCGACACAGAGTTCACCGATCTTGAAGGGCACCCGATAGTTCCAGTCACCGGGAGGGTGTATAAAGTCGCAAGTGGAACACATGTTGGGCAGCGATATCTTTGGGACGGGGAAAGATATATCGATCTTCTTCCGTCTTACAGTAAAACATATGAACCTGCCTACGATTATGCGTTCGACTATATAGTCGATTATGACAGTTATCTTAGTTTGTATAATGACAATATTCTCGGGAGTTCGTTTATCGCTGTAATTTACGGGCCAACCGATAGTCCTTACATCACTCTTACAAATGGTGTCGATGAAGACGTGCATATTTCCATTAACACAGATGTGCCTAGTGGAGCTAAGTTGGTTGTTGATTCCACAAATAAAACAGTTTTAAAGTACATGCCTGATGGTACTGTCATTAACGCGTTTGGTGCAAGAAATTTGGACGCAGGGTACCTTTGGAATAGGGTTCCGTATGGGCAAAGTCGTGTAATTTGGGATGGTTCGTTTAAATTTGATATGTATCTCGTAGAAGAAAGGAGCGAACCTAAATGGCTTTCGGATTAGATGTCGTAGATCTAATTTATACCGATGCCGATTTCGTTGACGCAGGTACGCTTGCCGATTACGAGGTCGATCTTGATCTTGCGGGAAGTAAGGATTTCGAACTTATAACCGATGAATATATTCTATCGCCAGGGTCATTATGGTATGTAGATGGGACTGAGTTCGGCGGAATTGTTGATGGTTTTACAACAGACCCAAGGTCTTATCAAATACGGTATAAAGGGAGAAGTTTCAGAGGCATTTTAGATTCTAAAATACTATATTCCTCTAATCTTAAGAACGTAATTCAAGTTAGTGGACGTCTCCACGTCATAATTAACCAGCTTTTGGAATGCTATGGGCTTTCTAATATGTTTGTTTGTGATGAGGCTGAACTTGATGCTAACGGTGAAGTGAGCGACACATTGAACGGGTATGAATTGGACCCCGGTCAATCGCTTTATGCCGCTATGGAAGTTCTCGCGGATGAAGTAGGTAATGTCGCCTATGAATTGGCTTACAATATAAATGAGAAGTTGGTTCATATTTTGCCGGTTGTCCCGGAGGATCATACTGATTACATTTCTTATTGCGAAGATAATTCCATTTCGTTTACGATTTCTAAGAATAAAAACATTACAAATCATCTTATTTGCAGCGGCGTAGATGAAAACGCAAAAAGAAGGACCATCCATCTTTTCACAAACGAAGGTGGGGAACTTCAACCATATTTAAAAGACGGTGTCTCATCACCGTCGAAGGACTCGGACTATATTCTTGACACCAGAAACCAGGTTTTATCAGGTGTTTCGGAGATTGCAGAGTTCTATGATGGCTCTGTTAGTGTCGACACAAATTACGAGCTTGTCACGCAAAAGGCGAAGCCTTCTGATTGGGATACTTCGTATTCGAAGGAATATTATAAGAAAGTAATTACTCCTAAATACGGCGAGGAAATTATACGGACGGTTTCTAATAACTCGTCTTCAACCGTTTCGCTACCTGATTATTTTTACGATGGCGAGTATATCGTGATGCAGGGCCAGAACATGGTCACGCCGACAAGAAGCGTGAAAGAGAATGGCAGAAACGTACCGAAAAAGAATTATTGGCTCTTAAACCCCGTTAAAGTGGCCATTATTAATTTTTCGGATTCATATATTGGCTATGAATTAACCGTTAATGGAGCCAAAAAAGAGGTTCCTGCATCTGGCGAATTAATCGTGAATTATTCAGGGGATATTTCCAAATTTGTCATCTCTGACTACTGGGGGAAACTGGATGTAAACTACGATTACTCAATTGCTCAGAAATCACGTTCCAAAGTAGTTGCATTTAGATCAGAATACAAGGGGCAAAAGGTATCTTTGTATGAAGTACTTGATATAGAAACCTCATACGAGCCTCTTGCTGCGGAAGTAAAAGATACGTATACAATCCTAACAAGCCAGCCTCCGGGGTGGAATGCCATTTATTCATATTTCTATACCAGAAGTTGGAGCCAAGCGGATTCCGTGTGGGAGTATTCTGCGGTGACAAGCACATCTAAAACAGATATGGATCATCTCACCAGGATTACTTCCAACGCACCTCCCGCAGATTGGGCTAGCAATTACGATCAGTATTATTTTAAGTATAGTAATGGGAACGCCATACTCTTGCATCAGTATCAAGCAGAGTCTAAAGACCGCTATATCAAAATGAAAAACAAACCCTATGATTGGGATAGCGGGTTTACTTCTTATTATGTATTTTCTCAAAAGAAGTATGAATCGGTAGAAGCGACCAAGAGCGGAAAAGCACCGACTTTTAAAGCTAATAAGTATTACCGAAAGGAATCTTATTCTGTAAAGCCAAAATACAACAAAGCCAATTGCTATCTCCCCGCCACAAAAGTCATTGCCCCTTCTTGGAGCAAGGAGAAGTACTTTAGCAAAACGACAAAAGAGGTGCCCCCGACATACAAGTCCGGGGTTTATTATCGTGCCGTTTATGACCATTATAGAAGTCTTGTGAGTGGCGGTCTTTCGCATTTGTCGTCTCTTTCGGCCGAGGACTCACAAACGGTAAAGGCCAACGAAATTAACCTTGCTATAGGCGATACAGTTGGCGGGTATGACGAACAGACTAAAACTGAGATTTCTCAGGTAGTGACCAATAAAATAGTAAAAATTAAAAGAGGCGTGCTCACAACCGAGTACGAAATAGGAGGAGAACGATGAAACTCATTACAGGACATACCGGCGAGCCTCATGTTTACGCGGTCGACGATGCTGCTGTACATAAGCTCATGGTCGGCGATGGGGATTATGTTCTTCCATACGGTAGTAAACTCGCTTTAACACAAGTTGACGCTCATGCAGTATCGGTTTCTGATGGATATTTGATGACTCAAGGGCGGCTCGGCTGTGTAAGAACTGGAGAGGAAGAAACTATATCATTTGACGGGGGTGTTAACGGCTATTACACCCCGTATGTGATCGCGGCGCAGTATTCGGTTGATGACAATATTGAGAAAATGGATCTCGTAGTCCTTGAAGGAGCAAAATCGACCACGTCTGATGTAACATTTCCGTCGCTAAGAACAGGAAATATCGACAACGGTGAAACCCACCAGATGGGCTTGTGGCGTATTGTTCTTAATGGGATGGCGATTTCCACAATGGAACGATACACCGTGCCGCTTTCTATCAACCCAATTTCCGATATTTATGCTGAAATCGGCCAGATCCGTTCGCAGGTGGACGCGTCTATTGCGGAGATCCGATCTACTTCGCAAAGCGCAATTTCTAGCGTTAGAACTACTGCGGAGAATACCATTCAGGGTTGGAAACCGTTTTATTACCAGAAAGGGGACACTTTTAATCCTGCTAACGGTGCGTATGGCATAGCTTGTTCTGGGCTTCTTTCGTCATCTAGCAAGCAGCTCGTTTTCACTGTTCCGACAAAACCAATCGTCTCCAACAACTCTGACATCACGCTAAATGCTCTATATATGACGATTCGTATTCCAGGAGGCGGCTATCCATATATTAGAAGTGGAAACACATACACCGATACATGGTCGATGGACAGAGTATATTATTCTGGCGGAAGCGCTAGGGTTGCTGGTATTTCCAATGTTTATGCTACAAATCATGGCGGTGCGGTAAGAGTTGTTGTCGAATTGTCGACGGCTTTGGTTCCTCCGAATAAAAAAGGATCCGTAGCGAACAACTCGCCAATTTCGGTATATTTGGGCGGTAAATCTACATTTACAGTTAAATAGGAGTGACAATATGGATACTCGTGAAATAGTCAATTACGTCGAGACAATTATCGGGGATCTTACTGGCACGTCTGGTCTTATTACGGAAGACGATAATGTCGAAGAAGAAATTATTGTTGTGCCGGAAGAAGAGAAGCCTGATGAGAAGTATAACGAAGCTGGTACGGACGAGAGCACAGAAGACGCCGATCAAAGTGAGAAAGAACTTCCTGGTGACCCTGAGTATATTCCTACGACAACAGACGAGCTTACAGGCGTAACAAACCAAATCAAAGTTGAGAGCGATCCTGTTATTTTCAGAGAAGAAGATAAAGAGCAGCTCGATTATTTATATGGTTTGTTTAGCAATATGGATGAAACTCAGCTAAAAGCATTGGCATCTGATATGGAGAATGCTTCCATTGGTAACACATCAATTGATTTAAGCGATCCAGAGGTGCAAGAATCATTTATTTCTTGTCTCGACGACATGGCCATCGACCAAGATTCAATAGATGAAGACTATAACACGGTAATGTCATCAATTGACGAAGTTTTATCTAGTGGCGCCGATGTGTTTCTGATTCCTATCAATAAGGAAGAAATTAAGAGAAAACTAACAGGGGCTTTTAGCGACGATTTAAGTGAAGAGGAACTCGCTGAGCTCGAAGCGGCTGTTGATTCGGCGGCAGCAACTGTAGATGTCTTTAACGAAAATACACTTCCGCAAGTTTTCGACTCATTTTTGAATTTGACACAATCTATATTAGATGACGAAGAAAAACAAGAAACTGCTTCGTCTATATTCGAGTCTTCTGTGCGGCAGCATGAGACAGAAGAAGAGGCGCTTACACAGGCAATAAAAGATGATCTTTCGTATTCCCTGTCCGATTCCGCTGCCGTTGCCTTTATAGATGAATCGGTTCAAACATTGGTTAATGGCGTAATTAATGCAAAAAGCGCAGACGATATTTCCAGGGATTTTGAAGAATGGGTCGAATCCAATAGCTATGAGGAAAATGACTCTGAGCTTTTAAAAACTGCATATAGAAGCGTTGCTCCGCTTGTGTTAAGCGCTGACAATTTAGCAGAGACTGTGGCTTCTTTTGGCGAAGCTGTGAATAATAAGAGAAATGAATTCTCTTCTGCGTTTGTGGCCGATGTTTTAGATGGCGACAAATTGCAAGAGCTTTACGATATTATTTCGGATGGCGATTTTTCGTTTAGTTTGGATGTCGCAAAACGGCAAGTTGCGTCGGATGTTGTGGAGGCCATTGCCGCAAAAAAGATAGACGCCGAAACAATCGAAACTGTAAAGCTCATATTTAAAACCGCCGTTGGCGACCACCTTGATTTGAGGACTCTTAATGCTAAGCTTGGCAAATTTGAGAGCATCGTTGCCGACACAATTTCCGCAGAACAGCTTAACGCGGCTAAGGCAACAATCAGAGAAGCAACTATTGACACGCTTTACGTCAATACTTTAAACGCTAAGCTGGCGATTATTGAAAAAGCTATTATCGACACGCTTGACGCTAAGATTGCAAATATTAACGTTGCTAACATCGACTTTGCCAATATCAACCTTGCTCAGGTCGAGAAGATATTTTCTAAAGCCGGCGTGATTAGCAATCTTACCACAGAAACCGGCACCATTACGGGTGAGCTTGTCGGTGTTACGATCAGCGGCGACCTTATTGAGGCGAACACTCTTAAGGCTGATAAGCTTGTAGTGCTTGGTTCGGATGGTTTATATTACAAACTTAATATTAGTGGAGAAACTGTCGAAGCACAGCAGACGGATTATAACTCGATCAACGGCTCCAATATCCAGGCTAAAACCATCACAGCTAGCAAGATTAATGTCACAGACCTTGTGGCTTTTGGTGCTAAGATCGGCGGACTTACAATTGAAAATGGTGGCATCCATAGCGACGGTAAGACCATCGACAATAGCCAAGCCGGCATCTATATGGACAGCCAAGGCCAATTTAACACAGGAGATGGGCAAAGCTTTATTAAGTCATACTATGACGAAAGTGATCAAAAGTGGAAAGTAAAGATTCAGTCGGATCTTTTATATTTATCGACAGGACGCAGCATTTCCGCGGCTGTGGATAAGGTGGACGAGATTAATCAGCACTTCTGGTATGATAACACTGGGGCGCATGTTTCTGGTTCTGGATATCAAACAGACATTAACGCCAGAGGAATGGAGATAATCAGTAAATATGACAACACTAGCATCGCAAGTTTTGGAGAAGATGGAGCACGCTTAGGCAGAGCATATAATCCTACAGCTGGCTATAATGAATCAAATGTTAATATCGATTATCATTCACTAAGATTTACGGACAAAGAAGGGCGCGATTACTTATTCATAAGCGATTTAAGAAACAGAGACGGCGAGGCAATTTTAAAGGAACACATAACGGTTCAACCAAATCAATCAGAAATCGATACGTCAATGGGTGTTGATAGAGTGATTTCCGCTAAAAATTATGAAACAGACGAAGACTTAACAAGCGCGTGTGCGGCCTACGAGGTAGGAACAGCGAAAGTATGGCTATCGAGAACATTTTCGACTGAATTTACTCTAGAATTAGAATATGCCACTTCGTCAACCAAGGCAAAAGCTTTTACATTTGGAAGTCGTGATGAACTGTCGGCAATAGGCCTCACTAGTACGGCTTTCGGCGATCATGTAATCGCTAGCGGAATTTTATCATTTGCAGAAGGAGCTAGTTCTGTAGCGAGCGGAAAAGTCTCACACGCTGAAGGAAATGCGACCATTGCAAGTGGAGAAAACTCTCACGCCGAGGGAGAATCCACCACCGCAAGCGGCTATAATTCTCACGCAGAAGGATTCAACACAGAAGCCTCCGAAATGTATAGCCACGCAGAAGGTATTAGCACAAAAGCGACAAACAACGCTGCTCACGCAGAAGGGACTATCTCTACAGCGGAAGGTTATTATTCTCACGCTGAGGGGGAATCCACCACCGCAAGCGGGCAAGCGTCCCATGCCGAGGGTGAAAATACTACGGCCGGCGACCTGGCCACTCATGTTGAAGGATATTACAGCGCTGCTTATGGAACCGGTTCCCACGCCGAAGGTTATAGTACCAAAGCTTTAGAGAATTACACACATGCGGAAGGGTACGGTACTATAGCTAAGGGGCATGCCGCTCACGCGGAAGGATACAACACAAAAACAGAAGGCTATTATTCTCATGCTCAGAACAACGGCACGATTGCAAAAAGGGCCTCCCAAACGGCTATTGGCGAATATAACATTGAAGACTCCGGCGGCGCTAGCGTAAGCGAACGAGGAAATTATGCAGTAATTGTTGGCAACGGAACCTCTAAAGACGCTCGTTCGAACGCCCTTACGGTTGACTGGAACGGTAATGTAAATGCTTCAGGAAGCGTAAGTGCTACTGATGTAACAGCTTCAGGAAGCGTAAACGTCGGTGGCACCAACATCCTAGAGCTTGTATATCCTGTTGGCTCTATCTATATGTCGGTTAATGCGACTGACCCTGGCACCCTCTTTGGCGGCACTTGGACGCGCATTCAAGACAGGTTCCTTCTTGCTGCGGGTTCTACCTACGCAGCAGGTGGAACGGGCGGCGCCGCTACAGTAAAACTGACAGACGCGCAAATGGCTCATGGGCATAGCTTCACACAGCCATCAGTAACAGGCGGCTCGCATAATCACGGCATTATAACCAGATTGAACACGGGAACGTCCACCGGCTACCCAATTGAGCTATCAGGTAGTGCAAAACAAGGCGTCGGCAAACACACAGAAAATGACGGTGGCCACGCGCACACGGTTAGTGGAGGTGCTGTCGCAAATCTTTCTGGTGCGAGTAGTACAAGAACTGCCCATAACAACATGCCGCCGTATCTTACCGTTTACATGTGGCAGAGAACTGCATAAAGGAGATTTTAAATGATCGAGCATCTTAAAGTTGAGAAAGGAACGATCATTCGGACGGTCGTCCTTATTTTTGTTATCATTAACCAGTTTCTGACTCTCATCGGTAAAAACCCGATTCCATATTCCAGCGAAGAGTTCGAACAGATTGCCGCGTTCATCGCGGACTTTGTCATGACCATTATTGTCTGGTGGAAGAACAACTCTTTCACACAGGCGGCTCTTCATGGGGATAAGAGAAAAGACGAGATCAAGAGCTGGTCTAAAAGCGACAAATAGGTCGTATATTTGAAAGGACTATGAATGACCAATATTGATTTAGGTGTTACCTGGCAGACGCTTCTTGCTATTGCCGGGGGTCTTATCGTGCTGATTGATTTATTTAAGAAATTCAAATCCATCGGGCAGCCAATTACAGACCTTAAAGAAGGCCAAAAACAAATCAATGACAAACTGGCGACCGATAAGGCACGCCTTGACAATCTTGAAAGAGCCCTTTCTCAGATGGTTGAGTACCAAGAACAAAGCTCCGCGACAATAGGTCTTGCTGTGGCGGAGCTTCTCAACCACACAATCACTGGAAACGATATCGAAAAGCTCAAACAAAAAGAAGATGAGCTGAATTCATTTTTCTACAAGAAAGACTTACCTAAGTTGGAGGACGACAAATGAAAATCAACGTTTATCACGGTAAATACAATATTGCCAAAAGAACTGCCGCTGTAAAGTATATTGTCATGCACTATGTTGGCTCTGGCTCGTCCTCCGCCGGTAATGCGCTTGCTAACTGCAAATACTTTGCAAGTGGTAACCACGATGCATCTGCGCACTATTTTGTAGATGACAGCGGCATCTGGGAGTATGCGGATCCTAAGTCGTACGCCACATGGCACTGCGGTGACGGCGGTGGTAAGTACGGTATCACCAACCAGAACTCCATCGGCGTTGAAGTTTGCATCAATGGCGACAAGCCGTACACGGATAAGGAGATTGCATATCTTAAAGAGCTTGTACCGACGCTGATGAAGAGATTCAATGTGCCGGCGAGCAGAGTAGTAAGACATTTCGATGCAAGCCGCAAGCAGTGCCCATATTACTACGTAAGACGTCCTGCTGAGTGGGAAAAGCTTAAGAAGATCATTACATCTTCTTCGTCCACGCCGACAACCACTAAACCTGCTACGACGACCGTTTCGCCCACGATTACAAATGTCAAAACTGGTCAGAAGGGTCTTAACCGCATTCTTGCGGGAACGAGAGGCTTCACAAATCTTGTGATTGACGGAAGCCGCGGTCCTGCTACAAGAAAGGCAGAAGTCATGGCGGTGCAGCGCGGCCTTAATAAAGACTATGGCTGCTACCTTGATGTGGACGGAAGCTTCGGTCCTAAATCAAGAAGAGTTATGAGCGCCCACTATATTTGCAAAGGCAGCAAAGGAGAACTTGTCAAAGCGGTTCAGGCAAGCCTTTATTGCCACAGATATTCGCCGAAAGGCATCGACGGCAATTTCGGTCCTGGTATGGACGCGGCAGTAAGAGCCTTCCAGAAGGACTATGGCCTTACAGTCGATGGATATTGCGGGCCTGCTACAGTGGCGGCGCTTTTGAAATAGGAGGCATATTATGGCGCATTCCATTAATGGAACCAATATTACCCTGACAAGAGGGGACACGTTATTTTTAAAAATCAACATGACCAAGGATGGAGAAGAATTTTTCCCGGAAGAAGGTTCTGAAGTGCGCTTTGCAATGAAACTCAATTATAGCGATCCCGACGACAAAGTGGTTCTTCTAAAAGATATTCCACTCAATTCGCTGCTTCTTGAGATCAAGCCGGAAGACACAAAGTCTCTGCCTATGAAAACTTCGTACGTATACGATATTCAGTACACTGATGCTATGGGTCATGTAGACACGTTCATTAAAGGACGATTCAAAATTAGTGAAGAGGTGATTTGATGGACGGGTCATTACACGAAATCGTTGTTCTTGACGGCGATATTTCCACAAACGAAAAACTCGAGGGCGATGTCTCGTTAGAAGGCTCCCTTACCGCAGAGGTTTATGCTCCTAAGTATATCGAAAAGTACACCGATAAAGTGCGTACCGACACTACTGAAGGGTGGAACTCTCTAACTGGCTATATTTCCGAAGAAGGGGTCGTATATATTTATTCCGATTATAAACAGAATGAAGACGGCGAGAATATTCCTGGTTTCAAGGTTGGCGACGGTCTTGCATATTTAGCAGATCTCCCATTCAGCGATGATCTCATGGAACGTCATATTAGAAACCAAGATATTCATGTGACTTTAGCCGAAAAACAGTTTTGGAATAATAAAGTACGAACCTATCACGAAGGTAATACTGAGAACATCGTCTTCACGACGAATTAAGGAGAATATAACATGTCTTATCAATCTGGACCTTTCGTAAGTTCCGTCACTCTCCCGAATGGTAATGAATATTGGATCAAGGACGAACTTGCAAGAGAACTTATTTCGCAGCTTGAGGCTGGGACCGCATATCTTGGTGTGACGACCACCGCTCTGACAGATGGTGCTACGACTAACCCTATCAAAATCAACAGTGAGGATGTAACTGCCAAAACCGGTAACATTGCTAACTATGGCAGCAAAGAATTTATTTTTAATGGCACTGTATGGCAAGAGTTCGGCGACCTGTCCGCTCTTGGTGCTCTTGCTTATAAAGATTCTGCCACAGGCAAAGTCAAAGCAACTGGCACAGTTTCCAAACCGACATTTACCGGAACAGAAAAAAGTGTCAGTGTCAGCGGTTCAGTAGGCGGGCCTGTCATTATCACTGCAGGAACCGGTACAGCGAACTACACGCCCGCTGGCACAGTCAGCACACCGACATTCACCGGTGCTTCCAAAAATGTGTCCGTAAGTGGCACACCTAAAGGTTCTGTGACTATCGGTACTGGCACTGGTACGGCGAACTACACGCCCGCTGGCACGGTATCTCAGCCGTCCTTTACAGGCACGAGCGGTTCTGTCAGCGTGAGTGGTAAGCCGACTGGTTCTGTCACCATCAGCAAAGCGTCGAGCGGTACAGCGAACTACACGCCCGCTGGCACAGTCAGCACACCTACCATCACAGTCACACCGAACACTACGACGGTTAATTCCATTACGGCGGTAGGCACGCTTCCTTCTTGGACTGCTACTGTTGAGAGCGAGAACCTTACACTTGGCTGGAGCGCCGGCACGCTTCCGACCAAGGGAGCAAACACGACTGTCGCAACTGGAATCAAAAGTGCAACATCCACTCAGCCGACCTTTACTGGTACAGGCGCTAGACTTGAGGGAAGTTTCAGCGGTAACACGAACACCTTTACAGGCACATTCACGCCTGAAGGCACTGTGTCCGCTCCGTCCTTCAACGGCACGGCGGTGCAGCTGACTGGTTCGTTTACTGGTTCCAACACGACGATGACTGGTTCGTACAAGCCCGAAGGCACGGTCAGCGCACCGACATTTACTGGTACCGGCACGAATCTTAGTGGCGAATTCACTGACAGCATGACCCTCACTGGTACATTCACACCAGAAGGTACAGTAAGTCAGCCGACATTCACAGGTAATAATGTAGACGTTACAGTCTCTTAAAGGAGTAGACAATGGCTCTTATTCACAAAATAACAACCCCGGATTCGTCTACCTACGGTTTGAGAGCGACCGCTATTCCGTTTGGCACAACAGACAGTTCATCGACAGCGACAGCGGTAACGGCTACAGTAACAGGAATCACGGAACTCGTTGATGGGGAATTAATGTACCTCACCAACGGTTCTGTGACAACCGCCTCAGGTTGGACGCTTAATATCAATGGCTTAGGCGCAAAGCCTGTGTACTCAACGATGAGTGAATCGTCACGGATCACAACGCAGTTCAATTCCGCTTATACGATGATGTTCGTGTACAACTCGTCGAGAGTCAGCGGTGGTTGCTGGGATATGTTCTATGGATTCGACTCCAACACAAACACTGTTGGATACCAGTTGAGGACGAATTCCGCAAATATGCCAGCCGTGCAGACGGGGTACAGATATAGACTTTGGCTTACCGATGCCGACGGGCAAGGTTGGGTTCCGATCAATACAAGCACATCGACAAATGCAACAACCGCAAGGGCGTTGAACTCAAGACCTATCAATCCATTCGGTAGCATCGTGTATTGCGAGCATAATGCAACCAAGAACGCAGGTGAGGGGCTTGGCACTTCTCATCAATGGGAGCAGTACCCACTAACCATTGGTTATTCATATGTTAAGACCCTTGTGAAAGATGCACCTGTGTACCTGAAATGCACACCACAGGCAGACGGCTCGGCTGTCATGGCGGATATTGTTTCGGCTCTGCCGACCACTAACGATGGGTACATTTACATTTTTCTTGGTACGGCGTATTCCACCACAGCGATGGAGCTTCTACCCGTGCACCCTGTTTACTATCATGACGGCACAGGCATCCGTCTGTGGACTGGCTCTGCGTCAAGCGGTGCTACGGCTATGACGGACACGGAAGTCAACACGGCAGTGGATAATGCGTTCCCATCGTATAGCATAACTCTGAAAACTTATGGCGCTGCAGATGTAATCGTACAAGACAGCCAAGGACAGACAGTAACAACTGGAAGAGCAGGGACGGTTTATTATGCTGTATTGGTCAGCGGAACGGACATCAAGACCATCGCATCCGAGCAAGTGAGTTTCACACAGGTAGAAGCAGGGAAACGCTATTCATTCGTTATGCCGAGCGAACCGGTAAGTATTAATGTTGCGATTAGTGGTGGCGGTAGCAATGACTAAAAAGGGGGCAACACATGGCATTCTTAGACAATAGCGGTGTGACCGCACTGGTCACACGACTAAAAAACTACTTCGCACTCAAGGAAGACATCCCTACGGTGCCGACCGCCTACACAAGCAACCCCGCAATGGACGGAACTGCATCGGCGGGAACGGGTACGGCATACGCACGGGGCAACCACGTGCATCCGCATGACACAAGCAAACAGGACAAACTCGTAAGTGGCACGAACATCAAGACCGTTAACGGCGACAGCATTCTCGGCAGCGGTGACCTGACTGTCGGTGGTGGCGGTTATGATTACAGGATTGATGTATCGATCAGCGGTAGCACTGTTACAGCGGATTACAATGGTTCGACTTTGACGGAAATCGCTACCGCAGTTGCAAACGATCCAGCAACAAGCGTGTTGGTGCTTATTCCAACCTATGACAACCCATCCGCAAAAGGGATGATTCTCCACGCCAGTTATGATACGGACTGGGGGGATATCGCATCAACATTGTGGTTGGCAACATTGATGTACGACAATGCCGATGACAGATTCTATATCCGATATGTCATGCTTTCCGGCAGTGGGAATAGCACTAAAAATTATAGATGCGCATAAGAGGTGTAACAATTTAAGAACAAGCAGCAGCATCACAGATGGTTGGAGAATAGGAGGCAATATGGCAGTAATAGGAGACATGGAAAAACTGACGATTGGTAACAACACTTACACAATCGCAGACGCACAGGCAAGGAGCGGCCTTTCAGGTCACACTGTATTCTTTTGAATTTACTACATCCTAAGGAGGCCCTGGCATGAACTCACTATATTTAGTCATAGCTTTCATCCTCGGCGTTCTCTTCGCGGTGCTTATCGGGCGGATCAAAAAGCCTGACGGCGTGATGGAAGTGACCGAGCAGGATGAAAAGATGTTATATCAGTTGGTACTGTTTTCCGAGATTGAAAAACTCCCTGGAAAACCGTACGTAATGTTTAAGGTGATTAAGAAATAGCCCACTCCTACATTATTCATACACTTACCACGCTTTGCCCCTTGGAATTGCTAAGTCTGTACTTAATACAGTATATTTTAAGACCTGCCAAATGACAGGACATTACTTGCGATTTCAAGGGGTCAAAGCGTAGGTAAACTTTGGTTATGGCACGTAGAAGCGGGTTACTCCTACACTATTCCTACACTCTTATTTTCTCAATTTCGGCTTTTAGCCAATCAATATCTCTGTCTGTGTAGACAGACTCAGTCAGATCATTAATGGCGTGCCCGACGATGCGTTTGATCGCGTACTCGTCGACGCCATATTTTTTAGCCATCGTCACAAACTGCTTTCTTGGATCGTGCGGACGGTGGTTCTCATTCAGCGATAACTCTCGCACCACCCTGGCAAACCTTGCAGTATATTTGCTAGGCGTGAGGGCTTCACTAGGGGATAACGGGTCACGAATCAGATATTCGCTGCCTAAGCGTTGCGCTTCGGCATACCTTTCCAAAACCATCTCTTTTACAGCCGAGTGAATTGGCACGATTCTATCTCTGCCAGATTTCGTTTTATTGCCTCCAACAATGATACCGAGCTTAGGATTAACGTCTCTCAGCCTTAGCGCAACCAGTTCCCCTGGTCTCCATCCCATGTAGCATTGAATAAGGATGGCTCCAACCATCGGGTCATTCTTATTTTTCCAAAGCGTCTTCATCTCTTTCTCAGTAAAGGAGATGTGATGCTTTGTCGCTACATCGGGTTTCTTCCATTTGAAGTCCCTGGCGTAGTTGTGCGTTACTATCTCATACTCAAGTGCATAGTCGAGCATGAGGTTCCATATATTTTTGAGTTGGAATTGCACGAAGGTCGGGATCTCGCGCATCTCGCCTCTGATTTCCCGTTTGCCATGGTAGACAACTTGTCTTATGTGGCGGGCACGGATGTCTACAACGCGCAGCTTGTATAGAGGCTCCGCATATTTCCATGCACGCTCCATGGTTCCGACCTGCGTAATGTTCTTATAGTGCTGGCTTTTCCATCTCTCGTGAAGCTCTTCGACGGTCATTGTAGAGCCCACATCGAACGGGCTCTCGTTATATTTCATGAGCGCAGCGTAAGCTTCATTGTAGGTGGCAAAGTACGCTTCCGGCTTTAAGAGTTTTACTATTGGACGGCCTTCTTCATTTTTACCGACTGTCACCATAGCCCGAAAGGGTTTTCGAAGATTCCTTCCTTTGATTTCTGTGATCTGGCCAAAGCCATTAGGAAGCCGCCTTCGTTTGCTCTTTCTATATTTTCGCGGCGGATCGTTCATAGGAAAGCCGCAGTGAGGGCAGCTGATCGCTTTACTTGAGACCTCACCAGCGCATTCCTTGCAGGTAACTAGCATATTTTACACCTCCTTAAAAATTTTCTGGGCTGTCAGTCGTGGCTTGTGGTCGCGGTTAATGGCCAGTTGCTGCCATTCGGTGTTTTCAACAACTTGAGCCACGTTGACAACTAAAATCTTGACCCCTATAATCACTCTTGCATTTTAGGAGAAGCGAGGGTTTACAGGGGTCAAAGGCTTGCACCAACGATTCTAAAACATATTCAAACCCTCGTCAATTCTCCAGGCTAGAAAGGAGTTTGACTATGTGTGAGTGTTTGAAATTTGCTCCGGGCTCAGTTCCAGTAGCAACTGCAGCGGAAGTTTACGGCAAAGATCCAACATGGGTTAGAGCAGGCATTATTGCAGGGTGGCTTCCAATAGGCGTTGCTACAAGAGGGGGCGAGAAGGTAACAGATATTTCTAAGATGGATGCACGGCTTGGCCGGATCATCTACTACATCAGCCCAAGAAAGCTCTATGAGCACACCGGCTATTTTTGGAGGGGCAAAGATGAGTGAGATCAGGCCGGAGATCAGCAAGAGAAAACCATACTGGATAAGCCGTCACCGGTATTATGAACTCAAGCACTACTGCCGTCAGTACCATGAGTGGAACCTTCTATATTTATCGTGTGACGGCGTGGCGGCGGCAACGCTCCATCTTCCGCAGAAAGGGACTGGCGATCCAACCGGAAAGGCTGCGCTTGTTCGCGAGCGATATTTAAAAGATATGCGGCTTGTAGAAGAAACCGCAGAGCTTACGGACCCTGTCATCGGACGCTATATTTTCCTGGCGGTTACCGAGGGTCGTTCGTACGAAAACCTAAGGATGACTCTTAACATCCCATGCGGACGAGACACATATTACGAACTTTACAGGAAGTTCTTCTGGATCCTCTCGCAGAAAAAACACACCCTCTAATGAGAGAACCTACTTTGGTTAATTTTGGAGGTGTAGAAAATGAAGAAATTTGACAAGGTAAAAGCAGCGAAAACAGCGAAAGGTGTTACTCTGGTAATCGTTTACGGAGGCATTATCGTGGGCGAACTGGTTATTTGCAAGAAAATCAGATTAAGTGATCTGACCAACTTGCAAAAGGGACTGGCGGGCTTCGGTATTGGATTCGGATGCGCATTACTGTGGGACGCAATTTGCATGATTCCGCACGCAAAACTGGATGAAAAAGTAAGTCGTTGGATCATCAAGAAAGAGATGGAGAAGGCTCTCAAGAAGAATGAGCAGATGTGCAAAGAACATGGAATGAAGGCGAAAGTCGTCGACAAAGGGGACGCCATTGAGGTGGAGTTCGAGGTAGTTGACGAATAAGCATACATCTCCATAGAAAGAGCTACATCGGCTCTTTCTTTTATTTTTTTGCGCGCGAAGAATCAGAGGGTAAGACGCCTATAAGTTAACCAAATCACTGTCATTTCATCTACATCTTGCGAGTTTTAAAGCCCTATATATTCTTACCCTCTGATTGTTCGCACGCAGGTGACCATAAACCATGGTTAGATTGTACGGACGCAGAAAAAACACCTCCTCTAATAGGGATAAATCTTAATGCAAGAAAGGAGCTAAAGATGGAAGATAGGAATTCAGATGTAATGCTCGAAGAAACTTTATTGTGGCTGTTCGATGAATTACGGAAGGTACAACCTGGTTCCGATGAAGCGGCAAAGATTGTGAAGGCTATTGAAGAGTTAAAGAATGCTCAGACAGGTAAGTTCCGGGCAGATGCTGATTGGGCTTCAAGCGAGAACAAACGCGAATTCGAGGAAAGAATCCGCGAAGAAGAACTCGCCGAGAAGACAAGAGAAGCGGCTGACAAGAAGAAACTGCTGAACAGAATAGATCTCAATACCATCATAAGAGATGCTTCGATCGGAGCGACGGTTCTGCTGACGATGTTGTTCGAAAGGCAGGGCAATATTATGAATTGGAGCGCATTGAAACCTTGGAACCTATTTAGAGGCTAAGGCAAAAGAGCAACCTAAATGGAGGGCTGTAAAAACACAGCCTTTCATTTTTTCGCACAAAAAACACACCTTCTAATAGGAGGTGAAGACAATGAGTAAATTAATGAATATTTTTGTCTGGATCGTTTGCAGTTTGGCATGGATCGCACTTGTGTGGGTGCTCGTGAGTTTAATCGAGATACCGATGCATAATTTGGATTCATGCTGCTACAGCGATTGGAATCTATTCAAGATTATCGTTGAGAACGTACCGATTAGATAAAGGGCTGCAAAACGCAGCCTTTTATTTTTCGCAATAAAAACACGCCTTCTAATAGGATAAAACTAGATACTTTTAAGGAGGTATTACAATGTTTAAATGGCGGAAATTCAAGAAGATGTTGAGAAACGAGGGCGTCGCAGGAAAGATTACTCCGAACACGGTCATGATGATGATCGATGCCGGATGGACAGCTAATGACGCATTAGTCGAATACGTTGGCGGAAGGAATAAAGCGCAAATGATCGTTGGTAAATACGTAAAAGCGAATAAGTAATATCCAAATAATTGGCGGTTTTACACCGCCTTTTATTTTTCGCACAAAAAACACACCTCCTTATAGGAGGTGATTAGAATGTTTAATACTGAATATTGCACTTGGACTACTAAAGATCTTTCTAAAATGTTTAATGTCACTGAAGAAACAATTAGAAGATGGACTAGAACCGAAAGGATTATAGGATCTTGGACGAGTAAAAAAGATGGGTTCGTGTATACAGGGGACGCAATAATGTTGTTCTCGGAGCAAAACCCAAAATACAGACTAGACAAGAAAACTGAAGAAGAAATTCGATTCAGATCCAGATTGTACGTTTCTCGATACATTGAATTAGAGAAAGAAGTAGAGAAGCTAAGGCGAGAAATTAGAGAAATTAAAAAGATAATCGGCTGAAATAGATGGGGCTTTTATTAGCCCT
>Ga0326513_10000398_pt1 | contig 36655 bp, 51 predicted proteins | sample 2_2465_0518_D_FD_203654 | JGI IMG/M metagenome (GOLD analysis project Ga0326513, IMG submission 203654) | Bovine rumen microbial communities from UC Davis, California, United States - 2_2465_0518 | ecosystem: Host-associated > Mammals > Digestive system > Stomach > Rumen | place: USA...
TTGCCTCCGCGATCATGCCGTCCACTGTGGTGGCGTAGGAGTAGTGGTATACGCCGAAAGGCAGTTCGGCTTCAATGGCGTTCTTGACGTTCCTGTACCACTTCGTATCCACCTGCTGAGGATACGCGGCGACGTTGCCGAAAGACGAGCGGATGATCACGAAGTCCATGCCCGATTTCTTCGCCGCTGCAAGATCGCAGTTGCCGTTCCACTGGCTGATATCAAATCCTTTACACTTCATCTCAACACCCCGCTTTGGCTCTGTTCCATGCCATCTCCTCAGCGATGGCTTCCTTGTTATCTTCGAGGAACTGCCTCAGCTCGTCCTCACTGAGGCCCGTGTTCTCCGCGATAGTGGGGAGATCCACCGAGTAGGAAAATGCCTTGATGATCTGGTTCTTTTTTTCTTCGTTCATGGTTATACCTCATTTCGGATATTTGATATATACTTCTGATGGTTTCGGCGTGTTGTCGAAGTTCACTATCGTTCCCCCGTCGATCGTCGGCAGTGCGGGGAGTGCAACAGGCGGGTCTGTGGGGGTGAGAACTCCGCCAACGTACTTATATACTTTCTGCTCGCCATAGCTAACGTACTCGCCGTTCGCAAGCGGTGTGTCACCGATGTATATCGGGGTATCGGTGACTGAATACGGCACATAACTCGCCGGTTCAGCCGAACCTTTTACGAACATCCTTTTACTATTATGCATATAGGTCGCAATGTTGATATACCTGGCATTCGCAGGAGGAGTAAATGTTTCGGTGTAGCGGTTCCCCACTTCTACAGCTATCGTTTTTCGTTTTGAGGATATGATATCGCCATTCGCATCGAACCAGGCATACGAGAAATAAGTTCCACGAGAGTACCCGCTTTCCATTCCATAAGTATAACTGTAATTCGGGTCTATCTCGATCGGCTCCTGGAGAATGATATAAGCGGAGTTTTCCACAAATTGACCGTTATTATCCCATAAGCCTGCACTTTCATGCAAATTGTAATCCCATAGGTTTTCACTGCTCACAACAGCGTTTATCTGATATCCGTAAGGGATAGACCGCTCCCCCACGCCGTCGTTTGCACCATATATGCGGTAGTTGATCAGATTTCTGCCGTTTGCGGTGAAAGTCAAAGGCGGTGTGCCCGTCAGCTCGTCATATCCTGCCGCTCCGCCGCCGAGCTTGCGCCCCCAGTGGCAGGCGATAGGCTCCCCGACAGGGAGCCCCTTATTCGCCTTTAATACGTCATATAGTGAAATCACTGACATCACCTCATATCGTCGTCGAAGCCGTCATCATCGTCGAGATCGTCAAGATCGCCGAAGTCGTCCTCTTTGCGCAGTTCGTCGCTGTCCACGCGCATATCAGCGGGTTCGGGTTCCGTTGTGCGCGTTGACGACTGTACGCTTGCGTTCACGGCTTCGGGGCTTGTCTGGTTAAACCACTCGCCTGTGCTGTCCTGCGCCCAGATGTCACCTGTATGCACTACAAGCGCCACGCATCCGCTGAGCAGATAGCCCGTGATGCTGTCAGCTTCGGGCAGGTCGGCGGCATCATCCACCATCAGCTCTGCGGATATGGTCTGTGTATCATCATCCGTGCCCAGAACGCGCACGTTCTTCATCTGCACGCCTTCGGGGACGGTGATGCCGCCCGAGCCGCCCAGCCCGAAGCCCTCATACAGTTCGCCTTCAATGCGGCTGGGAAAATCCTTGTAACGTTCTTCCAGATTATACTTGTCCATGTTTTTCCTCGCTTTCTGCGGCTTTGTCACTCTTGACTTCCACCGCATTTTTCAGATGTTTAACGACGTTTTTCAGAAACTTCGGCATCGGGACTTTCAGCGCTTCCAGGTTCTCCAATATGCTTATCAGCTCGTTGACGATGAGCCAAATCGTGACTATCAGCCCGAAGCAGAACCCGAAGTCCAGCGATATACCCACCTGCCTCAGCCCCGACCACAGAAGCCAGTCCACAACGCCCGCCACGCAGACGAGCATCAGGTAACTCAGCTTTTTGACGATGCCCCGAAGCCCGACCCTGCTTGACAGCTCGTCGTTGCCCCACGCTTTCAGCATACCGCTCATATAGTCCACGATCATTACGCCGAGGAGCACCACAAGTGGCACGAACATCACGCGCATATACGCGGACAAGCCGCCCAGCGCCACCGCTATGAGGGCGTGCCATGTTTTTTCTTTCATATTATTTCCTCCGTTTCTACAACCTGAAACGCTCGCCCCTGTCTTGCCGCCGCACCATTCATGATTTGGCTTTTCATCAAGACAGAAGTGTATTGTGGTATATTTTGTGTGGTAATTTTGTAATCTACAGTATAAGAAACCCACGCACTTGATTCAGATACAACGTTCCCATCTGCATCATAAAAAGTTAAGACTTCGCATCGCCAACTAAGTTCGACATACGAAGCGTTTGTACCTCTGTATTTTTTTGTTCCATCGATTGTGTCCATAGTTACGGTGTATGATGTGCCGCTCCTGTCCACAAAACACGCGCTATCTATTGCTATGGCTCTATCAGGTGCTACATATCTATTAACATTTCCGCTTTCAGAGGTATATACAACGTACCTGATATAGTAACCAGCAGCCTGCTTGTTTGGATAAACGCTGCTACCGCTGAAATACTCCAATGTTCTGGTATCCTGACCGTATGTAGTTTTTGTATTGCCAGTAGTAACGAATAATCCATCGACTTGACCAATATTAGGTACATTATCAGCATTAGACCTTGCCAGTCCTATCTTGTCCGCAGGGGAGTCACCAAGAGGAGCAACAGAACATATATCAGAAAAACCATCCCTGTCTTGCTGTATTGGCAAAATCTCATAAGTTAAACTCACAGTTTGCGCTTGCTGTTTCTCATGGGGAATGAATGTATATGATACAATATTCTTTGGTATTCTATTAGCGCGTGAACCGCGCCCTACTGTCAACATAGTTAGTCCTCCACAGGCTCAACTCTTTGGGTAACTCCCATTGAGAAATCCTGTTCCGCACGGTCTTTGAACGGGAAGATTATCGGGGTATTGCTTGTAGAGGATACCTTATCACTACGAGAGCCAGCCCAGCCCCAGCCGTTGTTGTAGTAGCCCGTATCAATGTTCACATTGCACGCATATTCTACGTCCTCGGGGAAGAACGCCGCAAGCGACGCATTGAGGGTATTCTTGTGAACAATAGCGTCCGTTCTCGATAGCATGAACATATCTGCAGTATAGTTCGTTAGTGCTATGGTATCATTGCCGATGTCTTTAAGCACCACATAGGTAGTCGTTCCTGAAAAAAACGTTCCTGTGGTATCCGACACAAACACGGGAGTTTCGGTTGGGTCGTTATTCGGATACTGATAATTAATACGCCGCCGTCGTCTGATTAGTTGCTCGCCTTTGCCCGATGTACTCCATGTGCGTTGACTTATGCACTGCTCAAAGTACTCCTCGACACGATGCACTATGTTGTTGTTATCTACATACCAGCCAGTATAATGCGTGGCATCGGGGAAAAATTGTTCATTGGCAGCTGCAAGCGCTTTTTCGGTGTTCCCCCAATTCGATGCCATAAGCATATAGTTTTCCTGGCAGATAATAAATGCGGGGGCGTTGCCATATACAACTTTGGTGGCGGGAGAGTAGTCTATCATAACTTCCTGTGTAACGATAAAATCTTCGGCGGTAGTTATAATCGCCGCACTCTCGACTTGTATACCCCCGCCACCGCCGCCTATCGGGTCAGCTTCGCCGTTGGTAAACGCTATCCACCCCGCACTAGGCAGGGTCTGATAAGCGATCTTTACGGACTGCCCGACTGTCAGCTTGTTACCAGACTGATTGAGTATCCCCTTGATGACAGCGCCGTTCTCGATCAGCTTTACGTCGGCTCGCTTAAAGTCTGCCTGTACTGCGATGACTTCCGCAGGAGTGAGCTGTACGCCGCCCGCCCTTGCATCTATCTCTCGCCGTATGATATCCGTTAACTTGATCACGTCAATCCCCCTTTCGGCAGAAAGTTCACACTACACGCAGACACCTGCATCAGCTTCGTTTTGTGGTCAACTGTAAGCCCCGTGATGAGCCTGTCCTCACCTTTGATACCAACTACCACATCTGTGTCAAGATGCGGTATAAGCGCCGCTGTGAAGCTCTCAGTGCATAGCTGCGCGGTGTGCTGGCACAGCAGATATTCGGCGTACTGCTGGCACTTTTCAACGGCTGGCTGTGAGGTCGTGTCCCCGAGACAGATGTATTTCACGGGCTCGTCTGGGTACTGCTCGCCTATCGCCTGTATGCACACAGGGCTTTCGGGGTTCGTGTTCTTCGCGGTGTAGCTGTATATCTCACCCTCCGAGTTGTCGCTTGATACGGTCACGATATTCACAGCTTTAAGGTCTGTTGATCTCGATACGCCCTCAGTGATGTTCGGGTCGTCATCCGAAAACTCCCATTCTCTGCCCTGATGTGTGTACCACCACGGGCGATCATAAACTGCTTTCCTGCGGAAGTTCAGCCGTCCCTGTCTGTCATAGTAGCAGTCAGCACCGTACATCTTCGCCAGTTCCAAGAGTATCTCACCGTAGAACTGCCCTGCATTCAGCGTTATATCCGCATACAGCTTTTGCGTTTCAAAATACGGGTCGATTATCGGCTCGATCGGGTCAAGCGGCAGAGTGCCGACATTCAGTGCCAGCACATCACGAACGAGCTGCGCGACATACACGTCACTGCCCGAAACGTCCGTAGAGAACGGCAGCACGCACCTTCCCGTGTTGGTTTCTCCATTAAGCGCTCCGAACTTATCCACCGCATTGATAGACAGCAGTTTCTTCTTTTCGTCGGCGTGAGTGGAGTAGTACACGCCCTGCTGTTGCCAATAGACGTCCCCGCCGACTTGCACACCCTCCCACAAGGCGAACTTCCTGCCGTACCAGAAACCGCTGTTCACGTTCGGGCTGTACTTGCCGTCCTCATCAAAGACAGACAGCGTCAGGCTTCGGCGGATGCCGTTGCCTGTGCCTATCGTCTGCTGTGCGGGAGTATCCGTCACGATGTCCGCAGACAGCTCACCGATGCCGTTTTCCCAGTGGTCGAGAAATGTTATCTTAGTGTAGTATCGCACTGAACTGTCTTTCAGCGCCGATAAATACGCCGCATTAACAACGTTGTAGTAATTCAAGTAATCACCGCCCGCTTGATGTCGTCTACCTCAGTCCAGCCGTAAGTAACTCTCACCGTGCCTATCTCCGCGAGGGATGTGCCGTACTGCCTTGTCGGGTCGCCCGTGATAGCAACGATTTTTACTTCGCCGTTCTCGGTTTTCAACAGGAACGGTCCTGTCTGCGCTATGAACTCCCGCCAGTCCTCGATCTGATACGGTGCCGCATTCTGGTTTGTGATACTGCCCAGAAGTGCCGTGAAGCTGCCCTGCTCGTAGTTGTCAGAACCGTGTATATACTTCGGAAACCGTCCCTCAGTGCCATACACCGCATTGCCCGTGACAGTCGCTATTGCCGCAGGATTTACGTCCACAACAAAATCATATCTGTCACCGTCAGCGCGGTAATTGTGGTAGCCTGTCTTCGTGAGATGCTGTAAGCTCCATTTCTTTGAATTGATGCCTACAAATCCGGGATTGCCGTTTCCATCTTCGTTGTAACCCATAGTCAGATTGCCGTTAGCATCCACGCCTGTGACGTAGTATGTATAGCCTACGCCGTAGCCCATGTCTTTGGTGTAGAGTATCGTGTCACCGCCGCTTGTATAGCTTGTACTGCCAACGTACCGCAGAGATATCCAGTTGCTCTCACGCCGCCACACATGGATAGTACCCGTGTAGTTCTTCGCCACGACGTTATAGCTGTCAGCTACCTGTATAGTCATAGTCTTTGGCGCATCGTACTCCAGCATAGTCGTGACTTCTTTGGTTACACCGTCCTGTGTGGTGATCTCGCACTTGATATAGCATCGTGCATCGGGTTCGTTATCGTCAGCCGCAAGCACGGGGAAAGTATCAGCTATGGTCGTGTTGAACTGTTCCTCATGCTCGATAGTCAGCGTATCGTCGCTCTGGTCGTAAGAGTACGTCGCTGTCATCTTCCACGATTGCAGTTCAGTCCCTTGCGCCTGCGAATAATCGCCTGTAACGCTCAGATAGCCGTCAACTATCGCCGTTGTCAGCGTCAGCTCAGGGGCTTTGCGGGAGTAGAACACAAACGGTTCACACCGCAGATAGTTGGTTATCAGCTTGTAAGGCTCGCCCGCTGTCGTTGCTCTCAGCGTTGAGGTCGTGCCGTTTATCTTTGCGGCACTTACTGTCGCTATACCTGTCGTCGGGTTGTAGCTTTCGATCAACAGATCTCGGTCATTCAGCCGCAGGACACAGCCACCTACAAGAACAGTGTTGCTGTTGGTCTTGATCGGGGCAAGAATAAAGCCTATCCCCTTGTCGATTGCCACCTCACTGTTCGTCGTGCTGTTCTCCTGAACTTTGCCCGCGCCCATGTACACATCATACTTGCCGGGAGAGGTCTCCTCCGACATATCCCCTGCCTGACGCTGATAGATCGTAGGCGTGAACATAAAGTCATGCCCCGGAACATACTGCAAAGGATAGTTCATATTCACGGTCAGTACGCTTCCGCGCCCGTAGTCGGTAGACACGCCATCCCCGACTACAGTCGTGCTCATATCAGTACCTGTGGTAAGATCACGGCGTTCCAGCTTGTACCGCGATATATGATCGCTGTTGCAGGTCATCCGCAGCTGAGTATCGACTTCCACGTCTACGGTTCTACCTGCGAAGTTGATATTCGTCACCGTTCTCATAGCCGATCTCATTATATCCCTCCTGTCTGCGATGCCGCATTTTCTTCGTCAAGGAATGCTTCAATGCCCTTGCGCACCGCATCCTCTATGGACGTTTTCAGTGTGGGCATAGTAGCCTCATCCACACTGCCCTGAATGTTTATCACAATATCCCCGCCGTTGTAAGTCACACTGCGGGTGCTTGTCGTTGTCTGCGTTGTCGTGCCGCCGCCGATGGAAGGCAGTGTTATCCCTGACAGGTCGGGCAGCATATCGCGTATCTGTGCAAGCCCTATCGACTGCAAGCGCTCTGTAAGGCTTCTGCCGTCGAACCTCGCATTTTTCAGCAGAGTTTCGGCAAGCGAGTAATTCTTATCCGCAAGGCTTTGCTGTGCCTTTTCAATCGCCGCAGTGTTCTGCTCCACCCGGAAGCCTGCAGTTCCCGAGTACACGGATACCTGCTGGCTCTGAGCATTCTTCAAGGCATCCTCGGCATCTTTCACGGCTTTGAGCTGGTCGGTCAGCTTCTTCGCATTGGAAAGCTCGTCCTCCTGCGCCTTTTTCAGCCCCGTGTAGACCTTTTCCTCCGCGTCAAGGTACTCCTCGCGCAAGTCCCCGATGCCGTCATAGTACCGCCGTGCAATGTCCATCAGCCCGTTGTAGTAGTCCTCCGCGCTGATCTTCTCGGTCTTGTAGAGGTTCTCCAGTTCCGCCTGTTCGGACTTCGCCTGTGCCTTGCGTTCTTTGACCATCTCGGAGTAGGGGTCATCCTCGTTACTGCCCGAAGAGTACGACGAACCGCCTGAACTGCCCGACGATGAACGGCTTGAATATATTATGCCGTTTTGGATGTCCGCAAGTATCTCACCGTAGGCGGACTTCTGCTCTTGCAGCAGTGCGTACTGCTGCCTCAGTTCCTCAAACTGCTTTCTGTCCCCCGAGTGTGCCGCACTGCTCATCTGCCCCTCAAGGGCGGATATCTGCATTTGCAGTGATCTCAGTGTATTCTCCGCCTTAACTTCTGTCAGACGCTGCACCGCGTCCGCTTCGATGGTATATCCATCCGCCGCCTGATGGATGTAGTTGATGAGTTCGGGGTATTTCTCGATAAGGTCAAGCATCTGAGATGTGCTGTATGCGGTGCCCTTATTTACGTTTTCCAGTACGCCGAGAAGGTCTTTCAGCTCGCTCTTGTATCCTGCTGTTGCTGTCTTTGCGGCATCATAGGCTTTCGCGGCATCTTCAAGGCTTTTCTTGTTCTTATTATTGGCATCAGTCGAGTCATCGGTCGCTTCGGTATAGCCCTCTGCGGTTTCGGTGCATTTGTCGATGGCGGCATTATTATTGTCCAGTTTTTCATTGACTTCTTCGAGAGAGGTCCTTGCCGCAAGGTGCGCTTCGCCAAGTTCGTGCCAATCTTCTTTGACGGCTTCAAGCAGGTTACTTGTTTCAATAAACTGTTTCTGCGCCTTTAGATATACAGGGCTCTGCATCATCAGATCAGCATCATTGCCCAGTCGGTCGGCTATACTATCGCGGGCGTTTTTATCCCTTGTATACTTATCCCTGAGACGTTTTACATCCTGATAACTTTTGTCCAGCTTCTTTGATGTGTCGTCGAAAGCATCTTGCAGCTCGACCTGCTCTCGTTTCAGATCAGCTCCGTAGTCGATACGCGCCTGAAGCTCCTGGTATGCCTCGTAGCTGTCCACAAGCTGCTTCATGGCATCGCGGGTCATGTTCAGGGTGTTGGTCTGATCGTCGAAGGCGAGGTTCAGCGAGGGTACAGCTTCGTTCAGCTTTGCGATATAGCTGTGCAGTGTCTCATAGTCTGCCGCTGTCTTTTCCTGTTTGTCCGCCAGTTCCCCGATAGTTCCCGCAAGCGTTGAAAGCCTTGCATTTTCGCGGTCAATGTCGTTCAGCGACTTCTCGCGTGCATCGTTGGTCTCCCTCACTTCGGCGGTCAGCTTGTGAATATTTTCGGCGTACTCCTGCACTTCCTTCGATGCCTGTGCAGTCTCCCCGCCGAGCACGTCTATTGCCTCAGCCGCCTTTGTTATAGCGAACGTAAGACCCGCCACAACAGCCGCTGCCGCAGTCGCTATAGCACCTATGGGGTTAGCCGCAGATGCCGCGTTAAAGGCTTCCTGTGCTGTCTGTGCGGTCTTGATCGCTTTGGTGAGGTTCACTACAGAAACGACCGTTTCGCCTATCGCGGTAACGATAGCCTTTGTCTTGGCATACGCCTGCATCGCCAGGTATATCGCCAGTATATCGTCAAAGTGTTCTGCGACCACCGTCAGCAGGTCGATGATCGTCGGGAGCACCTTTGCACCGGTATTCAGCCCCGAATTGATGAGTTTGCTGATGGAGTTGCCCAGCTTTTCAAAACTCTTCGCCAGTTCACCCGACTTCACGCTGTCGCTCATCTGCCCGATGAACTCCGTGCTGTTCTTCGCGGCAGTTCTCAGCGAGGGATTGAGCTTTTCGGAGATCGCTATCTGCAAACCCTCAAAGGCAGATTTAAGTATAGTGATATCCCCCGTGAGATTATCGCCCATCGTCTCCGCCATCTGCGATGCCGCACCCTGCGAGTTCTCGATTTCCGCACGCAGCGCCTGCATAGAGCCTTTCGTGCCGTTCAGCAGGGCGTTGACAGATGCCAGATCGCGAACGTTGAAAAGATCACCGAAGAGGGTCAGCTTGTCTCCCGAAGTCATGCTGTCGGTCGCTTCTGCGAGTTCGGTCATGATCTCCGAAAGGTCGCGTATCGCACCCGTGCTGTCGGTGACTTCAACGCCCATATCATGAAGGGATTTTTGTACATCCGTCTTGACGAGGGCGAGCATGATGTTCCTGAGGTGTGTGCCTGCTTCGCTTGCCGCAACGCCCGCATTCGCAAGCATACCAAGTTCGGTGAGCATTGTCTCCACAGACTGCCCAGCCATGTTCATGGTGCCGCCAACGCCCTTGATAGCTTCGCCCAGTTCGGCTATGTTGGTGTTGGACTTCTGCGCCGTCCTCGCCATCTCATCCAGCAGCTTGTCCAGGTCACTCTCGGAAAGCTGCAAGCTCGCCATAGACTGCGTTACGATCTTCGCGGCAGAGCCGAGATCAAGCCCGCCCGCTTTCGCCAGTGCAAGTGTCTTCGGCAGCCGCTCGATGCTTTCATCGGCTGTGTAACCCGCCTGGGCGAGGCTGTTGAGTGCCGAAGCCGCCTGAGCAGCGCTATAGGACGTGCTTTCGCCCATCTCCTTAGCGGCGGCAGAAAGTTTCTCGTACTCCTCCGTACCCGCCTGTATCTGCAAGGTAGCCGCCACCTGAGACATGGCGCTCTCAAAGTTAGCCCCTACCTTTGCCGATGCGGCGGAGAAGGCTATGAGAGCGGCTTCGCCTTTTTTGATGATGTCAACGGCGATCTTCATCTCATTGCCGAGATCTGATACTGCGGATTTTAGCCTGCCTGCAACAGCTTCGGCAGTCTGCGAGGCTTCTGCTTTCAGGCTCTTCATCTGAGCTTCGGTCTTGCCCAGTTCACGCCGGAAGTCACGATATGCACCGCCGTCTATCTCGCCGCGCAAATATGCCGCTTCTATCTCTTTCTGCGCATCACGCATGAGTTTCAGCTTCTCACTTGTCTCTTTGATCCTCTGCCCCAGCAGGTCGAACTTCTGACTCAGCAGGGTCACATTGGAAGGATCCGGTCTCAGGTCCTTGTTGACTTCTTTCAGCTCGCTGTCAACGGTTTTCAGGTTCTTGTCTATCTGCGTAACGGCTTCATTGAACTTGCTTGTATTCCCCTGGAACGTGATATCGACCGTTATGCCCTTATACGATGACTTTGCCATTTACACCACCTCACTCTCCGAAGAAATCAGCGGCACTGACGTACTCACTGCCATCACCGAAACGCATTTCCGCATACTTCTCCATAGTATCTATCACCATGCCCAGCGGCAGACCGTTCAGTTCCTCCGTCCTCATGCCGCATATTGCCGCACTCGCTATCAGCGTTTCGGAAGAAAACTCACTGCCCTTGCCCCTGCGCTTTTCTTCGCCCATCGATGCTGCAAATAACTGCTGAGACAAAACGAGCGCCTTTGCAAGCTCCTTCGGCTTGAACATCAGTATCCAGTCATCGGGCGAGGGTGTCTTGCTCTTGGCGGCTCTCGCCATTGCCCACAGCAGATGGCAGCCCACGATATATGCCTGTTCATCGTTTCCGACATCCGCAGCGTCCTCCGTGTACTCCCGTCCGAACTGGGCTTTGTATATCACCAGAGCCCACGCAGAAGCTCTTATGTTATACGGTTTCCCGCCGACTTTTATTGTGCGTTCCATGTGCTCACTCCCCTTATTATGAAAAAACCGCCTGGGTCCACAGGCGGTTCATCTTTATTATAGCGTTTCTGTCACTCCGTCAGCCCGAACCATGTGCCGAAAAGTACGGCATTGTCGGATCTGGCTATGCTTCTGCCGTATTTACTGCCGTTATTCGGATCGGGGTTCACTATGATATCCAGCTTCCGCGTATCTACAGACAGCCTGCTCCCGAGAGTGCTCACATCGAAGCCTCGCGTGGATACTACGCAGTCATACAGCTGATGCCGCACCGGTCTGCCACCGTTTTCGGTCTCGTAGAACAGCGAGATATGCACATCGGGCTGTATGCCCGCCGTCATACTGCCGTCTTCGTTCTCGGTATAGCCCAGCACATCGGTTAGAAAATCCTTCGTCAGACTGACTATTTCCAGCTCAACACGCCATTCCTTGCACTTGCGGGAAGCGGTATAGCTGTAAACGTTCGTCCCGCTGCGGACGATAAAGCTCCTGTCCTCTGACGAGGGTTTTAAGGATAGCTTTATCGCCCCGGGGAGACTTTTCAGCGACATTGAGCCGCCGCGTACAGCGTAGTGACAGCCGCTTATACCCGAGCTGTAGTCACGCTGTGTCATAGCTCACCGCCTTATTCTGCCGCTGTTACGGTTATGGTCTTGGTGGTGAATACTGTCGGGTCGGAGGTCAGAGCGCACTTGATGGTCGCTGTGCCCTCAGCAACACCGGATACTACACCGCCGCTTGTTACGGTGGCGTTGTCCTCATCGAGAGACGACCATGTCACTGCCTTGCCTGCGGGTGCAGTAGTCGCTGTCAGAGTGATGGTGCTGCTCACTTCGACAGTATCATCACCGCTTATCTTCACACTGCCGCCGTCAAATGCGGAGGGCTGAGGAACAGCATCGAAGAATGTTGCAAAAGCGGGCTCGCCCTCAGTGCAGGGTGCTGTGATCTTGTTGCTGCCCTCTCTGGGGTTAGCGTTGATGCTGATCTGGTCGTCATCGATCGTGAGTTCGCCGCTCTCGGTGGTGTGCTTGATCGCGGGAAGCTGTGTCAGCTCACAGTGCCAGAGGATACGGCGGACCTTGACACCTTCCTCCTTGTACTCCCAGGCAGTGGCGAAAGGCAGAGGTATCGTTTCGGAGTCCTCTACGAAGTTCACCATCCTGCATATCTCGGTGAAGAATTCGGGCGGGAGTGTAGTCACTCTGACATTGCCCGCGTAGCCGTTATTCTTCTTCTGTGTGATGTAGTTCTTGTTATTGTCAGCCGCTGTGTTGCTCGATGCGAACTGGCTTTCGAGGTTTACTTCCTCTGCACCTCTCGCCCTTATCCAAGAGCCGTATGTGTAGGCGGTCTCATCGTTGGGGTCTGCGTCCAGCTTGTCGTAGTCGATATTCGTTATCGGTGCGAAGTACAGCATATCAACGCCCGACTTGAACTTTTTGCCTTTGTTCTTGCCCATGTTTTTATCACTCCTGTTCAAATTTCATAAACTGTCAGATACCACTTTTCGTCTTTGAGCCACTCTCTGCCGTACTTCTTGAAGTATATATCGGCGTTGTCAAGCGCTTCATCGAGCAATTCATCTGTGGTATCGTCGCCTTTTGCGGTATATAGTTCCACACGATATCTCGGCTTTCTGATATGTGCCTTGTTATCGGCGGGGATAGTATCAGGATCCGCATCGAGATACGCTATGAACGGCGGCTTGGGTACACCCTGTTTGCCGCTCCATTCGTTATAGGTCGTCGGTGCGACCGCTGAGAGTATAGCCGCAAGTTCTTTTCTTTTCATTTTCCGTGCCTCCTGAGTACCTCATCAACAGCCGCCAGAAAAGTTTCATTGACTTCCTCCTGCACGGGCTGGATGTGTTTCTTTGCCGCAACAAAGCGCTTTGCATCAGCCTTCTTGAATTCTCGCCCCTGCGGCAGTACAACGCGGTGTCCGTTTTCAAGGAGATGTGTGAGATGCGGTTTGCTTGCGGATAGCACCTGTATGCCCTCGCTGAGCCCGAAGCGCGTTTTACGCTTGTTTTTTTTCTTCTTCCAGCTGTCGCGGTAGTGCTTGGAGCTGTCGCCCTCTTTATGCTCGCGGTATGGTGAGGTCTCTTTCAGCCTTTTCTTTGCGTTATTCGCTATCCTGTCGGCTTGCTTGTCGATATCTGCCATGACTTCATCAGAATACTTATTCAGCTCAGCCACAAGCCCTGTCAGATCAGCTTTGAGGTTCCGGTACGACATAGCATTCACCCCGTTCTTTCGCTGATATCACCAGCTTCTCATGAGCCAGCTGAGGGTCGTTGACAAAAAGTATATCGTAGACCTTACCTTTGAATATTATGCGGTAGTCCTGCTCATTCAGTGCGGCTAGAGTATGCGAATAACGCACCGTAAAGGTAACGTCGCTTTCGGTTATCTCCTGCCTTGCCTGCACCTTCTCGGTGCCTGTGAACTGTGATACAGCGCAGTGTACTGTTATCAGGTCTGTCCATGTTTCTATCTGCTCGCACTTTTCATCGGGTGTCACGGTCAGGTGCTGGAATGTCAGCTTGTGGCGCATCTTTCCGGGGTCATTCATCATTGGTCGTCACCTCAGCAAATGATCATTATACTGGTCAAGGATAATGCTTACAGTGCGGTTCATCTTCATAGCCGTATTCTCCTGAAGACTGCGGTTATCGTAGTTATCCCGCACCAGCACCATGTACGCCCAGACTATATCCTCATGTTCGTCTATCTCTTCATCGGTCAGCCCCGTATACGAGCGAATGAACGCCCTGACAGCGGACATGGCACGCTGAACGTGCCCTCTGTCCTCACTGTCGGGGTCGTCTATGCGGCAGAATGCCAGCAGCTCATCAAGGGTGACCTCGCTGACCTTTGCGCTGTACATAGCCTTAGCCGCTCGCCTTCATGGTGAGGGCGGTGAGCTTCTGCGCGTTCTCGATCTTGGAGTCCATCTCCAGGTATGCGAACACACCGAGAGCGTGCTGTGTAGCATACTTCTCACGCAGGATATTGATCTCCCAGTTCTCGGTCACCTTTACGGCAAGACCGCTCAGATCGCCGTAGATGATAGCTCTCGCATCTGCTGCCATGTTGGGCATATTGTCGGATACATATACTTCCTTGCCCAGCAGAGTATAGCCCCATCTTGCGGATACATCCTTGTTCAGCAGGTAGTTGCCTGTGCCGTCCTTCAGCTTGCGGATAGCGGTCCTGGTCTTCTTGGACATGATCCACACAGCACCCGCCTGGTATACATCGGGTATCTCTTCCTGCAGGTCTATCAGCTCATCAGCTGTAACAGCAGTTGCGGAAGCGGCGGTAACGCCTGCGGTAAGTGTAGACAGACCCTCGATCTTGTCCTCTGTACCGTTGATCAGTTCCTTCTCGATCCACTTTGCGATATTTGCCGCCATCTTATCGATAACGAAGCCCACAAGGTCGAAGTTGGAATTGTTCAGCAGGGACTTGGACACCAGTGTCAGCACGCCTGCCAGGAAGCCGCTGAGGGAGATGTTCTTGATCTTGCCTGCGGAGCTTTCCAGCTCAACGAATTCCTCCGCGTAGCCCATAGAGATATCGCTGTCGCTGTCGTCGTAGTAGGGTATGGTGATGGTGCCGCCCATATTATAACGTGTCGCCATAGAGAAGATAGGCGCGATGTTGTACACCTTGTCGATGATCTTCTTTATGATGGTGGTGGGGATAACTGCGCCGTTGTCGCCCTTTGTCATGTTGGTGGCGGTATCCTCTGCGGGGTCGTCCCTGACTTCCAGCTTGCCTCTGATGAAGCTGTCGAAGGCTCTGTATTCCAGCTGTTCCTGAGTATTGCCCTTCTTGTCAGCCTTAGGCTGCTGCTTGCCTGTGTCCTCGATAGCTCTCATCTCTTCACAAGCCTTGATGGTCTTGTCGAGGTTGGCTATCTCTGCCTTTTTCTTCTCGAACTCTGCCAGTTCATCGTTGGTCAGAGCTCTGGTCTCGGTGTTCGCAGCATCAATGAGCTTCTGCATATCTGCTGCAAGCTGATTTCTCTTTTCGATCAGTGCTTTAAGATTCATATATTATTCCTCCCAGTCTTATCAGATCAAGCTCTGCCTGTCTGACGTTATTTGTGTTGATCTCGGTCTCGGTGCTGTCCTCGACCTCATTTTCTTCTTCGTGCTGTCTGAACTCATACTCCTGTGTTTCGCCGTCCCTGACCTCAACGGACGTTGCGGGGTATGCAGGTCTTTTGGTGAGTATGCTCACTTCTATCAGGTCAAGCCCCGATATGCTCCTTGTGAAAACACCTTCGTCATCGGGTCCCGTCCATTCGGCTTCAGGGCTTGTGAAGCCGAAGCTCCACCCTGTGAGCTTGTGTGCTCTGGCGGCAGACACTACATCGGGGTCGGTAATAGTAGCCTCCGCATGAAGCCCGATATTGTCTTCACGCAGTTCCAGACCGTTGCCTGTGCCGCCGATGGTGCGTTCGTGGTTGAATTTCAGCTGTACTTCGGGTCTTGCCGAGAGCGAAGCTCCGAAGGTGCCTGACCTGATGACTTCCACGAAGTTCCCCGGTGCTGTGCGGCATATCCTCTGCGGGAGCACCGCCGAGCGCCTTTCCACAGCGTTCACATAGCCGGATAACTTAACGCTCTCAGGTGCCGACGCAGTCGCACCGCGTATCTCTATCTTCACGTTACCACTCCTTTCGTAAAATGGGTATGAAAAAAGCACCTGTCTCCGACATTAATGTCGGGAACATAGTGCTTTAGTCGTCTATTAAGCCGCTTGATGTGTGTTCAAGGGCATTGAATTCAGCCATGACCTCTGCCATGTTGGTATATGCAACTATCGGCTCACCGTTTTCATCGAGCCTGGCGAATTCTTTCTTTGCGGTGTTGGTGCATTCCCCTGCATTTTTACCAAACTTACACGAAGTTTTAGGGCATTCGGCATTCTTGACGGGATCACATAAATACAGAGGAAACTTGTCTTTAACAGAATAACTGTCCATACTTTTACCTCTTTTCAGGGCATGAAAAAACCGCCTTATTCGGGCGGTAATCTGTTTTTGTTCTGTTCGATCAGTTCATAGATGTAATCAGGAAGAGTACCCTCTTGCCACTGTTTTCGATGTTCGTTAAGGCTTCGATGATTACAGCCTATGTCTTTGTCAGGATATTCTTTTTGATATTCATCATTGAACCAACCGCACACAGGACACATATCATAATCTGCGCGTTCTTCAAAGTAAAACTTCCCACATACAGGGCATTTTAAATTTTCGTCCACTATTCTACGCCTTCTTCCTTTTTCATGTGGTCATAGTATTCTTTTCCTTCAAAAGAACCTTTGTCTTTAGTTGGTTTAAACATGGTTCTGATACCTTTGTTTACATCAGCTTTTACATAGTCGTTTTTCTCAACGTCATATCGACAGATATAGCCTTCTTTTGTTTTATAGCCCAAAATCTTCACACCGTCGGCGGCACTTTCGGCAAGTTCCACAGCACGCTTTTCATACTGTTCTTTAATCGTTATACCATCCGTTTTGTATTCATCAGCGTGGTTTCTGCCATTCTGCCAGTGATTGTTTAATTTCTGCTTATTAGGAAAACCTTTTTTCCTAAGTTCGTTTTTACCAGTTGCAGAAACTTCTTCAGGCTTTATTATATCACTTTCTGCCGATTTGTCAACACTTTTCTTATCCTTTTCATCAGACTTTCCCGATGAGCTTGTAGGTGAAGCTCCTCCGCCGCCACCGCCGCCCGGTGTCGAGCCTGCAAAGTATCCATGTTCTCCTTTTAGCCACATTCTCTGTTCATCGTCGTTGACAGCTATACCGCCCTCACCCACCTTAACAGATGCATTGGTATTAGGCGTGTATATCGTCTTGCTCTTCGGGTCGTAAAGCACGTCGTCCAGTCCGAGACGGATCCAGTTCAGACCCAGTGCGGGCATATCTTCCTTGTAGCGTATCTCATCAGCCTGCATGAAGTTGCCTTCGATAGCCAGCTTGTAAGCCTGGAATCGTTTCAGAATATCACCGCGTTCCAGTGCAGAGGTATCACAAGCCCAGTACATTGTCTTCTTCTCGCTTTCCAGCAGAAGCCCCTCGTTGAAAGCCTGCTCCATCTGCTCGATGATGGGTATAACTGCCGTCTTTACCGCCGAAACGATATCATCGTCGCTCGCACCCTGCAAAGCCTTTGCCGAAAGCAGGAAGATCATCGTCAGCAGGTCATTGTTGGTCAGCTTGTTCTCGTTCAGCTGGAGTTCTGTGGAAGTCGCAGACGTGTCCTTGTAGTCGAGTCCATTGTTCAGCACCATGACGTTATTGCTGTCATTCACGCTGTAAAGGTCGCGCCATGCCGCCTTGATCTCACTCATAGCCTTATCGGTCAGCTTAGAAACTGATTTCAGGAAGCCTTTTTTATTGCCGCCTGTGTCCATCAGCTTCTTCTCAAAGCGCATGGTCTTGTACATCAGCGTTATCAGCTCGCCGTTAGTATCGATGATGCTCCTGCCCTTGAAACCGTCCTTAGTGTCTCGGCACAGCCGCAGGAAGTCCCAGTAAAAATACTTCTTGTCAGCTATGAAGATATCAGCATCTTTAAATATCGGGTCAGAATTTACATTTATCGATATGTTGACCTGCTCAACATACCGCAGTGACCGCCATCCACCGAGCCCCTTGTCGATGAATATATATCCCTGCCCCTCTCCGAAGTAATCAGTCACCCACGCTTTCTTCATCTGGAAGGCGTTGAGACTGTCGCCTGTATTGCCATTGAGCAGTTCGGTGCGGATATCATCTGTGACCTCTTCGGTGCGTGTCTCTTCACCCCGGGTGCTCTCACGATACAGCTTGATAGGCACTCTTGCGCATATCGAGCTGATGAAATCTATGCTTGCCGATATAGGCGGAAGCTGCATTGCCTTTTCAAAAGTCATGGCTTCATTCAGTCCAAAGGCTCTTGCAAGGTCTGCCGCAGGGTCGTCAGGGCGGAAACCTGTGTTATCATCGCGCTTTTCAGTTTCGGGTATATCAACTTTTTTCTTACGCTTGAACAGCGCCATTATATCACCTCCATCAGGTCTGCACCCCGAAGTCACTGGCGGGACACAGTATCTCGTTTTCGTTTACCAGATAAACAGCGTCAAGGGTCGCCATTACCAGGTCTACCTTGCCTGCGGAACGCTTTTTATTGACATAGGGATTAAGGTTCGTATCTTTTGTACACCTGGAATTGCGGACATTTATCTCCAACAGCTGATTGTCTTCATCGTATGCCGCCTGTCCGTTAAGGACGTACTCCTTGAACAGCTTGACAGTAGGAGACAGCACCGAGCTGTGCTGTCTGATCTCAACACATTCAATAGGATCCTCAGCCGCTTCCAGTCTTTGAACTGTGGCGAGAGCGTTTCGACGGTCATAACCCAGCTGCATCAGCTCCACGCCGTACTTTTCGGGCAGACCCTGTATGAAACGTTCGATCTCGTTATAGTCTACCACAAGGCTGTCAGGATCGCCTGTAGCGAAGCACAGACCCTTTTGCCTTAGTTTCTTATATCCAACGTGCTCCTTCGTGGATTTGATTTGCTCCTTGCCTGCGGGGTAAAATGCCCAAACCTTGACATACAGGGTGTCTTCCCACAAGCACACCATAGCAACGCCTGTGTTGTCGTCGCTCTCTGCGAAGTCGATGCCTATGTATACCTGCTTGCCTTTCCAGAAGCTATCAGGTATCTTCCTGCGGCACTTGCGGAACAGGTCTATCTCGATGTAGCCCTCACTGCCTAAGCTCTGGTACTGTATGTTACAGTGCTTGGTCAGGAAGTTCTCACGCTTATCCTCGTAGAGTATCGCCTTCGCCCTGAGCTTCAATATCGCCTCGAATACTGTCTCGTTATGGCACGCTACAGGGTTCGACTGGAAGATGACGTTATTGTCTGTCTGCCAGTTGGCTATGCGCTCCTCGTCGGGCTCATACAGCAGTGCGAACACAGTCGGGTCCTTGATAAGTCCGTCCAGTATCTTCTTTGCGAAATCCACCTCATCAGTGAATACGCTTTCCTCATTCGGGTACTTGGTCGAAATGATAATGCCCAGCTTGTTCACAAGCGTGATCTGCGAGGATCTCATTGCTTCCACAGGATAGGTGTCCAGAGCCCCTGCTTCATCTGCCAGGAAAGCATTAGCCAGCTTGCCGTCCATCTTGTCATTGGAGTAGGCAAGCGGAGTATACTCACTGCTGTTTATCTTGCAGGTGACCATCTCACGCGTGATCTTGAAGTGTCTCACCAGTGCGGGTGAACTCTTTATGATCTTGCGCACCGCAAGTCTCAACTCGCTGGATAGCTTATAGTCGGGTGCAACACTGAAAAAACGTGAGAAATCGGGCTCGGTCAGCATCAGGAGTATGAAGATGACCGCCGAATTGAAGGTCTTGTAATTCTTTCGGCATATCTCCAGTATGACAGTCTCGAAAAGCCGCCTGCCGTCTTTTTTCACAGTGCAGAAAATAGCGACTATGAGGAAAAGCGCGTAGGGCTCAAGTCCCTCATACATCGGACACTGCAAGTCGGGGTGAACCATGAGTCTGAGTATCTTGCGTATCTTTGCGAATTTCGCCCCGCTCACCCTGATATCGGGGTGTCTGCCGTCGGCATATTCAAGCCACTTTTTCGCCTGCAGGCGAACGTACTTCGGTACTCTCGGGCTGCCGCTCTCAGCACACCATTCGGCGTACTTGTAGGCGATGGTCGTCTTTATATTCATTCATCATCATCGCCCGAGAATTCGTCTGTGATCTCTATCGTCATCTCCCCGTCAACGCTGTCGAAACTGTCTGCGGTGTCTTCGGTATCGCTGTCATCGGATATGCTCCGCAGTGCTTCCAGCAGCGGATCGGACTTCTGTGTCTGTGCCGCCATGTTCGCCATCTTGGCACGGCTCTGAGGGGAGAGGCAGAGCTCGTTCGTACAGCGGAAGAAATCCGCCATATACTGCTTGCGCGACGACATGAACGGTGCCGAAGCCAGCAGCTGGGGGTCATCGCGTATCTGCTCGTCTATCTGCCGCAGAGTATCTTTGGCTATGGCATACTGAGCAAGTATTGCACTGTCAAGAGCACTGAGGATATCCGCTTCTTTCAGCTGCTTCACCACAGTGTTGAATATCTTCTTCTGCTCGGGTGACAGATGCTTTGGTGCAGTCGGCTTCTTTGCCGAGCCTTTCAGCCGCTGTTCTCCTGCAAGACGTTCCTGCTTTTCCTGACTTGTCATGTGCCAGCCTGATGCGGCAACAGCTTTTGTCGGTCGTGCCATATCATCAGCTCCTTTGGCACTTGAAATTTCATTTTCGGAATAAATCGTGAAGAAATGAGGGCATTTGGTGGACGTTCGCCCTGTCAGAAATCGCCCCTACCCCGGGGGGGGGGGTACTCCCGTCATCCCTCGACTGCCTTGAAAAGTTTCTCCGCAGATATCTCGCCGCGTTCGGCTTGTTCGTGATGATACGCACATAGTGAGATCAGGTTGTCATCGTCAAGCCTTGCATCGAAGTCATCTGTCAGTGGCGTGATGTGATGCACACTGTCAGCAGGGACAAGATCAGCAGGCTCTCCGCAGAGACCAAGACGGCAGACCACGCAAAGTCCTTTATCTCTTTCGAGTATTTCTTTACGCTTAGCCTTCCAGAGTTTGCCGCTTCTGAACTTCTCGATATCTTTATCTCTGTTGCCTTTCGGTTTAGGCTTCATCGGGCAGTCATAGCTGTAGTCGTGTATGCGTCCACAGTAAGTGCAGGCACGTTTCATTCGCCCGAATAAGTACCCTCGACACCGAGGATAGTAATGCCCGACTTGATGTTCGCGGCTGTGATGTTCTCGTCTATCGCCGCGGTAACTGCGCTGACAGTCACTGTCCCGAGACCGTCCTTGCCCTCATCTGCTGTGATAGTCTGCTGTGATGTTGTCGGTGTAACAGTCTTGTCCTGAAGTACAGGCTGTGCAGGACTTCCGCCCTCATACGCCTCTGCGATATTAGCTATAGCATCAGCTATAACATCCGAATGTTCACCGGAATAAATATCCGATATCAGGTTCAGCATTTCTGCTATCGTCTGTACGGCAGATGTATCATCAGTGCCGCCCATAGCGGTATACAGGGTTTTCAATGTTTCAACTATCGTCATGGTCATTCCTCCGTTCTTTGATCGTTCACCCACGCAAAAACGCCCTAGCTGATGCCAGAGCGCTTCTACGAAGGAGAGTATTGCCAATGAAAAATGAAAAACACTAAGGGGAAACAGAGGAATCGAACCTCACCCACAGGCACGCTACTTCGCCTGCTTGTCCCTCAGCCGTGACCATTGGGGCGAGTCACGGGTCGGAGTTTCCCATACGGGGATTTTTCACCCCGTTGCCATCAGTACATTTGTAGGTAGATGACCGTCTTAGCCTTCTGGGCTAGTATAATAATAACACACTTCAAGTGTGCCATTCAATGACATTGGGTGCCATCTTTAGCAAATTTTGTAATGCTATACCGTGAAGCCGCTTAGCCTGACGTTCAGAGTAGTGCGTATACTCCACGATCTCGTCCCATTTCATGTAATTCAGATACCGAAGTTCCAAAATCTTTTCAAGCTTATCATTGCCCAGCGTTTTGATGGTCTGCTCTATCTCCTCATACTTGGCAGTATATTCATCGACAAGGCTATCGACCTTAGCTGAACGTTCGATAATGCGCTCGACCGAACGGCTCATCTTGTCACCGCTGCCGCTTCCACCCATACCCTCAAACGAAGGTGAGCGGTATTCAACAGTAGACCTCAGCTCTTCAAGTTTCAGTTCCTCACGCTGAAGCTCGTCTTTGAGCCTGTATGCTTGCCATAAGTATTTCTTCACCTCATCTGTCGTCATTTCTCTACCTCCTCAGAAAGTTCTTCATCATCGCGTCCTGCCACTGAGGTCTCGGCTGGTCGGCTTCCTGGTTGAGCCAGTTGGCTATGCACATACCGCAGGGACTGCCTTCGGGACAGGATCTCGGCTTCTTCTCGATGTCCTCGATAACACACAGTCCTGATATCTTGCCACCGTCTTCCGACAGTGCTTTCTGTATCGTACACAGCAGGTCGTAAATGTTCGTCTTTGTCAGTTTTTCACGATTGGTCATTGCTCTGTTGCCTCCTCTATGTTGTCGAAGTCGCTATCCAATAGTTTCGGCAGTTTTTCCTTTTCTTTTAACGCCTGCGTAAGTTCATACATCTCGTTCCCGTATTGAAGCCTTTCAGCAACTTCGTCTAATGGCAAAGGAACACAATACCCACAATCATCTGACCCTGTATCATTAGTTACGATGTAAGTCCCGTCAGTTCTCTCATACAAGTATGTAACATTGTCGGGATTAACATAGATATATTGATTTTTTCTTATTCCATCAGGCAATTTAACTAACATCATCCTTCACCCTCCTGTTCCAAGCCTCTCGCGCCTGTTCCTCCGTATCGTATGGAGCCGAATAGCTCTTGCACTTGTTGCACCTTGCGTACCACTTGCCGAGATAGAGATGCACTCTCGACTTGCCGCCGCAGAAGGGGCAGTTCTTGATTTCGTTCATGGCGTTACCTCCTTTTCGTACTTCGGACAATCAGGGCTGTTCTCCAGCAGGCAGTCTTTGCATTCGCCGCTATTGTAAAAACAATCTTTGCACTTGATCTCTTCAAGCCCCATGTCCTCAGCGATGCCGTATCCATACCGCTCATCGGCTGTCTGAATGTCGAAGTCGGGACAGTCATAGCAGCAATGTCCGTTTACAAAGCATTCTTTATGTTTTGTCATTGGAGTTCCTCCTTGCAAACCCCTCATCTCCTGTCATGCACCCTATGCACTCCAGTGCAAGGGACAGTTTTCTGAATGGTTCTTGTTCGGCATTGATCTGCCATCTTAGTTCCTGACCGCGTCTGATGTTCTCCTGCATCTGCCGTGAGATGTTCCCGAAGAACTCCCGCCGCTCGCGGTCGGCATCGTATTCCTGTCTGAGTTCCCGCTGTTTTTCCTCGCATATCTCTTTAGACCAGCCCTTGTGACGATTCATGTATCCCAGTTTTGCAAGCCGTGAAAAATACTTGTACTCTTCGGGTGGGTATTTGTCGTAGTCGAGAGCACCGTCTATCGCTTTATCTTCACATTCGGCAAAGAATTGTGGGTCGTCAAACGGAATTCTGACTATCACATCGGGATAATTAACTCTGCTCAATATCCGGTTCTCCTTTCGGAAGTATCGTAAACTGCGTAAAATGGCACTTGTGCAGGGTTGTGCAGGGTTGAAGGCATTTTACAACACTTCTCTATATATTATTTGTTTATTTTTCTATGTGAAAGGAATATAAAAACCCTGCAAACCCTGCACAACCCTTCACACTAATGTCCAATCAGACAAAGTCCGTTAAAGTGAATGCCGTTTCTCAACTTGATTTTTTCATATCTCTTTGACATCTCCATAGAAAATTTTGTACCGCTCATAGTATATTCCTTGCCCTGCTCTGCCCACTTTAAATAGGCGGCGTAGAGCTGGCTTGACTGCACGCTCAGACCCTTGCCTTCGGTGCAGCAGTCCTCGATGAATGCCGACAGCACGTCCATTTCACGGTGGTATTCCTTGACACTGTCCTGCATCACCTTCGGCATACGCAGACCTTCTTTGCGATACAGCAGACAGCCGTCCACCGCCCAGCGGAATATACCCGTCAGCTCGCCTTCCAGCTTGTATTTCAGCTGACGGTCTACCTTGTTTTCGGGTATCTGCACGTTGAACGGTATCAGGTGTATTCGTCTCCACACGCCTATATCAGTGCCGCGAATGATAGGTTTATGATTTGTGGACACCCACAGCTTGAACTCGGGCTGAAACTCGAATTCCTCACCGTAGAGCTTACGCGCCGTCACAGGATCGCCGCCTGTCAGCTGCTTGATAAGACCCTCGTTGAGCCTTGCACCCTCATTCGGTTCTGAACAGGTGACGAGCCTTGCTCCTTTTAACCTGGCTATATCTGAGTTGATAGCCGAACCGCCCGAGCGTTTGACCATTATCGATTCAGGCTGTATGTTACTTGCATAGTCGCCGAATATCTCGCGTATGACCTCGATAAAAGTTGATTTACCATTGCGTCCTGAACCGAGCAGGAAGAACATACACTGCTCTGCAGTTGATCCGCTTAGCGTATAGCCTACAGCTTTCTGCACATACCTGATAAGATCCTTGTCATCCGCGAAGATGTCATCTAAGAATTTCAGCCATTGAGGGCATTCTGCGTGCAGGTCGTATTCTGCATTCGTCAGTTTTGAAAAATAGTGCTCCGGTGAATGCTCTGTCACCTTGCCTGTTTTCAGTTCTATAACACCTGCGGGAGTATTGATGTACCCCTTGTGTCGGTCCAGCTGCGAGGGCATGATGGGTACATAGTGCATGGCTTCGCTGAGCATAGCCTTTTTAGATTTGTTCGAGCGGCTCGCTTTGATATGTTTCTGAAAAGCCTTACACATATCTCCGCCCTCAGCTTCATCTATCTCAGCATATACTTGGGTCTCTGCTGCCATAGCCTCAACCGATTTATCGGCAAGCCTGCCTATAGTGCCCGTCATGTCTGTACACCATTTTCTTCCGTCGTAGAACAGCCATCTCTTATCGGTATAGCTATACCTGACTTCACTCCCGAAAAGGTCGCAGAAGCGCTGTGCATTGCCTGTGTCGTCGAAGGTGTACAGCCGTGTCCTTTCGGCTGTCTCTCCGACCTGTACCGGCTCATCACTGCCCTTCCCGATATTCACCTTGTAGGCAGGTCTGCCATGATAGACCTCTGTACAGCCTGCTATGGCTTTCTGTATCGTCAGTGCGCCGTAGGTGCTCCCCGACAGCGCCCTGTCCCACTTCTCGCGCATCAGACCCGAAGTCCTGAACAGTGCGTCCATCTTCGCCGCGTCACAGCCTGTCCAGAATGCCAGCATATTGCATAAGGCTATATCAGCCTCTGACTGAGTTGAGTAGTAGCCTGACCAGTCGCCCGAATACAGTGCCTTGAATTTGCCGCCGTTCTTTGCATTCACCGCCGCTGAGAGGATCTCGTCTGCGGTCTGCGGCACTGTATCGCGGCGGATATTTGGTGCAGGCTCTTTTCCGCCGCCGATGTACTTTTCATGCAATGGACGAATACGCTCACTGCACTCTGTCACTTCGGCGTACTCACTTATAGGCACCCCCGTCATCACAAAAAATCTGCCGCTGTCGTACATCTCGACCTTGCCGCGCCTGCGCCCGCCTTTTGGTAGGCTGCCCTTGCAGATGATATGTATGCCTGTTCCCGACTGGCTGACCTCAGCGTAGCTTTGCAGGGCGTTCACAAACTCGGTAACTATACCGCCGCCGCCGTCACGGTAGTTTTGCAGGTCCTCCGCTATATCGTCAAGATCTACTCCGAAATACCCTGATTTGCTGAACATGAAACCTATGCCCGACCATTTCTGCGCCGCCTGTACCGCAGTGTCAAAATCCCCCCATGTGGATGGATCGTTCGACTTTGCGAAATTACCGGTCTTAGGATCTATAGGACGTTTGCTCACACCGGAGTGTGAGCGTTCGTCCTGCACTGCCTGCCAGCATACCCAATTAGGAAGGCGGCGAAGTTCCAGCGGTATCGCCTGATATTTTTGCATTGATGTGTTCCTCCTGAAGATTATTTTAAGCTTTGCCGCCGATCAGACTCAGAACGGTACTCCGTCGTCACTCAGAACGTCTTCAAACTCGCTGAGATCACCGAGACCCACAGGGGCAGCTGAAGCCTGTGCAAAGCTTTCATTCTTGGTGTTCTTTGCAAACGTTTGCCCGCTGCTGAAACTTTCTTTCTTCTTGAAAACGTGCTTGCAGTCGGGGTACTTGGTAGGGTTCAGCCACTTGATCTTCTCCTGTGGCTTGCCGTTATAGTCCTCGTGTACCATGTGGGCGATGACGCACTTGTTCAGCAGATCCTCGCAGTACTCTTTAAGGCTTGCGTAGTCCTTGCCGTCGGGAAGTCCTGCCGCCTTGCCCAGTCCCATTATCTGTGAAAAGCCGTATCCGCCTACCTGCATATCAAGCTGTGAGGGCTCCTTCCTCTTCCACAGGGTATAGAAAAGCATAGCGTTGCCGTACTTCTGCCCCTCAACATCGTTGCGAATCACAAGGCTGATATTCAGCCCTGTCTTGCCGTTTTTGGTAGTTCTCTCCTCGATAGCAGTGATGATGCACTCATAGTCACCTTCCGGCTTGATGTTTCCGCTGTCAGCCTGTGAAAAATCGTTCTTAAATCCCATGATTATTCCTCCGTTGTTATTAATTTTATTGCGTCATCGGCGCTTCGGCAGATGCCTGCTACGGCACCACATTCACACATACGTTTTATGAACTTCTTCTGTTTGTCCGAAGCCCTGCCCTTAGCGGTCTTAACTTCGATAAAAACTGCCTTACCGTCTGATACCCTCACACCCGAAAGATCTGAATATCCGTCAGGCAGACCTTCTACGCGGCGAAGGTTTATCAATACGTTCTGTTTGAATTCTCTTGAATATACAATATCTCCCTGCCAGAAGTCACCTGCATTTGTGCGGAATATCACGCACTTGTCCGATACCGCTATGCGTATCTCATTCTGTATCCTGTGTTCTTCTGTCATGCGATCAGCCCCCTGCGTTTAGCCTGGTAGTAAGCCCATCCTGCCTTATAGCCGTGAGCCTTAGCATACTCAAGCAACTCGGGATATGTTGTGCAGTCGTTCGGTGAACTGAGATCCAGCCTGAAACCTTCTACCTTGACCAGACCGACACTTTCATCCGTTTCGAGTTCTCTGCTCGCTGCCGGGAACTCAAACCCGCAGTGCGGGCAGAACTGTACTCTTTTGCCCGGAGTGATGCCAAAGGTGAAGAAGCACTCGGGACACTGTCTGACGTTCTTCTGTTCCTGCTTTTTCTTCTCCTGCTTAGGCTTTTTCTCCAGCGACCATTCACGGTCATCATCAGGCATACCGTGTCTTGCATAGTTGCCCACATGATCGATTATGACTGCCCGCTTGCCCGCCCGATAACGCATGCACCTCATGCTCTGCTGGATGTACAGCGTGAGGCTCTTGGTGGGACGCAGGAGTATAGCACACTCGCAGTCGGGAACGTCAAAGCCCTCAGATATAAGATCCACATTGCAAAGCACTTGCACTTTCCCGCTTCGGAATTCTGCTATAATATGGTCACGCTCTGCTTTTGGAGTGGCTCCGTCTATATGGGCGGCAGGTATGCCGTTGGCATTGAAAGTATCAGCCGTTGCCTGGGAATGTCTTATACTGGCACAGTAGCACACAGCTTTTTTACCTTCTGCCAGCTGATGATAGTACTTGACTACGTCACCGAAGACCGTGTTCTTTATCATGGCTTTCTCGATGTCTGCCGCCACATACTCGCCCCTCACAGTGTGCAAGCCTGTCAGATCTGCCACGTCCGGTGCATAGTAGTCGTAAGGTGCAAGACAGCCGTTTTCTATCAGCCACTTAGCCGTCACCCCGACTATCAGCCTGTCGTTCACATCACCCAGACCGTCACCGTTCAGACGGACGGGTGTTGCTGTAACGCCCACTCTCGGCACTGCGGCGAAGTAGTCGTATATGCGCCTGTAAGTCTGAGCCAGGCTGTGATGGTTCTCATCGGTGATGATAAGGGCAGGCTTTTTCAGCTTGTGCAAACGTCTGGTAGCGGTCTGTACCATCATCACATCGCACAAGTCCATCAGCACGCCCCATCTGCGGAAGGTATGCACTATCTGCTCCACCAGTTCCCGCCGATGCACCAGAAACAGCACACGCTTGCCGCCGAAAGTCGTGCGTCTTGCCATTTCAGCCACTATGCAGGACTTACCGCCGCCGCAGGGCAGTACGATACAGGGTGCTCTTGCACCCTGTCGCCACGCCTGCCGAACTTGTTCGACCAGGTCATTCTGATACGGTCTCAGACTTGGCATTCTTTGCCTCCTTAACTTTCTTCTTAACGCACTTCATGCAGAGCTGTCTGCCGTAGTTCTTGGTGCTTCCCTCGACGATCTGCTGTACTGTGCGCCTGCCGTCGGACATTATCGTGCTTCCGCAGTCTGCACAGCGAGGGAGTTCTTCGCCCTGTTCAAGAAATTCTCTCAGCTGTTTGCCGAGTTCGGGAGTGATAATACCGGACCACTTGTCAAGAAAAGTAGTATCCTTAGATGCAACAGCTATATGTTCGCGATTGATCTGTAAACAGATATCAAATTCGTATTCGGTATTCTCGCGCTGGACCGGCGCAAGTCCTATCTTGACAGGTACATTCTTTCCCTTGTCGTTCAGTTCCATCGCATATGCCATCTTAGTCCGCATGGTTATGATAGTGTGGCAGTTTACTGAAAGCAGGCTGTTCACAAGTTTGTTCTGCACTTTGCCCGCTTCGTCCCATGCAGTATACTCGTTTTTTCCGGTTCTCTGAGCGACCTGTGACTTATATTCAAGTACACCGCCCTCGTTGTCCCACGCATGGGAGAAGCTGTCTATGATTACCACACCATCCTCACCCACTGCTTTTGCCGCCGACTGAACATAGTCGATATATCTGTCAGCTGTGTAAGGCGGTGTCAGAGGTGCATAGAGAAATGCTCCGGTATCAAGATCTGAACGCTCAGCATAGAAACGTCCACGTTCATGTTCGGTATCTATCAGAGCTATCTTGCTCCAATCGCCTGTAATGCCGTATGCAAGATACAGCGCAGAGAGTGTCTTACCTGCTCCCGAAGGACCTATCAGGGCTATTCTCGCCTTTGATTTTGCTCTTGTGACTGTTGAAAATTCTACCATTTTGTTTCACCTCTCACTTTATTATTACCGATCTTGTTCTCTGCAAATGGCAGTGCGGGAGACAGCCGCCCTCCTGCAAAGCCTGCTTGACTTCGATCTTGTTTATCTCGGGTTCCTTGTATTTCAGCAGGCTGTCATTGTGCTCCTGTGCCCAGAGGATAAACGCATGAGGATCTTCTATCGCCACGCTTTCTGCATTGTTCCTTGTGGAGATCCTTGCCTTCGGGCGGTCTATCTTTTTCAGGTGTATATCATCCATTCTGCCAAGAAGATAGTTTTTCAAGCTCTCGATGCGCTTTTCTCTGCTTCTGCGTCTGGCGGCAAGCACCTTTTCTTCTGCCGCCATCATCTCAGCCTCTGCTTTCAGCACCTTGATGAAACAAGCCACATTCTCAGCCTTTTCCTCAAACTCAGCTTCGATGCCCTCAAGGGTGTCGAACCATGCCTGCTGCATATCCTCACGCTGTTCATCGGTGAGCTCTTCATCTTCGATCATATCGTCCAGCTGGTCATACAGCGTTCTGAAACCGTCTGATATTTCATAAAGTGTCATATTTATCCTCCTATCATCTTGGCAAGCTGTGCAAGCCTGCTCTTGTACTCTTCATTGTCATGCTCCTGCACAAATGCTGTCAGCCGCTTGATACTGTCCACGGCATTTGTAAGCAGAGCCTTGAAATCCTGCTTTTCTTTGTCTTCGGAAGACGCTGCAAGGTCAGCCTTAGCCTGTGCCAGACTTTCCCTCAGCCCCTGCAGTTCTTCTTCATGTTCAAGCTGTGCCTTGTGAAGCGCTTCTTCGTATTCGTCACGAAGCTGATCTCTGAACATCTTGTCTTCCATGTCCTTGCGGGCATCTTCCTTTGCTATGTCCGCATTCAGCTTTTCCATAGCCAGTTTCAGGCGGCGGACCTCGTCGCTGTCGTTGGTTATGACCTCTATGGGGCGGCTTTCCAGTTCCTTTATTTGCTGTTCAAGCTGTGCTATCTTGTCTTTCTGCATCTCACTGTCGGTCTGTAACTTCGATACTTCGCCCCATGCCTTGTTCTCGCTCTTAGTGAGCTTGTCCGCAATAGCCTGAGCATTGTCCGCCTGCTGTTCAAGGGTCTTTATCCTGCCTTTCAGCTCGCGGACAGTGGTGTTTTCAAGATCGGTATTTTCGATTATCTCTGCGCGGGTGGGTTCGTCGAGCTGGGCTAAAAGGGTCAGCTTTGTAGTACCAATTTGTAACATCGATGTTACAAAATCACCTGAAAGATTTTCGCATATAGCTATAAATCTGTGCGCCTGCATTCTGCTGAAACCGTGTTCTTTCTCACAGTAATCCTCAAAATTCTGATACCCCAGCTCCTTATACAGCTTAGTATCCCTCATCTCCTTGATAGCCGTACACATATCATACAGCGACTGCTGTGCCAGCTGTGCCGACACCTTTATGCGGCGGTCAAGGTCTTTGGCTCTCACTGCATCTGTAAGTTCATTCATGCGGTTTTCCTCCGTTTATTAAATATCCCATCCAGGTATGCCTGGTACTCTTTTTCAAAAGCCAGCACTGTCAGCGGCTTATCTTTCCCCCTGTCGTTGCAGTAGCCCCTGCACTGGACTATCTTGCCATCGGCACTGACTTCCATTGTATAGTAAGGTTTGCCGGGTTCGCTGACCTTACGGATAAACATGATGTGCAGCTTGCCGTAGGCATGGCGCTCGGCGTATCCTCCTACGCAATGTTTTTGTTCTCTGCCTTCTCTTATGATGTCATCACAGCTTGACGGCTGTATCGCTATCAAATTTCCCATGCGGAATTCAAGCACCCTGCGTCCCTCATAATGCTCCGAAAAGGCTTCATGCATCAGCTTGTCGGTGTTGTACTTTACCATCGCCGAAGAACGCTGATGAAAAGCATAGAAATCATGAGGCAGCGAGTACGCTGTGTCATGCAGATCATAGCCCAGACTGAAACACTGCTTGATGTGATCCTCGTAGTCATAGCACCTTATGTCCTTATCCACAAGGTACTTCGCTATCCTCACCGCCGTCAATCCTGTGTGATATGATGTGCGTTCCGCTCTTGTAAAATCACTGCCGAAAGCATCATACAGCAGAATAAGATCATCGGGCGATAACTTCGGGAAGCGGTCTCTCCATATCATGTAGGACGAATACAGCTTTTCTCTCCCTGCAAGAGCCTTGAATTCGGTGCGGTTCAGCCCCAGCATTTTCAGCAGGTTATTCGTCTTTAAGTTTATTCGCCCGTCCACCCGTAGGGCGTTTGGGTAGTAACCCCAGTAACCTCTCACATACTCCTCGAAAGCACACAAATAGCCCGCCTTAGTCAGATACTCGATGTTCGGGTGGCGGCAGTAAAGGCACAGATAGCTTACTATCAGCCTACCTGTGTATGCTGTGACCTCGCTGTACTTCATATCGCTCTTGGCGACTGCTTCCCACCCTAAGACAGTGTAGCTGTTGTCGGCACCGTAGCCGTGCGTGTTGTAAAACACAGGCTCTCTCAGCTCGGTACGGGCGACCCATTTATCACGCTCATCTCTGCCGTAGCGCACAGCGCCGTCCTTTGCAAATGCATAACGCTGCACCTCACGCACATCACCCTTGCTGTATCTGTGGAAGCAGCGGGCGAACAGCTCCCGCCCCGAAGTCACCAGAACCACAAAATTTGCCGCATATCTGCCCTGCATCATGTCCATGTATTTCTGCGGGACTTCGGGTGGTATCATAAGTTCCAGCTTGCGCTCTTTCTTCATGCCCTCACCCCTCAGAAATCCAGCAGATCGTCAAGGCTCAGCTCGACCTTATTCGTACTCATGGTGATGGGCTCGTCCTCGCCCGAATACCCGCCGTCACCCAGATCAAGGGTCATGCTCGTCCTAATCAGTGCTGTAGGGAAGTAGAACTCCACTGCCCTGCGGTACACCTCTATATCCGAGATACTGTTCCCGCAGCCTTTGACAGTATGCTCGATGCAGTCAGCTAATGACCCTCCTTGCAATACTGCCTGTTCAAACTCGGAGTTCTGGCGGCAGAAGTCTTCCAGTGCAGCCGTCACAGCACTGCTCACCGCAGAGCCTTTCTTTGTCAGCTTGGCAGACTTCATGTCTTCGATGAATTTATCTGATATTGTCATTCTCCCAGCACCCCCTAAAACGCCAGCCCGAACTGCACCGAATAAGCCGCGCCGCCATACCTGAACACGATGCTGGCTGTGTCGCTGTCGGCTTTCAGGGACATGATCTCAGCGTCAGTGCCGTAGGCGTCGCTCAATGCGCATTCCAGAATGCCCAGAACATTTACACCGCGCAGGGCTTGACTTTCCACCGAAACTGTGGTATTCTGTACTTGTACAATATTTGCTTTTGAGTCTGTCGCAGTTGCCGTTGCGGCGGGCTCTTTTTCTGTCTTCATGCCCGAACGGATGCGGGATATGCTTGCGGGACTGATGCCGACTTTCGCCTTGATGTCCGTGATCGTCCAGCCCTTGCGGGTCAGGTCTTCCACCTGCGCGATAGTCTCGGGTGTCAGCGACTTGCCCTTGCCGTTTTTCCTGTTGCGCTCCGCTACGAAGTCCGCCACTGTCTGCTTGTCCAGACCCGTGTCCAACACTATCTGATCCACGCTCATGCCGCTGGCGTTCATCGCGGCTACCTGGTTTTTCTGCTCGTTTGTCATTGTGATCCTCCTCTTACATCATCCTGATATGCTTTCAGCGCAGCCAATCCCTGATAGCCGCGTTTTACGTCCTCATAGCTTGCTTCCTTCTGCCGCTTCGGAGCGAGCTTTCGATAGTCTACATTGGTCATGTCGTCCTCAACTTCTTCCATGCCGAACCGCTCCATAAGCACTTCGGGGTCTTTCGGCTGAGGTCTGTTAAGTGCCGCAACTATCTCGCTCAGACGCTTGTCTCCGATGCCGAACTCCATGCAGGTCTGTATCAAAGCCAACTTGACATTATGTGCCAGTACCCTGATATTCTGCGGATTTGTCACTGTCGGGCAGTTCCTTATCACGAAGTTTCGGCAGAAGTTGTCGTCTATGCCGCATTCCTCGCCCCATCTGTCCATCTTATACTCCAATGCGTCTGCCTGATCGAGCTTGTCCATCCTGCGGCAATTCTCGGCGTATGTGCTGATCCACTCATGCACTCTCTTCGGGTAGAACTGCTTGGGGTACAGCTCGTTAAGAGTCAGCAGTATGCGGCAAAGGTTCTTGTAGTTCTCCCTGATACAGGTATATACGACGGCGTTGCGGTGAAAGTCCTTGATCTTCCTATTTGTCATCGCTGTGCACGCTCCTTATCATCGCGGTTATCTGTTCACTCAGGCGTTCAGGTGTCATGGTATCTTCACAGCCCTCGCAGGCGGCATCTGTCATAGACGCAAGCATCACCATAGCATCTGCACCACTTCCGATAAGTGCCTTACATGCGCAGCCACGTTCGTTGGGGTGAGGGTCGTAGTACAGCATAAGAGCCGCACCGTTTCTCTTTGCGATATCTGCCAGCATTCGGCAGTGATATTCCCAGTCATTCATCGTTATCTTTTCCATTTTCGTCATCGTCCTCATCATTAAGTTCCACGCCGTTCTCCACAAAGAACGTCGCCAGTTCTATGGCGATCTCCATAGCTTTCAGTGCCACAAGAAGAAGCACCAAAAATTCAATCTTTGTCATTCGTTGCCTCCTGTATTCTCCGTTCGCAGTCCTGCTGATATCTCATGCGCCTGCGCCTTTCGGCTTCCACACGGGCATCCTCTGCCAGGTATACCAGGAAGATCAGAGTTGCCGATATCGCCAGCATTAAGCCGATGGGCTTGCTCCAGCTCGCCGCAAGGAGCAGCCCCGCATTGAATGCGATAGCCCACAGACTTATGACTGCCGTGGCTTCTCCTTCGTTGGTCATGCCGTTTCGCTCCTTTCCGTTGACCTCTCATCGATCCAGCGGTACAGCAAAACGTCATAGATCTCATAGATCCACTGCTGTGACTTTATCGCCACGCCGAAGCTATACACGCCCTGCTGCAAGCCCAGTCCCAGATGTGCCGGGCTGACCGAAAAGCCGTGCTCCGTGAGGATGCGGCAGGCTTCGGTGATGGTGAGTATTTTCAGCATTTTCATTTGTCATACCTCCTTAACTTCAATGAAGTCCTCCAACGGGACACCAAAGTATTTTGCCAGAATGCTCAACTTGTCAACTTTGGGCTTTGACTTGCCTTTCTTCCATTCGCTGAAAACGACCTGTGAAATACCTGTGTCCTTTGATACCTGATATGCGGTTATGTTTCTCTCGTCTAAAAGCCTCTTAAACGTTTCATACATATATTGTTTACACCTCCCCTTACATATAGCGGTTTATTATACTCAGAAAATTCTATATAATAGGAAAAACCACATAGAACTTTCGATGTTAGAATAATCTAAATCAGCCGCCAAGCAAATTCGGATTTTCTAATCTGACATAATTATACATCGGAATTTCTAAGTTGTCAATAGGTTTTTTAGAATTTCCTAAGTTTTGTAAAGGGTGTATAATTATGTACGAAAAATTTAGCGAATTGTTACTATGACACGGAGCACAGCTAATATCATTGTAAAATTATACAAAGCTATTGAGTTAATTATGTGCAAGTATACAAAAGTGTGAGTTTACGCAAAATCTTTATTAAAAGCTATTGACTTTGCGCAAAGTATGTGTTATAATATAATCAGAGAAAAGGAAAACACCACAACAACCTAAGACCTGAAAGGATGTAAGATTATGATAATTGCATTAGTTGAGTACATAAACAGATACGGAAACATTTCGATGAAATCTTTTACAAAGGAAACCGAACTTGAAAAATTCATATCAAAGCTGAAAGCTAAGAATACAAAATATTTAGTAACAAGAATTTAATATAGCACCAGGGCGGCACCCCCCGCCGCCCACGATCTAAGATTTTGAAAGGATGGTTAATATGACATACAGAGAACTCAACAGTTTATGGCTGAACGGCACGACTATAGGCAAGATGATGAGCGAGAAAGGGTTTAACTGCGGATACATTGAAAACCTCATATATGCTCCGACTACCATCATCGAGCACATTCACGGCACGATAGACATCAAGCCCGAGATAGTAAGAAACTGGGATGATGAGATATCCGATCTCGACAAGAAATATCTTTCGATGAAGATGTCAAAGAAGTTCACAAGTTCACTTAACTGGTAACAAGGAGGAGTTTTCATGAAAAAAGTGATAAGAGGAAAAGTTTACGACACGAGCACCGCCAAAAAGCTAGGCATGCGCTGGATAGGCGCAGAATTCAGCCGCTCAGGCTGGGAGGAACTTTACCGTAAGAAAACGGGCGAGTTCTTCACGCTATACCACAGCTATAGCGATAGCGGTGATAGGATAGAGCCTATCACATACGAGGAAGCACAGCGTTGGGCAGAGGAGCATCTTGACGGTGATGACTATATCAGCCTTTTCGGCGAGCCCGAGGAGGACAGCACGAAGAGCGCACTGAACATCTACATTCGCAACGACACAGCCGCAAAGCTGAAAGCCGAAGCAGGCAGGCAGGGCGTGAGCATCGGGGAATTGATCGAAAAGATGATGAAGGAGAATTGACTATGCAGATCAGAGATAAAGACAAATTCAGGCAACAGCTTTTTGACAACTATTTTTCACGTTTTCCGACTACGAGGATGTGCATGATCCACGGCTAATAGACGAAGCTCTTGCATTGTTGGAAAGTCATTTCGGCTACACAGATGAAGACAAAGTTATGGGAAAAGGTCGCTACTATGCAGCATCATACCTTGCATTGAGAGTGGCTCAGGAACTTGTTGGGAACCGTTGAAATTAGTAAAAGGGCTACCTCATCAGAGATAGCCCTTTAATCATATATAAAGCCCTGTGTTTCGCTGTTTCCTCGATGGTGGGAGAGCTACTGCACGGGGCTCGCTGTTTATTTCAACTTTTTCTTCCCCTTAACGTGCGCCGCCAGCAGAGCCACATCCGCAACATCCACCCTGCCGTCACCGTTGAGGTCGCCCTTGATAGGGGCTTTGGCTTTGGCTTCGGCTTTGGGTTCAACTTTGGCTTCCGCCTTCTTAACGCCGTTCAGCCCTGCTTTGGCGATGATGGACACATAGTCGGTATCCGATGCGTTCATATCCACATCACCTGCGATGCCGCTCACCCTGCCCGTGAAGCTGTACTGATGCACCCCGAAACCGATGCCCGGAGTGCCGCCTGTATTCGCGCACCATATTGCGTATTTGTTGCGGAAATCCGCGCTGTACTTGCGCAGAAAGCATTCATACGAGTACAGTGCGCAGAAGTACCCCGCCTGCTCCACAACGTCGATAAACGCCTTTGTGATGGTTTCCAGCTGGCTCTGTGAGAGATTGTATTGCGTCTTCTCCTCGATGTCCAGAGCGACAAAGTAGGGTATCGGCTTTACCTCGTTCAGCAGCTTGACAAAGCCCTTTGCCTCCGCGATCATGCCGTCCACTGTGGTGGCGTAGGAGTAGTGGTATACGCCGAAAGGCAGTTCGGCTTCAATGGCGTTCTTGACGTTCCTGTACCACTTCGTATCCACCTGCTGAGGATACGC
>Ga0326513_10000400_pt1 | contig 36609 bp, 55 predicted proteins | sample 2_2465_0518_D_FD_203654 | JGI IMG/M metagenome (GOLD analysis project Ga0326513, IMG submission 203654) | Bovine rumen microbial communities from UC Davis, California, United States - 2_2465_0518 | ecosystem: Host-associated > Mammals > Digestive system > Stomach > Rumen | place: USA...
TCGTTTTTGAACCCGTGGCTACTTTTTCGCCTGTTGTTGATAATGTCAACAATGGAGTGATTAAGTAGTCGGTGGGTATGGTTCAAATATAATCCCAGCCCGCCGAAAAGTCAAGCGCAAAAATTAAAGTTTTTTTGGAAAAATGCCGATTGCTGATTTTTCCAAAAAAGGGCGGAGCGTTTACGCGCTTATGCGCTGGGCGCATACTCTTTATATATTACTACTGTAATCATATTCAAATACAAATACATAATCAAATACAAATACATAATCATATACAAATACATAATCATATACATAGTGCAAAAATCTACTTTGTATTTGCCTTGTCTGCAAAAATAGCATTTGTATACAAGCGTTATGCAAATTATGCAAATGCAGATTTTGTATAACAAAATAATTGATTGCAGTAAATCTATATATAATAAATAATTACGATTGCGGAAAATCGCATATTTTCCCGATGTGCTAAAGGTTCCCCGTGTCGTGTCCGATTGTCAGACCATGAATTACGAGTTACAAAAATTAAAAATGCGTTATATTCCGATGTTTGCGCGTGGGGAAATTAGCGAGCGGGAGTGTGCGCGTTTAATCGGGATTCGCCCCGTTTCGGTTTGGCGACTAAAATCTCGGTGGGTGCAATATGGCGACGCTATATGGATTCACGGCAATACTGGGCGCAAGCCGAAAAATAAAAAATATGATTGGGAAAAAATCGCCGCCGATTATAAAAAGTTTGATGGCACGCCGTTCGCTTCGTTCCGGGATGATTGCGCGGATTATCTGCATTATCCCGTCCTGCCGTCGTATACGACTTTTTACACAGCTCTTTCTTCGGCTGGCATTGTGTCGCCACGCGCCCGTATTCCTGTGCGTGAAAAAAAGAAACATCTGCCGCGCGATGAACGCCCGAATGAGGGCGATTTGATTCAGATTGACGCTTCCCTGCATGATTGGTTTATGAACGGGCAAAAAGTCACCCTGCATGGTGCGATAGATGATGCTACCCATAAAGTAGTTGCCCTGTATTTCTGCGTGAATGAATGTCTTTTAGGATATTACCAGCTTCTTTGGCAGATATTTATACGGACGGGCGGCCTGTTGCCGTGCGCCATTTATTCCGACCGTGCGCAATGCTTTTTTACTACGCGCGGGGCTACGCTGGAAGAGCAATTAGCGGGCGCGGAAAAATCTGAAACGCAATGGCAAAAAACTTGTCGCGAATTGCAAATAGAATTGATTGCCGCATACTCCCCGCAAGCCAAAGGGCGCATAGAACGATTGTGGCAAACTTTGCAGGGACGGCTTCCTTATATTTTCCGATTCCTGCATATTGATACAATCGAAAAGGCGAACGCTTTTTTAAATGGATTTATTGACGGGTTTAACGCCCGTTTTTCCGTTCCCGCGCAAGATGAAGCCCTACACTGGAAAGCACCGCCCGCCGCCGATGTTGATTTTGATTACCTGTTTTCGGTACGCGCAGAAAAGAAAACCCATGCGGACGGGCATTTTATTTATCACGGCTATTCTTTCAAACTGATTGCTAAATATGCTTCCTGCGTTCGTTTTATTCTATGCCTGTCTGAAAATTTCGGGCTACGAGCTTACATGGACGGCAGATACTACGATGTAGAATTAGCCGAGCCGATAACTGATTGCGTAGGCGACCAAATGTCGATTGTCGAGAAAGAATTGATTTACCGCTATTTCTACACCGACACGCATAGCGGGCGGGCTACAATCCGCGCGGGTTAGAAACAAGTTGATTTTCTAGCGTTTCGTGGTATAATGAATCATTCAAATCTTAAATTATATCAACCCTCATAAATGTACTATACATAAGTGGGGGGGGGGTAGAAGTGAAAAGCAAATCCTTGTTTGCGGCTTTTTTGGTCTGCTTTACCGTTCAGTTTGTTTCCTGCTCGGCTCAAAATCTCAATATCAGCGTAGAAAATAACTCAAAAGATTTTAATGTCCCGCAGGTGTTTTACTGGGTAAATAATAATACTGGTGCGGGAATAAAAAATATCGAATGGACTTTGAACGGCGTTTATTTTTATACCGCCGATTTACCAATAGACGGCGACCGTTTGGAATTATTCGATTTCGCAAAAAAAGACGGCTCGCGCTATGATTATTATTCTGTAAAGCCGATTGAATTAAAGGCAAAATGCTCAAAGGGGCGTTATTCGGTCAAGTTCGATGATATACCGTATGAATTTGAGGTAGCTGATTACTACAAAACATCTGGTGATGTTTATTCGTGGACGGAAGAGTTTACCGTTGAAAATAAAACTGCGGACGGCGTAGCGGTTTCGCTCTCCGTTTCTTTCGGATATAAACCCGATGATACAACTACGCCGTCGGAAATAGCCAGCTATGATTTTATAATCAAGGATTATCTAAAGGTTTTCATCGCCCAAAAAAACGCCGCCGATTTTTCCCCGGTAAATGAAGCTGTAAAAACCGAAATAAAAGATTACCTAAATGATATGATTCTTCGTACGGGTCGCATCCGGGAGGTTCGTTTTAAAGATATTCAATAATTAAAATATATTACCCTGCCGATACTTTGAGGCTCCCGTCCTGATTCCATACTATTCCTAATATGTGGGGGTCAAAAGTTGGCAGATTGGCAAATTCTGCTATTAGGGCGTTTTCTTGATAGTATTCTATCCAGTATGGATAATACATATCCGATTCTAACGCGGCAGAACCGTACGCTTCATATATTAGTATTTTATTATTCACATCATTATAAGCGTAAAAACTAATGTCTATGGCTCTTTTGTTATATATATGAATATCTATATTCCTGTATCTGTTTTCCCCAATTCTAATATAAGAGTTATCTCCATATAATGCGGCAACAGAACCCGTATAGCTATACTCAAGTCCCCATGTTCCGTTATAATAGCTTTCAAAGTCTGACTTTTGGTCGGTGTTGTAATATAAAATATTAGTTTGTATCGTTCTTTTTGTTACGTTGAAAACTCCACATTGAACTAGCCCTTCAAAAATGCCTTCCTTAAAAACCCCTCCCACGGCTTGAAGTTGATACGCCTTGATAATATTGTTTGCGCAGTCCAGCATAAAACCCGCTGTCGGGTAGCCGTCCGATTCCGCATAGTTTGAACTCTTAATATATCCACTCTGTTTCAGTGTTATATTTTGCGATAAAAGTTCATCTACTTCAATTAAAGCCGCTTTTATTTTTTTTGCGTTACTGATGATTGTTTCGCCGTCAATCTGTACATTCTGCGCGTTGATGTGGATTTGCGTGGCGGTTAAATCAATCTGACTTGCAATCAATGCGCCCGCCACAGCGTCGTCCCATAGTGCTTTTACGGCTGCGTTGCTTGCGTTGCCCTTTATTGCGTATCTTATGCCCGCGCCGCTTGTACCCTCTAGCTGCGCATATACGGCGGCGACTTTCGCTTCGGTGCTGGCCTGTACGAATTGCGCACGGGTGGTTGCGTCAATCATTACGGGCAATTCGAGGGATAGCGACATCTGACCTGTTGCGCCGCCGCCCTGTACCATTGCCGTTATTGCGCTGGCCTGTATATCCAAAACGGCGAGAAGTTCTGCTTCGGTGTCCGCGACCTTCATTAAAATTTCTTCTTCGGACACGGATATACCCGCTGCGGCTTCTGCTGCATCGCTGTCGATTCTGTCGAGGATTTCTTCGAGCGATAACTCCATATCTCTAATGCGGTGTACATTAGTAAAATGGATTCCGTGGACAACTTCATTTGCCGCTTCCTGTGCGGCCTTTGTGCCGTCCACGGTTGCGACGGTTTCTAATAATTCCTCATGCGTTACCGCGTCGGCCGGGATTCCCTTTTTCTCTGCCGTCGCCTTTTTGGTGATATTGCTTTTATATTCGGGGATTGTGCCGCTGTCATATATGGCTTCATTGTAGTTTACCAATTCAAGATTAAAGCCTTTGTCGCTGCGCTTGATGTCGCCGATTAAATATTCGTTCGTTACTTTGCTAAACTCGCCGTCGGTGTCTAATTCGCCGAAGCTGAAAATATTACCGCTTTCGGGCTTAAATGCCGCGCTACTGCGAATAGGTGTTATTACGGTTAATTCGTCGGTTGTGCCCGTGCCTGTTACCTTAATCGCTACGGGCTTTCCGTCGTCGATGGAATAGCAGTTAACGATTATTCCGTAGGATTTCTGCGGGTCGAATGTGAGAAGCTCGTTTGTGTAAATCTTTTTCAACAATCCGCTTTGCCATACACATTCGCGGATTGTGTAGCCTTTGCCGATTCCAATTTTTAAACTGTCGTCCTGTATTAAAATCTTTGACAGCGGGGTGTAAAAAATACCCTCGTTTCCGACTTCAATAATGGTGGTTTTCGGGCGCAAAATCTCAACGGACATTAAACGGCGGGCATATTTGACGATGTGGTCAAAGGTCGTGATTCCTGTTATTGTTACATCTTTTATTATACTGTTTTCGTTCAGCGTCAAAGGTACGCCGTCAACTTCGCGCATAAGTAGGTATGTATCTTCTTGGAATAAATCATCACTGCTGTTTACCCATTTTATGCGGAGCGCGTCGGTTCTGCGGCCAAATGTCTTTTTATTCTGAATGTCTATAATGTTCTGCGGGTTATAAACCGCGAGCGCGTTTTCCTGCGGGTGGTCAAATGCAACGGCGCGCCGTCCGTAAATATCGGTATAGATGCACGCGCCTGTAGCTTCCATGATGTAATTTAATACATCGTCTTTTTTCATGTTCTGCGTGATTACATAATCGAACTTGTAGCCGTTCAGCTCGCACCATTCGTAATAATCGCCGAAGCTGTCGAGGTCTATTTCGCTATCTAAATACTTGCTTGCTGGGTGGCTGTCGCTGGTTTCAATTTCCAATACCCAAGCGGCGGGGTTACGGGTTGCGCTTTTCGTGCTGCTCCATTCCGTGCCGTTCCATGTGCGGGCTACGCCGTGCGATATGATATTGATTTTCTTTAATTTATCCTCGTTTATTTTTGTTGCTTTCAGCTTCAAGCCTAAAATGGTGCAGAAAGCGCGTTCCCTGTCCTCTACAATCTTGCATGGTATCAATTCATCCGCGCTTTTGTCGGGGTCAAAGCAAACGCTCTGATAATACAATACATAGCAATCATTATGTATCATGCTGTCGCCCGCGTTGCCGTTGTTGCGGATTCTGATATAAATAGATTTCTGCCCGTTGGCGTACAATGTGTTATAGTTTGCGAGTGTAAAATCTTTGTGGGCTACATAGCGCAATTCTTTTGTAGACACATTGCGCTTAAATGTATTTGTGGCCGTGCCGTTGTTGTCGAATGTAAAATCTGTCCATGTGCTGCCGCCGTCCAATGAATACTGCGGTGTGATTGTCGTTTGCGTTTCAATTTTGTCGCCGTCGTCATTCATGGCATAAAGGCCATACGGGAAAGTGATAGCAATATCAACATCTTTGGCGTATGGGTTGAGCGTGTAGGTCAAATATTTCTGTGTGCCTGCTACTACATCGCTATCGTGTGGAATTTCATCATTGCAAGCCTTTGATTCGGTTTTGTAGTTCAAGGCGGGCAGTTCTGTTAATAATGCGCCGTCCTGTGCAATTTCGACGAGTCCGTCCTCTGCGAAAATACCCGTGTCGAGATTAAATGCACCCTCTTGCGGCGATGTCTGCGAGAATGATTTTATTACGATGTCGTCAATGGCGAGCTTTTGGATTATCTGTTGATTGAATCCACATTCCAGCACGGTATATGTGTATTCGTCCGCGCCGTCCGTTCCTGTAATCTTATAAAATGGGCTGCTCAATAAATACGGAGTGAAAAAATGCCGCCCGATGATATACGGCTGGCTGTTACCTGTTGCCAATGTGTTAGACGCACCCCGTAAAAACGGGCGGTTGTCGATGTCGCTTTTGTTTGTGAGCCTTTTTACTTTTTCAAGCTCTTCCTGTGCTTTTTCCGCCGCCAGCTTTGCTTTGTATGCAGCAATTCCGCCCGCAACGCCCGCACCGACGGCTACAACCGCAACAATAATTAAAGTAATCATAACTGCGGTTGTACTGCCGGGGGTAAGCCTTATCATAACGGTATCGTTTTCTTTCAGTCGGTAGCCTGGATTCTTGATTTTTCCGTTTATTAAAATGATTGCGTTTTCAAGGTCAAAATCGGGCAGGGCTTCTCTGATTGTCTGCCCGGCCTTTACTTCAATCGGGGTCTTTTTGTTTGACAGTTCCTTGTATAGCGTCGCTTTCATTTACAACCTCATAATATGCTATGGGGTGCAATGCCGCCAATGGAGATATTTTTATTCCCTTGTCTATTGTGGCGTGTAAAACTTTCCCGCGTTCTACGATATAGCCTACGTGAACATTGCCTTTGTAGATTGAATATACAAGCGCACCCACTTTCGGAGCGTCTATTTCTTTTACATTCAATCCCCCGCCTATATAGTCATTTACGCTATCGGCGGGGAGGTCTACAATGTCGCCGTATAAATCTTTTAGCGGTGTTCCCGCCCGCTTGCAGCACTCCATTACTGCGCCGTAGCAGTCATAGCCACTTTTGTCGCGCCCGAACTTCTTAAACGGGATATTTAGCAAGTCGTCATATTTCATTTTTAGTTATTCCCTTTGTTGTTGTATGAATTGAAAATCAATGCGGGAAAAGTCATTTCCCCACGGTCATCTTTATTTAGCTTCATTTCCGATTTTACGGCACTCCATGTAACTTCACCGTATTTATGTTTATGCTGTTCGATTGCCTCAACCTCTTCGCCATTAAAAATCCCGATTACCTCAATGTTGAAATGTTCGTTTTCTTCCAAAATGTCGATGATGTCGTCATGTCCGACAAGCTCAATGTCTAGAGTGCTGTCGCCGTTTTCGTTCGGCGTGTATGTAAAATTACTTGCCGCGTATGTATGGCCGCCGAATGGCATATCTTGATTGTCGTTGATTAAATAAATATGCGTGGCGTTGTCGGGGCTGGATAAATGCACCAAAAAGGGGAGATTATAGCCGCCGCCCTCTGCCAGTTGTCTGTAGATGTTCATTTTAAACCTCTTCGAGTTCTAGGCTCACTTCTTTGTTCCGCTGGCCTGTCCAGCCCTCAACTTTAATTAAATACTGTTTTGTACCGCTGCCCGTTATTATGTCGGTCAAGTTGCACGGGATTGTGCCGCTTTTGGCTGTGTTTTCGTACCACCAGAGGAAATGCTCAAACTCCGTTTTGCCGTCGGTTTTGAGCGTCCCCTTGTCTTTTAATGAAAGGTTGAGGGCGTGTGTTTTCTTTGCCGCGCTGTTTTTTAAGTATTTGATTGTGCGCCCGCTCTTGAACTCCACTTCTTCGGTGTTCTCTTTATATCCGCCGTCCTGTCCGTAAAAATCCGCGTTGCAGTACGCGCTCCAATTTATAGCCATGTTTCCCCCTTTACGCTTCGCTTTATTTTAGATTCCGTAAAAATCCCCGCTCATGCCCTGCTGTGCCATAGTCAGGCTTGTGTTATACCGTCCGTTTTTAAGGCTGTCATTTACTCGCGCGTCAATCAATAATTCGATTTTGTCTTTTGTGATTTGCGGCTGCGCCCGTACAAGATTAGCCGCGCTGTTGTTTATTACGATGTTCGCTCCGCCGCCCTGTCCATTGCTTCCGCCGTTGATGAACTCCCACAGTCTCTTTTGCTGGGATTGGTTCATCACCATTTCGCGGCTGTTGAGGTTCGCCGCTATGTTGTCCCCGTGGTACGATGAGCCGCCGATTATTCCGCCCGTGCTGAAATTCGGCGGGGTGGGCTTGCTGGCAATGATGGACGCAATCTGAACCCCGCCCGCCGCTGAAACCAAGGCTCCCGTAATAAGTCCCGCAACGCCGCCTTGTGCAATCGCCTGTGTTACGCCCTGCGCAATGTTCGCCGTTGCCTGCAACAAACTTGCCGCCCATTGTACCATCTGTATTTTATACTGCTCCCTTGCAGCTTGCTTTTTGCTTTCCGTCAGCTTCTCTTGGTACTCTTCTTCTGAAATTTCCCCCTTGCGGTATTTCAGTTCAAGCTCCGCCTGTTCCGCAGTCGCTTCGTTCTTCTGTGTTTCCAGCATGAGGTCACAGGCCTGGCTCATAATGTCCACGGCTTGGCCTGTGTAGTCCTGTATCTGTGCCAAAAGTTCCGCATATTGCGCCGCCTTGCTTTGTTTGTAAGCTTCATCCAGTTCTTTGAGTTTTTCGTATTTTTCTGCTTCGCTTAGAACTTCGCTGTCATTTACGGCCTGTTTCATTTCGAGCAGTTCTTTTTGGGAGCTTGCGTATTTGTCCCACCAGCTTTGTTCTTTTGCGGCGATTGCGTCCACTTTCTCCTTTACAAGGGCTTTTTCGGCTTCCTGCAGTCCGGCTACAAGTTCGGCTTTTGACATTTGCTTTTCCTGCCCCTCTTGTGCCGCCGCTATTTCCTCGTCGCTGGTTTCTTTGATTTTGTTTTTAAGTTCTTCCAGAGCGTCTATCTGCTTCTGCATTTCTTCTGCTGGTGTCAGCTCCTGCTTTATGCCGTTGATTGCGTCGGTCGCCGCGCGTGTCAATTCGATAATAGCGGCGAGTTTCTTTTCTGCGGCGGCTTTTTCGTCTGCGGCTTTCTTTTCTGCGGCGGCGGCTTCCTCTAGGGCTTTCTTTGCTTCCTCTAGCTGTTCAAGCCGCTTCTGTTCCACGGGGTAGCCCTCTTTGATGAGTCCCTCGGTTTTGGTGAGCAGGTCAATATATGACTGGAGGTAGACGTTATACCTGTCCTGTGCGCTTACAGTTTCACCTTTTACCTTTGCTTCGACTTCCAGCGCATACAGATTGTTTTGCAGGGCCTTGTTGCTTTCGACTGCATAATCATTGGCCGTTTTCTTATAGGTTTTTGATGATGAATTTATCTTTGGTGTTGTTATTTTTGACGTTGCGGTTTGCAACAAATCATTTATGGCCATTCGTTCTTGCACCGAGTATTTGAGCGTATCGTATTCGTTGAGCCGTGCTTCCAGTTCTTCTTTTGAGGCCTTTCTCCATTTATCTGCATATTCGGCATATTCGGCATTGGCTGCGGCTTTGTTTTTACGGTGCTGGGTTTCCCGCTCCAAAATGTCCAAGTATTTTAATTCGACCTCATTTATGTCTTTCTTTGTCTCCAGATAAACGGACAGGTGGTGTATGCTGTCGTCGTCCAGTATCATGGCTTTATCTTCCATGTACAAAGTTAGTTTTGACGAGTCAACTTTTTTCAAGGATTTTTCGAACCCTTCCATATATTCTTGCGACCACCTGTAATCGCCGCCGATTACCCATGTTTCGCGGGCGGTCTTTAGCCCTTCTTTGACCTTGTTTATTACGGAGGTCATGCTTTCCCAGAACCCCCTTGCCATTTTGTTCAGTGAATCAAAGACGGGGTTTGCGAACTCTCCGACGGATTCCATGAAGTCCCCGAAAGCGTTTTTAGCCTGTTCGCTGCTGTCCTGCGACCGCTCCGCGAAGCCTTTGTATTTTTCTGCAATCAGGTCGATGGCATCGCCGTTTTTAAGCTGTTCGTCGGTCAACTCTTTGATGTCGGCAATCTGCCGCCCCATAGTGCCAGCCATGCCGCTGTATGTGGCGTTAAGCGATTCTGCCGCCGTTTTCAAATCAATCTGTTTCGCCGCCGCATAGTCCGCCGCCGCGCCCATAATCTTCATAATCTCGGATTCCGTGCGCCCCGTGCTGGCCAGTTGTGCCATTATGTCTATCGTTACCTCGTCGCCGTAGTTGCTGACTTTCTGCAATTCGCTGGCGTAATCCTTCAAACGCTGGACGCTTATCTGGCTTAGATACGGATTGTTTTCCGCAGCTTTCTCCAATGCCATTTCTGCTTTTTCCTGCACCTTGTAGGCTTCGGTTGCTTCTTTGAGTATTTCAATATACTTTTTTGCCGCCAATACCGCCGCCGTGATTCCCGCACCTACCGCGCCGCCGCTGGTTGCCACGCCCTGCATTTTGTTTGCGAATCCAGCCGCCGCGCCGCCAGTTTCATTGAACGCTGTCTTTAATCCGTTTACGGCTTTGGAGCCTTTGCCGAGGTCTTTTGATGTGTTGTTAACTTTATTCTGCACCGTGCGCAGACCTTTGTCCAATCCGGTAGTGTCTACCTTTGTGCCTATGCTTACTTCACCGTCGTTTGCCATGCTTATATAGTCATTTAAGGAAAATAAAAAAAAGCCCCGCATAATTACGGGGCATGTGGTTTATTTAATATGCAGCTTTCCGTCGTCCTCTTCTTCCAGCACTATGAAACTATAGCGCGTCGGTACGACTTTATCTTCGGTTACTTTGAAATGTTCGGCGATAATCTTTTTTATGTCCGCCTGTGACAATACAATCCCCTTTTGCATTATTCCCCCTCGCTGGATTGTTCCAGCTGTGCCTGTAGCGCGTTGATTTCAGCTCGGACTGCTTGGCGGGCTGCCTTTAATTCCTCGTAATTGTACGGGTCGCTTTCGCCGCTAAGTCGCGCTTCATAAATCTTGATGATTTTCCAATCGCCTATATCACTCGTAGGCGCATCGAGCTTTGATGTGAGCGTGCGGATTTGTGATTCTATCGCGTCGCGCTCGGTTTCAGTTAATTCCTTTTTCTTTTTGACCATAATTACTCCCGAATAGTGATTTATATAATGCGTCCGTGGAGCGAACGCTTTTATATGCGTTGTATTTGATTAGATTTCCGCGCCAGCTTTTGTATTGCTCGCGGATTTCTGCGGGTGTTATACGCCCCGCTAATACAAATCTTTTTAATTTCAGCAGCTTGCGCCGTTCGCGTGTTATGCTGGCTTTGCATGGAATTACAATAATCTTTCCTGTGTCCGTGATTAAATAGCGCATTTTTAGAAATGTGAAACCGTTTGAAAGTTTTACAATCTGCGTTTTCTTTTTGGTTATGATGATTCCTAATTCGTCGCAAATCTGCTGTATGTCGTGCAATAGCTCGCGCAAATATTGTTTGTCGTTATGAATGATATATGTATCGTCCATATAGCGGCCGTAATATTTTACGCTGCGGACTATCTTGCAATAATTATCAATGCGGGTCGGGTAGAAAATCCCTGCAATCTGTGATATTTGGCTGCCGATTCCAACCGAACGCCCCGCGTTTTCTGCCGTGTCGAACGTTGTGATTAAATGCCGCAATAGTTCTATAACTTCCGCGTCGTCGATTTTTTCGGCAATCATTTCTAATAGTTTGTCGTGGCGGATATTGTCAAAATATTTTGAAAAATCAATCAGCAATATATAGCCGTCGCGCCCGTACTTTTTATAATAGCGTGTTAAATGTGTTTTTAGCCGTCGGCGGGAAAACTCTATCCCTTTATCTTTTACGCTCGCGCCGTTGTCATAAATTAAATATTTCTGCAATTCGGGCGTTAATATTTGGTCGCATAATGCGCGCTGTAAAACGCGGTCGCTGATGTGCAGGCTTTTAATATGCCGCTGCTTTCCGCGTTCGTTGATGTCGAACTCATAAAAAGGCTTTTGCCTGTAGGTATGATTTTTAAGGGCTTCGCTCAATTCTTGAATGTGTGCCAGCTCGTAGATTCCGTATTTTTGTACTGATTCTTTCCACTCCACGCCGCTTTTGCTTTTTATGTAGGCTTCGTGTAGGTTGTTCAGATCTAGCAGCTTTTCGTACAATGTACCCATTTTCAAAAATCCTAAATATAAAAAAAATAACGGGCGCGTGTAGCGGTATTGACTTATCAAACCGCGTCGCCCGTTTTGTTCGGCTTGTTACGGCGCAGGATAAGATTTCCTTCGTTAAACGCACTTGTCTAAAAATACGCTGTGCGCCATTCAAATCGGGGACGAACGTAATTGTTCGCATTGCTCGCGTTGTTGTAGTTGCTATTGCCATTGTTGTTGGCATTGCAGAAATTAGCGGCGGACGCAATAACAAATCTTACCCTTGTTTATTCTGTATTTTACTACGGATTTTATTGTCTGATTGTCGCCAACCTTTCAATAATTTTTCCTCGTATTGGATTAGGGCAATAGTACCCGCAATCCAATTTAGGTTTATAGGCAAATGGCGTTTTAGATATTGAAATTCTCTGTAGAGATTACCGCAAACACCTATTGCCGCGTCTTGTAAACATCGCCGCTGGTCACATTCCGCGATTGTTACGGGGTGTATGATGTTGGCGGCTATGATGTTTTCAATTAGTGTGTCTGTAAATGCAATTAAATGCAGCTTACGGTTTTCGATAAACCATTCGGGAAATTCGCTGTTAAAACCTTGATTCGGTTTCTTGCCGTATTTCGCAAAAATCCCGTTTATGGTTTCTTGGTCTGTTTCCTCAATATCTTTGATTATCTGATTTACGCTTCGCGGGCTTCGTTTTAATCCGAAGTTACGCAGCGCAAAATCCGTGATGTCGTCCTGCAATTTTTCCGCGCATTTGTAAAACTCTAAATCGCTTAGATTCTGTAAGTTTTTCAGAACACTCATTTTATAAACCTTTTATCATATAGTCATTTTTCCGCTATCCCGCCCACACGGGGCGGAGATTAGCGGATTGCGGGGCTATGCCCCTAAGATGAAGCGGGGACGAACGTAATATCTCGCATGGCCCGCGTAGTGGCAGCTGCTACCGCCATCGGCGTCGGCACCGCAGAAATCAGCGGCGGACGCAACATCTTTTAGCCACCAATAAGCCGAACGGTTATTTTGTGCCTGTTTGCTAAATGCAAAAAGCGGCAACTGTCGGTTTGCGTTTCCTGTGTCATAGCCCGAACTGCTCCAAGCTATAGAGCCGTAGGCTTCGACCTCGCTCATTAAAATAGCCTGTGCGCTTATCCATTCCCAGTTACTTGCACAACCTGTCGCGCTTCCAAATCTGTTGTAGCCTGTGGCGTTGATTGCGTTTGTTACCAGCTCGCGGGTGGTTTTCAAATGAACTCCAAACTCTGCGTAGAGCTGCTGGTTAATTGTCGCGTCGGCTGCTGTGCTTCCCGCGCTTACTACATCGCCCAAAACAAGCGTATTCATTTCGCTTGCTTTATAGCCGCCCGTTGTGTCGTTTGTCGCGTTCATGCGGCTCCGTCCGAAGTGTTGTGTGCCGCCGAACCCTTGCCCTGCAACCATTACGGCATGATGATATGTAATTCCGCTGTCTTGGTCGCCGTTGTTCATCATGGTATCAAGCCCCGCAATGGTTACATACTGCGAGCCTGTAGTTTGATACTCCCCTGTGCGCTCGTATGCGGAAATTGCGCGGGACATTTGGAAATAATCGCCGACATAAATATCTTCAAAAAGCGCGAAGCCGTTTGTGCCAGCTAAACGCTTCCAAAATGTGCCGTCGGTGATGTATGATGTAATATCTTTAGGCACTAAACGCGGAATATTGTGGCTCAATGCCGTAGCTACGGGAATACCAAAAACTAACTGCGCGTTTGCTTTTGTTCCTGCATTTCTTACGGTTGGGGTTGCTCCTTCTGCCAATGCTTCTGCGCTCACGCTCTGAATTAGAGCCGCGACTTGTCCAAAGTTTACCGTTCCCATTTTTTTTCTCCTAGTATGTGTATATCAATTCGCCGTCGCTGTTTACCGTGAAATTCGGTGCTTCGTTTCCACTGTAGGAAAGCATAAGGTCGCCCGTAGTGTTGTCGATGTAAAAACCAAATACGCCGGACGCTTCGGCAACCGCTCCGGCGGGCAAGCCGAAGGTAAAGGCCATGTTTTTTTGTGTGTCGTCGCCGGAAACGGAAACGTTGACGGTGGGGTCTTCCCCCACGTTAAGAATTTCAGCCTCCGCCGTGACAGTGCCGAAGCCCGCCGCCGCTCCTGTGTCTCCCTTCGCTCCGTTCTTGATGTAGAATTTGCTCTTTTGGTCGTTGGTGAGCGTGGCCGTGATTTCGTTTGTTCCGCCCGATTCCGCTGATGTTTGCGTTTGCTGTATGCTCCGCAAATACACGCCGCCCGGGTACGGGATGGGCATTAGCAATCCGTAATACATACGTCACCCCACAAAGCATACGTTAATGGTATCGCTTGCGGTGATACAACGGACGCGGATTCCAGTCACGGCGTTTGCAATCATAACGACCATGTTTTCCGACAAAATAACGCCGTCGCCAAACGGGTTGTCCCAATAGCCGCCCGTGCCGTTTTCGCCGATTGTGTCCGCTCTGTTGCATGATGTTTCAATTACGAAAGTTGCGGATTCATTAGCGGGAATATGCACGGCAACGGTAACGGCTGCCACTCTGTCGGGCGGGCTTATCCACGCACCCTCGTTTGCGTGTAAATCTTCTTCAACGCTGATTCCTGTTGTTCCCTGCCTTGCGCGGGGTGTTACCCGTCCATAGTTCACTTTTCAACTCCTTGCCGCGGCTCTTCGCTTTCCCGTGAGGCTTCTTCGTCCTTTTCGTCTGTCTTTGGTGCTAAAAGAAGTTGCTGAAAAACTGCCACGGACTCATTTTTTGCAAGTTCTTTAATAATCCTTGCGTGTAATTCGTCAGATATTATTCTCATGCTTATTATAATCCTTAAAAAAGGCGGCTAACACCTAATCATAGCCGCCTTAAAATCGCATTGCCAGCCCTGCGATTATTTCTCTTTTACGAACAGCCCGCATATTTCGTTTGCCGCTGTAACAGCAATCCCGATGGCCGCCACGATTGCGGCGGTGTGGGCTGGCTGAAAGAACGAAACAACGGCGGCGGCGATTGTTCCCGTTCCGCCCGTGATTCCCGTAATAAGTGCGAATGTTTTTTTGCTCATTTCTTAACCTCCGCCTATATAGTCATTCGCGGATTTTCTGCGCCGCCTGTGTGTTCACGATGTAATCATAAACTTTTTTCCACCACCAAAACGGCAGAAACAAACCGTCCTCGGTCGCCGTGAACGTTTCCCCGTCCTTTATTTCCGCCCATACTAAAACGCCGTTCTTGTCGTAAGGGTCGGGCGGGTAGTATTGCGGGGCGGGCTTACTTTCCGCCGTGCGCGTAGTTGTGCAGCTGGTCAGCCATAGTGTGCAAATCATCAGAATGATTGCCAGTGTCTGCGTCAATCTTGATTTGCTCCGCTTTGGTGATGATGTCCGCCGTATGCTGTGCATTTGCCGCCCCCTCTTGTCTTATTTTGTTTTCTTCCCGCTCATGTCGTTTGCGCATTATGTAAAATGCGGCCGCTCCGATTCCCAATGTAGCGACCAGAGCAAGCGCAAGCCCCGCAATTATCCAGCCCGTTACCGTCATTTTGCCCCCGTGAACTTGTCAAACATGATATTCAAGTCGATTGTTCCCGCGCCGATTCCATAGACCGCCGCCCAAATCATGCAGATTTCGCCCGCGCTTGCGTTCGGGAGGATTCCCGCCCATTTCAAGACGGCGCAGACGATAACGCCCCCCGCCGCCGTGAACTTGAAAATCTTGCTGATTGTTTTAGCCGTGATTCCTTTTTTTTCTTCCTGCGTTTCCGACGTCTTTTCCTCGCTCATACGCTTAATTCTCCTTTGTGTATAATTGGCGGGTCTTTACGAGCCGCGCTATTAGTTCCGCCGTCCAGTTGCACATCCGGGTTTTAAACTCTGGGGTCTTGTATTCCTCGCTTATGCTGAATGTGTAGACCAAATTGCATATTGTAGCCTGTTTATCCTGTACATACATGGGCGCATCCGTGATGTGGTTGAACATTACCCATTCAATCACCTTGTCGTAAACGCGTTCCAGTATGTACTTTGTGAAATATCCGCCGTATTCGGGCTTTTCGGGAATTTTGCCCTCAATGCTCATAATAAAATCGTGTGCGGCTTCTACCTGTCGGCGTATGATTTCCCGCTCTTTTTCAGCCTGTCCAATTCGCAGGTGCTTTGTCTTGATTGCGACCGTGCCGCTTCTTGCAAGAATGATTGCAAAAACCACGATTACGGCCAGAAAAATAATCACCTGCCAAGCGTTCCCGCTGGTCAATACTTGCCCGATTGTTTCCCACATTATTCTTTCCACCTCGCGATTGCGTCTTTTACGCTTGCGCGGAAAGCTCCTAAAAGTTCCGGGCGTTTCGTCCATAGGCGCGGGCAGTCTTTCCATCCTACGATGTCGTGATGTGTCGTGATGTCGTCCGCCGTGAGGTTGTGCCGCTTGCATAGGTAGGTGCATAAATCAATGGCGGCGTTTATCGTTTTTTCTGAAAAATTGCCGCTGTTGTCTGTCGGACAAAGCTCAATCCCGATTGTACAATAGTTCGGGCTGGTGGTCTGCCAGTTCACGGCATAGTGTCCGAACTTTTTCCTTGCGTAGTCGGTGTAGACCTGTCCGCTTGCCGGGTCTTTCTGGCTGCTCCCGCAATGCCATGCAACTTCATTTGTGGGTATGCACTGAATTGTTGTGCCGTCCTGCCCGATGATGTAATGAGCCGAGCCGTAGCCGCCCATTCCTGTTTGCTTTGCTTCAAAATAAAGCCTGACCTGTTCCGCGTTTGCGTATGGGTTCGCCGTCCAATGAATTACAATGCCGAGGAGTTCCTTCATGCGCCTTTGCGGTCGGCTGTAGCTGTTTGGTGTTAATAGTTTTTGAGTAATTATCATTTCTTGCCCTCTGCCCTTATAGTCATTTGGGCAAAATGAAAGCCCCGCAATGGTGCAGGGCTGGTTTCTGAAAAATGAAGTTTTAAGCCTGTTTTTTTCGTGTCAGTGGGTAATTTTCCGAATTATGCTAGAAAGTAGTTTTAAGTTTGGCTGTCGTTCGGCTGTAGGGTGTTTTTAGTCGGTTCTTTTGTCTTTGCATTTCTTCCCGTCGTATAATATGGCGGCTGGCTTAAAATCCTCGAAAATCAAACAATGGAACGGCTCTTCGTCGTAGTTGTAAACGCAATCTTTGCACTGCTCATAATTAGGGCGTTTAAGAATACACCCCGCCGCGTCGTCCGATGTATAAACAAACTTATCGCTCACTCTTATTTCTCCATATCCAAAAATAAAGTATAGCGGGTATGTCCGCCCAGTGTTTCCACTCTGATTTCTTTGATTATTGCTTTTGTATTGTCAATAAACAAAGTTTCTTGCTCATGTCCGTAGTATGACAAACTTGCGATATATGCAGCTTTTGATTTATCGGGAACTTTATAATATAACATTACTTCGCCGCTGAAGCCACCCGTTTTTGATGGCGTTGTGGCAAGAAAGCCCTTGTCCGTCAGTTCCGAATGAAGCAATAATTGCGGATTCTTTTTCCATTCGTCCGAGCCAAATATCTTTGTCACATACTCATAATCAGCCCCGCGCCTTACATACATTTCGGGATATTCGCACTTATTGAGGTAATCATGTATTATTTCCCCTGTCTTTTTATATCCTGCGTCTGTCGGAGTTCCGTTCCTGTAATACGCATTTATAGGGCGATATGCTGAACTCGTCCATTCTCTGAAAGCGTCTCGCTGTTCTACATTTGTTGTTTTTTGTAGCGTTTCAGTTAATGCGTTTGTGTCTACCGTTTGGGCGTTGAATAATTTTATATAATCCTCGCTCTTTTGGTCATTTATAATTTGGTTGTATGCCTTTACGGTGTTTAATTCCGATTTCGTAGCCTTTTTTATAACCGCGTTTGTGTCGCCGTTATACTTTTTAAGAATGTTGTTGTATTCAGTTTTTATTTTGTTCGGTTCAATTACAATATTCTTTTGTGGCTTTAATCCTGTCGGCTGCTTTCCGCTCGTTCCTACATACTCCCTCGCGCTGTCGCGGGCTATGCCTGTTTGCTTGGTAAAATCACGTGCCGCCGCTTGCCATTCGCCGAGCTTCCGCCGTGCTTTCGTATTGTCCACGCCCGCCGCTTCCTGCGTCAGTGCTTCGCGCTTGTAGTGCCTTATGTTCCGCTCGATTCCGCGCAGTTTCTGCTCGCCCTCGTAGCGTGTCATTTCCAGCCCGTTGAAGTTCACTTTCTCGCTTGCCATATCGTCTAAATCGTCCTGCGTGTAATGCTCTTCCATTCCCTCAAAATAGGGGTAGAACGAATGGCGGCAGTTTATGCCGCATAATCCCGTAACATCGCCAAGCCCGCACTTGCTGTACAATTCTTCTTTCGTGTAGATTTTGCCCTGCCACGCTTCATGTTCGGGTCGCGCTCCGATGTGCGCCGTTACCTCGAATTTCTCAACGCCCAATTCTTCCGCGTTGCTCAAAGTCTGATTTGCCGCCGTTTGGTTTATGCTGGTTAGTATGTTCATGCGGACGGCTGATTCTATGGAGCGGGTAACGGGTCGCCCGTTCTCGTAGTGAACCGTAGTTATTCCGCGCTTGCTTAGTTCGTCCGCCGCGTTTTTCATTGCGGTATCATAATCGAACGCGCCCGACTGTGTTTGCATATATACGCGGTTAGCCTGTTGCACGAACTGTGTTTCTGTCGTTGCCGCCGTGGTAAGCGTGAGCCGTGATAAATCGCTGTGACATTTTTGAATTGTTGAAAGCATTTGCTGGGCGTTCGGCGCGGAAACGGTGCGACCTGTCGCCGCCTTAAATATACGGTTGTCGTTCCTCGTGTTTGTTTCCAGCGCGTCCGTGAATGTGTCTTTAATCTGCTTCACTATTGCCTTGTCATATTTTGCCAAAATCCGCCCGATGTTCTTTTTAAGCCCGCCCGCTTCGGCTAACATCTGCGCTTGCCATTTTGTAGCGTCCGTTACTTTGCCGATTCGTGCCAATCGTCGCGCCATATCCTGTAATATGTCGGCTTCTAGCTGTGAGTAGATTTCAATTAGTGCATAGGATAAGCCATCCAAATATCGCGGGGATAGCATTTAGAACTTGCCCCGCAAAACTCGCCATGCCAATACAATGCGGCGGCGCAATGGGTAATGATTGATAGCATGGCGCAAGCCGTCCAATACGGCGCGGTCATTCTTTGTGATTTCCTTTTTCTGTTTGTTCATTCTTGCCATTTTCTACGCTCCAAAATTATAAGGGTCTGCGGATGTTGGTTCTACTGGCGCGTTTGCCTTTGCCTGTGCTTCGTCCTCGCCGTAGAAGTCTTTTCGGTATTCCCATTTGTTTTTTACGCCTGCGCTGATTTCCTGCAATGCCATTTGTTTAGCCGCCGTTTCGTCTTTGCGGGTCGCGTCGTTGTTCCATGTGACTTTTATGTTTGCGTTGTTCGCGCCGATTCCGTAAGCTGCCGCCATGTGCGCCAATACTGCCGCCGTGTGGTGGTATTTGGTTTCTATTTCGTCCTCGATTTTGTCAACGATTGCGTAAAGTTCGCTTCGTCCGCCGCTGTACTGTGTCGCGGTCTGCTGTACGCTCTCCATGTCGCTGATTGTTCCCTTGCCTAAGTTGCAAGTCAATTCAATGCGGCGCAGTATCTGCTGGAACATTTCATTTTGTGCGGCTGTCCGTAGTGTCGGTGCGTGTTCGGTGATCTTCTTTCCCTCGGTGCTTCCGTCGCCCTCGACCTGTACTAAAAGACGGTTTAGTTCGGGTGTCATTTTTACGCCTGTCGCTTCGCCGTTCCTTTTCTGCCGTTTTGCGAACATATCACGGTCAGCAAATACACGCATTTCGCCGCCTTTCTGCTCCCAGTTCATGCGCTCAAACTGTTCGTCCGCATCCTTAATCAAATCTTCCGCGCCCGCAATTACCGGGACGGGAACGTTTGAGCCGTCAATCTTGTTTACTGCGTGATTTCTGAATTCTATAATCATCGGAAACGCTACATTTTCCCACTCATAAAGCGGCGTTATGTCTGCGGTCTGCTGGCAGTCGCCTAAATCCGTCTTACGCAATGAGCCGCCCTCATTCCTGTATAGCGTACATTCTACCGTGTGCGTTTTGTTTTCGTAGGTGTGCTTTTCGGTCAATAGCCATTTTTTCGCGCCGTTCTGTATCTGCTTCAAAATCAATGCGCCTGTAAGCGTTCCGTCAAAATCGTATGAAATAGGCAGATAGTTTCCCAGCGGTAATGTTTCATACTGTAATTTGCTGTTGCTGAAAATCGGGCGTACAATGCACCCGCCAATAAGCGCGATATAGTCCACAATCTTATCTACATTCTTGTTAATGTGTTCCATTGCGCTTTTAATCGCTTCGTTTTTTACTTCAAGCCCGATTTCGCGGGAAACGAGCATATCAAGCCGCCCTGCTATCTGCTCCAATACTCCGCATGGTGGGGCTTTGCCGTTCCACGGCGCGTTGCCGCTTGCCATGTTCGACCACAATTCAATAGCGTTATACATTTCGCTTGAAAGGTTTGTGTCAACGCCCGTAATTTCCTTTAGTGAATAATTGTGAAACAATCCTAGAATGTTCATAAAAAAGCCCCTTATTTTCTCAAACATTTTATGCCCTCGCTCTTATAGTCATTTACTCGCCCGCATGTCTCCAAACCGTTTCCAGCGCGTATCGCACCGTGTCTATTCCGTGGTCGGGCTGTCCGTCGGGGTAGCCGCTAAGAGTCTCGCCTGTACGCTTGTCTATTTCGTGCTCGTATAGCGTGAACTCGTCGGCGATTCTCGGACATCGCGCGGGGTCTATTACAATCCGTTTTAATCCCTGTAGCCATTTAAACGACGCGTCACGGCTTCCTATTCCCTTAATTGCGCCGCGCACATTTCCGCCCCAGCTCCTAAAGTCAGCCACGCTCTTAGGCTCTGCGCTGTCGGCTGTGATTCTGTCCGTTGCAATGCTCATGCCGTGCGCTTCCATGTGCTTTGTTAAGTCTTGGAACGCTTCAAAATTGCCGCGCTTGTTCAGATACATTTCATCAAAAATAAAAAGCGTCTGTGTCGCCGCGTTGTATGATGATGTGGAAAAGGCGAAGGGGTCGGGGTAATATCCCCAGTCTATGCCGCTGTAGAAAAAATCAAACGCCGCTATTTCTTCGTCCGTGATTTCCCGCAGTTCCACATTCTCAAATATGTTAAGCCCTGTTCCTGTCGCTTCCCCTAAAAATATATTTCTGTATGCCCGCTCGTTCGTGTTCTTCGTGTGTTCGATTTCGTTAAGTATCGCTTCGCCCAACCATTCGCGCGGTATGTCTAAATATGTGGTGTGAAAAACGACGCGGTCTTTTTTCGGTGTGCGTGCGTCGGTGTTGCACCAATGGCGTTTTGCGCTTGGCGGGTTGTATGATTCAAATACATAGAACTTACTGCCGCCGCGCATGGCTGATACTTTAACATTCTGTATCTCTGCGGGTGTGAACTCGGTTTTTTCTTCAAACCAAATCAAACCAAAATAGCCCTGTGCAATCTTGATAGATTTGATTTTCTCGGGATTGTCGCAGCCCCGAAAGATTATGTATTGCTTTGTACCGTTCTTGCGGCGGTATACAATCGGCAGCGCGCTTGTTTCTGATTTCGGGATTTTAAAGCGGCTGCGTAGTCCGAGCCGTTCAATCGCCCAAATGATTTGCTCGTATACGCTGGTGCGCAGGGTGTTTGCGTTCTTGCGGATAATTAGCGCGTTGAATTGCGGAAACATCACAATCAAGATAATTATACATAGCGATATAAACGAGGATTTGCACGAACCGCGGCCGCCTGTCAGCGTGTACTCGGTGTATTCGTGCTTCATTATCCAGCGGAAGAGTTTATTATATTTCTTTGCAAATATCGTGTTTGATTTAATCCTCATCGTCGCCGTCCACTATTTCGATTGTCAGCTCGTTATCCTCTGCGTCGTCCAATTCCTGCGGGGCTGTTTCGCCGTAGCCGCGTTTGCGTCCTTTAGTTGCTAAAATAAAGCGTATCATCGCGCCGTCGCCGTTCTTTGCCTGCTGATATGCTTTGCCCTCTACCAAATCCAGCCCCGTTTCTAATTCGCCGTCGAACGCTTCGCGGGTTTCTTCGTATTTCTCTATGTTTGCCTTTGCGGTGTGCCAATCGCAATTTAAGGCGAGGGCGACGGTTGTTACTATGCCGCCGCTACCTTTTATGGCTTCGAGAATATCTGCTTTTTTATAAATCTTTTTCTTTCTGCCCATTGTGCCACCGTTTCGGAAAAATCGGATTTACTCGAACATTTCGGGCAATATGCAGTTATCGGCGCGGAAGTCGCCTAAATCGGCGTTAGCTTCTTTGCTGTTTCCTTTGAGGAAAACTAAAACTTGCTCGTGGATTTTCGCCGCTTCGTCTGCGTCGCCTTTTACAAATGCGAGTATATTCTGATGTACTTTTGCAATCTTGCGGCTTTTCTTTGCGTCGTGCCCTGCTGTGTACGCTTTCCCGCCTGCTACATTTAGCAATATGATTTCGTTGTAATATTTTAAGCCCGCGTCCTCAAATGCCTTTATTGTGTCGGGTACAAAATTATAATATTCGCCCGTCTTTTTATTTCGTACCTCGCCGACTACAAAAACGGCGAAGCGGTTATCTTTCAGATGTGAAACGGCCGCCTTGATGATTGCGCGGTATGTTTCCAAAAACTGAGGATAATCCATATTTGAGATGTCGCCGTCAATGTCGCTGTATTTTTCTAAATCTGCATAGGGTGGGCAGCTAAATACAAAATCGTACATTTCGCCCCCCCCCCAGCACTTCGCCCATTTTCGCGCTGTCTTTACAAATCCATTGCGGGGCGTATTCGTTGCCGTCGCAGATCACCTTTTGTTTTTCGTTGGCTTCTACCTGTTCGGGGCGAATGTCAAAGCCCGTGTATTTCATGTGTTTATAGCTGGCTACAATGCCCCGAACGCTTCCCCCTGCGAATGGGTCTAATACGCTGCCGTGTGGCATACAAAACCATGTGTACATTGTTTCGCATAATACGGGGTCGAAGATTGATACTTCGCTCAATGTGTTTTCTGCGCCGCCGTTCACTTTGCTGGCATTTTCTTTGAGGTGCTTCAACATCTTATTGTCGCGCCCCTCTTCGGATTTTATGCCTATGCTTTTCCACTGCTTTTTGCGGTCTTGCCAATAGCCTTGACGGGTATCTAATACGGAAAAGGGCGGCACTAGAAATTGCTGGCGCAATGTCTTTTTGGTGTCGTCCATTTTCTTTTTATCTAGCGGGGTGAGGTCGATTGTGCCGCATGGCAGGCGTATATCGTCGAACGCGATTTCAAGCTCTTTAATGAAGTCGTGGACGGTCTGCGCTGTCATTTCGCCGTATGTGCTGCAAATGCGTAATAATAGATTTTTGGCGGCTGCTTCGTTGGCGCAGTCGATGTATACGACGGGCAGGGCGGGGATTTCTTCGCCGCGCTGCTGCATTTCCTTTAATGTCTGTAACCGTCCGTGTCCGTCTAGCACGCTGTTTATGCCGTCATGCTTCCAAACAAAAAACGGCGTCGCGAAGCCGTAATCGTTTATGCTCTTTTCGATTTTCTTTGTATCTTCTGCCGTGCGCTTCTTTAATCCGCCTTGAAACTCGGTCAAAGCGGATAGCGGCAGGGTGTCTTTTGTTTCGCAGGTTATCCTCATACTTTTATAGTCAGTTTTCCCCGCCGGGGTACAGCTTTGCTTCAAACTCCTTTAAGGCTTCGTCCTCTTCTTCATTGTCCTGCGGGAGTTCCCACGCGCTCCGCAGCTTTTCCATCTGACGGGTGTAAGCATCTGGCTTCCCGCTGGTGTTCTCGTAGAGCCTGTAGCCGATGATTTCATTCAGCTTTGTATCGTGCAGCCCCCTAAAAAGTGCCTGGAACTCGTACCAGTGCATATCACTTTTAATGAGGTCTATTCCATACTGCTCCATAAATGCCGCATAGATATAATCTGCGTCTACGGCATAATCAACGGCTTTTTCCGGGTCGTCGCCTTGGGTTCTCGGCAGTTCCTGCGGCGGGTTGCCGAATTGCACGAGCGCAATAACCCCGTTTAATCGGCTTTGCGGTTTTGCGACCGTGGAATACATAAAATCAAAATCATCGGGCGGCGTGTTTTTATTGGCCAGCAGTTCAAAAAACCTAATCCAAAACTTGAACGATGTGTATACGGGGTAAAGGTCGCCGTCAACCTCTACGGCTTCGGGCAACCCTGTTTTTTTTAAGTTTATCATGCGGCAGGTGCAAATGTGTTGCCGTTCCATTCTCCGGCAATGAATGAAGGTGCGCCGCCCTCGCCGATTTCGACCGCACCGTTTTCGATTTCGTTCAAGCCCAAATCAAAGCCGATGTTTTCATTTACCGTGTCCATCTGGTTGATTGTGACGAGTGCGTCAATCTTCCAAGCCTTGTATACGGTAATGCTTTCACTTTCCCCATCGGGTGTGTAGCTTCCAGATTCCTTGTAAAAAACAATCATTGCGTCGCGGTGTGCGTCCGCTCCTGTTGCCCTGTTGTAAAGCATATCAAAGATTGTTTCGTAGTCGGGTTCTCCCTTGAACATGGTGATTTCCTGCGCAAGGCTCGGCTGGTAACTGTCGATTTCATTTTGCGGGTGTTCGCAGGAAATAAAATCAAATGTCTTTGTCTGCGGATTCATAGAAAGCGTGAAGCTCGTAGACTTTTTTATCTGCGTCCATACCGGGGTTGAGCTAGTGCCTGTGTTGATGAACGGCACGACTTTTGTTTTTTTGATGAGTTCTCCCATAGTCTTTTTACTCCTCTAAAAATGTGCATTTTACCGATTCCGCATAGGTCGTAAACCCTTTTGCGTCGGTGTCAATAAACTGCGGGAGCGTTACCGCTTCGCAATCTATTTTTATGTTTTCGGTGCTTTCGATTGTTGCGCCGTCCAGCTTGTCTACAATCTGCTTTCCGTACTCAAGCGCGTTTCCCGCATCCCTGCATCTTGTATAAAATGTGAAATTCCACGAAACTTTTCGCGTACCGTCGATAAAGCGTTTCTCTGCGGCTGGTGTCGGGTCGTGCCTTACACACGCGCCGTCGGCATCTTCGTCGGGTATAAGGTCGCAATAGATTGTAAACGGCAAATCCAGGGCGGTTTCCACCCATGCGCTGATTGTCTCAGCTATTTTTGACTGTATCATCTACAAGTTTTCTCCATTGCTCCATTTTCCGAGCTTTCGCCGCCTCAAACCATTTCGCACAGGCGTTCGGGTTCGGGTCTTTGCTTCGGTCAAAGTTCACGCCGTAATACTGCGCCCTTGCGTATGGTGTGCGCCAAACCACAACCCCGCTTCCGATTACGGTATTTATTTGCGCCGATTTCTGCAAAGCTCCTGTTTTCAAGGGGCAGAAAAAGTTGCTGTCCGTTATTACCTGTTGGTCAAGTTTCATCTGCGCCTTGCGTATCGCTGTGCCGATTCGTGCCTTTGCCGCCTGTGCGTCAAACTTTCCTTTGACCGTGAATGTTATTCCGCCGTCCTTATTCAAGCGTTGCCTCCCAATGGTGCGGGGCGTTTCCCTGCGCGTAGCATGGTGTAACGCTCCTAACGGTGAAGCTATGCCCCTGCCATTCTATAGCGTCATTTTGTGCGGGAATAACTGCCGCTGTCTGTTCCCCTGCCGCCGTTTCATAGCGCGTGTTTTTAGCGTCAATTATCAGCGTCATGGTGTCGGCTTTCGTTTCCCCGATACTGCCCCGCAATGTCTGAAAGGTTGCGCCGATTCGGACGCGCTTCAATACGGTTTCGGTGTAGGTCGGGTTTCTGTTGCGGTCTAGTCCTGCCTGTTTCTTCAATGTGCATGAATGAACAAGCAGTTTCAGCGGGATTGCTCGCATTAGCGCACCCCCGCGTCATAGTCGTTATACAGTTTTATGATGTCGATTTTCTTAGCCGCCGCACTCTTTGCGTTCAGCTTCACGGCTTCCTGCTGGGCGGTTTTGTCGTAACTGTACGAATAGCCGTTAATGCTTTCGCTTGCTACGCTTCCGCCGTTTTCTGCCGCCGCTCCGCTCGCTTCCTGCGCGGTCAGATAATCAATTTCAATCATTCTGCAAACGGCAATATCAAGCCCGTTTTCTTCCCGCTCCGTTACTATGCCGTCGTTTACAAGCTGTTTCACAAACATTTTGTTGTCGTCGGCGTAGTTGTTAAAATCCGCTTCGCTGGGAACGGCGGAACGCCCTAGAGTATCGCTATAATATGTGTAGTTTACATTCTCGAACATTCCGCCCGCTCCTTATTTTGCGCCGCTGTCTTTCCCGCTGTCGGCTGTGTCGCCTGTTGCTGGGTCAGCGTCGTCTTTCGGCTTGTTTCCACCGCCGTCCACACCATCGGCTTTCTTTCCGTCGGTGTTGGCTGGTTTGTTCCCACCTTTGCCGCCGTTTCCGTTGGCTGTTTTTGTGCCCTTGTCAGCGTCGTCTTTCGGCTTTGTTGCTTTAGGCAAATATCCTACTGTTTTCATGTGTGCCCCCGTTATGCCTTGTGGTGCAGGTAGATTCCTGCTGTTTTGTTTTCGTAAACGTCCGAAAGACCATAAGCTCGGAAGTTAAAAATCCATGCGTCAGCGTCGGGGTTATCTTCGGGCGGGATTGCCTTATTAACCTTGTGCTTTGTGTACTGCATTACTGCGGATTTTTCGGCAATCAAGAAGTTAATATCTTTGCCGCCCTCTGCTTTTTCAAATCCGCCGTCCTCTTCGCCGCTTGACTTACCGTTTTTAAGTGCAATGGCGGTATAAAAGCGAGCCTGCGGAACTTTTGTAATACTTGCAAATGCGCCCAAAATATCGCGGCTCTTGTTTGTGTCTACATTCTGCGCCGCAATGAGCAGGGCAGGTGTAATAAACAAGTGACGGTTTTCGCTTGGTACTTCGTCGTTATCCATTGCGGCGGTTGCTGCCTGCAATGCGGCGAGTACATCTGTACCAGCGGAAAGTGTACCGCTGACTTTAGTGCCTGCAAGCTCTGCGTATTTTGCAAATCTAAAAGCGTCCTGCTCGGGTGTTACCTTGGTACGAATAAACTCGGACGCGAGCTTTCCAAATGCAAGCCCTGCGGTTTCCTCATTATCCATATTATCAACACTGAACTTACGACCGCGGTCATAGTTAAACTGTACGGTTTCGTTAGTCAATGTGACATTTCCGTTTACATATCCACTGTTGCGGTCATAATCTCCCAAGCCGTCCATGTCGAGCTTAGGGATAACAATTTCGTTTGCGTTTGCGCCTGCCTGTGCGAGTGTTGCGTCGCTTTCAAGTACGGCGGTCTTTGATTCGTTCTGATAGACTTCGTCAAGAAGTGCTACATACTTCTTAAACTTTGCAATCTGATTAGCCATAGTTTAAAATCTCCTGTTTAATCTTTTTTAGGCGGCAAGCCCATTACTGCCCGCGCCTGTGCGTCGTCATCAGACTTTCCGCCTTTTCCACCCATTGCTGGAACAACTGGCGGGGTCGGCTTTGTATCGTCTTTCAAGATGTCTGACTGGTCTTTTGTGATTTCGGCGAAAATATCATCAAGATTCTTTCCCTTGCTTTCGTCTGCTCCCAATGCTTCGCACATTTTCGCGGTGATTGCGTCCTGCGTGATTTTGTTTACAAACTTTTTGCCCGAAAGGTAATCTTTTACTTTTCCCGAACGCTCCAAGTTGGCAATTTTTGCCGCGCTTTCTTCCTGCGATTTTTTAAGCTCTGTCTTGTACTTCTCGACATCGGCTTTCGTTTGGTCGTAGTCTTTGAACTTCTCCAGCGTTGTGTTGGCGGTTTCAAGCTGTTTCTTGATGTCGTCATAGTCGGCGAACTTCGCCTTTACGCCCTCAATGTCCTTGCCGTTCTCTTTCATAATCTTGTCGATTACTTCTGATTCCAGCCCCAAACTTTCCAAAAAATCACGCTTCATTTTGTTTATCTCCCTACGCATTTTTTACGGCTTGCCAGCCAATAGGATAGAAACGGATTACGCGCCGTTTCGCCGCTATATACATAGTCATTTATAAAAATGGCGTTGTATGCAAAAAAAAAGACGGCAGGGCGCGAGGTGCGGTGCGTTCCCGCCGTCGGTGTCTGTTGCCTATATAGTCATTTTTATAAATAGGGGAAAATTTCCCCTAATTGATAAAAAAACCTTTTATACTTTTTCCAAAAGTGCGGGCTACTCTAATTTGTTTATAAAGTTCGGGATTCCACTTTTCTTACACCTCGCTTACATCTGATATTTGATTTTATTTTTTTTCTCTTTATCCTGCGCCCCAGCTTTAATTTAAATGCTTTTTCTGTTGCGTATCTTTCAAACGCCCTGTCGGTGCGGCATTTTTCGCGGCAGTCCTTGCACATCTCAAAAATGCGCAGTTCGTTTTCCGCGCCCGCCTTTTCGTTGTCGAATAGAACGAGGACAAAATAATCATCTTGAAAACATTTGTCGCAAAACTCACAATGTCCGAAGTCGTGATACATTTCTTGAATGTCGGGAACTGGCATTATTGCACCTCGCTTACATCTGATAGATGTATTGCGTAAACCCTGCGGTCAATTTGTAAATCGGTGTCTTTTCCGTTCACAATCTCAATATCTGTTATAGTGGCGGTCATGTATGTATTTGTGTAGCCGAGCCGCAACTTGCAGAAAATTGGCTTTGTCATTTTATGCCGCCCTGCTAAAAATCCAAGTTCCCTATAAAGTCGGTCAGTCCAATAGGGTTTTACTTCCCGATACTCTATCGTTTTTTCGCCGCTCTTGATTTTCTCATACCATTGTTTTTTTAGTGGAAATATCAGCATTATAAAATCTCCCTGCAACAGCCGCCTTTTACTTACGGCAGATTATCTACATACTTTGATTTTGAACTGAATATAGTTTTACATTTTTGACATTGAATTACTGAATATGCGGATTTATGCCAGCCGTATTTCGGGGATTCAAACGCGCTGTGATTGTGTTTGTAGTGGATTACAAGCCAGTTTTCTTTTCCGCAATTACAAGTTTTCATGTATGACATTTTCTTTTACCTCTCTTTTTGTCATATTTCCCAGCGTTCCCGCGTTCTTTATGTCGCGGAAATATCCCGCACAGTAAGGGCTGGAACATTGCAAATAGCATTTTCGCCATTCTTCCATTGCGGCATTGTACCCCGCTAAAAAGTCGGATTCGGTCATTTTCTTTTGTTCCCCGATTGTGAAAACAAAGCCTTTTTCTTCCGCCGTGCTGTATGCTTCATCATTCCATTTTTGGGCGGCGTATTCTTTCGCCTGTTCGTATCTTCTCATTGCTTCCCCCTGTAAAATGTTTCCATGTCTACGAACTGCACGATTTTATCAACCTTGCGGGTGTAGAATAATTCGTGCTGGATTCGCAAATATAAATATGCGGTAAAACTTTCGCTTATCGCAAAATCCGATACTTTCAGATAGCGGGCGATTATGTAGGTAATGGCATTGTGCGCCTTTTCCTCTTTGTCGCTCCTGCATAGTTCCGCTATGTGCCTGTTTTTCTGCGCCTTAGTGCTGATGTACTTTAGTGCGATTTTATACCCCAGCGTGTACATGAAATTAAGCGCGTTTTGGTCGCCGTTTTCCTTATACGCCCACTGGTAGTTTAAAAGCCGCTCGTTGTCGCATTTCGGATTGTCAAAATGGGGCAGGGCGGGCTTTGGTTTCTCTGCTTCTTCGTTCGGTAACTCGCCAAAATCAAACTCCAGCTGGACGGGCTTCATTTAAGCCCCCCCCCCCCCGCCTTATGACGGCGCGGTAACTTTGCCCCGTAAACACCACCACCAGTGCGCTTTCGGTTAGGCGGTCGGCGGCGGCGATTCCCACATAATTCAAAAAATCCTTTTTATTCTGATTGCTGATTAAAACCGTAGGCTTTCGGCGGTTGTAGCGTTCGTTGATAATCTGATAAAGCATATACTGCTCTTCTGCCGCCACAACCCCGCGCCCGATTTCGTCAATTACTAAAAGGCTGGCGCGTCCGTAGGTGTCTAAGATGTCCGCTTCTGTTTCCTTTGCATTGAATGATTTTGCGCGGCGGATTTCCTCAACGATTGCGGGCGCAAGCCTGTAAAACCCGCCGCACTCGTATACAATGCCGCTTGCTAGGTGCGTTTTCCCTGTGCCGACCGTGCCTAAAAAAACGAGCGTCTGAAACTTCCCGCATTTTACAGCCTGTATGAAACTCTCGGCTTTTGCTTTCGCCTTGCGCCGCTCTTCCGTATCGGTCTTGTATGTGTCTATGCTTTCGCTCCAGTAGCGTTCGGGAACTTGCCGCTGGTAGCGTTCTTTTTTCGCCCGCAAATTCTGCGCTTTTTCCCACGCTTTTATTTCTTCGTCGCGGGCTTGCCAGTGTTCCGTGTCGATTTTAAGTAAGTCCGATATTGTTTTAAATTCCCCCATTTTCTCCGCACCTCTTTTTTTGTTTTTACATCAGATTAAAATAATCTTCGGGTATCTCGTTTTCTTTGCCCCACATCGCGCCCGCTTTCTTGCTTCCGCCTGTGTTCTCGTTCTTGCGCCGCTGTTCCCATGTGCGGACGCTTGCCCGCCAGTCTTTCATTTTTGCCGCGCCGACTTTCCAGCCTTTACTTTCGTAAAAATCAAAGAAAGCCTGTGCGTCCAGCCCGTTCTTTCTTTCCTCGCAATATGCGCGGATTTCTTCAACGGTAGGCTTTACGAACGCCGCCGCTTTTTTTGGCTTTGCCGTCTGCGATTCTGCGGGGCTTTCTTCGGGCGTTGCCGCCTTTTGTTCCGCCTGTTCGGTTTTCGCTGGCTCTTCCCTCGCTGGTTTCGTTCTCTGCTGATAGCGTTTTTGAGCCGCTTCTTTCCGCTTCTCGCTGATTGCCTTGTATTTTTCAGCTTCTGCGTCTATACGGCGGGCAATTTTCGCCCACAATGCCATTTCAAGCGTTCCGTCTTTAAACGGCGGGTTTTCGCCATACAGTCCGTAGTTTATCGTTGCTTGTATAAACTCGGTTTTGTATTGCTCGGGCAAATCCTCGATGTAGTCTTTGTGAAAAACAAATGATTCTCTCATTGCTTTTTTCTCTCGTATTTCTGCGCTTCCATGTCGTAGATTCTGCGGCAAAGTTTTATTGCTTCGCCCGTGTTGCCGCTTATATCCAGCGCACCATTGCATTTCAAGCAACAGGTCATACCGATATTAAGGCGGTGGTCTATAACAAAATCCCCGTATTTCGCGCGGTTCGCTTTTGTATTTCCTATGCGGTGCGCCCCCTGCGGCTGTCCGTCGCGCAATGGCCGCCCGCAAACCTCGCAAACGCCGCCGCTGATTGCCAGCGCGTAGCGTCGCTGCTCTTTCTCCGTTTCCGTCATAATCCTAACTCTTGCTGTGGATTTTTCGGGGCGGTCATTTCTTCGATTGCGTTATCGACGAGCTTTTCAAGCCGCTTCGATTCGTTCAATGCTTCATAGCTGCGCGTTTTGAAGTACGCTTTTTGATTCGTCCTCATTTGTGCAACTAATGCTATAAAATCCTTTGTTCCCATTTGTTCCCCCTTATCATGCGGGGACGAAGCCCCGCAGATTGTTAGATTGCAGATATTACGAAGCGGGGACGAACGTAAAAGTCCGCATCGCTCGCGCCGTTGCAGTCGCTATAGCCATAGCTGCTGGCATCGCAGAAATAAGCGGCGGACGCTTCTTCGTCGTACAATGTCGAAAGCCAATAGTAGCGGCTACAATCTTCATCAAAATCAAAGGCTATGCGGTTGCGCCCCGTCTTGAAATATTCAAGCGCATTGTCGCCGAACATCTCTTCTTTGCTGATAAGCCCGCAACTTTCGGCGGGGATTCCCGCGCCATTCATTGCCCGTAAAAACTCGCTTTGCAAATACTGCCCCAGCTGTGTCATTTCAAAACGCTTTTCGTTGTTCAAATCTATTGCGCTTTCAAAAAGGCAATGGTCGAAAATCAAAATCAAATCGCCGTTTTCGTCTTTGCCAATAACTATGGCTTCGTCTGCGTTGATGTGTTTTTCATCAAAAGCCAGCACCTCTTCGCCGTCCATTTTTACGGCTGGAACGGTAAAGGCGGGCAGTCTAACGCGGTCGCCGATTCGCACATTGTCAAAGTTTTTCAAAATTGATTTAGGCGTGTAGGTCATTTGTGAAATAACCCCCGTTTCCTCTGCTGGTGTTGATTCTGTGTTTGTCGCTGGCGTTTTATCTGCGGCTGTGATTTCTGTTTTTCCGCTGATTTCCAGTGTTTCCGTTCCTGTGATGATGTTTACATCGCAATTTTTGATGTTGATATTCATAGTGTTTTACTCCTGTAAAATAATTCCTAAATCCGCCGCCAATACATGAGCGGCTTCTATCAGCTTCGCGCACTCGTCCGTTGAACTTTCGCTTTCGCCTATCGGGTGTATATGCCCATTGATTTCCTCGTATGGGTAGCCCATTTCTTCGGTTGCTATCCGTTTGATTTCATCTTTTACGGCGTTGTATGAGTTTTGCGTTGCGTTGCAAATCTGCATGATATGCCCGTTAAGGTGGTGATTCTGCGAATGTTCCCCAGTCGTGCGCCTGTGCTTTGGCGGCTGAATGGTAAGCAGTACATAATCATTGTGCTTGTCGCGGCATTTGCGCAGTTCGCGTTTTATTTTCTCGCTCGCCCCTGCGTCGGCGGGCGGTTCAAATGCTATGCGCCCCGCGATGTTCACGCGCTTTAGTACATACTGCACCATTCCCGCCGCCCCTTAGTAAATGTCAAACGCTTGGTCTGCTAAATTTTCCGCGCTCGGCTGTGCGGGCGGGGCTGGTTCGGCTGGCGGCAATTCGGGCGCGTCACCGCGTCTGTTGCGCAGGGCGTTTTCAATGAACGCTATCAATTCGCGGGCGGTTTTCGTCTGCCTGTAACCGCTGTATGTCTTGATTTCTTCATTGCTGAAAATCCGCTTGCCGTTTGCGTATTTCGCTTCGCAAAGTTCTTTTATTCGCGCCTTTTCTTCGGGTGTCGATTCGCCGCCCTTTGGTGTGAACGGCAACTTTGCGGGCTGTTTCGTTTTTGATGTCTTTTTTGATGAAGTAGTCGGTTGCGGCTGTTTTTCCGTCGTTTTCTGTGGTTGCTGGCTCTCCTGTGTTGGAGTTGTTTTATAACCGTTTCCGTCTGTATCTTCATCGCTGGTAATTCCGAGCATTGCACTTAACGCATATCGACGCATATAAGTAATGCTCATGCCTAAAGCCTGTGCCGCATTGCTTCCGCCGTTTACAGGTGGTAAAGCGGCGGTGTCCTCGATGTATTGCCCCTTGTTGTTAAAAATGCGTGTTGTAAGGGTCAGTGCATTTGTATTCAAACCGCCTACGCTCTGCATATAGGCTACCCCGTGATTATGCAAAATAGGCTTTATTTCCTGTGCGATTGCGTCAAGGCTTGCGTATTTGTAAGAAAACTTGTTTCCTTGTGCGGTTTCGCCTTTTTGAATTGTCTGCAATTCGCTTTGAACTTCTACCAGCGCGGCTAAAAGTTCGCTTATTTCTTCGCTCTGTATCATGTCTGCCCCCTGTTAGAACAGTATATCTTCGGGAAAGTCGCCGCCGTCTGCGTCCGAATAGTCGCCCGCTGGTTCTTGCGGGGCTGTCGGCTGTGCCGCTCCCTGCGCTTCGTTGCCGCCGAGCAACTGTACATTGTTCGCGATGATACAAACCTTGCTGTATCTCACGCCGTCCTTTTCCCACCTCTGCTGGTCAAGGTAGCCGTCCACGGCTATCTGCTTGCCCTTGTGCAGATATGGCTTGATGTTTTCCGCTGTCTTGCCCCAAACGGTCACATCAAAAAAACTTACCTTGTCCGCCCATTCGCCGCCGCGCTTCTCGCTACGGTTTACGGCAATGCTAAGGTTTAGCCGTGCTTTGCCCGCTGTCGTATACGCAAAATCGCGCTCGCTTATGTCGCGGGTAAGCCGTCCGATTTCAACAACGCTGTTTAAGTCTGTCATTTCGCGCCCCCGTTCTGTGATTTGTAGAAATTGCAGAAGTCTTTGCAAAGGCAGTATTTGCCGCATTTACGGCTAACGGCTGGGCGGTGTTCTACATAGTGGCTGTTGCCAAGTTCGCCCGCGCAGTTTTCCGCGTCGATTTCCGTATCAAAAACGCGGATTGCTGTTTTGCGTCCGTTCTTCATTACCGCCCATTTGTCGCCGTCCGCCCAGCGTTCTTCGGGTGTGCATGGCTCTATATCGTCGTCGCCCTGTTTTTCGGCGGCTTCGATTGCCTTTACTTTTGCGGTGATTCTTTTGCCCGTCTGTGCGAGTTCTTCGGGTGTAACCTCAAACTCGTAAATGAATACGGGGGCTTGCGGGTAAGTCCTGTCGGTTTCCGCTTTTGTCATGCTGTGGTCTTTCAAACCGACGATGAAGCGGCATTTATGAACATCTAAGCCGTTCTGCTTCAAGAGCCATGCGTAGGTCATGCCCTGCTTGTACCAGTCCGAAAAGTCGCCTTTCATCACCTTGTATACGCTGGCGGTTTTCCAGTCGTTGATGATTCCGCGCTCCATGTCGTAGCTGTCTACAACGCCCGTTACGCGGGATTTTGAAACGGCAATGTCGAACTTTTCTTCGTGAAAGTTGCCGTCCTCGTATTTTTCCATGATTGCATGAAAAGCCGTGCCGAATGTCGCCCACACGCTGTCCGCCGCGTCTACGGTGAATTCTTCCCAGTGGCGTTCCTGTAAGATGATTTCTTTCACGCCTTTGTTGAGCGTGGTTGCTGAATACTGCCCCGCCTTGTTGTGGCGTTCAACGCTTACGGCTTTCACAAATGCTTCGGGCAGATGTAATCTATTTGTCACTTTCATCTTTTGCCCCCTGTGGTTCTGCCTGTGCTTCTACGGCGCGGCAAACTACAACAAAGTCGCCGTTCTCGTTCTGATTCGCCTTGATTACCTCGAAGTAATCTTTATCGCTTGAATATCCGCGTAATTTCTCGCAGATTTGCAAAATTGCGTTTTTCATGTTCGCACCTCGTAAATCAATTTTTTAGGCTTCCGCGTTGCGCACCGCTTCCGCCTTTTGGAACGGGCGGGATTTGAACCCGCCTAGCGTTTCCGCTTGCGCCCTCTGCGCCCGCTCCCTTATTCGCTGTCGTCGTCAAACGACAGGCTTTCGGCGGCTTCCTTTTCTGCCGCGTCTAATGCTGTGTGCAGTCGGAGCATGGTTGCGCCTGTCGCGCTCATGGCTTCATACCAGCCTTTTGCAAAATGCAAATCACGCCCCTTTTCGCTGGTGTAAAAAAGCCTGTCTTTTTGAATGTCCACGGCTTTCTGCAACAATTCTTGGAAGTTCTTATAGTCCGCGCTGTCGGTCATTTCGTCGATGTCCGAGCATACCTCGCGCAATTCTGCAAGCCCAATCTCGCACCCGTCATCGCTGAAATACGGCAGTTTGCGCTCTTCCGTGCTGTCAAACTTGATGTCGAATGTGTAGCCGTTATCGCGCAGGGCTTTCTTGTACGAGCGAACGCCCGCTAAAAATCCCTGCAAGTTTGCGACCTTGCTTCCGCTTTCCTCGCACTGCAAAACCGCTTCTTTCTCGTGTGCCGTGTAGTTCAACTGCTGGAGTAAAATCAGCATGATTTGCGGTATCGGGATTTTCTTTTTCTCTTCTTCCTGTTCCTGCATTTCTCGCACCCCCTTGTCAAATGCAATGTTTTTCTTTCAGCTTTGCCAGTGCTTCTTCGCCGCTGTGGGCTACAAAGGCAACGCCGCCTTTTCGGTTGATGTCCGCTATCCGTTCTTTCTGCGCGGGTGATAGCCGCCCGCCGCTCGGTCGCTTGCACTCAATCGCCACGAAACGCCCTATGTTGTCGTAGCCCTCGAAGTCGCAAGTTCCCGCGTCCGCCGTCTTGATGAAGCGGCGGTTTGCTCCCTCGCCGATTGTGAAACAGCCCGTGTTTATGCGCTGGATTTTCAAGCCCGTCACTTTGATTACCTGTTTCACTTGCTGGATTACCGCGCTTTCGGGTATGTCTTTCAGTTCCATGCCGTGCCCCTTAGCCTGTCGCAAATTGCTATATCAACTTTACGCATGAATTCCGTAATGCTTCCCGCAGTGTCGCGGATAAATCGGCGGTTTCCCTTTTTGGTGTCGCGGTATTCGCCGCTTACCCATTCAATAACGCCATTCTTGATAACCGCATTTTTTCCGCGGTAGGTTAATCCAAGCCAGACTTTTCCGCCGATTCCCTTGCAGTCGTAGTTAATGCCGTGTGATTTCTGCCAGTCGCTGAATTGTTTTGTGAATTGCTGGCGACTGATTTTTCCCGCCCTGTAGTCAGTGATTAGTTCGATAGGGTAGCCGCTCATGATTCCGCCCCCGTGTCTAGTTCGTGTTCTTTGATTGATTTTTCAAGCCATTCCATGCGACCGATTAGATAACATTCCCACGCTTCTTCTCGCATGGCTTCCGATGTTTTGATGTCGTCTTTTCCGATGATTCCCGCTTTCAGTGCTTTTTCTTCCAGTTCGCGGATTTTCCTAAAAAGCGGGTTGTTGCTGGCGTTTCTTTTTGCCATTTTCAGACCTCTTGAAAAAAAATAAAACCCGCTTCGGATTGGTCTGTTATCCGTTGCGGGTTTTGATTTACGAGTTACCGTAATAGTCGCTCGTACCGAAACAAGCGGCTACTCAACAGACCAAAAAGTAGCCGTTCGTTTTTGAACCCGTGGCTACTTTTTCGCCTGTTGTTGATATTGTCAACAATGGAGTGATTAAGTAGTCGGTGGGTATGGTTCAAATATAATCCCAGCCCGCCGAAAAGTCAAGCGCAAAAATTAAAGTTTTTTTGGAAAAATGCCGATTGCTGATTTTTCCAAAAAA
>Ga0326513_10000401_pt1 | contig 36451 bp, 59 predicted proteins | sample 2_2465_0518_D_FD_203654 | JGI IMG/M metagenome (GOLD analysis project Ga0326513, IMG submission 203654) | Bovine rumen microbial communities from UC Davis, California, United States - 2_2465_0518 | ecosystem: Host-associated > Mammals > Digestive system > Stomach > Rumen | place: USA...
CCTTTGAATACAAAAATATCAATTTACAAAGGTTTTTTGGAAAAAGTAGGGTAAAATACCTAAAACATAGGAAAAAGCCCTAAAAACGGCTAAAAATGGGCTAAAAATAAAAAGGGGCAATAAAATAGAAGGGATATGAGAATTAAATGAAGTTAAAAGTAGAGTATATACCTATAAATGATATAACACCATATGAGAATAATGCTAAGATACATACACCAGAACAAATAGAACAGATAAAGAAATCTATTGAAGAATTTGGCATGAATGACCCAATAGGCATATGGAGAGATAACATAATTATAGAAGGTCATGGTAGATTAATGGCTTTAAAGGAATTAGGCTACGAAGAAGTACCAGTTATAAGACTTGATGACTTAACTGATGACCAAAGAAAAGCATATACATTAATACATAACCAAACAACAATGAATACTGGATTTGATTTAGATATTTTAAATGAAGAATTACAAAGTATAGATTTAGATATGTCTGATTTTGGATTTGATGAAATAAAACTTGATGATATTGAAGAAGAAAAAGAAATTGTTGAAGATGAAGTACCAGAAGTACCAGAAGAACCAAAAGCAAAATTAGGAGATATATACCAATTAGGAAATCATAGATTAATGTGTGGAGATAGTACAAAAGAAGAAGATGTAGAAAAATTAATGAATGGTGTTAAGGCAGATATGGTATTTACAGACCCACCTTATGGAGTTAGTGCTAGTGGTGGAAGAAGTCAGACAAAAGATAAATTAGGAATGAAAGCAATAGCAAATGATGAATTAAGAAATAATGACTTAACTATTTTTTTAAGTAATTTTATAAAAGCTATGAAATATAAAAATGGTGCAAGTATTTATATATGTTATCCTTGGTCAACACAAAAAGAATTTACTGAAGCAATATTAGAAAATAATTTAAAAATTAAAAATTGTATTATATGGGATAAAAAAAGTTTTGGATTAAATGGCTTTAAAGGTTATAAACCACAATATGAAATGATTTATTTTTGTTGTAAAGAAGTTTTTGAATGGTATGGTGACAAAGCACAAAGTAATATTTGGCAAATAAGTCGTGAAATAAAAAGAGAAGAACAAGGAAATCATCCAACACCAAAACCTATAGAACTTATTGCAAAAGCATTAAATAATAGTTCTAAACAAGAAGATATAATTTTAGATGTATTTGGTGGCAGTGGTTCAACACTTATTGCTTGTGAACAATTAAATAGAAAATGTTATATGATGGAATTAGACCCACATTATATAGATGTAATAATTCAAAGATGGGAAAACTTTACAGGTCGAAAGGCAGTGAAAATAAATTAATGAAATGAAAGGTATGGAGAATGAGTAAGTTAAAGTTATTAGAATTATTTGGAGGAATTGGTGCTTGTAGTAAAGCACTTGAAAAACTAGGTATAGATTATGAAATAGTTGATTATGTTGAAATAGATAAATATGCAGTTAAATCATATAATGCAATGCATGATACTAATTTTGAACCACAAGATATTACAACTTGGGATAAAGATATAGAAGTAGATTTAATAATGCATGGTTCACCATGCCAGGATTTTTCTATAAGTGGAAAACAAGCTGGAGGAGATGAGGGAAGTGGAACTAGAAGTTCTTTAATGTATGAAACATTAAGAATAGTTAAAAAGTTAAAACCTAAATATGTAATATGGGAAAATGTAAAAAATGTTATATCAAAAAAACATATACATAACTTTAATAATTACATAGAAAGAATGAATGAACTAGGTTATATAAGTTATTATCAAGTATTAAATTCTAAAGATTATGGCATACCACAAAATAGAGAAAGAGTATTTACAATATCAATTAGAAAAAATTTAAATCAAACCTTTGAATTTCCACAAAAGCAAGAATTAAAATTAAAATTAAAAGATATGCTAGAAGATAATGTAGATGAAAAATATTATTTAAGTAAAAAAATGATAGAAAATATATCAGCATTAGGAACAAATAATTTTAAAAATAATGATAGTAAAATTAATTTAGATATAGCTAGACCATTAACAAGTACAATGCATAAAATGCATAGAGCAGGAACAGATAATTATTTAAGTGATGATTTACCTAAAAACTTTAATTTAAAAATACTAGAAGAATTTAAAATAAATCCTAAAAGACATAGTAGTTTAATGAATAGTGTATTAAATATTAATGGGTTATGCCCTACTTTAGATACTATGAATGGTGGAAATAGAGAGCCAAAAGTATTAATAAAAAATAATACTCAAAAAGGTTATTTAGAAGCATATGAAGGTGATGGAATATATACAGTTACTTCTAATAAAAGAGGAACTGTTCAACCACAAATGATACAAACGATTACTACAAGGCAAGATTTAGGTGTTGTTGTAAAAGGAAGTAATAGTGATGAATAATTTAAGAATAAGAAAATTAACTCCAAAAGAATGTTGGAGATTAATGGGTTTTGATGATAAAGACTTTGAAAAAGCAAGTCAAGTATGCAGTAATACCCAACTATATAAACAAGCAGGAAATAGTATAGTTGTAAATGTATTAGTTGCCATATTAGGAAATTTATTAATGAAATAAAAGAAAATGAGGTGATATAAATGGCAAAATTAAGTTTAAATGAACAGGCACAAGAGATTATAAAGATAGCAGAAGAAAGTGGAGTACAATCAAATTTTTTCTTTCTTACTACCTTTAAAAGATACCAAGTTCAACTGAATATGTTAAATGATTTAGAAAAGGCTATCAAAGAAGATGGAACAACAGTAACCAAAGAATATGTAAAAGGCAGAAAAAATGTATATTCTAATCCAGCACTCCGAGATTACAATACAACAACTGATAGTGCTAACAGAACTGTTGCTACACTTATGAAAATAATTAAAAATTACAACGTAAGCGAAACAACAGAGGAAGAAGATCCACTATTTAAAATAATAAATGGTGGCGAAGAAAATGAAGAATAATTACATAGTTTATAAACATACAACACCAAGTAATAAAATTTATATTGGAATAACAAGTTGTGGTGTTGAAAGAAGGTGGCAAAAAGGTAAAAATTATAAACATAATAAATATTTTACAAATGCTATCAATAAACATGGATGGGATAATATAAAACATGAAATATTATTTGAAAATTTATCTAAAGAAGAAGCAGAACAAAAGGAAATAGAATTAATAAAAAAATATAAATCAAATAATATTAAATATGGTTATAACATTGAAAATGGTGGTAATTCAATCGGAAAATTTAATGATGAAACTAGAAAAAAATTAAGTCAAGCATTAAAAGGTAAACCATCATGGTTAAAAGGCAAACATTGGTCTAAAAAACACAATAAAGAAATAAGCAAAAAATTAAAAGGTAGAATTTCACCAATGAAAGGTAAACATTGGTCTATACAGCAAAGAGCAAATGTTGGAACTTCTATAAAATGTATAAATACAGGAGAAATATTTTATAGCATAAGAGAAGCATCAAGAAAAACTGGATGTGATAGAGCAAATATATCAAGAGTATTAAAAGGAAAATATAAACAAACAGGAGGGATGACTTTTGAATATACAAAATAAAGCATACCTATACTGTAAAGAAACTATAAATAAAGAAACTTGCCCTAAATATGTAAAATTACAAATGAAAGATTTTATTAAAATATGTGAAGGTAAAAATAAAAAATATATTTTAAGTAAAACTAAATTAGACCAGTTAAATAAAATATTAAAAATACTTATAATGCCTAAAGGACTAAAAGCTGGACAACCATTATATGATTGTACTACTGGTTATCAATGGTTATTTTATACTGCTATATTATGTGTAGTATATAGAGATAATCCAAATAAAAGAAGATATGAAACTGGAGTTCTTGAAATATGCAGAAAGAACTTTAAAACATATACAATAGCAACATTATTTATAATTTTATTTTTATCAGAGCCACAATTCTCAAAATTCTATTCAGTAGCACCAGATGGTGCATTATCTAAAGAAATTCGTGAAGCAATATCTGAAACAATAAGAAGTTCACCATTAATTTATGAATACAAAGACAATAAAAGATTTAAGATTTTAAGAGATTATATTAAATTTAATCCTAAACAAAGTATTTATACACCTTTATCATTTAGTACAAGTAGAATGGATGGTAGACTTCCAAATGTATTTTGTGCAGATGAAGTAGGAGCATTAAATACTAATTATCCAATAGAAGCCATGAGGTCAGGACAATTAAACATATTAAATAAATTAGGATTTATTATATCAACTAAATATCCAACAATAGATAATCCATTTGAAGATGAAGTAAGTTATTGTAAAAAAGTATTAGATGGAATAATTAAAGATGATACACGATTTGCTTTATTATATGAACCAGATAATCCAAAGAATTGGGAAACTGATGATTTAGTTTTAAAACAAAGTAATCCAGTAGCACTTGAAATAAAAGAAATATGGCAAGATTTACTTAAAAAAAGAGCATATGCAATAGCAGTAGAAAGTGCAAGAGAAAATTTTATTACAAAGCATTGTAATATTATCTATCAAGGAACAGGAACAGAAAGTTATATTGATGTAGCAGATGTTCAAAAATGCAAAGTTTCAAAAATAGATTGGACTGGTAAAGTAGTATATTTAGGACTAGACTTATCACAAACAAATGATAATACTGCAATAGGAATGGTAAGTGTAGATGATGATAATAATATTTTATTTGATGCAATAGCATTTATACCAGAAGGAAGAATTGAAGAAAAAAATGCATTTGAAAAAATAGATTATAAAGCATTTATAAGAGCTATGAAATGTATAGCTTGTGGAGATAGAGTTATAGATTATGCAGTAGTAGAAGATTTTATAATGAACATTGAAAGCAAATATGGAGTACAAGTACAAGCTATTGGCTATGATAGATTTAATTGTATGAGTACTGCACAGAAACTTGAAAGAGCAGGATATAATACAGTAGAAATAAGACAACATTCAAGCACCTTACATTCACCAACAAAATTATTAAAAGAAAAAATTTTAAATGGTGAAGCAAAATATACAGAAAATAAACTATTAGAAATAAACTTTCAAAATGCTAAATGTACTTATGACACTAATAAAAACTTATATGTAAATAAAAAGAAATCAAATGGAAAAGTGGATATGGTAGTAGCCATAATAAATGCTATTTATCTACTAGAACAAGATGTATTCTTGAATCAAATGGACTTTGTGGTTCAAACATTATAGAAAAAAAATCCGAAAAATGGAATATAAAAAAGTAATATAATGAGAATGAGGTTAGATGTACCATGAAAATAGCAATAGACAAAAATTCGATTAGTTCAATAAAGCCAAATAATGAATATATTTACTTGTTTGATAATGAGCCATTAGAAGACTTAATAAATACAGGCTTACATTGTATTAATTATAAACATTGTAAATTTGTAGATATTAACTTAACTGATTATGATATTGACTGTATAAAAAAAGCAAAAATAACTGATAAAGACTATGATAAATTACCAAGTAAAAAAGATTATAAATTTGCTATTATAGTTCCAAATTGTAATAATGACCATGGAGATTATAAAGGCAAATCTTTTTTAAAAAATTGTATAGAAAGTATATTAAATCAAACATATAAAAATTTTGAATTAATTTTTATTGATGATATGTCAACAGATACATCAGTTAAAACTATTAAAGGTTATAAAGACAAAAGAATACATTTAATTTTAAATAAAAGAAAAAGATATAATGGTGGTTCAAGAAATGTTGGTATAGAATATGCACTAGATTATATTGATTTTGATTATTTCTGCTTTCTAGACAGTGATGACTGGTGGAAACATGATAAAGTATTAGAATTAATAAATAGTCGCTTATATGGGCATGAAATGGCTTTATTAGGTATAGAATTAATAGATAAAAAAGGTATATTTATGGCAAAAATTCATGAGTATAAAAATTATGAAGATTTTTTTCTAAGTGATAGAAAAGTATGGTGTACTGCATGGGCTAGAGTAATAAGAAAAGATAAAATAGTTTTTTTCTGTGAAGATACATTAATGGAGGATAGAGTTTGGAGTTATAGACAAGCAGATAATATTAACTTAGATAGAGTTATAAATATAAAAGAAGTTTGTTATGTATGGAATAGAACCAATACAACAAATAGTGTATCAACAGTTAGAAGTGATTATTGGAATGCTAGTGCATATTGCCATATAGGACATCAATTACAATTATTAAGTCAATTAAAACACAAAGAAATGATACCAATATTAGAAAAAAGAATAAAAACTTGTAAAGAACAAGTAAACGAAGGAGTTTATCAACAATATTAGGAGGTGTAGAAAATGTTTAAAGTAAAAGCATTACAAGAATTTACATACGGTAGTTTTGATAAAATAAAAAATCTTGAAAGACATAATAAAGAAAAAAACAAAGAAGGTACATTATATGCAGGAGATACATTTGAATGTACTGAAAAAATGGCACAATATTTAACTGGTGAATGTGGATATGTGTTAGTAAAAGTTATTGAAATTATACCAGAAGAAATTAAAGAAGAAAAACCAAAAAAGGCAAAGAAAAAATAATAAAAAACAAATATATAAAAAGGAGGTGAAGCATGGGATTATTTGATATATTTAAAAAAAGAGAAGAAGCCTCTGAAACAACCCAATCAACAAATCAAGAACCATCAACTCAAATAGCAACAGATGTCTTATTACAAGCCTTATTAAATCAAGAAACTATAACAAGAGAACAGGCCTTAACATTACCAGCAGTAAGTGGAGCAGTAAATCTAATTTCAAATATGATAGCAAGTATGCCAGTAAAACTTTATAAATATAAACAAGGAAAAGTAGAACCAGTAGAAGATGATACAAGAGTAGCATTATTAAATGGTGATACTGGAGATACATTAGATGCATTTCAATTAAAACAAGCATTAGTGGAAGATTATTTAATGGATAAAGGTGGCTATTGCTACATAAGAAGAAATAGAAATGATGTAACTGGTTTATTTTATGTAAAACCTATATATGTTCAAACAATACCAAACTTTAAGCCAATATATAAAGATTATCAAATTTTAGTATTGGGTGAAGAATATTATAAACATGAGTTTATAAAACTTTTAAGAAGTACCAAAGATGGAGCAACTGGAATAGGATTAACACAAGAAGTAGGAAAAGCCATTGAAACTGCATTTAATACACTTTTATATCAATTAAATATGGTTAAAAGTGGTGGTAATAAAAAAGGTTTTTTAAAATCACAAAGAAAATTAGGTCAAGATGAAATAAATATATTAAAACAAGCATGGAATAGATTATATGCTAACAATAAAGAAAATGTAGTTGTATTAAATAATGGTTTAGAGTTTCAAGAAAGTTCAAATAATGCAGTAGAAATGCAAATGAATGATAGTAAAAAAACTTTAAATGATGAAATTAATGGTTTATTTCATATATACCCAAATGATTTTTATAGAACTTTTAAAGAAGCAATATATCCTATAATTGTAGCATTTAGAACTGCTTTAAATAGAGAACTATTACTAGAAAAAGAAAAGAAAAACTATTTTTTTGATTTTGATGTAAAAGAAATATTAAAAGCAAATCCAAAAGAAAGAGCAGAAACATATAAACTTTATAAAGAAATAGGATTAAAAACAATTAATGAGATGAGAAAAGAAGAAGATATGAATCACGTTGATGGATTAGATGTAATTAATGTAGGTTTAGGTGCAGTTTTATATGATACAGTTAATCATGTTTACTATACCCCAAATACTGACACAGTAACAAGTCCAAGTGATGGTGAAAATACAGGAGTAGAAAGTAAAACAACCGAAAGTATTCAAAATGTATTAACTTCTAAGGTATTAGATACAGAATTTGAACAAAGTGGAAATTCAAGTGATGCATAAAGGAGGTGATAATATGAAAGTTAATATAAGAGCAGACCATGTTGAAATAGAAGGTTATGTCAATGCAGTAGAAAGAAATTCAAAGACTTTAAGAGATAGAATAGGAGAATTTGTTGAAAGAGTTTGTAAAGGTGCATTTAAAAAAGCATTAAAGAGAAATGATGATATAAAAATATTATTAAATCATGATGCTACTAGAGAACTTGGTTCAACTAAACAAGGTAATTTAGAACTTAAAGAAGATAACATAGGACTTCATGCAAGAGCAACTATATATGACAAAGAAGTTATTGATGATGCAAGAAATAATCGACTAGTCGGTTGGAGTTTTGGATTTCATGATATAGATGTAGATAGAAGTATGCATGAAGGAGTTGTTTATAGAACTATAAGAGATTTAGATTTAAGAGAAGTTTCTATATTAAACAATAAAAAATCACCTGCTTATGAAGGTACATTAATAATGGCAAGAGCAGATGATAGTGATGATAGACTTCTATTAAGAAGTGAAGATTTTATTGATGAAGTAGTTGTAAGAGAAGAAATATCAAAAGAAGATAAAAAAGAAGAAGATAATGAAATGAAAAATAATGATAATAAAGAAGAGCCTAAACAACAAAAAGTTGTTAAAGAAATAGATTATTCCAAGTATGAAAATATGATTAAGGAAATGAAGGAGGAAAAATAAATGTACGAAAAAGAACAAATTGAAAAGAAAAATGACTTTATTACAAGAGCAGAAGAGGTTCTAAATAAAGCCAAAGAAGAAAAAAGAGAGCTAACAGATGCAGAAGCACAAGAGTTAGCAGAAATTAGGGATAATGTAAGAAGAATAATGAAAACATTGGAATTGAAAGGAGAGTTTGACAAAATGGAAGGACAAGCATTAGAAAAAGAAGGACTACCTAAAAATGAAGTAAGAGATGAAGAAAAAGAAAGAGCATTAGCAGAAGAAAAAGAGTTTGAGGCATATATAAGAGGACAAGTTAATGAAAGAGCAACTAATTTAACACCAGCAGAGGGAAGTGGACAAGTCTTAATTCCAACTACTATTGCAAATCGTATCATTACACAGGTTTATAATATGTGTCCAATACTTCAAAGAAGCACCAAATATAATGTTAAAGGTAAATTGGAATTACCATACTATGATGAATCTACTCAATCAATCACAGTTGACTGGGCGACTGAATTCCAAGAATTAGAAAGCAATGTAGGTAAATTTACTAATATTACTTTAACTGGTTATTTGGCTGGAGCATTAAGTTTAATTTCAAGAAGTTTAATTAATAATGCACAGTTTGATGTAGTAGCATTTATAGTTGATAGAATGGCTTATGATATTTCAAGATTTATTGAGAATACACTTTTAAATGGTAGTGGTAGTGTAACAGGTTTATCAACTGTATCAAATAAAATAACTGCTGCAAGTTCAACTGCTTTAACTGCTGATGAGTTAATTCAATTACAAGGAAAAATTAAGGATGTATTTCAAGGTAATGCTATTTGGATTATGAGTGAAAATACAAGAACTGCAATTAGACAATTAAAATCACAAACTGGTTCTTATTTGCTTAATGAAGTATATGATTTATCTTCACCATTTAAAAATACATTACTAGGAAAACCAGTATATATATCAGATAATATGCCAGAAATGGAAGCAGGAAAAATTGCTATTTATTATGGTGATATGAGTGGACTTGCTACTAAGTTTAGTGAAGATATTAATATCGAAGTATTAAGAGAAAAATATGCTACTCAACATGCTTACGGAGTTGTTGGTTGGTTAGAATTTGATAGTAAAATTGAGAATCCACAAAAGATTGCTGCTATTCAAATGGCTGGTTCAACACCAAGTGTTTAAAATATTATTTGTTGTTTAGGCAAAGCTCCCTAAAAGAAAGGAGTAACTATGAATAATATAACTAAAATAAGTGATATCACATATCAAGATGTAGCTAATTACATTAGATTAAGTGAAGTATCACAAGATGACCAAAATTATTTAACTACATTAATAAAAATTTCTAAAGATTATATATTAAATTATACAGGCATAGATGAAGATAACTTAGATAATTATACTGATTTAATTATAGTTGTCTTTGTCTTATGTCAAGATATGTATGATAATAGGTCAATGTATATTGACAATTCCAACCTAAATAAAGTTGTTGATACTATACTTGGTATGCATCAAAATAATTTACTTCCAAATGGTGAAGCAAATGATTAATGCAGGAAAATATAATAAAAAAATTACTATATATCAAGTAGTAGTAACAGAGGATAATCAAGGATTTCCAATAGAAACAAACGAAGTAGTATTACAACCATATGCAAACGTAAAAACCACTAGAGGATTTACTTTAATAGCAAATAATAGTGATTTTGAAAAAGCATATACGAATTTTACTATAAGATATTCACAAACCGTAATTGATGCATATTATAATAGTCAAATTTCAAATAGAGATATGATAGTAGCATTTAAAAACAAAATTTATTCTGTTCAATATTTAAATAATATTGATGAAATGAATGTAGAAATTGAAATGCAATGTAAATTGGTGAAGAAATAATGGCAAAATTCAAATGTGAATTACCAACTGAATTAATAAGAGAACTTACTAAATTGGAACAGAACACACCAAAAATGACAGAGGAAATGTTACAAGCAGGAGCAGAAGTTGTATATAAAAATGTTAAATCAAATATGAAATCTAGTTTTAAAGATAGTTCTAAATTAGAGAAATATTTAAAAATAACAGATGTATATAGAACAAAAGATGGTTCTGTTAATAAAAAAATAGCATTTTACGGTTATCATGATAAAGGGAAAAAGACATTTAGCATAACTAAAAAAGGAAAAACCTATTCATATGATGGTGTTCCTGTTCCATTAATAATAAGGGCAAGAGAATTTGGTTCTTCAAGTGGTGAAACTAAAAGACCATTTTATAGGAAATCATGGAATAACAGCCAAATAGAAAGTGCAATGCTAAAAGTTCAAAAAAAATATATTAAGGAGTAAACATGAATGAATTAATACAATCAATTTTTACTAATTTTGAAGTTGATGGTGTTAGTATCCCAGTAAAATTTTTAGAATATAAAGGTAAATCAACTACTTATGTAACATATATGGAAACCGATATAAATAATTCGTACTCAGGCGACAATGAGATTTTAGGTTATGTATCATACTATGATTTTGATATTTACTCAAAAGGAAATTATTTTAATATAGTTAAAGAAATAAAAAAAATAATGAAAGATAATGGTTTTATATGGCAACCAAACAGAACATCACAAGATATGAAAGAAGCAGATACTGGTTACTATCATAAAACTTTATGTTTTGCAATAGAAAGACAAGAACTTGATGATTTAATACCAAGTGTTTAGTTGAAAGGAGTGGAAATTAATGGCTAAAATAGGTTTAAATAATTTTAGATATGCAGTAGCAACAGTAAATGAAACAACTGGAGCAATCTCGTATGGCACAGTAAAAAAGCCAGGTAAAGCAGTTAGTTTTACATTTGAACCAAATGTAAGTGATGCAAGTTTATATGCAGATGATAGTTTAGCAGAAAGTGATAACAGAGTAAATGGTGGTTCATGTACTATGGGAATTGACAGAATGGATGCAGAAACAATGGCCGAAATTTTAGGACATGAATATAACAGTGAAACAAACGAAGTCATTTCAAATGTAAATGATGTAGCACCATATATTGGTGTTGGTAGAATTGTAAGAGTAATGCAAGATGGAACTCAATATTTTAGAGCAACATTCTTAGCACAATGCAAAATGTCAGAACCAAGTGCAGATGATAACACAATGGGAGAGAGTGTAGAGTTTTCAACTTATGAATTATCTGGAACAGTTGTAGTACCAACAGATGGGACTTGGAGAAGGGAAAAAATATTTACATCTCTAACAGACGCAATCAATTATTTAGAAGGATTATTTAGTCCAAGTGTAAGTGTTTAAACCAATAATGGGGTGGGGTTAATACCCTATCCCATTTTTTAATATAAGGAGGAAATGAAATGAAAGAAATGAGAAACGAAATTGAATACAAAGATAAAAAATATTTAGTAGTATTTAATATAAATGTAATGGAAGCTATACAAAAAGAATATGGAACAATAAAAAAATGGGGAGAACTAACAGAAGGAAAAAAAAGTGAAGCTGATATAGGAGCAATTATATTTGGTTTTAATGAAATGTTAAATGAAGGTATTGAAATTCAAAATGAAGAAAATGGAATGGATATTAAACCATTTACTAGAAAACAGACTGGTAGATTATTAACCGAGATAGGAATAGAAAATGCAACACAAAAATTAAATGAAACAGTAATAGAAAGTACAAAAAGTGAAGAAAAAAACGCATAATTCCTGATGAAGATGAAGATGAGCCAATTGATTTTACATGGATATACTTCATTGGGATAACAAAATTAAATTTAAGTGAAAAAAGAATAGGAAGATTAACAATAAAAATATTTTTAAAATTATATCAACATTATAAAAATGAATTTGATAAAGAGATGCTAATGAAGGCATCAAATACAACTTATAAAAAATTAAAAGAAAAACAAGAAGAAAGTGATAAATGGTTTTAAGGAGGTGATTATATGGCAGGTTTCGGTTCTAGTATTAAACTTGAAGGAGAAAGTGAGTATCAAAGAGCTTTAAAACAAATAAATCAGAGTTTAAAAGAAGTTGGCAGTGAAATGAAAGTTGTATCTTCTAGTTTTGATAAAAATGATAAGTCAACCCAAGCAATGGCACAAAAATCAGAAGTATTAAATAAAGCCTTAGAACAACAACAAGCAAAATTAAGTGTCTTAACTAAAAAATATAATGAAATGAATGCAACTTATGGTAAAAATTCAACTGCACAAAAGGAATTAACTGCTGAACTTACTAAGGAAAGAGCAAAACTTGATGAAATAGGAAATACATTAGGAAAAACCTCTAAGGAATATCAAGCACAAGAAAAAGTAGTAAATGAACTAGAAGATAAACAAGTTCAATATAACAATGCAGTATCAAAAGCAAAAACAGAAATGAACCAAGCACAAGCAGTTGTAAATAAAACTACAAAAGAGCTTGATGAATTGGAAAACGAACTTGATGATAATAATGATGAATTAAAAAAGAATGAAAAAGGTTGGAGTTCTTGGGGACAAACTATTGCAGATTTAAGAACTAAAGCAATAGAAGGAATAATTAGTGGATTAAAAAATGTTGGTAGTGCTTTAATAGATTTTGGTAAACAATCAATAGAAACTGCAGCAACAGTAAAAGCAAGTAATTCACAATTTGAACAAACTTTTGGAGATTTAAAAGAACAAGCAGTTAGTATGGTAAATGAAGTATCTAAATCTACTGGAATAATTGCAACAAGATTAAATGATGCAGCAAGTGGGATTTATGCATTTGCTAGGTCAAATGGTGCTAGTACGAAAGAAGCAATGGATTTAACAAAATCGGCACTAGAATCTGCAGCCGATAGTGCAGCATATTATGATAGGTCATTAGAAGAGTCAACAGAAACATTAATGAGTTTTTTAAAAGGTAATTATGCAAATGATGCAGCATTAGGAGTAAGTGCAACAGAATTTACAAGAAATGCAAAGGCAACTGAATTATTTGGAAAAAAATATAATGATTTAACTGAAATACAAAAACAACAAACATTGTTAAAAATGGTTACTGATAGTCAAAAAGTAAGTGGTGCTATGGGACAAGCAGCAAGAGAAGCTAGTGGTTGGGAAAATGTTCAAGGGAACTTAAATGAAACATGGAGACAATTTCAAGCAAAAGTAGGAACACCATTTTTAGAAGCACTAATTCCAGTAATACAAGACATAACTAAAAGTTTTCAAGAATGGCAAGAAACAGTAGACTGGGAACAGTTTGGAGACAATGTTAAAAAAGCAATAGACAAGGTTATAGAAGTATTTAAATGGATAATTGATAACAAAGAACTAGTGGTTGGTTCGATTACTGCAATTATAGGAGCATTTGCAGTAGCAAAAATTGCTACATTTATTAATACTATGGTTACATTAGGAACTACTTTAGCAGGTATTCCAGCAGTAGCTGGTCTTGCTAGTACAGCAATGACTATTTTAGGTGGAGCATTTACATTTATGACAGGTCCAATAGGAATAGCAATTGCAGCAATAGGAGCAGTAGTTGGAGCATTTGTATTATTATGGAATAAATCAGAAGCATTTAGAAACTTTTGGATAGGTTTATGGGAAGGTATAAAAAATACTGTATCAGTTGTAATTGATGCAGTTGTTGGTGCATTTAATTCATTTGTTGAATTTTTATCTGGTATTCCTGCTAAAGTAAATCAATTTATTCAAGTTGCTATAAATTTCTTTAAAGAATTACCATATAACATTGGTTACTTATTAGGTTTAGGATTAGGACATATTATTAAATTTGGTATAGATGCATTTAATTGGGTAACAACAGAAATTCCAAAGATTATAGATGGAATTGTTGACTTTTTCTCACAACTACCAAGCAAAATATGGGATTGGTTAGTAAATGCATTTACTAAAATATCTGAATGGGGTACTAATGTTAAAAATAAAGCAATAGAAATAGGAACTAATTTTGTTAATAGTATTATAAATTTTGTAAAAGAATTACCGGGTAAGATTTGGAGTTTTTTAACTACTGCAATTGCAAAAGTAGGAGAATTTGCAACTAATATAGCTAATAAAGGTAGAGAAGGTGCAAAAAATTTATTTGATAATATAGTAAATGGTATTATTAGTTTACCAAGTAGAGTTGCTGAAATAGGAAGTAACATTGTTCAAGGATTATGGAATGGTATTAAAAATGCAGGAAGTTGGTTAAAAGAAAAAATAAAAGGATTTGCAAAAGGCATTTTAGATGGGTTTAAATCAGTATTTTCCATTCACTCACCTAGTTTAGTTTTCAAAAATGAGATAGGCAAAAATTTGGCTTTAGGACTTGGTGAAGGATTTACTGATGAAATGAAAAATATAACAAATGAAATGCAAAGTGCAGTACCTACTGATTTTGATATAAATGGCTCATATAACGGTGTTAATGGTACAGATAGTATAAATAATCAATATAGTTATGATTCACTTGTAGAGGCTTTTACAGAGGCACTAGAGGGCATGAAAATAGAATTAGATGATGAAGAAGTTGGAAGTTTTGTTAAAAAGACAGTAGAAAATGCAATATATAACTAGAAAGGGTGGTAAAAATGAGAGATTATATAATTTTAAATGGAACAAGTAGTCAAACCATAGCAGGTTTATTAATTCAAAATTTACCACCTATTTCTAAACCAAAACAAAGGGTAGAAATTGAAGAAATAGATGGTAGAGATGGAGATATAATTACATATTTAGGATATGGAGCATACGATAAAGAATTTGAAATTGGCTTATATGGAAGTTTTGATATAGACGAAATAATTTCATATTTTAATAGTGAAGGTACTGTAATATTTTCAAATGAACCAGATAAATATTATAACTATCAAATTATAGAGCAAATAGATTTTGATAAATTGATAAGATACAGAACGGCAACTGTAAAAATGCACATGCAACCTTTTAAATACTCAGCAGAAGATAATCAAAAAGTATTTAGTAATACTGGTGGGGCAACAAGTATTAGTATAAGAAATGTTGGAAATATTTATTCAAAACCAATTATAACTATAAATGGTAGTGGTTCTATTGATTTATATTTAAATGGTAATCAATTATTTTCAATTAATATGGGAAATTACACATCAATAACAATAGATACTAACAATATGAATGCATACAATGGCAGTACATTATTAAATCGAAATGTTACAGGAAGTTATGACAATTTTAAATTAAATGTAGGAAGTAATACTATTTCTTGGAGTGGAACAATTACAAAAATAGAAATAGATAACTATTCTAGGTGGATATAGAGAGGAGTGATAATAATGTATATAGCTTTAACAAGTTTTGCTATAAACAAAAATGTTTATGCAGAAGAAGATATAAGAAAAGGTCAAATATTACCAAGTGATTTTGTAAGTGCAGATGTAATACAAGATTTATTGAATGCAAATTACATAAAAGAATTTGATGGATTATTAGAGATAACTGAAAACGGTCAATATGAACTGGAAGGATTTGAAGTTGCTGATGTAAATGTTGAAGGTAGTAGTGAAGAAGTAAATGCTTTAGTTGATGAAATCAATGGTGAGGTGATTTAACTATGAACTATTATAAAAATGATATTCGCCACGTTAGGGGTGATACGTTATCCTTTCCTTTTTATGTTGAAGGAGTAAATCAAGATTTAGAAAGTGTTTATTTTACTTGTAGAGATGGTTCAAATGATAATAGTGAAGTATTATTTGAAAAAAGTTTAAATAATGGTATTACTTATATGTATTATGATGAAGAAACTGATACAAGAACATATTTAGTTAGAATAGCACCAGAAGATACTATAGATTTACAAAGTGGGACATATTGTTACGATGAGCAAATTGCATTAAATGGAGATGTAATAACCATTATGAAGGGTAGATTTATTCTTGAACAAGATGTAACAAGAAAAATAGGAATACCAGATGATCCAAATTTGTATATATCAGAATATTTAGATGAAATAAATGGGGAGGTAATATAGTGGCTATAATAGATAAATTAAATTATTTAAACGAAACTAAAGAATTAATTAAAGATTCTTTAAATGATTTAGGAGCAGAAATAACTGATGAAGATACGTTCAGAAGTTATGTAACAAAGATAGATGAATTATCAGAAGAATATCCAACAGAAGCACAAATTCAAAGTATTCAATTACAAAATATCCAACCACAAAGCATAGAAAAAACATTAAATATTGAAATGCAACCATTAGAACAACCACAAGAAGAATCATTAGAAAAAATACAGAAAGAATCATTAGAAGAATCACCTATTGAACTACAAGAAACACAAGAAGAATCATTAGAAGAAGCAATAGAAGAAACACAACAAGCAACACAAGAAACAGAAGAAGAAACTACTTTAAATGATGAGGAGGTGGAATAGATGCCAATTTTAAATAAACTAGAATATTTAGATGAAACTAAGCAACAAATAAAAAATGCTTTAAATACTAAATTTAATTCACAAATAACTGATGAAGATACGTTCAGAAGTTATGTTGATAAAATAACTAATATATATACTAACTGGCCTAAAGTACCTGGAGAAGGTACTTCATTAAAATTAACTAATACTAAAAAAGGTAGATTAGGATTAGATTTAAGTGGAGATTTAAGTCAAGAAACTACTAGTGGTAAAAATTTATTACCTTACAATCAGCTTACAACAACTACAGTAAATGGAATAACATTTACACCTGTTTTTGAAGGAAGCAATTTATTATATGTAAAAGCAACTGGTTTAGCATCTGCAGATGCTACTTATAAATTTTATGGTTTTGATACAACTACCCCACAAAAAGTATTCGATAGTGCAACAAAAATAAGTTTTGGTTTGACAGGTAGTAGTTCAAGTTATGGTATGGCTGTTTGGGGATTGAACAGCGGAGGAGTCAACATAGGTAGTGAAATATATGATGAAACTGAATATGCAACTGGTTTTCAATTGACAGGAATCGGTTTAAGAGTACATAGTGGTGCGAATGTAGATATTGAATTTAAACCAATGTTAAGATTATCAAATATTACTGATGATACTTACGAACCATATACAAATGGAGCATCACCTAATCCAGATTATCCACAAGAGATTAAAGTAGTTACTGGTAATCAAAATGTGTATGTTAATAATAAAAATCTTTTACCAACTTTAAATATCAGTAAAACATTAAATGGTGTTACTTTTACAATTAATGAAGATGGAACAATTACTGCTAATGGAACTGCAACAAGTCAAATTATATTTCCTATTAATAGTAATACTCCTGCAACAACAAGAAATATCTTATTAAAAGATGGAGTATATAAATTTTATTTTGATGGAGTAACAACAAGTAGTCTAACGTATTTTATACAAGCTTCATATATTGGTGATGATGGGAGTGTAAAATATCCAACTGACCAAAATGGAAATGTTGGTGTTGCCTTAACAAAATCAACATTAATTGGTTTTTCAATTATAATAAGAGTTGATACTGCATTAAATAATGTAATATTTAAACCAATGTTAATAAATTCTAATACTAAAATTCCATATGTAAAAGCATTACCACAAACTTATCCATTATCATTAGATTCACTAGAACTAGCTAAAATAGGAGATTATAAAGATTATATTTATAGAGAAAATGGTAAGTGGTATAAATACGGTGTGATTGGTAAAGTTGTATATAATGGAACAGAAGCTTGGACTTTAAATACAACTTATACGCACAATGTTTTTTATAGTACTTTACTTAATTATGCTAGAGTTGTAAATCAAATAACCATCCTTGCTAATTATTATAAAGGAGTGCCTAATTTATGGGGTATTAGTGATTTTGGAAATAATTATAATAATTCTATATCTCTTAGAGTAACAAGTGGTGATTCTATTAATAATATTTATATATCAAATGATAATATTTCAACAGTAGAAGAATTTAAAGCATGGCTTTCAACGCATAATACAACCGTTTATTATGTTTTAAAAACACCAACTATAATAGAAATAACCGATACAACTTTAATTGAACAATTGGATAATTTATATAATGCTAATTCTTATGATGATACAACAATTATATTTAGTGATGGAGATTTACCAATTGTAATGAAAGCTAGTGCATTAATGAAAGGAGGGGCATAATATGGGAAAAATAATAGTAATAGAGCCAAATACAAGTGATAAAGACCAAGTAAGAAATTACTTAGTCAAAGGTGAAAGAGGATACTCTGCTTATGAATTATATGTTCAGCACGGTGGAACATTAACAGAGGAAGAATGGCTAAATTCTTTTCTAAACGCTAGTAATTATTATGATAAAAACGAAGTAGATACTATAACAAATAAAAAACCAAATTATTATAATACAGTAGCAGAAATGAAAGCAGATACAAGTTTACAAGATGGAGATATGGCTATAACATTAGGATATTATTCTATTAATGATGGTGGTAGAGCTACTTATAAAATCAGAACTAGAACCTCACCTAGTGAAACATGGGATAATGCTTTTGTTCATTATATAAGTGGTTCTTTATGTGCTGATATGATTATTGAAAATTCAGAAGTAGATATTAGACAATTAGGTGCAAAATGTTTGGATAGAAATAATACAAAAGAAGATATAGCTACTTATATAAATAAATATTTAGATTATATACAAGATGATTTTAGAAAGATAAAATTACACATTCCAATCGGTATTTGGTTTTGTTCTCCTATTCTTTTTGAAGAAGAAAGAGGATTTGAAATTGTAGGAGATGCAAGATTTACATTAGACCATAAAGAAGCAGGTACTACCATTACAAGTTTAAACAATAATCAAGAATATATTTTTAAGTTTGGTTCTTCTCAAAATAATTGTAAAAGTTGGACTTTAAAAAATGTTTGTTTTTCATCAAGTGATTTTATTTATAATACTGACACAAATGCAATTGCTCGTAACGGATATAAAACTATAACAAGAGCACCATGGGTATTGGAAAGAGCTATGTATGGTATATCTGATAATATTTTCTTTGATTGGATAGAAGGTTGTGCTTTTGAATTAGGTTCTAGTTGGGAAAACTATTTTGGGTTATTAAACTTTAGGCATGTAAACGCTATGAATAGTGCAATTATTACGATTGAAAATGCTTTAACTTCTAGTGATAATGTTACGGCAACATCTTTTGAAAAAATCATGTGTGAAGCAACTCTAGGTGATTTATTTCTTGTAAAACAAAATGCTAACTTTGGTAATTCATACATTGGAACACTTAATTTTGAAGGTTGGGCATTAACACCAACAAGTGATTATGTATTTACAACAATAACTACTGAAACAGAATCTGATTTTAATCATTGGTCTTTGTTTAATGTATTTGGTAGATGTGAAATTGAAGTAAATAATATTGAATTAAATAATTTTGCTTTTAGATATTTGACTTATAACGAACAGAATTATTGCTATGATACATTGGTAAATGTTAGTCAAGATGATGCGAATCCAAATATGGCTATTAATAATATTGCTTTAAGTGGTTCAAAAATGGATTTCCCATTACTAAGACAAAACGAACATTATTTATTTAACTTAAATAGTTTCTTTATTGGTACTGTTCGTTTTAATAGAACTACTTTTGGTGTATATTTTGATGTTCAAGGTGCTAGGAAAATTTATTGTAATACACCAGTTTTAAATGGTAATATTTCTAGGGATACAGATTTCTCTATTACAAAATTAGCTGATGTAATACCATTCTATGAAGTAAGCAACAATTTAGTTGCTATTAGACAAGACCAAACATTACAATCGGCTCATTATGGTACTTTGTATTATGATAAAGACAGTAGGAATAATATGCACTTGGTTTGTAAGCCTTATAAAGCATCAGCAGGAGATGGTAATTATTATATTATTTGTGCTAATTTAATTGTTACTGGTGATAATCTTTTAGTTAGAGCTAAAGTACCAGAAGGAAGTTCAGTTATATTATTCTTAATGTTAGATAGTGCTACAAGAAAAAATATAACTTTAGTTGGTACAGGAGAATATACTGATTATACATTTACTGATATAAATACAACATTACCAGTAGGAACACCTATTGCAGTTAGAATGTCACCAGCAAGTGAAGAAATTGATTGTTATTTAGATTATTATAAATTTTATTAGAGGTGATTAAATGATTAAATTATTTAATTCAACAGATACTCTTTTTTCATCAAATGGAGATAAAATAATAATACCTACAAAAGCAAAAATTCATAAAGAAGATAATGGAGCATACTATTTAGATTTAGAAACTGGACTTGATTATATAAATGATTTAGTTCAAGGAAACATAATAGTTGTTCCTATCCCACAAGGGGAACAAGCATTTAGATTATCAAATTTTGAAAAAACAAAAAGTAAAATTAAAGTAAAAGCATACCATGTATTTTATGATAGCAAAAATTATTTAATAGCAGATAGTTATGTAGTAGATAAAAATTGTAATGATGCACTAGAACATTTAAACAATGCAACAGACAATTTAAGTCCATTTAAAACATTTTCAAATATAGCTAATATAAATTCATTTAGATGTGTTAGAAAGGCTTTATATGAGGCTATTTCAACGGTTTTAGAGAGATGGGGAGGACATCTTGTAAGAGATAACTTTACTATTAAAATAATGGCTACTATTGGACAAGATAATGGTGTAACTGTTAGATATGCTAAAAATTTAAAAGATATTTCTTGTATTGAAAATTGGGATAATGTTGTAACTAAACTTATGCCAGTAGGTAAAGATGGTTTACTATTACCAGAAAGATATATTTATAGTGATATTCAATATACTTTACCTTATACAAAAACAGTATCATTTAATCAAGAAGTAAATGAAGATGATTATAAAGATGAACAAGGTAATTTAGATGAAGATGCTTATAATTTAGCTTTAGTAAATGATTTAAGAGAACAAGCTACTGCTTATATTCAAATAAATTCAGTTCCACAAGTAAACTATACTTTAAAAGCTAATTTAGAAAAGATTACAGATGTTGGAGATACTATTGAAGTTATTGATGAAAGACTTGGAATAGATATTACAACTCATTTAATTTCTTTTGAGTATGACTGTATTTTAGAAAAATATACAGAACTTGAATTTGGTAACTTTACTCAAAAATTAAGCAATTTAATACCTAGTATTACAACAAATACTAATAATGCAATAAATGAAGCTAACCAAAGCTTAATCGTTACATTAGGAGATGAATTACAACAAGCACAGGATAAAATATGGAATGCACTTGGATCTAGTTACTGTATTTATGAAGGGGATAAAATATTAATAGTTGATACACTACCTAAAGAACAAGCAACAAATGTTATTATGATTAACAATTTAGGTCTAAATTTTTCACAAAATGGAATCAATGGAAATTTTCAAAATGTTTGGACTATTGATAATATTCTTGATATGCAAAAAATAAATAATATTTTTGGTTTAACATTTAATTTAATTAAAAGTGGTACATTAAAATTAGGCTCAAATTTAAATCAAAATGGACAATTAGAAGTATATGATGAAGCAAATAATTTAATTGCTGAACTTAATAAAAATGGCTTAAAAATGTATGGTGAAAATGGTTCATATATTCTAATGAATAATGAAATAGGCTTTGCTAGTTATGATATAAATAATAATAAAATTTACTGGATTGAAAATGATAAATTTCATCAAAAAAAATCAGAAATTGAAGAAGAAATAACATTATTTAATAAATTAAAATTTGTACCAATGACTATAACAAATGGCAATATTATAAATGATGGTATTGCTTTGGTTGATTTGGGAGGTAGTTAATTATGGCTAGTAGTGGAAAATTTACAACTAATTCGATTGAAGGTAGAAGTTTAACATTTAACTGGATTTTAAAAAGTCAGAATGTAGCTACCAACCAAACTACTATAAATTGGAGTTTAGTTGGTAGTGGAGATTATAATGGTTTGGTTACTTGTGGTAATTTTAAAGTATTAATAGATGGAAAACAAGTATATTCTTCAGCAACTAGAATTAATGTATATAGTGGTACAGTAGTTGCAACTGGTACTTATACATTTACACATGATAATAGTGGTAATAAAAATTTTACTGCTTATGCAGAAGCAGGAATAGATTATGTAGCAGTAAATTGTAGTGGAAGAAATGACTGGAATTTACCAACCATTTCAAGAGGTGCTACTATTACAAAAGCTCCCAATTTTAATGATGAATCTAATCCAACAATAACTTATACTAATCCAGCAGGTAATAATGTAACATCACTTCAAATTTGTATTTCGTTAACTGGAGAAATAGCTGATATACCATATAGAGAAATATCAAAAACTGGTACAACCTATACATTTAATCTAACTGAAAATGAAAGAAATATATTAAGACAAGCTACAACAGAAAAATCAAGAACAGTATATTTTTATATAAAAACAATAATGAATGAAAACACTTTATATAATAATTATTATGAAGTAACTTTTTCAATAATAAATGGGAATCCTACTTTTAGAGCTATATATTTAGACACAAATTCAAGAACTGTTGCTATAACACATAACAACAAACAAATAATTCAAAATAACTCATATTTAAGCATAAATATACAAAATGCAAAAGCCCAGAAGTATGCAACATTAAAAACTGCTAGTATTAATGTAAATGGAATTATTACAACTAAAAATATAAATTCTACTAGTTTAGTATTTAACGTAGGAGCATTAAACGTAGCAAATGATTTAATAATACCAGTTACAATAACAGATAGTAGAGGAAATGAAACTACAATAAATTTAAATATTCCAATTTTTGCGTGGAAACTTCCTTTTGCAACCATTGATATGAAAAGAAGGTCAAATTATTATTCAGAAACTGACATAACAGTAAAAGCATTTTTTTCAAGTATAGATAATAAAAATAATGTAACAATTAAATATCAGTATAAAAAAAGAAGTGAAAGTAGTTATTCGCCTCTAACTACAATAGATAATAATGAGCAAATAACTGAAACATTAGATAATGCCTTCGCTTATGATGTAAAATTTGTAATAACTGATTTGCTTAGCACAGTAACATATAATTTAATATTACCAAAAGGTATTCCTTTGATTTTTTTCGATAGAAATTTAAATTCAATTGCTATTAATTGCTTTCCAACTGATAACGAAAGTATAGAAGCAAAAGGTATTAAATTGTTTTATGATAGTGGAGATACAATAACCGATACTGCACCTTCTGGAGTATCTTATTTAATGGCATTAGGTGGTTTTTTAACAAATTCAAATAAAAATGTATGGTTTACAATTCCATTAAATAAACCATGTGTGAGTTCAACTTGCAATATAGAATTATCAATAGTAGTAAGACAAGGTGGATATTATATTGTAGGTTCTGCATCTTCAACTGTATCATATACATTAAATAATTGTATAATAACACCAGCAGGTATTTTATGTAATATAACACATAGTTCAGCTTTAGCAAATTCAATTAATAATGATGCTTTAGCAGTAGCAATAGCAAGTTATACAATAACATTTAATTAGAATAGGAGGGAAATATGAAAGAAATAATTGTTGCAGTAATAAGTGGTTTATGTGTAGCTATTCCATCTATTCTTGCTACTATATCATCAAATAAAAAAAATAATGATTTAGTTATTTATAGAATTGATGAACTAGATAAAAAAGTTCATGAACATAATAATTTAATTGATAGAATGTATAAAGTTGAATCAAGAGTTATTTTATTAGAAGATGAAATAAAAAAGAACTAGTAATCTAGTTCTTTTATACTATATAAAGATTAATATCGCCGACTTGAAAGCCAAAGTTTTTTTAGTTCAAACTATGTTGTTTCAATATCTAGTGTACTAAAATAGTTTGCTCTAGGGGATTAGGCTACGAGGCTTTCTCCCCCTGACAAGCCAAAATGATTATATTTCGACTTATCAAAGGTAGATGGCGAGTTTGCTCCTTTTTCATGAGTATACTCAGCCAACCCAAATATTACTATTCGGTACAATTCAGATACTATGTATCAACGGTCAAGGTCTGCCATAAAACACCGTAAGCCATCACAACTTTCTTGCAACCCCCTTGCTGATTAGTTTCTAACTAACCAACCGACAGGACAGTCAACTCCGTTCTTAAAAATAATGGTCTACCAACGCACCCTTTAACGGCGATTCCTATGTTGATTAGACATAAAGGTTTTTTTAAAGTGATTATTCCTCTCAACACTCCTATATTCATCAGCAGAAAAATATATTGTTTTAAGTTCTCCATTTATAAGTTCTTCAAGTGGGATATGAAAGAATTTTGATATTTTCATTAGTGTAGTTAAACTAACATTATCATACCCCTTCGTGTACCAAGCATTAATAGTTGGTTGAGTGATACCAATATGTTTTGCTAAGTCACTTTTTTTAATTTTATTAATTTCTAATAAATACTCTAAATTTTCTAAAAACCTCATACTTTAATCAATTCCTTTTTTCCTTTTTCTCTTTAATATAATGATAATTTGTTTTTTGCATAATGTAAATTAAAATTAAACAAAAATATCAAAATATTTCTAAAATTTACCAAAATTAGTTGACAATAGTAAAAATTGGAAGTATATTTATATCAAGTTAAATATATTTAAGGGGTATTTAAATATATTTAAGTTGGGAAGGTGGGATTATATGAAAAAAAGAAACATCAAGTTTAAAAATATACAAATAGAACTATTTAAAGCAAACAATTCTATAAATGATTTAGCTGACAAGATGGGGATAACTAGACAAGCACTTTATATGAAATTAAATGGTTCAAGCAATATTTTATACAAAGACATCAAAGCAATTCAACAAATACTTCAAGAACTTAATAATACAAAATATACTCTTGATTATCTGTTTGAAGAATATGATAATTAGGAAAACACCAAGTAAAGAAGTATTAGAGCAAATCTACAAGACAATTCACAAAATAATTGATAATCAAGAATGTTACTATACCCCAGAACAGATTAAAAAATTAAAGGCTAACTAAGAAAATATTTTTTTAGAAAGAGAGAAATGAGATGAAAGAAGAAGATATTAAAAAATTAAATATTTATGAAAAAATGAGTTTCATAACAGAAGAAATGGGAGTAGTAGAAAAAAATTTGAAAGTTCAAGTATCAAAAAGCAATTCATATCAAGCAGTAAGTGAAAGAGATATACTAGATGCAGTAAAACCTTTAGAAAAGAAATACAGAGTTTATTCATACCCAATTAATCGAAAAATTATAGAAAATGATACCTTAACAAAAGAAATTGAATATAACGGAGCAATAACTAAAACAAATACTCTTTATATGAGATTAGAAATTACATATAGATTTATTAATATTGATAATACAGAAGAATTTATTGATATTACAACTTATGGCGATGGACTAGATACAGGAGATAAAGCACCTGGAAAAGCAATGACTTATGGAGATAAATATGCATTAATGAAAGCATATAAAATATCAACTGGTGATGATCCAGATAAAGAAGCAAGTCCAGAAAATGGATACAAAAGAGATGAAGTTAAGGCATCACCAAAACAAATTGAAATGATAAGCAAATATTATGTAGGTGAAAATTTAACGAAGTTATTAGAAACAAATAATATTGAAAAAATAGAAGATTTAACTTTAAAAAAGGCAAGTGAATTAATTAGTGCCATTATGAAGAAAGGAAATAAATAATATGGAAGAATTAATTGTAGTTCAAAATGATGTTGCATTATTAAATATAGATGCTAGTAAAACTATTATAGAAATAGAAAATCAAATAAAATATTTAAAAGAAAAAGAAGAATTAATAAAACAAGTAGTTTTAGAAGAAATGGAAAGAAAAAACATTTTAAAATTAGAAGATAATAGTTTAATGATAAATTATATAGCACCTAGTAATAGAGAAACTTTTGATAGTAGAAATTTTAAAAAAGAACATCAAGATTTATATGATGAATATGTAAAAATGACACCAGTAAAAAGTTCAATAAGGATAAAAATAAAATAATGAATTCATGGGAGATAGCAGGGCATACTTTAGAATTTGTTGATGAAACCCATACATATATAGTAGATGGAATAATAGTTCCAAGTGTATCTAAAATATTAAAACATAAATTTAAAAATAAATATGATGGTGTAGATAAACAAGTTTTAGAGAGAGCAGCAATAAGGGGAACAGAAGTACATGAGGCAATAGAAAAATTATGTAAAACTGGTGAAGTAGAAGATTTAAAAGAAGTTAAAAATTTTATATTTTTACAGAAACATTATAAGTTTGAAGTATTAGACAATGAAGTACCATTAATTATATTTTTAGATGATGAACCAGTAGGAGCAGGAAGACTTGATTTAGATTTAAAAATTAATGATGATGAAGGATTAGGAGATATAAAAAGAACATCAGTATTGGATAAAGAATATCTTTCTTATCAATTAAATCTTTATAGAATAGGCTTTCAACAAAGTTATGGTAAAGAAATTAAGTTTTTAAAAGGGGTTCATTTAAGAGATGATATAAGAAAATTTGTAAATATTCCAATAAATGAAGAAAAGGCTATTAATCTTTTAAAAGAATTTTTAGAAAGTGAAAAGAATGAAAAGCAAAATTAAAAGTGAAAATTTTATTGTAATTCAAGGCTGGATGATTAAAGATTTAAAATTAAAAGGTAATGAATTAATAATTTATGCTGTTATTTATGGATTTAGCCAAGCAGAAAATCAAAGATATACGGGTTCACTTCAATATTTATCAGAATGGACTAACTCAACAAAACAAAGTGTTATAAAATGTTTAAAATCATTAATTAAAAAAAATCTAATAATTAAAGAAGAAAATGTAATTAATGGAGTAAAATTTTGTGAATACTATTCAACAAAGTTTAATAGGGTGGTAAACAAAGTTGAATGGGGTGGTAAACAAAGTTTAATAGGGGGTATTAAACAAAGTTTACCTAATAATATAGATATATATAATATAGAAGATAATATAGAAGATAAAAGAAATAAAGAAATTTTTGATTATGATTGGTTAAATGATAAGGAAGTTTCTTAATGAACGGAATAATAATTACATTAATAATTTGCACAACAATAGTTTTAATAACATGGATAAGTAGAGGTGATAGAAAGTGAATAAAGAGATATGGAAAGACATAGAAGGTTATGAAGGTCTTTACCAAGTTAGTAATTTAGGTAGAATTAAAAGTTTACCAAAATTTCACAGAACTAATAAAAATTATAGTTCAATAGGATATTTATCAAAAGAAAAAATATTAAAAAATGCTTGTGATAATGCAGGTAAAGGATATTTATATGTAAATTTAGGAAGAAATGGAAGAATAAAAGTTCATAGAGCAGTAGCAATGGCATTTATACCAAATCCAAATAATTATAAAGAAGTAAATCATATAGATGGAAATCCTAAAAATAATAATGCAAATAATCTTGAATGGGTAACACATCAAGAAAATTGTTTACATTATACTTATAAATTAGGTCAACATTCTGGTCAATTTAAAATGAAAAAAGTAAAAATAATTAATAAGTATAATCAAAATACAAAAGAATTTGAAAGTATTACACAAGCAGTAAGATGGATTAGAGAACATACAAAATATTTTAAAGCATCTGAAAGCAATGCTAATAAAGTTATTAATAGAGATAATAAAACAATGTATGGATATATTTGGAGGGAGTTAACAAATGAACAAGGTTAATTTAATTGGAAGATTAGTTGATGATCCGACTTTGCGTTATACAAAACAAAATACACCAGTAGCAAGTTATACAATAGCAATAAATACTAGATACGGAGAGCAACAACAAACTGATTTTATAAATATATCATCATGGGGTAAAAGTGGAGAATTTGTAAGTAAATATTTTAAAAAAGGACAGTCAATAGCAATAACAGGAAGATTAAAAAATAGAAATTATGAAGATAACAACGGAGTAAAACATTATTCGATGGAAGTAGTAACAGAAGATATTGAATTTGTAGGAAGTAGAAAAGAAGAAGTTAAAACAGAATCAAGAGAAGAATTTGTACCTAATTTTAATAAAGAAGTACCTAATTTTGATATAGAAGATGGTGATTTGCCATGGTAGGAGGAGAAAATAAAATGAATGAAACAAGTATACAAACAATGATGGAATTAGCAATAGATAAAAATAATTTAGATGCCTTAGTACATTTAATAATAGACAATGCAGATTTAAATTATAGTGGGGAAGATTTAATAATAGCAAATGCTGAAACAGTATTACAGTTTATTAAATATATCTATCCTAAGACATACAAAGAAAAACTAGAAGAATTAAAAAAAGAAGATATTTAATAAACTAGCCAAGTATTATGCTTGGCTTTAATTATAGGAGGTAATATGAACCAAAGGAGAATAAATAATGGATTTAATAAATGATATACAAATGCTGATGGAAGAACTAACAATATCAATAAAAAAATTAAGACAAACTGGAAATGCACTAGCAGAGGCAGAAAGAGATTATAAAATAACATTAAGACAAGAAGCATTAAAATTAAGAGTTGAAAAAGATATGCCAGTAACTCTAATTAATCAAATAATATTTGGAGTACCAGAGGTGGCAGATAAACGATTTAAGAGAGATATTGCAGAAACAATGTATAATACTAACCAAGAACATATAAACGCCACCAAGCTAAAATTAAGGCTATTAGAGAGTCAATTAAGCAGAGAATGGGGAAATGTAAATAATGAGTGATAAAGAAGTATATCAAAAGACTTTAGAATTATTTAATAATTGTTGTGCTATATGTGGAAGTAACCAAGTACACCTTCATCATGTAAGATATGGAGGGCTATATGGAGGCAGAAAAACCTACATAGGTAATATTATACCATTATGTAAAAAACATCATGATTTAGTACATACAAACAAGAAAAAATATATGCCTATATTAATTGAAATGATAGATAAAAAGATGGAGGGAATATGAATAAATATTTTAATAAAAAAGTAATAGTTGATGGAATCAAGTTTGATAGTAAAAAGGAAGCAAAAAGATTTCAAGAATTAATGATACTAAAAAAAGCAGGACTAATTAGGGATTTAGAATTACAAAAGATATTTGAGTTACAACCAAAGTACACAAATAATAAAGGAGAACATATAAGAGCCATAATATATAAAGCCGATTTTATATACTTTGATATTAATTTAGATAGATATATAGTTGAAGATGTCAAGGGATATAAAACTGATGTATATAAACTTAAAAAGAAACTATTTGAATACCAATATCCAAATTTAACAATAGAAGAAATTTAAAAAGGGAGATGTGAAATGGGGAAAAAATATAAATTACCATTACATATAAAAAAATATATTCAAACAGAGCTATATGATTATAAAAAAAATAAAAAATTAATTAACAATATAAATAATAATACACAAACACGAACATGTCTATTAGCAATTCAAAGAATTAATAAAATTGAGAAAATTTTAAATAGCTTATCAGAAGAAGAAAAATACGCATTTGAAAAAATATTTATATATAATCATAATCAAATATATGCAGAAATGCACGATAACATAACTAAAGATATGTATTATAACATAAAAAATAAAATTATATATTTAACTGCAATAGAATTTGACTTAATTTAAGGAGATAAAAATGAAAAAAGATGAAGAATTATTTGATTTATTATATGCGTTTCCTAAGTACAGAAGATTAAAAAATAGACTAAAAGAAGTTAATAGAGATAACAGAAATAAAGATAAAGCATTAAGGAGGGAATGGGAAGAAAAAGCGATATTACAAGAGCAGTTAAGACAAAAGAATAGAATCATATTTAGATTAAGAAAGGAATTAAAAAAGGTGAAATAATGCCATATTTACATAGTTTTAGAATTGATAGTAAAAAATTTGAAGAAATATCTAAAAATACAAAATATTGCAGTTATTGTAAGCATTCAATAGTATTTCAAGTACAAACTAAAAGATTAATATGTAGTCATTGTGGCAATTGGGTTTATAACAATAAAGAAGATGAATTTAAAGATAAATTATTAGAAAAGAAAAAGAGGTTGGAAAATGAAAATAGATAGAATCGCTGATAATCTTACAAATTTAGAAAAGAGCCAAATGTTAAAAATAGATGAATTACAAGAAAAAATACGGTTGATGGAATTTGATAAAAGTAAAGATAATAGTTTAATTTTTAAATTAAAAAGAGAAAGAAAAAGTAGATATTCTTGCTTAAAAACAGTTATCAGAGAATTAGAGCTAATGAAAAAAGAAAATAATTATAAAAGAATAGATTATGTAATAAAATTGCTAAATCTAACAACTAGGGAGATTGAAGATGACTAGAAAAGAAAAAATTATATATTTATTAATTTCAACAATGATAGGAATTTTTATTGGCTCTATACTTGCCAGTAAAGATATTAAAATAGAAAAATTAACAAAAGAAAAAGAAAAATTACAACAAGAAATAACTGATTATAAGTGGCAGATTTCACAAGTGCCATATATTATAGAGAGCTGGTGTAATGGTGAGTAAAACTAAAAAGATATTATATGATGAAAATAAAAGATTAAAAAAAATAATAGAAACATATACAAATTTTTGGGAAACTGATGCAATAGAAGAATGTACTAAACAATTAAAATTTGCAAAGAAATCAATTTATATAATAAGTATAGTTTTATTAATAATTAGTGCTTTTCTATTAGGATTAGCATGGTAAGGAGATGATAAAGTGAGTGCTAGAGAGATGTTTGAAAAGTTGGGATATGAATTTAGAGACCGTAATGGAGTTTTTAGTTATTTAAAAAATGATGGTGGTTATGTGCAAGAAATATTATTTTATGAAATAGGTAAAAGAATCCGTTTCCGAGAATGGGAAGAATACGAAAATTTCGAACCTCAAGGACAATCCACAATTTATATAGAACATTTACAAGCCATAAACAAACAGATATCAGAATTGGGGTGGAATAATGAAAAATAAAGAAATAGAAGAAATATTAAATTATATGAAACAATATGTAGAAAATAAATATGAGCATGATAGCGAGCCTATGTTAAATTATAAAGATTTACAAATTGTTTTATCACACATAGAACAACTAGAAAAAGAAAACCAACTATTGAAGAAACAAAAAGCTGATGTTGTTGAGTATATAAAAAGTTTTTATGAAAGTCCAGAATATATAGACGCTTATGATATTACATATTGGACTGATGAAGTATTAAGAATTTTAGGTGAAATAGATGAGTTATAAACAATTTAAAAAATGGTGTAATGAAAGAGCATGTGATGGTTGTTGGGGAATTAAACAAGCCATGTTTTGTATAGAAGTAATGAAGAAAATAGATTCACATTTATTTTGGGAAAGAGAAAATATATGGAAAGAAGAATATGAGTTTTTAACTTATTTGCAAGTGATAAAACCAATAAATGATTTGTTAGGTAGGTGAAATAGGTGAGTAAGAAAACAATAGTATTTGATTTTGATGGTGTAATTCATATTGGCTATAATGGTTGGAAAGATGGAACTATATATGGAGCTATAGATTTTATTTTAATTGATTATATAAAAATTCTTATGAAAGATTATTATGTGGTTATCTCATCAAATAGACCAGCTACACAAATAGTAGAATATTTGAATAAATTAAATTTAGGTGTTAAATTTGAATTATTTAAAAAAGATATGGATAAAAATATGTATTGGAATAAAGAAAATGTTGTTGGTGTTACTAATGAAAAAGCAATTGGTATTTTATATATTGATGACAGAGGATATAGATACAATAATTTAGAAGATTTGAAAGAATTTATTAATCAAAATGGTATAAGTGAGGTGAAATAGATGAGTAAAGCTTATAAAGAATGTAAAAGAGAAATTTTAAATATGCTAATTATTGAGAAGAAATTAAAAAAGCAATTGGCAGAAATACAAAAAGTAAAATTACAGGCTATTTATATATTAATGGGTGGTGAAATAGATGAATAAATTTAATAATTATGTAATAACAAAATTTGAAGTTGATGAAAGAAAATTTATATATAAGGATTTAACAAGTATAACTTTTAGTGAAATTGAAAATGAAATAAAAACACGAACTAATAGATTAAATATTAGTGTATATGGTGAATATGATTATAAAGCCTATATAGATCCTTTTGTATATTTACAAGCAAGTTATGAAGGTTATAAATATAGAACATTATTAAGTAAGCCAGAATTAAATAGTGAAAATGTAAATAGGTATTATGACTATTTAGCAAACATTATAATACATCAATTTGCTGAAAAATTATTTAAAGGGTAGGTGAAATAGAATGAATGATAATATAAAAGAAATATTAGATAGATTGGATTTTAACGAATGGGAAGTTGATTTGTATAAAGTGCCTATTACTTGGTGTGAATTATATAATATTAGAGATTACATAACTAATTTACAAACCAACTGGAATAGTTTAAGAGAGTTAATTATTAAAAAATTAGATAAATATGATAGATTGGTTTCAAAAGAAGAAGGAGTTGAAATTGAAATATTAATGTGGATTAGAGATAAAATGAACGAATTAGAAGGGAAGGTTGAGAAATGAAAATAGAAGGAATAATAGCCTTTGTATGCTTATTTGTTTTCTTGTTTTCTAAACATGACATAGAAATTTTAAAATGTGCTGGTATATTTTCAATTGCTAGTTATGTAGGACAAATATTAGATGAATTAGAAAGGTAGGATAAAGAATGAAAATAATTTATTTATTAAATAAAAAAGAAAATGGTGAAGAAATGCCAAAGAAAATAAAATATAAAAATGACATTTATGAATATGAAGATTATGATTATTTTAGTGTAAATAGAGGCTATTTTTTTGATAAATATAATGTATCAGGAATGTTAAATGAAGAAGTAGAAATAATAGAAGAAGATAAGAAAATAGAAAAAATAAAATCTAATGGAGCTGAATTTTATAGCGAATATATTGGAATTTGGATAAGCAAAGAAGAAACTACAGCATATTGTGAATATTTAATGAATAAAATAAACGAATTAATAGATAAAATAAATAGTATGGAGAATAAACAATGAAATATCAAGTAATAGGACATAGAAGAAAAATACAAAAAGGTGATAAACCTTATGAAGTAATATGTGAATTTGATGATTTAGTACAATTATATTTTATGATGGATAAAGTAGACAGACAAATATATGATGATGTATTAGTTATAGATACATATACTAATGAATTAGTGGTTAGTAGAGAATTAGAAGAACCACTAATAAGGAGATTAAAAAAGTGATTGGTTTTATATTAGGAGGTTTAGTTGGAATAATAATAATGTGTATAATTCAATCAAATAAAGAGTAATAAAATGCTAGAAAAAAAATCCGAAAAACAGAATAACTAAAAGGACTATAATGTAGTTGAAACATTATAGTCTTTTTAATGTTTTAGAAAGGAAGGTATCATGATATTAAAAGATAAGGTATATACAACATTGAAATGGATTTTAGCTGTTGCAATCGCTCCAACAATTGCTTTAATTACAGGACTAGGGGAATTATACAAATTTGATACTACATTAATTGTAGGTACTATATCTTTAATAGCATCATTCTTAGGTGCTTTGATAGGTGTATCTAATTATAACTATAAAAAGGAGGTGGAGTAATGAAAGGAATAGATGTATCAAGTTGGCAAAGTATTATTAATTGGTCAGAAGTAAAAAGTCAAATTGATTTTGCAATCATCAGATTAGGTTATGGAGATAATATAACAAAACAAGATGATAAATACTTTTTAAGAAATGTAAAAGGGTGTATTGATAATAATATAACATTTGGAGTTTATATTTATAGTTATGCTACTAATTTAGGTGGAAACGCTAGTATTCAAAGTGAAATAAACCATTGTAAAAGATTATTAAGTCAAATTAGTAAAAAGCCATTTTGTGTTTATATAGATATGGAAGATGATAGCACAGTTAAACTAGGTAAAACATTATTAACTAATTTTGCTCTAGAATTTTGCAAACAAATAACTCAAGCAGGTTATAAAGCAGGAGTATATGCTAATCAAAACTGGTTTCAAAACTATTTAAATCCAAGTACAATAGCAAGTTATGGTTACTCAATATGGTGTGCTAAATATAGTGATAACAAGCCAAATATAAGTTCAAATTACGATATATGGCAGTATAGTGCAAGTGGAAGAATAAATGGAATAACTGGTAATGTAGATATGAATGTAATGATTAATAATATAATAGGGCAACAACCAACTAAAAAAACTATTGATGAATTAGCTAATGAAGTAATCAATGGTAAATGGGGAAATGGAGAAGATAGAAAAGCAAGATTAACAAGTGCAGGATACAATTATCAAGAAGTACAGAATAGAGTTAATCAAATATTAGTACCTAAAATAGAATATTATACAGTTAAAAGTGGAGATACATTATCTAAGATAGCAAAATGGTATGGAACTACTGTAAATCAATTAGTAGCATGGAACAATATTAAAAATCCTAATTTAATATATCCAAACCAAAAGTTAAGAGTAAAATAAAGGTACAAATACATTATGAAGTTTTTTGAAGCACCTTAGAATCGAATTTAAGAGGTCAATATTTTAGGAGGTAAAAATGTATAAGACTTGCTCTAGATGTAATAAGATAGTTGACTATAATCATAAATGCAATAAAGGTAAAGTATATAAACATAATGATATAGATAAATTGAGAAGTACAAGAGCATGGACAATTAAATCAATAGAGATAAGAGAATTAAGCAAATATTTATGTTCAGTATGCTTAGATGAAGGAATAATAAATTATGAAGATGTTCAAGTTCATCACATTTTGAAATTGCAAAATAATCATGAATTATTGTTAGAAGATAGTAATTTAATATGTTTGTGTCCATTTCACCACAAAAAAGCAGATAATGGAGAAATATCTGTTGAATACTTGCAAGAGTTAGTTAAGAAAAGAGATGAATAAAAATGAATGAATTTATTGTATATAAACATACAACACCATCTAATAAAGTTTATATAGGTATTACTTGTAAAAAACTTAATGTAAGATGGGGAAGAAATGGGAGTAGATATATCAATAATAAACATTTCTTTAATGCTATCTTAAAATATGGATGGGATAATATAAAACATGAAATATTATACACAGGATTATCAAAAGAAGATGCTTGTAAAATAGAAATAGAATTAATATCTAAATATAAAAGTAATCAATATAAATATGGATATAATCAAAGTTCTGGTGGAGATTGTGGAGCAACTGGTGTTATATTTACTCAAGATAGAAGAAATAAAATAAGTAATGTTTTAAAAGGCAAAAAGAAAACCAAAGAACACTGCATTCATATGAGCCAATCTAAAACTGGAATTAAACATACCAAAGAACAAAATAGTAAAATTAAATTGCATAATATAGGAAAACATAAAGGCAAATTAAATGGAAGATGTAAACCAATAGTGCAATATGATTTAGACGGGAACTATATTAGAACTTATGATTATACTAAACAAGCAAGTGATGAATTAAATATATGTAGACAAAGTATTATTAAATGTTGCAAAGGTATTTATAATCAAGCAGGAGGTTATAAATGGCAATATAACACCTAACACCAGAAATACCCCCCGTACTTTCAACTACTGATTTTGAAATCACATCAAGAC
>Ga0326513_10000402_pt1 | contig 36442 bp, 51 predicted proteins | sample 2_2465_0518_D_FD_203654 | JGI IMG/M metagenome (GOLD analysis project Ga0326513, IMG submission 203654) | Bovine rumen microbial communities from UC Davis, California, United States - 2_2465_0518 | ecosystem: Host-associated > Mammals > Digestive system > Stomach > Rumen | place: USA...
ATGAAGTGATTCTGTCTTTCGTGTGTAATAATTAGCGAAAATCGGTTCAATTCCACCACTAATGCCTAACATAGAACTGAGTGTGCCTGTTGGTGCAATAGTAAGAAGCTGAGAATTACGAAGTCCATCAATAGTTAAATCACCGCTATTGTATTCTAAAAACTTGCTCTTATTTATAGTGTCATATTTAAACTCTGGATATCGTCCATCTTCTTCTGCCAAGTCTTGAGAAGCGATAATGGCATTATCTGCCATGATTCTACCAATCTTATCACACAACTCAATTGATTCTTGTGATCCGTAACGGATACCCATTTTTATGAGCATATCAGCAAGACCCATTATTCCGAGTCCGATCTGTCTCCAGTTTCTAACAGAGTTTCTTTGTTCATCTAGTGGGTGTAATGGAAGTCCCTCATCTAGCACTTCATTCATTGCTTTTACTGCAATGTGTACTGCTTCAATAAAATCGTGATAATTAAATGTCTTGTTATTATTTACGAATTCTGACAAGTTTAAGCTACCTAAAAGGCAACTTCCACCAGCTGGGAGCATTACTTTCCATGAGAGTCACAAATTCTCATGCGTTCTCCTATGAACTGCTACATATCTCTATGTAGATAAGACTATATCATCTTTCTTATTAGAAAGGTTGGTGCTTCCACCGCCATACGTTTGCGATGTACTCCTAAATAGGATAGTCGTTGAGGCTAATCATATTTCTAACTTGGTCAAAGTTAGGTCAAACTACTTTTTCTAATCTCACCCATCCTTCATGTTTGCTTCCATTGGCAGCATCCATTATTACTATTTCACCGTTTGGCAATAACCACTTATATTTTGGTTTTGGTTTTCTTAATTTTGCTTTATGCGATTCTGATTTTGGCCTCCCTTTTAAAGATTCGCTTACTTTTTTATTCCATTCCTCGGTATGTACTACTTTTTTAACTCCTTCTGAAATTCTCTTATTCATTTCTTCGGAATTTTTCATACCAGTTCTACTTTTATTCCCTAAACCCCATTGATTACCAATGCTCCTTTGTCTTAGTTTTTCTTTATTCGCTTCAGACATTGGATGTCCTTTTTTCCCAGTTAGAGATTTAGATATATTCATTTTCCACTCTTCATCTTTATTTTGAACGGCTTTTAAAAACTTATCTCGTACTTCTTCTCTTTGCATTGCTTCCTTAGTTTTTTCAGATATTTTTTCATTTAATATATTTCTTTCTTCTTCGGTATATCCTTTTACTAAGTTCCCACCTTCTCCACCATCGGCAATATTGTATCCATTGGGTCTGATTGTATTATATTTTTTTATATAATATTTTTCTAATTCACATAGTTGATCTGAATTATTGCATTCATCTAATATTGTTTTTTCATAATAGTGATATTTTTCATTTTGATTAAATACCCATTTATGGTCTGTTCTTCTATCACTATTTAAATTAGGATTTTTGAATCTTTTTCTATATGAATTCCACAATAATAAACCGCTACCCATATAATACTTATTATCGCTTTGGTCTTTACCTATGTAACTTAAACCGTTTTCTAAATTTTTAATTCTATATATTTGCATAACATATAAAATAGTTTTAAATGATTAGCCTGCTGATTGACTCTATTTGATAGATTTTTAGGGCAGATGACCAATTCTGCATTAACCTCCTACTATCAACCTAACGAGTGATTCCAGCATTTCACCAACTTTATAGAACCCCTCTCCCTATTTTTGAGGCTCTTCTGCACAAGGGTTAACCCCAGCATATTCAAACTCATCATCTTCACTAAGCAGATTCCAATTCTGAATTCTATCCCAGAACAGCATACCAGGCTCTGCGTAATCCCAATTCATCTCACAGAATTTATGATATAAGTCTTTGGCTTTTACTTTTTTATAGATATTTTCTCCAGTTTCTTCTCTAACAAAACTTAGATACCAATCTTCATCATTCTGAACAGCTTTCATAAAATCATCAGTAATTCTAATAGAGATATTAGCTTTCGTTACTCTATTCAAATCAGACTTGCATTCAATAAACTCTTCAATGTCTGGGTGATCACAGGGAATTGAAATCATCAAAGCCCCGCGCCTCCCGTTCTGCCCGATTAATCCAGTAACTAAACTATATAAATCCATAAAACTAACGGATCCAGAAGTTTCTTTTGCGGTGTTATTGACCTTCGCTCCTCTTGGAGAAAGCTTACCAATATCAATACCGCACCCACCACCATAACTAAATGTCCGTGCTAGTTTCTTCGCACAATCAAAGATAGACTCAATATTATCTTCTGGAGGAGAAATAACATAACAATTAGAATAAGTAACTTTCTCACCATCTTTGTATGCACCACGGTTAGAGAGGATTCTACCACCAAATAAAAATTTCTTCTCACGAATTAATTGTTTGACACTATCATTTCCACCAGATACTCTGTCTAACCACTCTTCAAAACTCTCACCATTTCTTTGGTACTTCTTCTCCCAAATATCAATACCTAACTTATTGTCTTCTCCCAACCATTCTTGTACAGTCATTCACATCACTCCTTGATCATAATTGCATACCAAATAAAATTTGATATAAAACACTCATATCTCGCTGTTACAATTTCATATCCTTCTTCCAACAAATCACTTACCTTATTCTCAAAATCTGATTCGTTAGAAGAAGTAATACACTTACATTTTTTATCCATTCAACTATCACTCCTATTGTTTCTACTATCTCCAAGTGACAACCATGTTTTTCTATCATTATGACTCTTTCTAATACACGTTCTAAATGCAGATGGCTCTGCCAACAATAAACATCTTTTCTTAGCTCTAGTCATCATTGTATAAAGCATACAATTGTCAAGTAATGAATAATGAGTATTGTCAACAATTCCAATTACAGTATGTATACCTGCACCTTGAATTTTATGGCAAGTCAAAGCATATGCTAATTCTAATTCTTCAAGTTCAGAATATGTATATTCAACGATATTGAAATAACCTTCACCTGTAACATCGTTAAATCTTACTTTACAAACTGTATCTCTTGCATCTTTAGGATGTTTATTGATTCCAATAACATATCCAATCTCACCATTAAATACTCTTTTCTGATAATTGTTTACTATCTGTAAAACCTTATCTCCTACATATATTTTTTTACTTTTATTTGATCCATATTCAATCATCTTATCATTAGATTTACCTTCCATGATTATAGATTGAATTTTATTATTTATATTCAAAGAACTATTATTACATCCCTGTTTTCTTGGAGTAATGATTACAACATTATCTGTACCAAGTTCATTTATAGAAGACATATATGTATTAATCGCAATTTTTGTAAGAGTATCACGATCATTCCTAAACATATAATACATATCTTGAAGTTTACCATGTATCATTTTAGGTTTTATTTCTTCTTTTATAGGATTAATATTTTCTCTAATTTTATTAGCATCAACCAGGATGCCAGATTGTGTAGCCTGTCTCATTGGTTTTGTAAGTTTATTTACCACTCCACCATAAAAGATATCAATCAAATCAGAGAAAATATTCCCATAACCAATTGGTGGTAATTGTTTGTGATCTCCAGAGATTATCACTACAGTATTCTCACCAATTGCTCTTACTAAACTTAAAAATAATGAAGCACCTATCATACTTCCTTCATCAATAATCACGACATCTGCATTAATTGGTTTATCCTTATTTCTTCCAAAATTAGAATAGCCTTGACTTTCCAACAAGCGATGAATTGTCTTTGCTCCATATCCAGAAGCTTCAGATATTCTCTTTGCAGCCATAGCAGATAAAGCACATGATTCAAAAATTTTATGATTATCTTCTAATGCAATCATAATCGCTCTCATAATAGAACTTTTACCTACACCAGCTTTACCAGTGATAATTGATACATTATGTTTTAGTGTATTATTAATTACTTTAATCTGCTCATCTGTATATTGAAATCCTTGAATGTCTTCTGCCTTTTTAATTGCATTGTTAATAGATTCCTGTGTTATATTTAATAATCCAGGTTTTACAATCTTATCATGTAGAGTATTATATATCTCCCATTCTTCTTTGCGATATGAAGCAAGTCCTACATAATCATTCTCTATGGTGATAATGTACATATGAAATAAATTATCAATCAATTCTTTACACTCTGGAACATTTTCTAAAATAGCATTAAGCAAAGTTTCTTTTGTACACCATGTATCACCATTATTTTCTCCCAATTCTCTAAAGAAATAAGTCACAAAAGATACTAATCTACTCATCGAATTAATCTTTTCAGGCTTTAATTTTTTTACTAATTCATCTACTCGTTTAAATCCAAAACCTTGAAACTTAGTAAGATAATAAGGATCTTCCTCAATTTTCTGTTTTAAGATTGATGGGTTACTCTCATGCTTTAACATTGCACCAATAGTTTGATAAGATACTCCCAAAGGTTTAAGCATTACTACAAGATCTGAAATAACATAATTGTTTAAAATTTTATCTTTAATCTTTTCCCAAGTTTTCTCAGCCACCCCTTTAATATCAGAGTAATCTATTTTATCAATCTTACCATCTACCACATCATTAACCAGGTTTGGGTATTTCTTCAGTATATTTTCTGCAACACTTTCATTAACAATCACTTTTAAAAAAGCCATTTGATCTTCTGCTGTTTTAGGTGCAATAGAAATAATATTTATTGTACTGTATTGCATTCCATATCTTTTATCGGCAATGATTTTTGCAGTTACTTTATACTTACACCCAATACTAAGTTGTTGCATCTTGCCAACTAATGTACCAAACTTAGAATCATCATGATGTGTGGTGTCAAATGCATCAAACTCAGGAGAAGTAAGATAGGGGAGATCTTCTTTGGTTGAAAAATTATAAATGCCATAATTTGTATCTTCATTATAGTACCTACAATAAACTATCTTTGCTTCAAAATTATATTCCGTAGATTCCATTTAAAGATTCACCCCCATATTTCTTCTCTCTTCTAACCAAGTATTATATGTTTTTATTTTCTCCACAAAGAAATGATCATCTTCATCTTTTCTTCCAAGAATAGCCAAGCATCTTCCTTTCTTAATAAGTTCTGAAAACTCTTTTAACTGTGAAGACCAAATCGTTGCTTCTATAATTCCAAATGGAGTATACAAATCAAGATAGGCAAACTGATTTCCATTCTTATCTTTCTTTCGTTTAATATCGATAATCACACAGAAGAGTGTAGTTTTTTCTCCATTCTTAACCAAATCCCAATCTACCTTAGTATGCTTATAAGCATCCTGTAAAGGATCATTAGTTAAAAACATTGACAATGTTTCAAACTCCCACATGTATTCATCTTTAGCATATTTCTCCTGGAATGATATCATATGTTTTTTATACTTCTCATCTTGAGTCTGAATGAATTTTGATTCTCTTATTTTATTATAATCTTCAAGCAACCTGTCTTTATCTATCTTACGTTTATCAATACGATAATCTTCAGAATCCAGACCAAAATCCTCTTTTAATTTCTTATAGGTAGGAAGTGTGGTCAAAGGTGTAAACTCTCTTCGATTAAACAGAGAAGTTGCATATTTCTTCAATGATTTCATTTTATTATTAGTTGGTAATGCACCTGCTTTGATTAAAGTAATGATAGCAGTTTTATCACCTACTTTTTCTATGAAGTCATTTAAACTAGTATATGGTCTGTTTTCAATAATTTTATTAAGAATTGCCAATCCTAAACCTTTAACACCTAACAACCCAAATAATATTTCGTTTTTATCCGGGATCGGAGTAAAACTAATATTAGATAAATTGATATTTGGTGGGGAAACTTTAATTCCAATTCTCTTACAATCATTGATAATTACACTAATCTTTTCTACCTTATCGCTTTTAGAAGTAAGTAAGGCAGACATAAAGTAAATTGTGTAATGCACTTTTAAATATGCTGTAAGATAAGACAGAAGACCATAAGCAGTGGCATGACCAAGATTAAATGAATATCCAGATTGCTTAAGTAATAAATCCCACATTTCATTTATCTGTTCCTCTGTCCAACCTTTATTCCTCAATCCATCTTGCAAGTCTACCTTTAAAGACTCCATTACTTTGACCTGTTTTTTACCTATAGCTCTACGAGCATTATCTGTTTCTTCTTCTGGGAATCCTGCATATCTAAATACTTTTAAAGCCTGTTCTTGATACATTAGTACAGAACAACTATCTTTAAATAGTTCTTTTAGATCATCATGAATAACCTCAACATCGTTTGGATGAAGTTTATTCTGACAATAAATTGGAAAGTTTTCTTTTGTTCCCGGACGATTAGCCGCATTAACAACTATGATATCTTCTATATTATCTGCTTTAGCATCCATGCACATCTTTCTTGCTTCGGCAGATTCCATCTGAAATACTCCAACTGTATTACCATTTTTATAAACCTTATCATAAACTTCTTTATCATCAAGATTCAAATGATTAATATCTACGTCTTCCCATGTAAGATTAGCCATCTTTAAGCAATCATCAATAATGTCGAGAGTTTCTAATCCAAGATAATCCATCTTGACTAATCCAAGATCATCCATAGCATTATGCATTTCCAATTCAACCATTACATTTTTTTCTGAGTCTAAACAAATCGGACAATAATCTGTAACAGGTGTAGGAGTAATTAATGTTCCTGCTGCATGTCTTCCCATTGACTTTGGCAATCCTTCAAGATCCATTACATATTTAAACCATAATGGAAATTGATTATATACATTTTCAAGTTTCTTATTCTTCATTAAGATATCACCAAGTAACAATTCTTTCTCTACTTCTTCACCTAAATCATTCAGTGTTTTAATAGTAGGAATCATTTTTGACACTTCATCTCTTAAAGAATAAGGAATCTGCTGATAATATGGAGAATCTTCTTTTTCGTTTAATACCTTACCAATATCACGGATAGCAACCTTAGTACTCAATGTATTAAATGTACAGATTGGAGCTACATTTTCTTTTCCAAAAAGTTCTTCAGAAACTTCAACCATTTCTTTTCTTCTTTTCTTTGCAATATCCCAATCATAATCAGCTATACTCTTTCTTCCTTTGTTGGCAAACCTGGAGAAATCTAAGTTCCATCTTACAGAATCTATCTGAGTTACATTGAGCATAAATAAACAAAGACAGTTTGCACCAGATCCACGAGAATAACCAAGAGGTATTTTTCTTTTTCTAGCTTCTTTAGCTAACATATAGAGCATGATAAAGTAATCAACATAATCTACATACTCTAATACTTCAAGTTCATCATTAAGTCTTTTTCTTCTGATATTTTGTTTTTCTTTAGACATATGTCCAAATTTTTCATCGAATGTAGAGAATACAAGATGTTTAAGATAATCAGCATGTGAATTAAAACCATTATCAATTTCAATCTTTGGCATGATATTACCTTTGTTTAAACCGATATCAATATCTTCAATCATATCAACAATATGATGAGTTTCTTCCACTGCTTTTTCAATAATAGAATTATCATCAAAACTGTTAGACATAATTTCATCTAACATTTCTCTATTCTGAAGATAACAATCAGTATAACTCTCTCCTACTTCTCTGCCCTCTCCAATCTCAACAAACATCGAATGAGAATCCTGCATCTCTTTACTAAGCATATGGGCATCAGTGGTTACAACAAATGGCAGATTATGTTCTTCTGCAAATTGATAAATTAATCTGTTACATCTGATTTGCTCTGGAGTATTGTGAGATTGTAATTCAATTGCTACATAATCAAAAATACTTTGCAATTTATTTATAAAATCCTCAGATTCAAGAATCATATTTCTCTCTAAATATCTGCTTAACCTACCTGCCTGACAAGCGGTTAAACAGATAATTCCTTTACCAAGGTTATTAGATTCAATTTGATCTAAGTCGATTCTTGGTTTTTTATATAAACCTTCTGTTCTTGAAATAGATGTAATCTTAAACAGATTTTTTAATCCTTCCTGTGTTCTTGCAAGAAGCACCATATGATATCTTGGCTGAGTATATTCTTTTGAATCAGATTTCCATGTCATGTCATCAACTTCATATATCTCATTTCCAATAATTGGTTTAATTCCTTTTTCATTACATGCTTTAACGAGATTTACAAAGTTATTCATAGTTCCATGATCAGTTATAGCAATAGCTTTTTGATTATTTTCCACAGCGAAATTTACAATTTCATCTATCTTTAAAATAGAATCTAATAAAGAACCCTGTGCTGAATGTACATGTAGATTAATTAATTCTTTTTTATTACTCATTCATTTACCATGCCTTTTCATCATCCCAATCAAACTCGTCATCGATTGAACTACTTAAATTTGTTTCAATAATATTTAAATCTTTTATATTAATCTGCGGAGTTATCACTCCCTTATACTCTGACATACTAGGCTGTCCAACGATTGTGAAAGTTACACTATCATTATCTCCCCAGGCATCATTTAAAAAATCATATAATCCATTCCCTTCATGACATTGATATTGAATAAAATCAACATCATTGATAGTGAATTTTATTACATCTTCTTTATTTCCCAAGATAGAAAATTCATCTTTATTTAAAGTGATATTTTCTATAGCGATCAACATTTCATCAATCTTAGTTCCTGTATAATCAGAGAAAGTAGATAATGTATTTATTAATGATGGCTCTAGAATAGAATCATCAATAATAAAATCAACTTTATATGTAGAATCATACTCTACATCTTTTAGCATATCATTTAACTTAGAAATAGCTTCTTCCAATTTATCTGTTTCAAGTTGTACTCCAAAAGCATTATCATGACCTGTGGCAAATATAAATTCATTAGAATCACTAATTACCTCTCTAAGATTTTCAATTGGACTATAATTAATATTCCTGGCAGATCCACCATAAACTTCTCTTCCAAGTTTTTTATCATAATACTTTTTTAAAAGAATACATGGCTTGTTATACATATCTGCAATTTTAATTGCAACTAAACCGCATAAACTTCTATCGATGTTTTCTGTAACATCTTTAATAATAATCTTGTCATCAGCAGACATATCATTTAATAGTTCAGATATCTCTTCAATCCCTTTTTCTTTTTTTCTATCCTGTCTACTTTTTGCATTGGAGCATAACCTGGGAACACGTTCATAAATACTTTCGATTACCTCTACACTAGGTTTATTTTTTGTTGCACGTTTTTTATACACAAATTCTTCATATTCTCCGATAAACGCCTTAAACATTAATGTCTTATTTTCTAGAGTGTCCACACGAATAAGCCCATTAATCAATGGAGAAATATACCACTGAACATTATGTATGTTTACATGATTTTTCATTCTATATTCTTGTGCTTTAATGAATCCTTTGAAGCACTCATTCCTAATATGCTTTAATCCCAAGTCGATATAATACTTTGTTTCCAATGAACGAATATCCATATTATCAGATATGTTAGCCAATGCAACCAGGTCAAGATATTCATCTGCATATTCTGTCCAATTCTCATCATCTAATGCCTGTAAGAATTTATAAACAACACCTGCACCACAAAAATCTTTGTTCCAATATTTTTCACTTAACTGATTATTTACTATACATGCATAAATGTTTTCATCAATACTTTCATCTCTTTGATGATGATCAATAATCAGAATATCTATTCCTTTTTCTTTTAATTCCTTACACCTTAATGTATCATTTGTCCCGGCATCAGGAATAATTAAAAATTTAGTTTCATTAGGAATAACAATATCTTCAGTTAAACCATGTGCCTTTGCCAATGAATGAATAATATAAGATACAGGATAATCTTTATCAATCTTTTTAATTGTGGAATAAATCATTGATGCACTTGTATACCCATCAACATCTGGGTCTACAATAATTACTGTCGGAGATTTATTCTCAATATTTCGATTAAACATTTCTACAGCATCTTTAATATTATCCAGGTTTGAATAATGGCAAATGCAATCTTCTTCTTTTAAATTAATATACTTTTCTACATCATTAATTCCTCTGTTTTTTAAAGCATATTCAACCACCCCAAAATCAATAATATCGTCAATATTGTAATCTTCTTTGTTATTAAATAATTTGTATCTCAATAACAGTTTCACCTCAATCTGTAAATGTTTTTTTCAACCATTCTTTCCCATACTTCTTTATGATCCGTTGGAGATTCATGACCACTTAATAGATTATCTTCATCATACATATAATATAAAGGCATATCTTCTGGAAACTTTTCTGCTATCTCTTCTATTTCTTTTTTATCAACATCCTTATCAAAACAAATAATTATATCTACACACAATCTTACTAATAAATCAACCTGCCTTGAAGAAATTATTTTACCTCCAGTTGAAACTGCATTTCGGTAACCCATTGACCAACATTGCATAGTGAACTTTTCTGACTCACCTACAAACACTTTTTTATTCCTATTTATATATGGCAATGTTTTGTTTAGTCCATATAACACTTTAGATTTTGCACAAGGTTCAAGATAAATATATTTATTTTTATCTTCTGGAACATCACGATAAAAATATCTTCCTTTTACTCCAATCAAATCACCCAATTCAGATCTAATTGGAATTGTATATCGATTAGTCATTTCATCAAACCCTATTTCAAAGTCTTGTTGTGTTTGATAATCTATCCCATCTTCGGCAAACAAATCATTAACATATGGTTTATAATAAGACACAATACTTTCACTGATAGGTTTCAATGGTTTATCTTCTTCAACATCTTTACCAGTTTTCATTGCCTTTAACATTTTTATAATTTTAAAATCTTCAGGCTCATCTTCTTCAAAATCATGGTAATAAGAAAGACCTACTATATTTGCAATTTTATTTATTGATTGTACGAAAGATAATCCAGTTGCATAAGATACAATATCAATGATATCCAAGAATCTTCCATTTGTATTAATGTTTCTTGTAAAATTTATTGCATTCAGAATTTCATTATTATAAATAACAATTGCATTCCTATTATCTCCATCTGGATTAGCTGCACTATAATAATCTCCAGAAGAATGATATTGAATATGATGGCATCCAATGGATTCCAGAATGTCTTTAATATAATTATTTTCATAAATATATGTTTTTAATTCTTTAGTATCCATTTATCTACCACCTAATTATCTTTTATCTAACCACCCAACATTCTTCCAAGTATTATAATTTAAATCAATCTCAAAAAGTATTACCTTATCTTTGCTACCTGCTCTATTCTTATCTATCTTTACAGCAAGATAATTTTTATTGGGATCTAATCTTTCTTCACAAGGTTCTCCCCACACTCCTTCTGTTTGATAATACTTATACTTCGTGTAATTATTTTTTTCTATTAACTTTCCAAGAGTAAGAATGTCGCAGATATGTTTGATTCCCTTTGATGTTGCAATATTCATAGAAGACAATTCAAAGATATCCATATTAACTGTACTATCCGTCAACTGGAATACAGCCATGCCAAAGATATCTAACTCTTTGGTGATCTCTTTTAACTTAGTAGCAAACTGTTTTACAGAAGACCAGTCATCTGTCTGATAACCCTTTAAAGTATCATATCCATAATAATTAATATGATGTACCATTTTTGCTTTTGTCAACTCAAACTCAACACGTTCAATACTATAGTCATCTCCAATATCCTTAAACATGAAAGTAGCACCATTATTATCAATCCAATCTGCTACCTTTTTAACATCTTGGTACTCCTGTGTAGCAAATACCCTCTTCCTAAAATCTTCTAAGGATTCAATATATTTGCCATCTTCATCTACTTTTCGTTTCAGTTCATTACCCTTTTCGTCATGATATATTCCTAAAACAATTTCTCTTTCAGGCTTATTGCGATGAACACCATGCAATTCCTGGAACTCCAGGTTATTAATTACTGTGGCAATCAAACAACTTCTCAAATCTTCCTCGTCCATCTCGTTACTAAGTAAAATAAAAGGTTCTTGTTCAACTAAAGTAATGTAAGCACCAAGCATTACAAGTTTTCTTGACTTACCACTATTACTAACCAACCCTTCAAAGATTACTTTCTTTTCTCTCATTCCCAAGAAATATTCATTGTACATTCCCCATGGAAAAGCTAATCCCATCGCTGGGCGATCAAGGTATCCTTCAATTGTATTTGCTATATTACTTGCAAGTTCTACTGGTTCTTGACCTGAATTAATAACAGTATTAATTTTATCAGCCGAAAATCTAATATACTTATAGACATCATTAGCAGACATTGAATTAAAATCTTTCCGATTCATAATTCTGTCTACAGAATACCCCTTTTTCTGGTACTCCCTAAGTAATGAATATTTCTTTACTATTTTAAAATAGTTATCTATATCATTAATATCAGCAAGTTCCATATAGTCTTCAGCTGTTTTCCAACCCTTATATTTTCTATATTCCTGGAGTCTTGCACGATCTTGAGACATAAAGTTATTGAGTTTTGTTTCATTTACAGTTTGAGAAAAACTAGAGTAATAAAGCCATAAATTGTCATAAAAAAATTTAGTTACAGGACTTGAAAAATCGTATTGACTTCTTATGTAATTTCCATATGTAACATAATTATCTGGCTCTTGAAGTAGACAACCCATAAAACACATTTCTGCTTGTAAGTTAGAAACTCTTAATTCATTATCCAATATAACACCTCCTAATATCCTAGTATTTCATTTATTATATCGTCATCATTATATTTTTTAGCTTTTTTCTTAGGAGGTTTATAATGTCTGAGAAAATTTCGTGTTGTAATTACTGTTGAATCTTCTGCACCTTGATTATATTGAATCTCCTGTTGCTCTTTCCATTTAAGATAATCATTATATTTACTGACTAATACTGTAATATCATAAAGAATTGTTTGTTCTTCATTCATATTAATCCCACGAGAAGCAACTTTCTCCCTGGCTTCAATCAATTTATAAAATTTTCTTTGCCACATATCAAGTAAATCTTCTTTTGGAATGCCACTGTTAGGTACTTCTGGTAATGAGCCATTGAATATTTTATTCAATTTATTCTTTACTTTCTGAGGAATAGTCGCAATACTATATTTGTCACGAATAAAATTACAAATATCATCCATAGTAGCAACATATTTATCATTTTTAATATGACCATATTTTTTATTTTTCGATTCTTCTTTGGGAGTTAATCTTCTTGTGGCTTCTTCTCTATAGTCTTTTAAATGATTTAACCTTTCCTGGTATTTCTCTTTGTTATTTTTAGAATTGTTAATACAATCATTACACCATCGTTTAAAGCATTTACTATGGTAGTAGTTTCCACCATAGTAAATGATATTACGAAATGTTTTATTATCTACTTCAATAAGATGATCTTTATATCTACAGTTTTTATATCCACACTTTAATGTTTTTTCTTTAACTTTCACATAACCACCAACTACTGAATAGAATCAAAAACATCAATAACCTTTTGGAGAACATCAGGATCATCTACATTTTTATAAGCAACAGGTAATCCTAATTCTTCAAGTTTTGCTTTAACTTCTTTCTTCTTAATCGGAGATAATGCACTTCTTCTAGATACAATCTCTTTCTTCATTTCGTCTGGATTCTTACTATTTACAGAAGCTGTAACACCTTCATTATTATATTCTTCTTCAGTAACAGGTTCACCTACTCTGCCAAGAATTTCTTTAGCATATAAGTCCTGTTCAATCTTTACAGAAGAAGTTAAATCATTCTTTACTACAAATGATTTTTTATTTGCTGTTCTGTCAATAACTGATTGCCAATCAAGAAGTGTTGGGTCTTCAATCACAGTGTTGTCTTCATGTACATGAGTCCTATCTTTTTCTACCTTTGCACAAACCTGTTCATCTTCATTACGATACATTCTGATAACAGTTTTCGCATTATAACCCATCTGTTTAAATCCATCTGGAATCTTCCTACCAGTAGACACACTATTAATTGTTCCGTCTGCACCCTTTACTGTAGTTTTTTCATCAGTTTCTCTAGCAGTTACAATATAATGAACTCCGCACCCGGCTAAATCAAGAATCAGATCTTGTCCTTTGAAATTGATTGTCTGATAATCTTTTAATTCAAGACCTGCTCCTTCAATTTTAACAAGTTTTGCATCACCAAGAAGTCCATCTTTTTCTGCTTTAACCTTATTACGTTTCTTACTGAATTCAACAAGTCCCTGTTTAGCTGTAATGTTAAGAACACTTGTACCATCAACTACAATTGCATCTGCTCTGAATGGTTCTCCATCAGCATCAACAACAACTTCATCTGTTTCATTTCCTTCATCATCTAACTCATAAAAGTCTTCATGATTTTTTACTTTAGCAATATAATTTCTTACTTCAGTTAAAGACTGAGTGTAAACAATATAGATATTATCAAGATTTACACCATTATCTTCTAACTCTCCCAGGTAATCATCAATTGATCCTGTTTCTGGGTCAAGATATAATACTCTAAATGGCTTACCATCTGGTCTCTTAAAATAAGCTAATTGCATAGCCATGGTAGATTTTCCAGTAAACTGTTCACCATATAAAATCATACCAAGTCTGCTCTGTGTTACTGAAGCCTTTCTTGCTCTTGCCATATATCATTCCTCCAATTAAATTATTTATTATTAACTACAGTTGCATCTGCACCTTGAACTGTAATCCACCCATGTTTTAACCTGGCTTCTGCTTCCTTCATCTGAATAAGTTCAGGAGTAATACTTGATGCTTTTAATTTATTTGCTTCTGCTTCAGCCTTGGCTTTTGTAATTGCGATTTCAGCTTCAGTCTGAGCTTTGATCAATGCAGTTTGTGCTTCAACCTTTGCGGTCTCCTGTTCAGCCTGTGCCTGTTGCTTCTTTTGCAAAGCTTCAACACGACTATTAATTGTTTTCTTTAACTGTTTATCTGGATGAACATCAATAATTGAAGCATCTAATACTTCTATTCCAAAAGCATTTCCAAATTCTTTGTTTAGATATTGTGTAACCTTATGATTAATTTCAGAACGATCACCAGAATAAATGTCCATTAAAGAATAGTTTGTGGTAATTTCAGATACTTTTGATTTCATTACAGATTTAACTCTTCGTTCAACAATATCTTCACCGTCCATCCCTTTAAATCTTTTATATGTATCCACAAGAGATTCTGGATTAAACCTATAACTCATTTGAAAACTAATTGCAATTGTTGCATCATCTGAAGTGGCAACTCCAAATGAATCATCATCCTTAGATCCTTCACGTTTATCTTTTGTTAATACTAACTGTTCATTACCAATCGTAAACAGTTTAATTTTCTTCGTTGGAGCAACCAGATGCCATCCCTGTCCAATTGTTTCTCCTGTTGCTCCACCATTCATGGAATATACAACTCCCTCATATCCAACAGGAACTTTCTCAATACATATGATTGCACATAATAATACAACCACGATGATTACTCCCAACGTAATTCCTCCAAGCAATCCTTTTTTCATTCTTTGTTCTCCTCTTTATCCTCTTTATTAAGTTCCTCTACAGTATCCGATCCTATCTTCCACATAAATTCTCCGATAGGATGAAATATAAATGCTAATAAGAACCATAAAGCAATAGCAATAATTATTACTAGTAACCAAAATACTGGATTCATTTTAACACCACCTAAATTACCATGCAGATGCTTCGTCTTCCTCAGTGAAAGTTCCCCAATCATCATCATTATTGTTATTGTCAAATACCTGTTCTGCTTTGTTATTATTGTTGATTGCAACAATAGCTTCTGCAATATTCTCCTCAGTATATGTATCTCTATCAACTGAAGATCCTTTAGCACCAGTGATGATAAATTCTCTTCTTACAGGAGAAGCAATTCTTTCCATGGCATCAGACTCTCCCCATTCGTCTTCATCCTGTACAACATCTACTTCAGCTTCGGCAATCATATGCCCACTTACTTTAATTGCATTGTAAGGCTTCAGATTTTTCTTAAACATATTTGCAAGTTTAGAATCCTTGATGATAAACTCTGCATCTTCGATGGTAGAGTATGTTACAATTTTTGCAGAAACGATATATCTTCCTGTCGGCTTAGAATCATTATCCATTTCCCTATCAATACCAACAAAAACGATGACCTGGTTAAAATCATTTTTCTCAATAAATTTTTCATCAGTAAAATCAACATCTTTTGCTAAAGATACCTGACGAGCAGAAAGATTGATAGAAGATACTTTATCTCCACTACGATTGATATAACTTCTATAACTTAAATCTCCACGTACAAAAACTGTACATCCATCTCTTAAGTTATTATGAATCTCTTCACAAGCATCATAATCCGGGAGAACTTTCTTATCATTTACAGGCTCTCCAGTATTAGGATCAATTTTCTTTTTTACTCCAACATTCATTCCAATCAGATTATAACCTTCACTATTAAAATTAAATCTGTTTCCCCATGGAATTTTTTTCGTATCCTTTTTGTCCTTGTTGTAGAAGTAAACATTATCCTGCTCAAGTCCAGTGATATTCACATAAAGACGATTGTCGAAATTATAATCAACACCAAAATTAATAATTCTCATCATCTTATTGTTTTTCACTTGTCTTTCAGTAAAGAATCGATCCGATTCTGTTCCAGATACAATACCTCTTAACTGAAACTGTCCTTTTGTTTCTGGTAAGTCAAATAATCTTGCCATAATTTCCTCCTTATTTCTTTAATTTTAAAATTAATTTATTTAAAACAGAAAGAAGGTAATCTATTTCTTCTTCTGTATTATTGTTGTTGATTGAGATTCTTACTGTACTCTTTGCCATACTATCCGATAATCCAATTGCTTTTAATGTTCTACTTGGCTCAACAGAATGTGAGCTACAGGCACTTGTAGATGACACATACACATGATTTAGATCTAAATAAAAAAGCAGAACCTCTCCATCAATTCCATCAAAAGACACACTTATGTGACCAGGAAGTGTATAATCATCAGAATTGATATGAGCATTATCAATTTTCGATAAGCCATTTTTAATTTTCCGATTTAATTTCCAAACATATTCTTTATCTTTTTTAGTTTCCTCTTTTAGTGCGGAAGCCATAGCAATAATACCTAATACATTTTCTGTTCCTGGTCTTCTACCATTTTCCTGTTCTCCACCATGCATTAACTGAAAATCATTTGAACTTTTATATGATGAATTAACATACAAAAATCCAGTTCCTTTCATACCACCAAACTTATGAGCAGATGCAGAAAGCATTGTAATGTTTAAGTCACTTAGATCAATATTTATATGTCCAATAGCTTGTACTGCATCTGTATGTAGTGGTATATTATGATTCATACATATTTCTCCAATAGTTTTAATATCATTTAAACTTCCTATTTCATTGTTTGCATACATGATAGAAACGAATGAAGTGTGTTCATTGATTAATTCTTTTATCTTATTTGGATGTATATGTCCATGTTCATCTGGCATCACATAATCAACATAAGCATCACATTCTTTTTCCAAACATCTAATGGTGTTATATACAGATGGATGCTCAATCATCGTTGTAATAATATGATTTTTCCCATGTTTTAATCCATCCATATATAATTTCATAATAGCCATATTATTTGATTCTGTCCCACCAGAAGTAAAGATTATCTCATTTGGTTTACAATTTAAAATCTTAGCAATCTGTTTTCTTGCAGAAGAAATTTTCTGATCTGATTCTCTGCCTTTCTCATGTAAACTTGATGGATTTCCATATATATCTTTCGCAACACAAATCATTTCTTCAAATGCTTTTTTATTTAATTGAGTAGTAGAAGCATTGTCTGCATAAACTTCCATCAACTCACCTTCTCTTCTGCAATCTTTTTACTCTTAAAGACCTTCTTTGCTTCCTTTTCTTTCTTAATTTGATTATCTAATTTAGCCATTGCAGACTCAAATTTAGAAATTGGAAGTCTTGAACTAGTCTTAGAAGCACGTTTGTTATCTTCCAGAATATATTCTTCTGTACCTTCTTTATATGGATTCGGCTTATACTCATAAGCTTTACCCTCTTCTCTTCTTTTAGCAAACTTTTTCATACGCTTCTCATGCTTCTTCTGTTTTTCTGCTTTATTTAGAAGTCTTCTTCCAGAATTTTTATAAGCATCATATCTTTTCTTGTTGCTTGGATTCTTAATCTTTGCCATTTTACTTCTCCTTATTTATTCTTCCATAACATTCTTTTTGTAAATTATTATTTTTTCCACAGGACTCATCCAATTCTCATCACAGTATGATATATCTCCCATAATTGATACCTGGTCTTGTAACACATCTGTATCGACAACAAATTCAGTACAACAACCATTATCGCTTGTAAAGATATTATCTTCATCTGTATCATATGGGTCTTTCTCATCAGATATGATACATGGGATTACTGTTCCATTTTCCAAAACCAAATCAAAATACTGACCGATTTTAGGATCAAAAGCAAATCCTATTGCCACGCAGAATCTTCCATTAATCATACGGATTCCGTAATCCCCGGTGTATGCATATTCATCTTGTAGCAACCATTGTGGCGATGACACATCTGTAATTTTTGTATATCCCATAAATGATTTATATCCACTATATTCAGGTATGTAATATGTTTCATGATCTATAGGAGTTTTTCTAAGATATTTTTTATAAACAAACCCATACTCTTTCCCATTCTTTAGTATGATAAACCATTTTTTATTATATTTTTTCACTCTCACCTTCTCATTAAAGTTAAGAACATCAAGTATTTCAGAATCCGTATTTGGTTCTTTTCTGATATTCAACTGAGTTTTTGTATATCGAATCATTGATTTCTTTCTTAGTTTAATTGTTATATAATTCTCTTCTTTGATTACTATTCTTTTATATTCATTAATCTCCTGTCCCCTCACGGGGACTCGACAACAAATTAAAAATACCGTAACCAAAGTTACAAAAATAAATTTAATTGGTTTCATCTAATCTCTCCTTTTCTTTAATATCTATATGAAATGCTCGACCATACTGGATGGAAGAGCAATAATTAGTTAAGAAATTCCACAGCAAGTATTAGAAAGGAGGTACAAACATGAAAACACAAAAGGATACTTGCTGTGGATTCTGTCTCATTTTAGAGACCTAAAAAAAGATAATTGCCTAATTAAAATTTCCGAATAAACGGAATTGAAAATTCCGACTTTTACGGCAAAGCCTAGTTAAGACTTTATCTGATTTCCACATCACAGTCAGTTTATAGTGATGACTCACACATTTGTTTAACATTATTAAATATATTGAGGTTAGCGATGAAGTGATAAATAAAAAATATAACCAAATAATAGTCGTCACATTGCTAATGTTTATTGACTAAAAATAAATCATAAACAATAATGTTAAACATAATGGATCTGCAAGGATTTGAACCTTGAACTTACTGCTTATGAGGCAGTTGCTCTAACCAATTGAACTACAGATCCATATTATCTGATTGACAACCATACAGCCTGTATGATCACTCCAAGATAATTGCACAAACTCTTTAAACATTTATCACAGGATTTTATCGAAGATTATTCCTTGAAACTTAATAATTCATAAGCACATCTCAATGTACGGTTTAAAAATTAAAAAGTAATCATTAGCAATTAAGAATTCAGAATTAAACATTTATTCCAATCTACAATTATTGGTACTCTGATTCACCCTTATCTATGGTGGCAGTAAACCAATAATACTTATAGATACTTGTCATTCTAATATCTTTCTGTATGCATAGAAAATCTTTTTGTCTATGTTTTAATTATTTAACTTACCCAGAAACATAGAAAATGGAAGTGTGACAAATTTGGAGTTTTCGTATGATTGCCAATCAGTATTTTTAAAACAAGACTAATACTCTAGGTTTCAAAATTCAATTGTTGTAATACAATTGGAAACCTGGAGTTTAGAATCTACTGTAGACTCAAACTCCTCGATGAATCTTTCCAACTCATCAATCTTATCTACGATTCCAATCGGATCTACCAAAGAGTATTCTTCTCTTTCCCTATATGGAATCACGATTGAATCATAATCTTCTGCCTTGCCTTTAGTTTCTTTCCCATAAACTGTGGCAACCAGGTTATCAATTTTCTGCTCCATTGCCCGGTTATGTCTTTCGACTTCTAACTGAGAGTCAGCCAGTTGCTGTTTCATCGAGTTAAGAAGAAATTTTTTGTAACTGATAGAATTCTTCATATCAATTACTTTTGCAACTGAATAAGTTTCTCCACAGATTTCAATCTGTGTTTTTGCATTGGATTCCACAATCGCATTTTTGATTGCTTCTCTTCTTGTGATGAGATCTCCAATAGAATCCATCGCAGATTTTGCTTCCTTAATGAAGTCTTCCTTAGTGATATAAGGTGTGACTTTCTTTTCAGAAGTCTTAGCGGAAGCAACAAAACTAGAATTTCTGATTGCTCTGTTGATTCTGGAGTCAAGAGTTTTTAACTCATTGAGTCCCTGGGTTACAAGCATTTTTTCCATAGTCATTTCCTCCTTGGAATTAAAATTAAAAATGAAATTTATATATTACAAACAGGGATAGTTGGATTTGAACCAACGAATCCAGGAGTCAAAGTCCTGTGCCTTACCGCTTGGCGATATCCCTAAATGCCCACACCATAGCAGAGGATCTACGTGGGCGGTATTTCTTTAACCTCTTACACCTTTTTCTTTTCCACCAGGTGTCCCGGCTTTCAGTTTATTTATAGACGATTCAGTTTCGTCTTCTATGTATTATAGGTTTGTTTTATTATCCCTTTTAAAAGCCACTTGCCCTATATATGTGTTTCTTGTCAATTTGTGTGTTTTGGATATGTTTCACTATTTCTTTTAAAAGAGATGCAAGCCTTAATACTCTTATATTGTATCATAGGTTTCTATATTTGTCAAGCAATTTCAAAAAAAATTTTTGACAAATTTCTGATTATATAGTACAATATTTTTGTACACTTTTCTTTGTGTATTTAGGTTTGTTTTGAAAGAGTCTGGATTAAGTGAGGAGAAATCCGTCTGTAGCTTACCCAGACTCTTTCTCTTTCTATTTCTTTTTAAGCGGTAATGAGATCATATACTCATCAAGAATCCAAAGATTCAATCTACAGTACTTACAGTTTGGAGAATAATTAGTTTCATATCTAAAATTTGGAGAATCTTCCATAAAATTCAAAACCTTCCAAATCAACTCCTTCATACAATTTCCTGTTTTCATATTAACAATTGAACATGAATATGATCCATATTCGTATACATATCCATGACGTTTTCTAAAGTCAATAAAATCTTTGAATCCGATGCGATACATCATATCCCCTTCTTTCCTGTATTGTGCTTGTATTATATCAGAACATCTGTTCGATTGTCAACAGCTTTTTTATATCACTATTTTTATCATAGGTTTATTAATTAATGTATAGTTTTACCAATACCATTTTTATTAGTATTGGTAAAATATATTAAACTAAAAATTCAAATCTTGTTCTCAAATGTCTAATCTCATAAGAGATACATTTCTCTGCAAGAATCTGATGGTAATGAGTATTTAACTCTTCCACATTATATTTATATCTATACCTGGGATCTTCCAGATCTGCCCTAAAATCAATTTCATAATCCTTGCATCTGCTTTCTATGTAATTAAATAATCCAGAATTAGCAATATCATTAATACTTAAAATGGCATCTAACTCTAAATACTCACTAATATATTTCCTAAGTTTATCAAACCTTCTCTGAAGGTTTCTACCGCAATCTTCAATAGTCATTGCTTTGGGGAAAGCAAATACTGAATCATAATCTCTCTTCCATCTTAATTGTCTTGGTCTTCCCAGGGTTTCAAAATAATCCACACTGGAAGCAATATATAAACTATCTATAAATAATCTTGAAACTTTGATTAGTCCCCTATCAATACGAATCAGATTATTCCTTTTATCTATATCTGACAATCTAAGAATAGCCAACTCTTCAAATGTAAGTCCTTCATATATTCCCATGAATAAAGATCCATCATAATCATAATTAAGTATCTGTTTATCATGTTTTAAAAAATATATAGTTCTATCAAACATCTCAGGCGAAATGTAGGTTACTCTTTTATAAGTATCCAAATAACTCTTAAACTCTTCAGCAGAAATAAATTCTTTAGATAGCATATTAACTTTAGTATAATCATGGTCAACACACCAATCCAAGTAACCACTAATCATGCTTTTATAATTTAATGAAGTACCTTTAGAAAGATGAAATCCTATTATCATCTCGACCAGTTCATGAGTAGTCATTTGATAGAGATCCATCCCTTTTTCTTCTTCTACATTTTTAGTTCTTTTTAATACTCCGATTGCAGAATCTACTACATTAGAAGTTTTGCTTTTAACCTTGTCTTTTAAGTAGGAAATATAAGATTCCTTCAATTCATTATTATAAAATACCTCAGACATTTTATTCCCCTCCTTTTGCCCTACAATAGCACAAAAGAAATAAAATGTCAATCTAATGGTCTATTATAGGTTCTTTATTCTGAATTTCTTTTTTTCATTACTTTCTCCTTCTACACTCCCACGGAATTGTGGGAGTGTTTTTTAAATATTTAAGTCATTAACTACACCTGTTAATGTTTCAGAAGTAATTCCGATATAACAAAGTGTACTGGTTTGTGAGTTATGATTGAGAAGTGTTTGTACTGTAGTTAATGCAGGAGCATCCGGGTTTTTCTCTTCCTCAAGTTTATTAAAGATCTGTCTTGCGAAAGTCTTTCTTAAACTGTGAGTAGAAAAGTTTCCCTCCAAACCTACAGCAGATGTTGCTTCCTTAATTATCAGATTTACCTTTTCATCGCTAAATGGCTTATCACCTTTTTTAGAAAAGATAAATCCATTAAGATTAATCTGATCCTTAAATTCTTCAATGAAGTTTTTTGTCACTTCAAAAATAGAATTGTTAATCACAATTTGTCTAATCTTTCCAGTCTTCTTTTCTTTTACAGCATAATTCTTACGGATCACTACCGGGTTTACACTGGAAAGAATGTCAGACCATTTAAGATTAAGAAGATCAGATACTCTCAATCCTAAGTTAATTCCATACACAAAGAGCATATAATCTCTTGTGTAGGTTAACTTCTTATTGTCGGTTTTAGCTGTCTTAATTTTCCCAAATAAGTAAGCCTTAACCTTTTCTACATCTTCTTTCCTGGCGATTGGAGATACTCTTCTGCTAACACGATTGTTATTAGGTGTCTCCTTCAAACCGCCATCTTTTCTAAACTTAGGATCTTGTTTTTTCTCAAATTCAATCTCCTTAAGTCTTTTCAGTTTTTCTTCCAATTCCTTTTTTAACGCTTCTGCTTCAGCCTGAATCTGAGCTTCCTCATTAAAGTAAGAAATACTTTCCTGTGGCTGCGGATTATAATCTGTACCACCTACTACCTTTAACATGAAGATCATCTCCTTTCCTTAATTCTCTTGTATTATATCATAGGTTTAATTATTTGTCAAGCACTTTTTGCAACTTCCTGGATATGATCCGATATATCTTTACAGATCTCATTCTTGCTCCTGGTAGCAGAAGCCTCATTCAAAATAGTATAAACAATTATTCCTACTAATCCAATAAATAAAACCATATCTACTCCTCCTCTTCTCCAAGATAATCTAATTCATAATCTCTTAATTCCTGATCTGTCAATTCCCTGTTATAAACCAATACATCATAGTATCTGTCGGAAGGATCATCTCTTCTTTCATAAAATCCCTTCATTGGCTGACAGCCAATTGAAAATCCTCTTAATCTCATTCCATATTTATACATCATGTTTAATCCTCCATTTCTTTTTCTAATTGATCTAACCAATTATTTAAGTCTACTGCAATAATCATAATTACATCATGTTGTTCCTGTAAAGTAAGACTAAGCCATTTATCCAATCCATATACCTGGATGTAAACTTTAACTACTGTATCTACAAACTTATCAATAAATGTATCTATTGTTAATTGTGTTTCCATGTTTTATCTCCTTTAGTCTAATGATGAAATCTGGATAATTGATATATGACATCCTTTTAAGTCTACGAATTTTTCTCTTGCTTCTTTTTCTGTGGATGCATTTACAATCCACTCTGTTCTATATAAGTTACTCCAGTAAACTATCCTCCATTTCTTCATTAAATCAGATCCTCCATCATCTTATTCACCTTTTCCAGTCTCTTTTCTTTCTTATGAAGTCTTACAATATCTTTTTCACAATTTCCAAATTCTCTTAGAATATCAATTGCGTCCTGAAGATCATCCCTCTCATTGGCAAGTCTTTTTATTCTCTTTATTCTTTTTTCGTATTGTTCCGGGCTTTCTCCTCTTGATATCATTTCTAGTGCTTGATCAATTGTGAACCTCATTTTTTAATTCCCTCCATATTATCTCAACCATTTTTCATATACTCGTTTGATTACGAAATTTTCTACACCTCCAAATTCATCAATCAACTTCTGAATTAAATCTGTTTTTCTATATGCTTCTGCAATAGGCAAACCATCTTCATCATATGCTCTATATAACCACATCTTTTACTTCCTTTCCTATTGATAACATATGATTCGTTTCTTAGATTCTGAATATATTATATCATAGGTTTCTTTATTTGTCAAGCACAAATTTCCCTGGATCATTTATTAATAACCCAGGGAAACATAATTATTTATCATTCATCTTCATCATCATCGCTACAAAAAAGATCTTCAATTGGACACAAATCAAATAATTCCAAATCATCTCCAACATACTCTTTAATCCATTCGTCTGCATCAGATTGCTTAAAAGCATACATCTCATACGCTTCTCTCATTGCCATACAAACTAGTTTAAAAGCATCATAAAATTTAGAATCATAAATTTCATCAGGCAGTTTTCCACAGATTCCAATCTCAAAATCATACTCTTCAATCGGATGTTTTAATTTGTCATATTCAGACTCCCAGTCAACATCTTTATGATTAGATTCTATAAGAATATCAAAACTTGGGTAATCGTCTACAGTGATCTTCACATAATCTGACATTCTACTTGCACATACAAAGTAATTATGTCTGTTTAAAGTCACGCAGATTTCCACAATAGTACTTCCTTCTACTGGGCTACATGCTAATCCACCACCATCATATCCCCATCTCATATTTCTAACGATCATTTTATTTACTCCTTTCTTAAAGCATTACAACTGCATTTAATACATGGTCATACTTATATACATTATAGCTTAATCTTTCCTCTGGTGAAACCTCCGTATCATTTACTTCTTTAATCATTCTCCTAACTTCATCAGGAGTAGCATCTTTTCCCGGGAGTGTAAGAAGCTCATGGATACTGGACGGAATAATGTAAAAATCATTTCCATATTTCTCATAAATTTCAAACAACGAATCTGTAAACAAGATGAATGACGCTCCCTTAAATCCAGACTTGTTGGTTAAGACATACTGCGTATGCTCTCCCATTGCCGTTAAAAAATCAGTATCTTCACATACATCTGATCCAAATACAATTTCTGCAAGATTTTTATGAATCAGTTCTGACTCTGTATTATTAAAAGCATCTTCCCAAATTTCTTCAACAGATACATCCCAGGAAGATACAAGATCCCTAGTCACTTTTGCTGAATGATCCTTATCAATCTTAACATATATGTATAACTGAAGATCAAGAAAATCTTTCGTCAAATATTTAGGATTTCCCACCTTCGGCTGCACAGCAATATAAACATTTGAAGAATCATACTTGTCAAGAATCTGCTCAAAGTCTGCCATATCCTTAACGTGCTTTAAGCTCTCATGGTACGCTTCTAATACTGTTTTTAAAGCACTGTCTAAATCCTTTAAATAGGTATGTTCTTCCGGGTAAATGACAGGATCAACTAAATGCCCTCTAAAAAGAATACCATCTTTCTTTACTCCATTCTTTTCCACGTTTTTTACCTCAACATCAAACCCTTTGTTCTTTAATTCCTTTTCAATCATAGTAATGTTAATCATACCAATTTTCCTTTCTTTGTTATATATATTAGGTTTATTTATGTATATTAAAAAAATCTTTGTCATTATCCAAAACAAATGATAATATTTTTAAAGTTGTTTTGTGAAGACTATGAAAGTCCCCTTTAATCTTTTTTGTAAATGTATGGTTATTGTATATACACTTTACAGTAATAGATAAATCCACAATAGAGTATTTAAGATTAAGATATATTCTTTTATTTATTTTTACTTCCTTATCACCACTCTCTAGTGCATCATAAATCTTTTCGTATGCATCAAGAAATCTCATGTAAATAAAATGAAATGTGTTTTCTTCCTTACTCTCACTTATTATCCTTTTGACATTTTGAATATGTTTTTTTGAAACACCTTTCATTAAATCTTCGATTACTTCCACCTTGTCATATACTCTATCGCACATTTAACTTTCCTCACCATCAGAACCCTCATCCATCTCATTAAGCATATCCTTAAGAAGATTAATCTCATCTACATCCAGTGTAAACCCTTTTCCACATCTTTCCGTGCCATCATCCTGTGGAGTCCATTTGCGTATGTCAAACTTAGCTGGTCTATCATTCCATGAGATTTCTGCTACCCGGAAGATCTGACCGTTTTCTAAAGTCCTCTCTGCATATGTCTCCAGTATCTCATACTTTAATTCATTTTTCTTTACTGATTTACCCTTAATTGCCATGTTTATTTCTCCCTTCATTTAAAGTGTGATTACTACTAGATCATTCTTATGTCCTACTTCTCCAAAGCCTTTACCCTTAAGAGAATAAAAGTCTCCATTTTCTGTAAGCTCTGCCGGGTTAAGCCAATAGAGAAGATCATCTGCTCTGCCATCTGGAAGGAGCATCTTATTTAAGATTTTCTTGGCAAGACTTTTCGTCTTTTTCTTTTTGTCAGTTACAACAAAAACTGTTTTACCCTTATATGGGAATTCAAATCCTTTCATGCTTAATCCTCCTTCTGTATTAAATTAAATCTTCTTTGCACACGCAAATTTTTGTATCTGTATTAATTTTCTTGAAGTGTAGATAATCTTTACAATATTCCACTAGACCATCTATAACATCGCCTAAATCATCTATACTACGTCCAAAATCAATCCCTTCTCCGTAATATCCACAAATCAAAGACTTTCCATCAAATATATCAGTTACAGAAACTCCATGCCATCCTGTAGGTTCTCTATTGTACTTTAAATCCTCTTTAGTATCATCAGTAAAACCAACTTCCTTTCCAGGATGTGATTCAAGATATCTTGCTAATTCTCCAATAGTCATAAAAATATACTTAATCATGTTTAATTCTCCTTTCATTTTGAGCAATACTCTCTAAGATAATCCAAAGCATTTTCTATATCATCTCTTTCTGCTTCATACTCCTCGATCTTCTCTTCTAATCCATCATATCTTTCCTGCTCTTTATCGGTCATTTCCCTATCTTGCTCATCTGCTTTTACCTCGATTCTTTCCATTGCTTCTGTCAAGAAATCGATCTTCTCTTCTATTTTTTCAAGAATTCTTTCAAGAGACTCAACCTGTTTATTTAATTTGATCATGTTTCTTTCTCCCTTCTTACTCTGAAGCTATAATCATATGCTCATTGCCGATATTCTTATAAACAGAATACCCATTCTTCTTGTGTCCTTCTGTATTACTGATTGCTCTGTCAAGAGCTTCAGCAGGTTTAAGAAATCCTCGGAAATAATTGTACTGTTTAGTTAATACATAATTGTATTTATCTGTATCGTTTAATGTGTAAAATAAAACAGATTTTCCACGATACTTATTTAGGAATCTTTTAATCTTCCTTCTGGCTGTTTCTCTTGACATTTTCCGATCCTCCTAAATTGTGGTGTAAGTGAAAAGAAGTCTTCTTTCTAACTCACTAATTAATCCTGCATCTCTTAAGGCTAAGATGTAAGAAGCTGCACACTTTCGAATCACTTCACTATATCTTTCCTCTTTATACTGTTTCTTCATCCACTCAATGTGGAGTCTGACGTTTTCTGGGATTTTCCTTAAAACCTTTTCTGTACCGCCCATGTTTGTACCTCTTTTCTTTTTTCTAGGTTTATTTATTAGTTACTTTTTACTATCAGCAAGAGATCTGCTAAGAACCAACTTGCGTCTCCCTTGCTGATATTTTGTATTATACCATAGGTTTCTTAATTTGTCAATGGTTATTTTAACAACTCTCCAGTATCAAGATCCAAGATATGTCTAACTTCAGAATCTAGCATCATTAGACCTAATAGTTCCTTGGACATCTCCTCGTATTTACCTGTTCTCCATTCTACACAAATCATGGCAGACCCTCCTTATAATTCTACAAATCCAAACCTATCCACATAAAGATTTTTCCCATCCATTACGATGATATCAGATACAGAGAGTGAGTGACCCTCATATCCTTCTGGATGATTTAAATTGCAAAGTGCATATACATCCTCTGGAGAGTAGTGTTCCGGGATTTTTCCATTGTATACACACTTGTAATCATCCAGGTTAATTTCTCCATACTTTTTCATCACTGTGGAGTATGGAAGAAATGCTTTCCTAAATGTATCATCTGTATCATATTTTAACTGTAAGATCTTAACTGCTTTCATGATAAATCTCCCTTCTCTTTTAGAAAAACTCTTCCAAAATCTCATCAAGTAATTTCATCATCTCATCATTGTCAATCATTCCTGCAATGCAGCATCCTTTGAGAATTCCACTAACTTTACCCATTCTATATTCTGTGGATTTACATATGCCAATATTCTCTTTTTCCATTCGTTTAATTTCATTTATAATATCTTCCTTAATTTTATCCATGATTTAATCCCCCTCTTCCATAACCCAGTTAACAGAGTACCAGGTACATCCATCATGTCTTCCGATTAACCATTCCTCAATTTCATACTGCTCATCAGATTCATTTTTCCGAGGATCACTTTCAAAGTATCTTTCTACTGCTGTTCCATCTTCATATTCTGCTCTTGCTTCCCACATAATCTATCTCTCCCTTAATTCCAAAATCATATAAGTAACTGCCACAACAACAGCTACAATTAACATAATTCCCAAAAAGATTTTCCCAGCCACCATAAAAGGATCTGCTGATGTTGGAATCAACAATCCGATGATTCCCATAATAAACATAAATCCGAATAAGATAACTACCATTTTATCTGTGATCATATTTCCTTTCCTTCCTGCTAGGGAGAGAATGTAATCTATCCTCTCCCTAGACCTATATACTCTAGGTTTATTTTATGCTGTGAGATCTTCCACCCACAGATTGTGGGATTTACACCTTCCACAATGATAGTGGCTGATGTTCTTCACAGCCTTTGTGATTCTTTTGTAGTACGTTTCACAACCACAATCCGGGCAATGAACGATATATTTATATGCCCTGTTTTTCTCTGGGTAAATCTTTTCCACCTTTTCTGATACCCATGTATCAACATAGGTACTAATATGGTAACAGGAGTAGCAATCATTCACGAGATCGCAGTACTTATGGAAAAGTTTTCCGTGATTCATACATCCAGGGCAAGTATGGATCAACTCATGGATGATTGTGTCCTCCAGGTATTCTTCTGGGATTCTCTCATCCAAAAGGCGATATGTGATATTGATTGTGTACACTCCAAAGTGATAACGGCACTGTCCGTATCTTCTTGTAGCTCTTCTGTTTACAATCCACTCTTCAGGAGCGGTGTAGGGAATCTCCAATGCATCTAAAATTTCCATACATTTCTTTCCGTAATACTCAAGATCTCTCATGTTTGTACCTCTTTTCTTTCTGTATCTTAGGTTTATGTATCAAGTGTAAGGAAAGAAACTCAAAACCAATTGGTTTCTGCTCCTTACACTTAATATATTACCATAGGTTTCCGAATTTGTCAAGAAGAATTTTTTCCTTACAATGGATCATCATCTAAGATCGATAACTCTATAATCATCAAAGCATTCTTCATACATATTTTTTTTATTTAAGATATGAATGTAATCAAATGTATCTTTCCATCTTTTCCCTCTTACAATTCTATTTTGGTCAATCTTAATTCCACTCTGATCACTTTTGATAAGTAGATCGCTAATATGTTCCCATGAACCTTTTCTATGTTCTGTTTCATAAACGATATTTACATACTCCCCAGATTCAAGTCTTGTCCAAAAAAAGTATGTTCTATTCTTCATAATTTATTCCTCCCTTCCCTAGTCTAACCTCACAATAAGATTTCCATCATAACCTGGATTAGTTATCTCTTTAACAGAAACAATAGTAGCACCCATATGTTTTTTGTACCATTTTTCCACATCTTCTGTTTTCCTTTCGGCAAAACATTTATTTTTTACAAGTAAATTATTATTTGAATCCAAATATGTTACGTCATATATTTTCATGGTTGAATCTCCCTTCTCCCGGTATCAGTAGGCAAGGATTTTTCCTTACCTACTGTTTTCCATTTTCGCTTATGCTTAAGACACCTTGCATCTTGTGAGCATTGTAGACTTAATATCCTTATACTCATCATGGGATTTAACTGTCCCGGTAAGCTTCACCACATCATCCAGGGTGATCGCTTTAGACGCAAACCATTTATAGATGTTTCCATCTACATCAATGAATTCATACAGATACCACATTCCACCAAAGCTATTTTGCCCGGAAGTAATGCATCTAAAGGATTCAATCTGGATGTCTTTTAATCTCTGTTTGACTTCACCTTGCCATTCAGATTTTTTCCCTTCAGCCTCCCTTTTCTTCATCTCCTCTGCTCTTTTGGCTTCTCTTTCCAGGCTTTTGTCATAGCAAGGAAACAAACTACAGAGGATTGAAAAGTGTTTGGCTTTTGTGTAGTCACTGGATGTCAAAACCTTTAAGTTATGAATCCAATTGGAATTTTCCTCATCCTGGTTTTTAAGCCAAGATAAAGCGTTTTTCACATACACTTTATTTGTTTCTGTCTCTGGGTCAAAGCTGACAGAATCCATCTCTGCCTTTACTTCTCGCTTATACTGTGGTGTCCAGTAAGCTGTAGATCCATAAAGATAAGCATGGAATGTTCCAGCTTTATCCACGGTATTCTGTGGATTATAATCTCCATTAGAATCATACTTCTTGACATATCCAAACTTGCGGATCGTTTCAGCCATGACCAGTAGAATTTTTTCCATCTGGAAGTATTTTTCAATGTATGATCCTGTATAAGTTTCCATACTTTCAAGCTCTGTCCATTTGGACATCATCCAGGCGATAAAGCTTGCTGACATTCCACGAGTGAAATCCTTTAAGCAAGATTTTCCAATCTGCTTATAATCGCCTGTGGAATTGTTGTAGATGATATAGAGATTTTTCCGATCTCTATCTGTATTACAATGTTCACATCTGCATCCAAGATTATAAAACCTAGATGGGATTTCATGCTTTCCAAAAGAAGTGATAATGTTTCCTTCTGGAAGAGCATCCACTGTAGCAATGCATTCCCAGTTGTTAATCTGGAATTCTGCATCTACATACACATTGTAGAATTTTTGTGGTGTCTCCTCATAGATGGGCTTCATGTCCTTTGTGTAGGACTTCACCACAAATTTTCCATCTGTTCCCCGGACAGGGACAGATTTTATTTCTTCCCCTGTGATCTTGAAAGTAAAATCACAGGAATTTTTTCTGCATTTATTTTCCAGAGTCTTCATCAGCTTCTGAAATTTTTCCCAGTTTCCTTCCGGGATAGAAAATGTGTTTCCAAGATCTTTCTTTTCTGTTGTCATGTTTTTGTTTCCTTTCTTTTTATGTCTTAGGTTTATCTTTAATCTCTCAATGATAGGCTCTGGAATTTTCCAAAGCCCACGGTTCAGAGATTAAAGTTAGTACTCCTCTGGATGATCACAATAATAGTCGTAATCATCATAAATTTCCTTTGCTCCTAAATCGGAATAGTTGTTATCAAAGTAATCCCAACTGATTCCGTAATAGGTTTCCAGGAACTGTCCAAAAGACAAGATATTCTGTTTTGCTTTTGTTGTGTTTATCATAATATTTCCTCCTATATGATGTTGATCTTGATTTGTTATATATAGTCTAACATGAATTAAACTTTTTGTCAATCTTTATTTTTTAGGTTTATTATTTTAATTTTTCCATAAATAATCTCTGATAGGGACTATGGAAAAATTAAATATCAAAACAAATAATCTCTACTGTACTACTCCAGTACTTTGTATTCTCAGGATTGTTGTATGTATAATTTTTCCTTGCATCACATTCCCTTCTGTATCCATATTCTTCTAATAGCCAGGAAATATGGTCAAAGCTTGAATCTTCTGGGACATTGCTTTCATATTTCAACATCTTATCATTTTTCCCAAAATACGCTACAACATTTTTCCCTTTAAAGTTAGGGTTATTTTCTGTTGCAATGCTTGTTTCTTTTATTAAATATCTCTTCATGTTTTTTTCCTCACTTTCACTTTTTCCTCATGTTGTTCTGCTTTGCTTCAACTAGGATTTCTGCCGGGATATTTTTCCCAACAGCATTATATAATCTCCTGATTTGATTTGGTCTAGCTATGATCATAGTGACTAGCTTCCGGGAATTCTGATTGTAGATATATATGATCCCATGAGTTGATACACAGTGGATTTCTTTCCCTTTATCGTGGTTTTTGTCCACTAGGAAAGCGGAATCGATTACCGGGATTTTTTCCACAGACAGAATCTTGTGATACCGGGTAAGCCTGTCTCTCTGGAAATGTCTGCTATGGTGAGAATGATCAATCAGTAATGTTACTGATTTGGTATAAGGTTTGATCGTCATGGTGTACATCCTCCCTTCTTTTGTGCTTTAGGTTTATTTTTAATGGTTTAACAAGTAGCACAGATTTTTCCGATTCTATGCTACCTATAAGCCATTAAAGATATTTTTCCGGGAATGATCCGGGAAGACTTTAGTAAAGATCTTCTATAATATCCATCAGTTTAGAAATTACATCCTCCGGGTTATGCTTTACTTCTTTGGAAAGATTTTCCAAAGTAGTTTCTTCGGCGATCATCTCAAAATGATAAAAGGTATCCAGGATGTCAAATAATCTTTTTACTTCAGATGTTGTCATGATAAAATCTCCTCTCTTGTGCATTAGGTTTATTTGTTTATGTAAATAATATAACATAGGTTTCTGATTTAGTCAAGGATTATTTTTAGGAACATAAAAGATTGAATTGTTATTAATTAATATCTCATTGGAGTGCCTAAAAATTTCCTTTTAGGCACTCTATCAGACATTAATCAGTCAGATTTTTCCGGGAATGATCCGGGTAGATCTATTTGATTTTTTCATCGAATCTGTCTATAATATCATCTTCCCAGTTGTTATAAGGGTTATAAATGCAATAGGTGCGGATGATATCATCTTTGTGGAATCCGTGATATCTGATGTAGTTGTAATGTGGGTCAGGTGCATTTAAAATTTTCCCATCGCCATGTTTATTTAACTGTCTCCCGGTAGATAATTCAATATACAGAGTGTTAGTTTTTTTCCGGGAAACAAGCTGTTCATAGCTCAATCTGTTGATAGAAATAAATTTGATTTTCGGCATCCGGGTAAAGGTATATTCATTGTATTTATGGTTTTTCCAAAAGATGGAAACCTTGAATTTTCCCTTATTCATCCGGGTTACTACTTTCATAGAATGATAGGTTTTTACAGTGGCTCTTTGTGCTACTGTTTTAGCTGTTGCCGGGAAAAATGGTGTCATTAATGTGGTGATAATCAGGGTAAAAATGATAGCTCTTTTAATTGTGTTTTTCATGATTTCTTTTCCTTTCTTTTTTTCTTACTGTGGTTTATTTTTCCGGGATGATTGGCACTCTTAAAGAGTGCCGGTAATCATCTTGTAAAGATACATTTTTTCCGATTCCTTAAGAGATGACCGGGATATATCTTTCCTTAAGTGTGCTACTTGTTCCAGGGTGTCCCGGATTGATTGCATTTCTGAATTGATTGCAATTTGCAAGATCTGATTCTCATATTTGTAAAGCATGTTTTTCCCTCTTTTCTTTTTGTATATTTTTATTTTTCCGGGAATGATCCGGGAAAGATCGATCGTGTTTAATGAATAATCATTGCATTATTTTTTATTTTCACATTTAATCCCAGATTTTCCGCACGTTTGACGTATGAAATTAATTTTTCATTTCTCTGATAGCAATCTGTTTTTGATACTTTTCCAATCCCGGTTTTATTTCCTTCATAGACTGTTATTACAGCTATTTTTCCAAGATCTGAAAGTGTTAAAAGAATATCATCTACAACTGAATCTGAATCAATTACATTTAAGACATTGCTACAAATAACAAGATCTTTTTTAGTTAAAAGTGATTCTTTTCCGGGTAACCAATTAGGATCGTATCCTTGCCATTGATCGCAAATGTTTCCGATTGTATATTCTGATATATGATCTGTATACCTTCCACATCCATAATCTAGCATTGATTCAGGTTTTTTAATTTTCCCGGATTCAATCAATTTTGAAACGATCGGATATATTGCCGGTAATTTTTTACTGTTAATGGATGTATATTTACTAGAATAATTTTGTTTCATTTTTTACCCTCTTTTCTTTGTTGTGGTATACCGGGATCTTATGAAAAGATCCCGGTATTTTGTTGTTATGTATTAGGTTTTTGTATTAATCAATGATCGATACATCCGCATACCTTAAAACCGTCTTTACAGTTGCAACGATTTTTACAGATACCACATTTCATACCGTCAATACGTTTTACTTTTTTGTTACCATTTTTGTATGTACCGTCAATGATGTATGCCGGACACATTGTTTCAATGTGTAATCCATGGGATTCATAATCAAATTGACCGTCAACAAATGCAAATGCTTTTACATTCTTTTTATGAGCGTATTTTAAATATTCAGTCAATCCGTATTCATGCCAAATACTGAAATTCAATACAAGATTTTTTGGCAAGTTGTTATCATCTAACCATGGGCAAACGATCTCAAATCGTTTTGTATAGATATAAAATAGACGATCTGGGAAAATGTGGGCAATGCCTAAAATCATTTGCCAATGAGCTAAACTATCAATTTCACCGGATGCATGCCAACGGATCATCTTAATAGAATCATCATTTTTCAGGGCTGTTATAATCTGATTTGATAATTCTACAATGTTATTTCTTAATAACAGTGTGTTTTCAATCGTTGCCGGTAAAACTGTATTATGGAATCTCTTTGCATCTCTTACGGCATAACATCCGTTATTTTCGCAAGAATCACATACACCATCACAAGTACCGGGAATATCAGTTAAAACAGTACCATCTTTTTTGATCAGTGGGTTACCACCGGGTAAAAAATTGATTGTCATAACATTACTACCAACTTTACTATTTGTTGTTAAATGAACGTTTTCACAAGGGATATTAGTTGCGGAATACATAGCTTTTTTCATGTTTTTGCACCTCATTTCTTTTCTTTTTTAGGTTTATTGATTGCTATTTAAAACACCCGGTAATCAGTGACAAATCAATGTGTTATTTATCGGATGTTTTAAAAGTCAATCAATATTGATTTGACTTTTTTGTTGTATTCAATGTGGTTTAGATAAGTCAAGATTCTATAGATCTACGACTAACAGCCATTACATACACTCATTTAGTTTTCATTGTACATTAGGTTTTTGTTTTAGATCTTATTTATTAACCTGATAGTGACAAGCCAATGTGTATTCAGGTCGTTTCGTTTGATCTTGCACTCATTTTAACATGATTTTTTGTTATTGTCAAGACTTTTTTTATTTTTATTTTTTAGGTTTTCTGATTTGATAAAAACCGTAACCCTTGACCGGGTTATAAAGTAGGCGATTGCCTATCCGATTGGATGCCTTTATTTTACATTAGGTTTTTTTATTTGTCAAGCATTATTTTTGATTTTTTTAAAAATGTTTATCAGATCTTTTTTACCGGGATAGAATACCGGGATATTATACTTTTATTTTTCAGTTTTATTTTAGTATTATATATTATTATATATATTATATATTCTTTTATGCTTTTAATTTTATTCTTTTATCAGATCTTTTTTTGCTGTATATGCTTTTATCAGATCTTTTTTATGAGATCTCATAGAATACCGGGGAAAACATCCCGGAAAAGGATCACACTTTATAGGTTTAAAGTGAAAAAGTCCTGGTAATTCAGTATTTTTTTGAGATCTCAAAAATGTAAAACGAACTTTACATCGTTTCATAACCCGGA
>Ga0326513_10000403_pt1 | contig 36393 bp, 47 predicted proteins | sample 2_2465_0518_D_FD_203654 | JGI IMG/M metagenome (GOLD analysis project Ga0326513, IMG submission 203654) | Bovine rumen microbial communities from UC Davis, California, United States - 2_2465_0518 | ecosystem: Host-associated > Mammals > Digestive system > Stomach > Rumen | place: USA...
AGGGCACAGAAGAAGTTTTCGGCTTCCAGGCAGGGGATGAAAGCTGGGAAATTCGGAACAATACCAGCTTGCGCGTTCTGTGGAAATCCGATGATTACACGTCTATGGGCGTGGATGACAAGGGCAACCCCATTCCCGCATGGCTGAACGACTTTGAAGCGCGTTTCCCGGAAGACAACACGAACCCGGCAAACCTGGCAGCGCTTGCGGAATGGCTGAAATCAACCGATCAGGCCCAGGCGACGGGGGACGCGCTCCCGGACGCGGTGACTTATACCGACGGCGAAGGGGAAAGCGCGGTTTCCACCACATACGAAAACGACACGGCAGCATACAGGCTGGCAAAGTTCCGCCATGAACTTTCCGATCACATGGAAGTCCAGGCAATTCTTTTCTATTACCTGTTCACGGAACTTTTCCTGATGGTGGACAGCAGGGCAAAGAACGCCTTCCCCACGAAGATGGGCGGCGATAAATGGTTCATCATGCCCTATGACTTTGACACGGCGCTGGGTATCAATAACGAAGGTGCGCTGGCGTTCTCCTATAACCTGGAGGATACCGACCACATGGAATCCGGCGCGGACATTTTCAACGGGCAGGAATCCGTTCTGTGGGTGAACCTGCGTCAAGCGTTCTACGCGGAACTGAAAGCCATGTATCAAGACCTGAGAAGCAGAGGTGCGCTTTCTTACAGCAAGGTGGAAGGCATGTTTGAAGCGCATCAAGGGAAATGGCCGGAAGCGGTATTTAACGAGGACGCGCAATTCAAATATATTGACCCGCTGATTGAGGACGGCGACGGCTCTTATTTGAAAATGCTGCAAGGCTCCAAGACGGAACAGCGGAAATGGTGGCTGTATAACCGTTTCCGGTACATTGACAGCAAATACAACGCCGGGGACGCGCTGACGGACGTGGTGCAGTTGCGCGGCTACGCCAACGCAAACATTACCGTTATCCCCTACGCTGACATTTACCCGGCGGTAAAGTATGGCTCTTATCTGGTGACGGAACGCGGCAGGAGGAACAACCCGACAACGCTTGTCAATCCACTGGACAATACCAACGACACAGAAATCTATATCTATTCCTGCTCCCAGTTGGCATCCGTGGGCGATATTTCCGGCTTGAAAGTGGGCTTTGCGGACTTCTCCAAGGCCGTGAAGCTGCAAACACTGAAAATCGGTGATTCGTCGGAAGAATACAGTAACGGCAACCTGACGGAATTGTACCTGGGGAATAATACCCTGCTGCGGGTTTTGGACGTTCGGAACTGCCCGGCGCTGGTGATGAGCGTGGACTTGCGCGGGTGCAAAAACCTGGAGGAAGCATATTTTGAAGGAACTTCCGTAACGGGCGTTCAGGTGCCGGACGGCGGCGTGCTGCGCGTGCTACATCTGCCGAATACCATCACCAACCTGACAATCCTGAACCAGACCAGAATCACGGATTTGGTGGCTCCCCTGGCGGGATTAACCACCATGCGGCTTGAAAATGTGCCGACAATCGACACGAAAGCCATGTTGAACGCTTGCCCGGCAAATACCCGCGTTCGTTTGGTGGGGTTTAGCTGGGAAGCGGAAAACGCGGCGGAGATTGAAGCGCTGCTGGACAAGCTGGACACCATGCGCGGCCTGGATGAAAACGGGAACAACATGGAAAAAGCCCAGGTAAGCGGAACCATTCACACGGATTCACTTTCCGGCGCGGAAGTGGCAAGCTACAATGCACGGTATCCTTACCTGCGGATTTTGGCCGATCACATTTCCTGTGTGGTGACTTACAAGACCTTTGATGGTTCTTCCGTGATTGACACGGAAACGGTGCTGGACGGCGGGGACGCTGTATATAGCGGACGGCCTTCCAGGAGCAGCACGGCCCAGTATGATTTCACGTTTGCAGGATGGGCGACAAGCCCCAACGGAAGCGCGAACAGCAACGCCCAAAAGGAGATTACAGCGGACAAAACGCTGTATGCAGCTTATACGGGCACGCTGCGGACCTATACGGCATACTTTGCCAGAAGCGACAACGATGGTGGCGGGACCCTGTACACCCAGAATAATGTACCTTATGGAAGCACGCCTGTTTATGGCGGAGAAACGCCCACAACGACCCAGGGCGACGCGGCAACGTATCCCTTCAAGGGGTGGAGTCCTTCCCTGGGGCCGATCACCGGGAACACCACATATTATGCCCTGTTCGGTTCGCCTGTAGAAGTCAAAGAGATCACGGACACCTGGGAAGAAATCTTTGCGGCTATTGACAATGGAACATACGCGGCAAAATACGCGGTTGGAAACTATGTGGCGCTTGACCTGGGCACAGAAGGCGCGGTGTATGCTCAGATTGTGGCAATGAACGCCGACCCGCTGGCCGACGGAAGCGGAAACGCGCCTATTACATGGATTACAAAATACCTGTGTAATACCGATAAGCGCATGAATCCTTCCGTTGAAGAAGTCTATAAGTATCCGGAAGTTCCTTCCTGGACAGCAAGCGGGAACACCTGGACAAGTCAAAACAGGTATGTTACTTCCACGGCGAAAGCTACATGGACAATCACCGCGACGGCTGACGGCACATTTACAGTCAGCTATAAGACTTCCAATTCAAACGAAAGCCGGAACAAGATCACTTCTTTGACGGTGAACGGGGCGAGTGTAGCGACGGATTACACGAACACCACGGGCGCGACCCATGAAATGAATGTGACGGCCGGGGATACGGTGACTGTATATGCTGAATATGATTTGGTGGGGACGTATAACTATAATGCAACAATCACATTCGGCGGAACGGCGACCTTCTCCGTGGCTGCGGATGTGCAGAACGCCCAGACCAGGCAGCATGACTATTACAAGGAAGGCACGGGCGCTGTGGGCGGCTGGGTGAAGACCGAAATGCGGCAATACCTGCGTGAGACGCTGATTCAGAAATTCCCTGAAATCGTGCGGAACCGCATCAAAGCCGTTAAAAAGTATACCAGGGACATTGACCAGGATGGAAACCAGGTCAACAACGTGGAAAGCACGGAAACCATGTGGCTTCCTTCCTTCCGCGAAGTATACAACAGCGGCGAAACAACGGGGCCGACCTATACGGCGCTGTTCAAAGACGCAGAAACAAGGAAGAAATACAAGCCTGGGGCTTCCTCTGCTGTCTGGTGGTGGCTGCGGTCTGGTTACAACTACAACAATTTCTACGGCATCACCAGCAACGGCAACAACGGCTACAGTAACGCGACCAACGCTGGCGGGGTGGCCTGCGGCTTCTGTACATAATCCAGGCCCCCTTCATCTGGGCCCCCTTGTGGGGCCCTTTCAAAAGCGGAGCAGGGGGGAAGGAAGAAAAAAGCGGTTCGCCGCGAAGCGGCGAAAAATTTTTTTCAAAAATTCGTTTTCCCCCTGCCCGCTGTGCTATAATGTGAACGCCTGAAACACAAGAGAAAGGGGCGCTGCAAATGGCAGTTCTGAAACCGAACAGGAGCGAATCAGATATGGAGTTTGTCCATACTGCCCGGCAGCTTCAAATCCACACAATTCAAAAGTGTGTAGGATTTCCGAAAAGATACACATTTTACATTTCACAACCGATTGCGGCAAGCGCTACAAAGGTTCATGAATATGTAAAATGTGCCAACAGCGTTTATCCGACAAACCAGCATGAAGCGCAGATCAGGAGGGACTATTTAATCTGGGCGAACGCGGAACTGCAAAGCCTGGTTTCCCAGATTGAGGTAGCTAATGAACTGTTTGGTCTGGAACCGGATAAAATGAAATTCTGGACGGACATCATAGAAAAGGAAATCCGGCTTGTGAAAGGCACAATGAAGAAAGACAGGGAACGGTATAAAAATCTGCCGTGACCTTTCTTTAGGTTATGCGCTGTAAATCTTATGTCTGCTGTCTGGTGGTGGCTGCGGTCTGGTAACAACAACAACAATTTCAACAACATCAACAGCAACGGCAACAACAACAACAATAACGCGAACAACGCTGGCGGGGTGGCCTGCGGCTCCTCTCTGGTCAGACAAAGTAACCCTTTCAATGAAACGCACAAATAAGGGCGGCTATAAGTGAATGTGGTGAAATCAGCATCGAGTGGAGAGAAGGAGTGCATAACCTTCCCGGGAAACCGGGTAAATAAATGCTCTGATAGGTCTGGGCGGACGCTGCTTGCATGGCGGTGCTTGATGGTGATGCGCCGTTTCATGCCAAGTGACCTTATACGGCTATATGTAACCATTCGACAGCCGGACGGAGCAATGGAGTTCAAAGAGGTGCGCGGATGACAAGCGAAGAACGCAGGGAAAAACGGTATCAGAGAAGGAAGGCGCGGCGGGCCGCAAAGAAAGCGGAACGTTTTTCTTTCAATGACGTTTTCGACTGGGTTTTCTCTTTCCGGCACCTGTACCACTCTTATAAAATGTCAAGGCGGAATGTATCATGGAAGGCAAGCGTTCAGAAGTATATATCTCAGGCCCCTTTGAATGTTTTGAAAACCTTCAAGGCGCTGCGGGATGGAACCTTCAAAAGCAAAGGGTTTTATGAATTTGACCTGGTGGAGCGGGGAAAGCTGCGGCATATAAGAAGCGTGAACATAGAAGAAAGAGTGGTTCAGCGCTGCTTGTGTGACTACGCGCTTATTCCTGTTATCGGGCGGCAATTCATATATGATAACGGCGCTTGCATGAAAAATAAGGGGTACACATTCGCGGCGAAGCGATTGACGCAACACCTGCGGGAGCATTTCCGCAAGTATGGCCGGGAAGGATATGTGCTTCTGTTCGATTTTTCAAAATTCTTTGACAGGGTATCCCATACACTGATAAAAGGTATCCTGCGGAAAGAGTTCACAGATCAAAAAATTATCGCCTTGACGGAACACTTCATCGACGCTTTCGGGGAAATCGGCGTGGGCCTGGGGAGCCAGATCAGTCAGGTGTTTGCAATGGCATCGGCTAACAAACTTGACCATTTTATCAAGGACGTTTGCAGAATCCGGGGCTATGGGCGTTATATGGATGATGGATATATCATCTATCATGATAAAGCGTTTCTGGTGGCGCTGCTGCAAATGATAAAGGAGATATGCGCGGAACTGGGAATCACGCTGAACGAGAAGAAAACGCAGATTGTGAAACTAAGCCGGGGATTTACCTTCCTGAAAATCCGTTACTTTCTCCTGCCGACGGGAAAAATCATTAAGAAGCTGGCCCGGCGCTCAATCGTAAGAATGAGAAGGAAAATGAAACGGTTCACCGGGAAGCTGAAATCCGGCAAGATGACAGGGGCGGATTTATACCAATCCTTTCAAAGCTGGAGGGCCTACGCTTCCAACTTCAACGCACACAGAACCATAGAGGGAATGAATAAGCTGTACACAAAGCTATTCATATACAACGGCGAATTTCTATAAACCATGGAACAAATAGAAAGCTGCTGGCAAAATGCCAAGCGGCTTTTTGTTTGCATAAAAAATCCGGCAAAGCCGGGGAAAGCAGGTGCCTACAATGGCGAAAAAGTTATATCTGGCAATGGCGAACGGAACGGAACTTCCTATCAAAGACTGTTCTGTGCTGGAACCGCATGTCATAGCGGCTTACCAGAACCGGGAAGAACTGGACGCGGCCTTGACGCAGATTGCAAAGGGCAATCTTTCCAAGCTGGAAATCAAGAAGGGAAGCAAAGTGGCCCTGACCTTCGATGACTGCGTTTTGGACGGCTTCCAGGTGTACTTCAACGCGGATTCTTCCCTGACCGTTCACTTCTACTTCCGCGATCACGCCCACACCCAGGCGGGCGCGGGTATGCTGGAGGATGACGAAGAAGAAGGGGAAGAAGAATGAAAACCACTGTGCAGCTTGAAAGCAAGGATGTTCGGGAAATCATAGCTAAATACCTGGGGGTGAAGCTGGAAGACGTTATCCCGAACCGCTACAGTTTCAGCGTGGCCGGAATGAGCGCTGAGGAAATCAGTCAGAAAATCAAGGGGTGAAGAACATGATTTCTGTTTCAACCTTCCTGGAGAACGTGGAAAGGAACGCGGCCCGCGTGAACAGATACCAGAGCGGCGGCGACGGTACAGGCGGAGGGTGTGACTGTATCGGCCTTCCAATCGGCGCGGTACGCCTGGCCGGGGAGAAATGGCCCTGGACGCATGGCAGCAACTACGCGGCAAGATACCGGGTGGACAATCTGCGCATGGTATCCGGCGCGGATGACCTGGTGCTGGGTGAACTGGTTTTCAAAGCACGGGAGCCGGGGGAAAAAGGATACTCCCTTCCTTCTTCCTATGACACCAGCGCGGACAGACGCGACTATTACCATGTGGGCGTGGTGACCAGCGTTTCCCCTCTGGAAATCACGCATTGCACCAAAAACGGCGAAGAAAACGGCATTTTCCGGGACACCAAACTGGGTCAATGGAAATGGGCCGGAACCCTGAACATTGTGGATTATGCCGACCAGGACAACGGCGAAGCACTCCCGATTTATGAAGCGACGGTGACCGCTCCAAGTGGAAAAACCGTGAACATGCGGGCAAATCCTTCCATGAAAAGTTCAGTCATGGAAGCTGTGCCCATTGGGGAGCGGGTCGGAATCCTGGGTGAATATGATGACACCTGGACGCGCATTGAATACCACGGCAAAAAGGGGTATATGATGGCGCGTTATCTGATTCAGGGCATCCAGGAGGAAGAACCGGAAGAAGTGCTGGTGCCGAGAATCAAGCTGCTGGAAATGCGGGCCTGTATCGCCGACTGCATGAACATCATTGACAAACTTGTATAGGAGGGAAAAACCGTGAAAAAGTATCTTGCTTTGCTGGCCGCTATCATTCTGCTGGTGACCGTGGCCGGGGCTGCGAAGGCGGAAGCCTGGGCACTGGGAAGCAAACCTGAAATCATTGAAAGTGACGAACCCGTTTCTTTCAAGATTGACAAAATCATCAAAGTGGATTTGGACTGGGAAAAGGTCTATAACAATGACACCATCGGCGTTTATGCCTTCATGCCCTACAGCGCGGAAAACATCGTGGCGGTCATTCTTACCGACGGCTTCCAGTTCGTTCACGGGATAATTGACACCGCCGGATATGGTGCGCTGGCCGTCACTTTCAAAACAGAACACATTCGGAAATTCGTCATGAAAAGCGGATACCTGATTTTCATTGGGAACGCTGAGTAAAGAGGGGGAGCGAACATGAAACGCATAACTGAAATAATTGCGGCAATCGGCGGGGGGATTGCTTCAATCTTCACGGGCCTTCCCCCTATTGTCTGGATTCTTGTGGCCGTCATGTCCCTGGACTATGTGACCGGGCTTCTGTGCGGGCTGATGGGCGTTTCCCCGAAAACTCAGGGCGGTGGTCTGAGCAGTCAAGCGGCCTTCAAGGGCTTACTGAAAAAGGTCTTGATTCTTTGTGTCGTTGGCCTGGCCGCGCTCATTGACCGCGCTGTAGGCCAGGGAACAGGCGTGGAGATCGTGGCCGTCACGGGCGCGACCTGTTTCTGGTTCGTGGCATCGGAGGGCCTGAGCGTGCTTGAAAACGCGGCTGCAATCGGCGTACCCATTCCGAAAATCCTCCTGCAAGCGCTGGAGGTTATGAAGAATAAGGGCGGCACGGACGGCAGAGAAGAACCCAAAAGCAAATGACAATCAAATAGCAAGCATGAAAAAAGAACCGGGGAAATAATCTCCGGTTCTTTTTTTACACCGCTATGGTGTAGATCACCACCCGAAAGTTCGGATGTGTAACAAATGGTGCACCAGCCGTGTCATTATCCGAACCCATAGGAACAGGCGGGAGGTCGAGCGCTTCCAGGTCAGAGAGGGGCACGCGGACATTACCTTCCACACAGTTGATGACAATATGGGCGTAACCATCGAAAACGTAAACAGCATTTATAAAGGTGTTTATAAGCTGCTTGCGGCGGGCGGGGTCGGTCAGATCATAACGGGCCATTTTCTCCAGGAAGAACAGAACACGGTCACGGGTTAAAAGCTGGGACTGGGTGAAGCGCAACTGCTCAATAGACAGCCGGAGGTCGGCGGCGGTATCCTCCAGCGATTTCAGGCGAATAGCCGTTGAATTATTCCAGATACCGGATTCAATGGCATTATTGACATTATCAATCTTTTTTTGTGTTTCTGACAGTTCTTTTTCCATGGTGGAAAGGGGAGAATGTTTTTCTTCTTCCTTTTGGGAAGCTATAATGGCATCGGCGATTTTTTCCCGCACGGGGCCAGTTAAACACTCACTGACCAGGAAGGACAACACCTTGTCTTCCAGTTCTTCTTTTCTGAGGGATTTCTTATTACACCCTTTCCGGGATTTTTTGCCCTGGCAGGTATAATAATAATGGGTGGCTCCCGTTTTGGATGTGCCGGAATCGCCAATCATGGCCGCGCCACAATGCCCGCAAAATGCCTTCCCGGTCAAAAGAAAATCAACCTGGCCCTGTTCACAATGGCGGCTTGTTTTCTCTTTCATGCGCTGCGCTCTCTCCCATTCTTTTTGTGTGATAATGGCGGGCATCCCGCCGGGAATACGGAAGGAATCCCAGATATATGTACCGATATAACGTTCATTGGATACGATACGAAGGACGGCTTGCGGGGTGAAGGAACACCCGCGAATCGTTTTCAAACCGGAAGCGTTCAATTCTGCGGCAATGGTGGCAGCGGAAAAGCCCTGACCATAGCGGTCAAAAATGGAACGGACGGCGGCGGCTTCATCTTCCTTGATGACATAGCGGCCTTCCGGGCCGCGCCGATACCCATAAATAGGGCACCCGTTTGAAATACACTTCGCGGCGTTATCCCTTAAACCACGGGTGACATTTTCGGAAAGGTTTCTGGAATACCATTCCGCGATAGCTTCCAGCATCCCTTCCGTAAGCACTCCGGCGGCTCCCGCTGGTATCGGCTCCATAGCGTACAGGACAGACACACCGGAACGGCGAAGCTGGGCTTTGAAAATAGCGGCTTCCTCCCGGTTTCTGCCGAACCTGTCCACCTTCCAGGTGATAATCGTGTCAAACTGGCCGGAATCAGCGGCGGAAAGCATGGCCTGAAACTCAGCGCGGGCGGCGGTATGATGGAAGCCGGACTTTGCCCGGTCTGCGTATTCATGGACAATGGTGTACCCTTCCCGCTGGGCGAAGGAATGAATATCCCTTAACTGCTGCTCAATGGAAACGTCACGCTGACCCGCTGAGGAATAACGCGCATAGGCTACAGCCGTTTTCGGTCGGCAAGCCGTTTTTTTATTTTTGGGCATTATACCACTCCAAACGAGCATTTTAGTGTGAGTGTGGTATACAATCAATGGAAAATACCAGTATAAGGGAAAAGGCGTATTGAACCATCTGTAATATCAACTGTAGTCCCGTTTTTGAGTTCCATTCTATTGATTTCGGGGTTTTCAGAATTAAGTGAATAAACATGATTAAAAAGTTCGGTATGTGTATCGACGGCGATAATGCAAAAGCCAAAGGTGCCCTTTTCAAAAACGATTCGGTAAACACCAGCAGGGATGTCAACTCCAACAACATAGCCCTCCCCTGGTGGAATAAGCACACCGCCGGAAGAAAGAGACACTTCAAAAAGGCGGGATTGTACAGCTTCATTGAGCGTTTGAAGCTGAGATAGTGAAAGATCAGGTATTTTATTTAGAATTTGTGTGTGGAATCTGGTTTTCATCATATCAGCGAAAGCATAGGTAGGCAGCAAGCAAATAACGAGGGTCAAGGCAAGCAGCTTTTTCATTTCATTCATTCCTTCCTGGTGCTGGAGGTTTACGAAATAAATAGTCTATCCTGCTGTCTGAGGCAAAGCAGGAGCCGGGTGTTCTTCCAGAAGTTCCAATGCCAATTCCCTATATTTTGAGCCTGCGGCACGGTAAGCAGAAACAAGGCGTTTTTCTTCATTGGAGATAGAAAAAGATGTTTCGGAAGATTCTTCACCGCAAACAAGCCAATCAAGGGTGCAGTTAAAATAAGCAGACAGGGCTTTTAATTTGGGAAGTGTTATCCCTTCATAGCCTTTATCCCACCATGAATAGACCGTTGTTTTCTTTATACCGGAGCCTTCGGCAAGTTCGGATTTATTGATACCTTTAACTCTCATGAGCATTTCAAGCCTTTCCAGAAAATCCATGATAACACCCCTTTCAAATGTAGAATAGCATAAAATGACCATTGAATCAATAGAAAAATACGATTAGGCGTAAATTTTGTATTGACAAATACGAATAAGCGTATTATTATAACAATTGATTACGAACAATCGTAATTTGAAGGAGGGAAAAACCATGTATCCAAACCTTGCGGCTGAAATGGCACGCCAAAAAATCCAGCAGAAAGACCTTGCGGTAGAACTGGGAATCACGGCTAAAACCATGAGCGCAAAGCTGAACGGGGAAACGGACTTCAAAATTGGTGAGATGGTTTTCATCAAAAAGAAATTCGGGAAAACCCTTGATTATCTTTTTGCAACAGAGAATGAAGCGCTTCCGGCATAAAGCCGGAAGCCAACACAACAAGGGAGGGAAAGCACCATGGAACCCATTCAGTTTTTCATTATCGGGATTCTGGCAATCGTGGCGCTGGTGCTGCTGGCGGAGCCTGAAACGCTGGAGGAACAGGCGGAACGACTGGAAAAGCAGGAGAAGAAAGGAGGGGCGAAGCAATGACGCGGGAGGAATTGCGAAATCTGGCAGAATACAACGGCCTGACATTAGAAGAAGCCATTGACCAAGTTCTGGCTTGTATCAAAGCGCCGTTTGCTACAGCTTGCTTTGAATTGGAACAGGCAAAAAGAAAATTACGGGAGGCTATGCAGGAATGAAGTACAGAATCACGGTTCATTTTGGGCGGTACAGGTTCACCGCGGAATGTGAAAACGTGGCGGTGGCCTTCCGCCATGTGGAAGCTATTATCCTTTCCCCCATGTTCACCAGCATTTACGGGGCTGACAACGTGGGCCGCTCCTGCGCTGGGGCGCTGATGCAGTTGGCAGAAATGGAGAGGAAGGAACGGGAAGTCATCTGGAACGATGTTTTCTATGTGGAACGCATCCGGGAGGGCGGGAAAACATGAGCACTCAGGATTTACGGCAGGGCCGGGAAGTGAACCTGACCACGGGGCAAATGAAAGAAGCTATTCTGCGGATGGCCGGGGGCATGTTGAACCCGCTGACGGACAAGAACGTGCTGCGAGCCGTGGCGGAACGGCTGGGGAAGCTGGAGCAGATCGAACAGGAAGAAGCGGAACGGCTGAGGAAACAGCGGGACGCAATCAACCGGAACATGGAAACCACAAAAGCCCTGGATGATTATTACGATAAGCGCTTCTCCGGGCTGCTGGAGGAAGACTGAACCATGGGGAACATGAAAGAACCTTATCCCATGGAACCGGGCTTCTATCTTATGGATTGCATGGAAGGAATGAAGCACTTCCCAGATGATTTTTTCGACCTGGCTATTGTAGACCCGCCTTACGGGGACGGCAACTCTGAAATCGGGGGGGGGTACACGGTTCGGGGGATGGTTCAACCGATACAAGACGGTGGAACCGATTCGGGCCGCGCTTCAACCGATACAAGAGCCTGGAACCGCTTTGCGGGCGGGACAACCTTCCGAAAATATATCACAGCAACCAGACCAAGGCAGGAGGAAAACAACAAAAAAAGTATAGCGTGGGACGTGTCCCCAGGGAAAGAATACTTTCAAGAACTTTTCCGCGTCTCACGCGATCAGATCATTTGGGGCGGGAACTATTTTGATTTACCACCAACGCGCTGCTTTCTGGTATGGCGAAAGCTGAGTATAAGCGAAAATTTCAGTATGGCAATGGCGGAATACGCCTGGACAAGTTTCAAAGGAAACGCAAAAGTATTTGAAGCAGCACCGCAAGGCACGAAAACAGAACAGCGGTTTCACCCGACAGCAAAGCCAATCAAGCTGTACGAATGGATTTTAGGCCGATACGCAAAACGCGGAATGAAAATCCTGGATACACACGTTGGAAGCGCAAGCAGCTTGATAGCCTGTCACCGGGCGGGCCTGGAATACTGGGGATTTGAAATCGACCCGGATTATTTTCAAAAAGCAACGGAACGGCTGGAAGCGGAAAAGGCACAGCAAAACCTTTTCCAAGCAATGCCCGGCAGCGAACAAGAACAGCTTACTTTCTGAATTTGGAGGATGAAACAATCATGGATGACCTGCAAGCGCTGAAAGCGATCAATGATATTGTGGGGGACAAGCTGACAACGGTGGAGCAATCCGCCCTTGCAAAAATGCTTGTGGCGAACCTGGACGAAATCGACGGGGAACCAATCCTTTTCTATGGGTATATCGGGGCCGTGGATTTCCTCTGGATGGCCTTTAGAATCAGCGACGGGGAAAAGAACAAGCTGCTTGACCTGGACAATGAGGAAGGCTGGTGCGGGGAATGAAAATTCAGGCGATCAAGAAAGCGTGCATGGATACGGAAGTATTCTATATTTTCAACTGTCAGAACGGGCGGCAGTATATCAGCAACGGGGCGGCGGCGTGGCCTGTGGAGGGAATCCAGATCACGCCGGACATTATCCCGGTCATTTTCGACATTGACGAAAAGAAGCGGCAAAAGATCACCATTCATGAAATGGACGCACCAGACGAAGAACGCTTCACCCTGGAGCCGATGCAGGGCGAAGAAGAGCTGGAAGACCTGGGGCCGGTATGGCACAGCGGAGCATTTTTCCGGGCGCTGCGGGGAGAAGACGGGCTGCTTTTCATCAATACCGCCTTGACGAAGCCGGGCGAAAACAAGGAAGGGAAATTCCGCTATTGCGCACGGAAGCGGGAAGGCCGGGTGCCGCTGGTGGCCTGTTACGGGGATATGCTGTGCAGCGCGATTGTATATCCAGCAAAAGGCCGGGCCATTATGGAGCAAATCGAAAAGATCAGTTATCAACCGCTGAATGTGTTCTGGGATGAAGAAGAACGGGAGGGCTGACGCATGGCGAAGGAAGAACTGCGGATAGTGGCGACCATGTGCCGGAAAAAGCCGGATTATCAACCGCTGGCCCAGTCCCTTCTTCCGGTCATCCGGGCATTTTATGAAAACCCGGAAAATGAAAAGGAATTTCAGGAATGGCTAAAAAAGCGGAAAGCGGAAAAGGGGGCTTGATTTATGGCGCTGCGGATGACCTTAGAAGAATACCGGGCCTGGCAAATGCGGCAGAAAGCCAGAGAAACGCCAACGCGGGCGGAGATCACGCCCAACACGCCAAGACCGGAAACACCAATTCCCAGGCGGAACAAATACGGCAATCAGCGGGTGGAGGTCAACGGGAAGACGTTTGACAGCATCCATGAAGCGCGGGTCTATGAAGGGCTGCTGCTGCGGGTGAAGGCCGGGGAACTGAAAACAGTGCTGCGGCAAGTGGGCTTTGACCTGCCGGGCGGCATCCGGTATTTTGCGGATTTTGTGGCCGTGGGGATGGATGACAAAATCACGGTATACGACGCGAAAAGCGAAGCGACGAAGAAAAACAGGGTTTATATCAACAAAAAGAAGCAACTGCGGGCGTGCTGCGGGTTGGGCATTGTGGAGGTGTGACGAATGGCGGCAGCAAAGAAATACATGATAGAGCATGGGAAATTTAATAACCGCTGGCTGATTCGGGTGGAAACGGCTGGCCGGGGAAGCACCGGAGAACAGACTTGCACCTATTCCGCCAATGGAGGGCAAGCGCTTCTTTTCAATAAAAAAGACGCGGTAGCGTTCGCCAAGAAATGGAAGGCGAGGGCCTGGGAAACCAAAAACGGGCTTCCGGTAAAGCAGGTGTGGCCGGAATGACGTATGCGCAACTGATACCGCCTTTCTCCCGTGATATAGCCTGGGTGCGGGTGTACGCAAACCGCCGGGACACCATGAACTGTATGAACAAGGCCCAGATTCGGGAAAGCCTGGAAATCTACGGAGAAAAGACCGTTCGGCGGGTATTGCCGGGATATAACTTTCTGCTGGTATGGCTGGAGGAATAGACAGCATGAGAGAGGATGATTTAAGACGGATCATCCGCAAAGAAAAGGAAAAACGCGGATTGACCCTTGAAGCGCTGGAAGCCCTGAGCGGCGTTTCCAGATCAACAATCGGAAATTGGGTGACAGGCTCCAGGAATATGACGCTGCGAACGCTGATTCTGCTGCTGAACGCGCTGGGCTTAGAAATCGGGGTTAGGAGGAAGAAGGAACCATGAGCGGAGGAATACCCAAAACCACACGTTGCCGGGCGTGCAACGCTGAAATCATGTTTATTGAAACCGCGCTGTATAAGAAAACGCCTGTGGACGCGGAACCCGTCTGGGTGCGGCCAGACGTGAAAAGCAAAAGCGTTTATGTGCTTCCAACCGGGGGCACGATCAGCGGGGAAATTGTGGGGGACGCTTACGAAGGCCCGGAAGAATTGAAAATGGCATTTGTAAGCCATTTTGCCACATGCACCAACCCGGACGGATTCAGGAAGCCCAGGAAACCACGGGACAGGACAAAGAAAATGGAGGGGGCAGAGCATGGAATCTTTTAAGAAAGGTCAAACGGTATACTTGTTACGGGTGGGTGATTACCGCGACCGTGACCACAAAATCCATGAACCCCGTGAAGCTATGATAACGGCTGTTGGCAGAAAGTATTTAACAGTTGCTTTTCCTGGGTCACGGTTTGTATGGGAATTGAAATTTGATAAAGAATACCCGTTCAGGCAGAAAACAGATTATGCACCTGACGAAATGATTTTCTTTTCCCGTGAAGATGCAATTAACGCACAAAATAAACGAAATGTTTTTCTTGAAGTAAGAAAAGAAATTTCAGAAAGACATATTAAATCATTTACTTTGAACCAGCTACAAAAAATCAAAAGCATTATGAATGAGAAAGTAACGGATGACAGGCTCCCGGACGAATGGTAGAGGGAGATAGAAAGGACGGCGTGAATATCGCCCTATGGAGGAAAGCCAAACATGGAATACATGAAAAAAGAAAGAATCCAGGCACCCGCTGAACTATTGCCGAGAGAACTACTGATTCACACATTCGGCCATGGCTGGGAAGAACGCTGGTATATTGGGGATGACGAAGAACCGGAAAGCAAAACGCTGGAAGAATGTGTTTGGATAGGCGGACACATTATGCTGGACAGCGGCAGCACCGCCGACGCCGGGGGCGACTGGTGGGTGGAGCATTACGGCAGAAAGTATGGCGTGAGAATATGGCTGGGAGGGGAACCGCCAACGGAGGAACAGCGCGTCAACACGCCATGGACAGAATAAGCGGCGCGATATATCGCCCTGGGGAACCAGGGCGATTTATGCCGACGCAGGAGCACCCGCACGATTCAATGAAAGGGAAACTTCATGGACGTGGATGTGCCAGACGGGTTTCCGGTTCAATTCCGGGGGTCGGCAAATTTTTCTTCCTATAATATGGGCCTGGAAGCTGGGCTTCAAACCGTGGGGACAGGCTCCCACGGTGCGGGCTTGTATGGAGTATTAAAATAACGCACACCAGGAAGGAACCTTCCCGGCAGGGGGCAGGGATGGGAAACCGGGTGGTGGTGATATAAAGGGGAAGGGGTCGCGGGGAAACCAATATACGGATTTGGTGTCCCCGCGCTGATGGCAGCGGCGCAACGGAAGCGGGAGGAAGGGAAACACCATGGCATGGGAATATGACGGGCTATTCGATCAGGTGTATAACGAGCAGGGGGCCGACCTGCTGGGCGAATACTGGCGGAACCTTCCTTCAAGCATCCGGGTGGGTCAAATGGGCTACAGGACGAAAACTACGAAGGCCGGGCCGCGCCTGGAAGCAGAAGTCTATCCGCTGTTCGGGCGGGAACAGAGAAAGCGGCTGCGGGAAGCAAAAAAGAACCTGACACCGATGAAGCAGCAGAAATTAAACACTGAACGGCGTGACCGTCATTTTGTGCTGCTGGCGGAGGGGAACTTTTCAGAAGCGGATTATCACCTGACGCTGACCTATCAGGACGCGCCGGGCTATGACCGGGTGAAAAAGGACGTTCGGAATTTTCTTGCAAAGGTGAAGCGACTGCGGGTCAAGCGTGGATTGCCTGAATTGAAATACCTGGGCACGATAGAGGGCGGCGAAGAAGACGGGAAAACCAGGATTCACGTCCACCTGCTGATAAGCGGCGGGATTGAGCGGGCGGAACTGGAAGCGCTCTGGGGCAAAGGATACGCCAACGCGGATAAGCTGCAAATGAACGCGGACGGTCTGGAAGCCGTGGCCCGGTACATCATGAAGCAGCAGAAAGAAGGCAGGGCGGGCCGATGCAGAAAACCGCTTCAAAGCCGGAACCTGAAACAGCCCAGAAGCCGAACCAATGACACCAAACTAAGCAACCGGAAAGTGAAGCAGATTGCGCGGGGCTTTGAGAACGAAGCAAAAGAAATCATGGAAAAAGCATATCCTGGTTATTCGTTCGTGAAATGCGGGGTTTATTGGAGCGACGTGGTGGACGGGGTTTATATTCGCTGCGTCATGCGGAAATGGGAGGGCAGGAAGGAATGACAAACTTTGCAAGAATAAGGGAACTGGCGCGGCAGGAAGAAAGGCTGCGCTGGGCCGTGGAAAGGCAGCGGGCGAAATGCACCCGCAAAACGCCCACATACAGCGACGGGCCAAGAGGAAGCGGCGGCGGGCAGCGCATGGAGGAAGACACGATCAGGCTGGTGATGCTGAAAGACCAGCTTGAACACGTGCGGGAAGAACTGGAGCCGGAGCGGGCACTATTGCAAAGATATGTCAAAAAGCTAAAGGACGGCACACAGCGGGCCGCTATGGAAATGCGGTATATGAAGGCCATGGGGATTATAGAAATCGGGGATACAATGGGATATTCTGAGCGGCAGGTGCGGCGCATACTGAAACGCGCTGAAAGCCTTGTGCTGCAAAGGGAAAAGGCCAGTGAAGACAGGCGGAAAAGATGTCCGGTCGTGTCCGGTAATTCTGTGATATAATGTATTTGGTCGATGAAGGGCCATGAAGTGTTATCCTCCAAACAGGCAGCGGGACAGGCGCGGACTGTTCCGCTGTTCTATTTGGCAATCGGGAGCGGTGGCACATGATAAGCAAGACAGATCAGAAGCGGCAGCAATGGCGGGAAGCTGTGGCGGCGTTCTATGTGTCGGGTGTCTGGATTGACTGCGCAAGAGCGTATAGGGATAGCAACCCGCTTTGTGAACGGTGCCGGAAAAAAGGGGAAATCAGCCTGGCCGAACAGGTTCACCACAAAATAAAGCTGACACCGGAGAACATAAACAACCCGGATATAACACTTAACTGGGACAACCTGGAAGCACTTTGCGGCGACTGTCACCGGGAAGAACACCGGAAGCAGCGCCGGGACGAAAAGAACAGCGGGAAACGCTGGAAAGTGGACGAAAACGGGATTGTTAGTTGCTGATACCATCCCCCCAGGGTCGGGAAAAATCATTGGGGGTGGTCAGCTCAAGGGGGTAGCTAAAAAAATCTCTCGCGGGTGCGTGCGCGGAGTTTTTGGAATCCAGCGCCGGGCAAGGCGCGGCAGGCCGGAAGGCCATTTTTTATTCAGAGTTAGCCGGAGGTCATAAAAGATCATCCGGTTTTTTCATAGATGGGAGTGGGTAAGCCATGGCAGCGGTGACAAACGTTAAAAAGCTGATGGCGCTGGGCGAAAAGTACAAGGTAGACCAGGACGAAGACTTTATTGTAGCTGCAAAGACGTTCGTTGAGGAAGCCAAGCTGATAAACCAGATGCGGGCGCAGATCAAAAAGGACGGGCTGACAGTAACGAAAGAATATGTCAAGGGCCGGGAAAACCTGACAGCGCACCCGCTGATAGCAGAAATCCCGAAACATGTTGACTGCGCAAACCGGACGCTGGCCAACATGGCGACCATCATAGAAAACAGAGGGGAACCGCCGGAAAAGGTGGAGGAAGACGAGTTGACACAATTCCGGCTTAACTCATAAAGAAGGGCGGCGGGAAGTGTGAACCGTGTCGGATGAAAACGCAGTTCTGCAATACTGGAAAGCGATCAACACCGGAGAAATAAACGTTGGGAAATGGATTCGGCTGCTGTATGAAGTGGTTCTGGAAGGGATTACAGATAACCGCTGGTTTTTCGACACAAGGAAAGGCAATAACGCGATTGCGTTTATTGAGCGCTTCTGTCATCATTTCAAGGGCAAGCTGGCACCGGGCCGCATTAAACTTGAATTGTGGCAGCGGGCTTCCGTCTTTTTGATTTTCGGTGTCGTGGATGGAGCCGGGCGGCGGCAATTCCGGGAAGTGGCCTGGTATATCGGGCGGAAAATGGGAAAAAGCCTGATTGCGGCGGGCATTATGGAATACATTGCTTTTGCTGCGGGAGAGTTCGGAAGCGAAATATATTTTCTGGCTACGAAGGTAGATCAAGCCGACCTGAGTTATAGCGCATTTGAGTTCAATTTCAGGCATGAACCGATTTTAGGGAAACGGATAAAAAGCACAAAGCGCGGCCTGATGATTGACGAAACAAACACGCTGATAAAGCGGCTCCCGTTCAGCGACAAAACGTTGGACGGCCTTAACCCCATGGCCTTCCTGGGCGACGAAGCAAGCAGTTGGTCGGCAAAGAAGGGCCTTTCCGTTTGGGAAGTCATGATGTCGGGCACTGGTGCGCGTGAAGAACCGCTGGGAATGGCAATCAGTTCAGGCGGATATATCAGCGAAGGGATTTATGATGAACTGTTTGCCAGGGGAACGGCTTTTCTGAAAGGGAACAGCAGAGAACAGCATATCTTACCAATTTTCTACATGATCGACGATGAAGAAAAATGGAACGATATTGAAGAACTGAAAAAAAGCCTTCCGGGCCTGGGCGTTTCCGTATCTGAAGAATTTATCAGAAGTGAAATCGACATAGCGGAAGGAAGCCTGAGCAAAAAAATAGAGTTCCTTACCAAGTACGCAAACCTGAAACAAAACCCGACTGTAAGCTGGCTGACGGCGGCGGAGGTAAACGGATGCTTTGGTGATAATGCGTATACGCTGGAGGATTTCCGCCATTGCTACGCGCTGACGGGCGTGGATTTGAGCATAACAACAGACCTGACGGCTACGGTGGCGCTGATTGAGCGCGGCGGCGTGGTTTATTTTTTCGCTCAATTTTATATGCCGCGAAACGTGGTAGACGTTGCCGCTGAACGCGATCAGATCCCATACAGGAAATATATCGAACAGGGTTATTTGACGGAAAGCGGAGAAAACCAGGTAGATTATCACGACTGCGAAAAATGGTATGAACGCCTGGAAAGCGAATACGAAATAATCCCGCTGAAAAACGGTTATGACACTTATACAGCGGCCTACCTGGTGCAAGATTTGGAAAACGCCGGGCATGATATGGAAGCCGTGAAACAAGGGCCAAACCTGACAGGCGTTATTATTGACGTTGAAGGCATGATAAGGGACAAGCGGCTTCAAAGCGCGAACCAAAACGGCTTGATGAAAATACACATGATTGACAGCGCTATCAAAATGGACACACTGAGCAAACGACGGCAGCTTGTGAAAATCAAGGATGACGCAACGGTGCATATTGACGGAATGGCGGCACTGCTGGATGCTATGTGTATGAGAAGAAATTATTACAATGAACTTGAACACCTGCTGAGGAATGAGCGGGAAGAAACCGGGGAAAAGGACGGCGGGAACAATGGGACTGGTTGAATTTTTCAAAGGATTGATGAAAAGCGGAAACGCGAAGAACATTCAAAACGCGGTGACACAGTTTGAAATGTTCAGCGCCTATTCGCCTGTTTTTCATTCCTGGGGCGGGAAAATCTATGAAAGCATGTTGGTTCGTGAATCGGTGGACGCACACGCACGGCACGCAATGAAATTAAAGTTTATCATGCAGGGGTCGGCGCGGGCAAAACTGAAAACGGAACTTCTCAGCGGGCCGAATGAATTTGACACATGGCCGTCATTTTTGGAAAGGTGCTCCAATATTTACCGGACACAGAACAACCTTTTCATATCTCCTATTTTGGATGACCTGGGCGACATTCGCGGATTCTGGCCGCTTTTCCCGACCAATACAGAAGTCAGGGAAAAAGACGGAATCCCCTTCCTGGTGTTCCAATTCGGCAACGGAAAAACAATGGCGATGGAGTTAAACAAAATCGCCGTTATCAGAAGGCACCAGCTACAAAGTGATTTTTTCGGGGAACCGAATACACCGCTTGACCAGACAATGGAAATGGACAGCATGACCATGCAAGGCATTATCGAAGGCATTAAAAACGCGAGTGGATACCAATTCATGGCGGAACTTGCGCAAAAAATGTTTGACGAAGATGTAAAAAAAGAGCGGGAACGGTTCGACAAGCTGAATTTTGGTGAAAAAGGCGGGCGCGGCCTTCTGCTGTTCAACGGCAATTTGAAAAACGTGAAGCAGGTGGAACCGGGCAAAATGCCGATTGATACAAACCAAATGCAAATGATACGGGAAAATGTGTTTGCATATTTTGGAACCAATATGGACATTTTGCAAAACACGGCGGACAGCGCAAAGCTGAACGCCTTTTATGATGGAGAAACGGAACCCTTCGCTATCAAAATGAGCGAAGCATTAACCAGGATGGTGTACACCCGGCGGGAGGAACACCAGGGGAATAAAATTTTCTTTGCGGCAAACAGGCTTCAATATATGAACGTGGCCGAAAAGGTGAACGTTTCAAAAGAACTGGGTGACCGTGGGGCAATCCTGATTGATGAAATCCGCGAACTGTTCAACTATCCCCCGCTCCCGGATGGGAAGGGCCAACACGCGCCTATACGCGGAGAATATTACATGGCAGATGAAGGCAGACCGGACGCGGGGAAAGACAAAGACGAAAAAGAAAAGGGCGAAGGTGAAAAGGATGAATGACAGAGAAATCAGGATGCTTGAATTTGAGATTCGGGCAGAAGAAAACGACGAACACGGCCATTTTATCACCGGAACGCCTATTGTGTTTGGGCAGGTGACAGACCTGGGCTGGTGCCGTGAAGTCATGGATGCGGGCGCGGTTGATAAGGATACCGACCTGAAAGACGTTCGCTTCCTGATAGGGCACAACACGGGCATGGTGCCGCTTGCCAGGAGCCGGAACAATAACAAAAACAGCACCATGCAAATGAAGGTGACGGAAAAAGGAATGGAAATCCGCGTGGATTTGGATATTGAAAATAACGCGGATGCAAAGACCCTTTATTCCGCTGTTAAACGTGGGGACATTTCCGGGATGTCCTTCATGTTTACAATAGATAAATGCCAATGGGAAGACATCGACACGGAAAGCCCCTTGCGGCGGGTAACACATATTCGCAAGGTGTTTGAAGTAAGCGCGGTGGCTTTTCCGGCATACGAAGGGACAGACCTTCAAACCGCTTCCCAGGATGCAGCGCCGGAGGGCGCGGCATCGGCGCTGGAGAGCGTGGCGCGGCGGGAATTGGAGGAACTCAGGGAAAAGGCAAAAGCCAACAAAGAGCGCCGGGAAAAGGCGCTGGAAGCATTAAGGAGGTAAAAAAACATGAATTTCAGCACATGGACGAATGAACAACTGACTGCCCGCGTGGAAGAACTGCGGGGCATTGCGGAAAATCCCGGAGAACGCACCACGGAAGAACTGGAAACGCTGGCCCAGGAACGGGCAGCGATCGACGCGGAACTGGTAAAGCGCCGTAATAATACGGCCCTGGAAGCCCTGCGGCGGCAGCAGGTGGCGGGCGGTGTGCCCGGCGTGCATACCCTGGAAACGATGGGCGGCGAACAGCGGCAGGAAAGCCAGAGCGAAGCCGAACAGCGGGCGCAGGAGTTTGTGAACACCCGGCGCTGTGCCCTTCCCGTTGAGGAAACGCGGGCGCTGCTGGTGTCCACGGGCCACATTGCAACGCCTACGCAGGTATCCGGCATCAATGACCAGGTGGGTGGTTCTGTCAGTTCCATTCTTGATATGATTTATATTGAGAATTGCGAAGGCATGAGCGCTCACCGCGTGGCCTATGTGGTCAGTGACCCCGTTGCGGCTGACACCCAGACGGAAGGAAGCCCGGTCACCCAGAAGGAAGGCAGCTTCGACTATGTGGACATCACGCCTGAAAGCATCGGATGCTACGCCCAGATTTCCAAGCAGGTGAAGAAGCAGACACCGCTTGTTTACCAGTCCAAGGTCACCGCTATGGCCCTGAAATCCCTGCGGAAAAAGGCCGTTGCCAAGGTGGTGGAAAAGCTGCAAACGTCCAGCCTGGTGGATACGCTGGAAGCGGAACTGGCAAGCAATAAAGGCGCGATCACTGAAAAGACCCTGCGTAAAATCGTGCTGGCCTACGGCGGCGAAGAAGACGTGGTGGGCGGTGCCGTGCTGTTCCTGAACAAGAAAGACCTGGAAGCGTTCGGCGACGTGCGCGGAACGAACGAAAAGAAAGCTGTCTATGAGATCACGCCGGACGGCGCTAACCCCAACGTTGGAACCATCCGTGACGGCGGCGTGACTGTCCGTTACTGCATCGTTTCCAACCTGACCGCGTGCAGCGGAACCGCGAAAGCGGCGACGGCGAAGAAAACCATGTTCTATGGTGACCCGCGCTGCTTTGAACTGGATTTGTTCAGCAACTATGAAATCCAGGTTTCTTCCGACTTCGCCATTACCAGCCTGATGGATACCATCGTTGGTGATGCGGAACTGGGCGGCGACGTGGTGGTGAATCATGGCTTTGTAGCCCTGACCATTCCCGCGACCGCCTGAGAATAAAAACGACACCCGGCGGGGGCCTTCCCTTTCCCCTGCCGGGAATTTTCTGCAACGAGGTGAACAAGCGTGCTGGGAGAAGCAAAGCTGACATGCCGGGCAATGGATAAGCACTATGAACCGGAATTGTGCAGACTGATTCGCGCTGGAATCCTGGTGCTGAAAACCAGGGGAATTGTTTTCGACGGTGATTTCACCTATACCACGGAAACGGAAGAAGAAACGGGCTTGCCTGTTTTGAAGACCTGGGATTGCACGATAACGGATGAATGGGTGAAAACGACCATCCTGGCTTATGTGAAAGCCAATTTCCCAGGCATGAAGGACGCTGAAAAGCTGCAAGAAGCATTTGAAAACATGCTGGGAAGCATGATGAACACAAGCGGATATACCAAATGGGAAGGCGGAAACACCAATGGGTAAAGCGGCAGCAGTTCTTTTTATCACGGAGATAAAAAGAGCGCACGGCGTGCATGAAGCAATCCGGGAAGAAAAGCGCCTGGTGCTTTGCACGGAAGACGGGGTGGGCTTGACAGAATACTATCTGGCGCACAATGACGGAATGAAGCCGGAATTAAAAATCAAGCTGACCCTGGAAGAAGACTACCACGGCGAAAACCGCCTGGAATACCTGGGGAAACCCTATGATATTATCCGCACGAAGCCGACGGAAGACGGCGGACTGGAAATAGTTGCTCAGAGGGGTGACGTGAATGGGCCGAATCAAGAAAAAGACAACGACGCTGGATGACAAGCTGGCGGCGGAACTGAGCAAAACCGGAATCCCCTTCCAGGCGGATTCATGGGAAAATGAAGCGCCGAATAATTACGGTGTGGTAGAGATCACGGGCCAGGATAAGGCGGAATGGGCCGACGGGCACATGATAGACCAGACATTCACGGCAGAGATCACCCTTTATGTGACTGGTAATAGCGCAAAATGGCTCCAACTGGTTCAGGAAAAGCTGGAGGAAATGGAAGCAGGATATTCCCTTCCTGAGCGCCGATGGCTCCCGGACATTCGGAAAACAAGGTGGATTTGGAAAGCGTCTTTCTACCTTCCGCTTGAATGGGTGGAACTGGTGGAGGTGTGACCCGTGGCACGAATGGAAATGCAAGGCGACCTTGACGTACAAGTGACGCAATTGGGCGAATTGCAGCGGGGTGCTGTGAAAAGAATTGTCATGGCTGGCGCGGACGCGCTGAGAGAGGTCACAAAAAAGAACATTGACGAATATCACCATGTCGGGAAAACTGGCAGTATGCGCGAACATGTCAGGGCCGGGGAATACCGGGAGGGCCTGGGGTGGGGCGCTGTGTATGTTTACCCACAAGACGAAGATAACCGGGGCGTGAGAAACGCCATGAAAGCGTTTGTCATTGACCGTGGTTTAGGCCGGAAGCCAAACACAGCCCGGTCACGCGGGAGAGAACGCAATAAAACAGGCGATCACTTTCTAACGCAGAAGACGGTGAAAGAAGCGGAAGAAGCGACCGAAAAGGCCATGGAAGCGGAATACGATAAAATCATTGACGAAATCAATCAATAAGGAGTGAATGAGCAATGGCAAAGGTAGGAATCAAGGGCCTGACCTATGCGAAATACCAGAGCGGCGGCGACGGAAACGCCGTGGTATACACTGGCGGAAAGAAGCTGGATGACTTCATTTCCCGCGCGGACATCACCGAAAGCAGAAGCGACGTGAAGGAACACGCCGACGATCACCAGATTGACAGCGAAAACAGCCTGGATAATGTGACCCTGGCTATTGAACTGGTGAACAATAACCCGGATATTAAAAAAGATATTCTGGGGCACATCCAGGAGAATGAAGAACTGCTGGTCACCGGGGACGCTGCGCCGTTCGTGGGCATCGGCTTCATTTGCCGGAACCGCTTCAAAGGCGCTGTCACCTATGAAGCATACTGGTTCTTTAAGATGCAGTTTTCCACTGGCGGCGTGACCGCTGAAACCAGGCGGGAACAGACCAACTTCGGCCATGAAACCATTAACGGCACGGGAAGCGCCGTGGTGCTGACTTCCGGCGGGAAGGAATACTTCTACGCCCATAAAGACGGCCTGGCAACGGAAGCCCTGGCCCGCACCTGGCTTAATAGCAAAGCCGGAATTACTGCGTAAACAGAAGGCGGAGGGAATCAAAACCCCTTCGCCTTGCTTTTCGTTAAATTGTTTTGATGGAGGGAAAAGAAATGGCTGCTATCACGATCAACGGTGTAACGTATGACCTGCGCATGGACATTCACGCCATGGAAAAGATTGAAAAAGAGTTCGGCGACCTGAAAGAAGCCATGCGGCAATTCAGGGGTGAAAACAGAAAAATAAGCACAGTGAAAGCCATGTTCCGCATTTTGGCGAATAGCGGACGGTGGAAGGAAGGCAAGCCGGAAGACGTGACCGGGGAGGAAATCGGCGGCTGCAACCTGGGAGATATGAGCCTTCTTGCGGAAGCGCTCAATAAAACATTGGAAGAAGCAATGCACGCGGAAACCGTGGGCGGCAATGCTGCGGATGATGAAGTGCATGATGAATATATGGAAGAACTGGAGCGGCAGGGAAAAAACGTATAAACCAGCGAGGGATACGGGTCGTTGAATATTACGGCTACGCTCTTATCGCTGGGATAGGACACGACGAAGCGGAAAGGATGCTTCCGGGATATATTCTTGATATGTATATGATGCGGCTGAAATATGACGTAAGGCTGGCCGGGGGCAAGCTGGCGCGACGGTTCGGCATGTAAAGGGAGAAAAGACAATGGCTGAGAAGGAAATCAAACGGCGAATCGTGCTGGAGGGTGAAAAGGAATACAGCGCGGCATTGAAAGAAGTGGGCCGCAACCTGAAAACCCTGAAAAGTGAATTGAAGGCGGAAACTGCCGAACTGGGGGCGAACGCCACACAGCAGCAGAAAAACGAAGTGAAAATGAAAAGCCTTCAAAAGCAGATCAAAGAGCAGGAGAAGGCCGTTAAAACCTATCAGGAAGCGCTGAAAGAGGTAAAGGAACATTACAGCGATAACGAAGATGCTATTGCCAAATGGGAAACAAAGCTGAATGACGCACGGGCGACCCTGGCGAATATGAGAAACAGCCTGGCGGACTTGAACCAGGGAATACAGGGCACAAACAGCGCTTTTTCGGAAGCGGCAAGCAGCGCGGCGGCAACCGTGACCGCAACAAAGAGCGTGGCGGACACGCTGGAAAGCCTGGGCGACATTGGGGAAGGTGTCAGCAGCGCCATAGAAAACATTTTTTCTGGTATGCTGGATACAGTGACCGACATTGCACAGCAAATGTGGAATTTAATCAGCCAGACGGCGGAGAAAGCCAACGGCTGGACGGATACGGCTAACATTTGGGGAACTGACCCGCAAACAATTCAGCAATATACAAGGGCGCTGGAGGGCCAAGGGAAAAGTTTTTCCGATTTGGAAACCATTGTAAACAAAATTGTTTATGGTGGAAAGGGGAAAAAGATCACTGAATTACTGGGCATTTCCGGGGTAAATTATCGGGGATATAACGATTGGGACTATGCTATGGTCGTTATGGATAAGATATACGACATGCAGCAGCGCGGGAAAAACATGAATCCGATTTATGAAGAAATATTCGGCGGGAAAAACGCGACCAAAGCTATTGACCTGATTAACGGCTGGGACAAAATAAAGGGAAGCCTGGACACATACAACGGAAATATTACTGCTTACGGAATGAGCGACAAAGAACTGGAGTATATGGACGACCTATGGGTAAAAATCAATACCATAGAAACAAAATTTGACGCTTTGAAAGATAAATTCGCCGCTGGCCTGGGCATGGCTACAGGAACTTTACTTGTGAATGTGGAAGGCGGGCTGGATGCGATTGAAAAATTTATGAGCGCGGAAACGCCGGAGGAACGGGAAGCGGCCCTGGAAGACCTGAGAAAGAACGTGGAAGAGTTCTTCAAGAAGGTGGGAGAAATCCTGAAAGAAGGAATCAAAATACTGGGGCAAGTTGGGGAGGAATTGCAGGAAAGCGACGACCCAGTAGTACACGCAATAGGCGATATTTTAACGGCGCTGAAAGAATCGCTTGAATGGATGGTAAACAATCAAGACGATGTGAAAGCGGCATTTGAAGCCATTTTCGGCGTTTGGCTTCTGGCAAAGCTGGGGGCCGTTGCGGGAAAACTGACTTCTATTATTGCCCAAATAAAAGTGATAGAAGGCTTCAAAGGACTGGGCGGCGCTGCGGCAGCGGGGAACGCGGCGGCTGGTGGCGCTGCGGCAGGGGCAGCAAGCGCGGCAACAGGAGCAGCGACAACAGCCGGAACACCGCTGGGCGGACTTTTGAACGCGCTGGGAATCGGTGCGTTATTCAAAACGGGAATGGAAGCCAGTGAACAACTGGGCACCGGCATTTATGGAGCGCTATACCAGAAAACGAATCCTGATTACAAGCCCATAGAGATAACGGGCTATATGGATGAACAAGGGAACATCATAGAAAAAACCGCGCCAACCGGAGAACCCAGAAGGAAAAAGGTTATCACGGGGACAGCGGATGAATCATCCATGATGGGGTATATACCGGATTCAGCGCCGGGGCCGACACAAGCGCAAAGGGACGCGGCGGAAGCCTTCTGGGACATTTTCCGTCAAAACTTCGGTGATGTACCGGACAGCGCATTTGATGACCTGGAAGAAGCCTTTCAGGGGAATCAAGACCTTTTCGACAAGCTGGATACTCTGATAGACAAATTATCAGAGCATGATAGCGTGGACGATAGCTGGAGGAACATGGAGGATTTGCCCGCCAACTGGTGGCTTGACGCGGACAAGTGGCAAAACAGCGGAAACGCGAACGGCGGGAACGCGATCACCAGCAGCGACCTTCAAAATTTCAGAAGCCTTCCCGCCGGGATTGCGGCAGCGGCACGGGCTGGAACGGCGGAGGGCATAAGCAATATAAAGGTGGTTATTGACGGATACGCGGCGGGCCGCTTGCTTGCGCCGTATATAAGCGAATACATAGCCCAGGATATAATGGGCTGACGCGGGAGGATGGAAACAGCATGGCTTATCTTGACATCATTGTGCCGCACTACACGGAACCATGGAAAACCGGGAAGAAATTCTTCCACATGCTGGCACTACAGCGGGGAATCAGTTTTGATGAAATCCGCGTGATTCTAATACAAGACGGCAAAGAAGGGGCGCTTCCGAAAGACCTTTTTCGGGAGTGCCCCTTTCCTGTGCAGCAGCGCACAATAAAACACCATGGCGTAAGCGCTGCGCGGAATATGGGGCTGCGGCTTGCAACGGCTCCATGGGTGGCGTTCTGTGATTTTGACGACATGTTTTCCAGTGTTTTGAGCGTAAAGGTGGCGCTGGAAGCGCTGAGGAAGGCCGAAAAAGACGGAAAAGTGTATCTCTGGGACAGGTTCATGGAAGAAGGCAGCGGGCCGGATGGGGACTATATTTTATATAAGCACGGCTGGGACATGACCTTCATTCATGGCCGATTTATTCAGCGGCAATTCCTGCTTGACAACGGCATTAAATTCAATCCCGCTTTGACTTTTGGAGAGGATGCGGAGTTTAACGCGCTTTGCCAGATCATAGCCGGGGAAGCACGGGTGGGCGAAATAAAAGAGCCGATTTATCTATGGTGTACGAACGAAGAAAGCGTGACGCGCCGGGAAAAGGATAAATCCGTCTTTTACAGTAAAATGCTGGAGCATCGGTTTTCAACGGCTGAGGAATTGCAGCGCCGGGGTATTGAAAATGAATACCTGGGGGCCGTGGTTCGCACGGTGATAGATTGCTATTATGAATTTACAGCCGAAATAGCGACGGAAAACATCAAGAAATGTGAAGGACAGTTTGCAGCATGGTGGCAACAGCACCGGGCTTCCTTCATGGCAGCACCCGCTGAATTGATGGGCGGCATTATGTGCAGCGTTCGGGACAATGCGGTAAAAAGCGGTGCTTGCATCGTGGAGCGCGTAACCCTGGGTGACTGGCTGCAATCCATAGAAGACAAGTATAAGACGCAATAAGGAGCGAAAAGGAAAATGATTTTAGCCCATAGAGCAGCGCTGAACGGCGTGGAACTTGACAGCCTGGATAATCGCATATTGATTCAGGGCATAGATGAAGCGGCAGGGAAGGAACAAATCAGCGCTGTAAGCCTTTTTGGGGGCACTGGGCAGCGAATCACGAACCAGCACCGGGATTCATTGGATGTGACGGTGCGCTTCTCCATGCGCATAAAAAAGAACGATATGGAAGCGCGGGAAGAACTGTTTGAAAGGGTTTCCGCGTGGGCCGCTGGCGGCGGCTGGCTGACTGTCAACTATAAACCGGAAAGGCGGCTGCGGGTGATATGCGCCAATTTTGCACCCGCCGGGGATATGTGGAACTGGGCAAACATCTATTCTATTGTTTTCCGGGCCTATTCCATCCCATACTGGCAGCAAGCTGTTCCAAATAAGCTGATGGCAAGCGGAAGCACATTCAACCGACAATTCGGTGTAGCGGGCAGCGCTCAGACGGTGCTTGACGTTGAGTTCAAAAACAACGGCGGCACATGCACCACATTCAAAGTGGTGGCCGGGGCAAGCATGATTGAATTAACCGGGCTGAACCTGGTGAAAGGCCAAACGCTGGCGATCAAACACACGGATGACGGGCTGCTGCAAATCACAGCGGGAGGAAGTAGCGTGCTGGACAAGCGCACGGTAGCTTCCAGTGATGATTTGTATGTATCTCCCGGCACTGTGACGGTGTATATATACGCGCCGCAAGCTGGAACGGTAACGATCAGCTGCGCGGGGAGGTATGCTTAATGATAAAACTGACAGGCCACACACTGACACCAGGGGAGCGAATCACGCCGGAAAGCAACGCCTTAACCCTGACGGAACGGGGCAGCATTGCAAGAATCACCCTGGGGCCGGAACAGCCGGAACTAAACGTGGATGACTGGGTGCTGGAGAACGAGGAACCCGGCGCGGGCATAGTGTGGCGCGTGAAAACCGTGGAAACCACCTTCAACACGCGCACCCGCGTTATCACCCTGGAACATGCTATCAACACCCTGCGGGATGTTTCCATGTTCGGCGAAGTGACGGCGGACATGATAAGCGGCGGCGTGGATTGCACGGCACGGCAAGCTGCGGATTATGTGCTGGGGCATCAAAATATCTGGACGCTGGAAACATTCGATTACAGCATGAGCGCACCATTCCGCTTCAACGGGGAGGATTTGTTTTCCGCGCTGCAAACGATCACAAGCGCACTGGATGACCCCTGGTGGGATTATGATATGTCCGCGCTTCCTTTCAAGCTGCATATCCGGCGGAAAACAACGGGGGCAGATTGTGAAATGCGCATGGGGCGGAACCTTTCCACATTAAGAAAAATGGTGGACAGGACGCAGATGTACACCAGGATTTATCCAATCGGGGAAAATGATATTCACATTGCGGAAGAATACCTGAGCAAAAATGAAGAAATCTACGGGCGAAAAGACAAGGTACTGACGGACACCAGCAAGAGTGACCCGGAAATGTTGCGCTTGTGGGCGCTGGATAAGCTGAACAGGCATTGTGAACCGACGGTGACAATCACCATCGGCGGGCTTGAACTGAGCAGATCAACCGGGGAAAGCCTTGACCATTTGGTGTTGGGGAGAAATTGCCGGGTGCCGCTTCCTGAGTTCGGGACAGCGATCACGGAACGGATAACGAAGCTGAACTGGAGGGACGCTGTAAAAGAAAAGGAAAACGTGACGGTGACGCTGTGCAACACCCTTCAAGATATAGCCAGTATCATCAATAAAGAAATCAGCGAGGGGGCCGGATACAGCGGCAGCGCAAGCCGGGCAGCGGCGAAAAAGCAGAAAGAAGACCATGCCTGGTTCATCGACACGGAAAGCCATGTGGGGATGGTGGCAGAAGCGATCATCGGCGGCGGGCCGGATGGGGTGAACTGGAGCCGGGTGGCTGAAATCATCGTTGACGGCGAAGGAATCCATGACCAGGTGGTGCTTGCAATGGGCAGCTTGATTGTGGCTTTTGGGCGGCAGGATATGACGGAATACAGCCTGACAACCGTTTTCCAAAAGACCGGAATCGGGAGCCTGGACGCGGGCCAAACGCTTTACGGTATGCAGGTTATGAGCGCGGAAAGCCTGTATACCGTTTTTCAGAAAACAGGTATCGGAAGCCTGGGGCAGAATGAAACCCTGTACGGTATGCAGCGCATGAACGCGGAAAGCCTGGTAACGGTATTTCAGAAAACAGGTATCGGAAGCCTGGGGAACAATGAAACCCTGTACGGTATGCAGCGCATGAGCGCGGAAAGCCTTTTAACCGTTTTCAAGAAGACGGGAATTGACAGCCTGGGGAACAATGAAACCCTATACGGCAGGCAAATCATGACGGTGGAAAGCCTTTCAACCGTTTACAGGAAGACGGGAATTGACAATCTGGGGAACAATGAAACCCTGTACAGCCGACAGACCCAGACGGCGGAAAGCCTGACAACGGTTTACCAGAAGACCGGAATCAACAGCCTGGGGCAGAATGAAACCCTATACAGCAAGGTGACGCAGACGGCGGAAAGCCTGACAAGCAAGGTCGGAAAGGGTGAAATTGCAAGCACGATCAATCAGACGGCCCAAAGCGTGCTGATTAAAGCAAGCAAAATCAACCTGGAAGGCTATGTCACGGCAACGGAACTTGATGCGGAAAAAGCCAGATTTGACAACCTGGTAAGCGGAAAAACGGCTGCAAGCACCTTGTACGCAACAAACTTCTATTCCACTAATTTTTATGTCAATAACAGAATGGGAACATGGCAGCTTCCGAGCATGGGCGACGCTTCGGTGGATGGAAGCGTGCTGTCTGCAAGCCAGTTAAAACTTGACCATTGCCATAATGTAACAATCACTGAAAACAATGGAACCGTTACTGTAGAGGTGGGGAAAGCCAGAACAACGGCGGGCAGCGATTTTTTTAATATTGCCGATACCACTTTCTATCAGAATGGGGTATCGGCAGCATGGACGGCAGCGGCAAACGAAGTTGACATGCTGGGAAGAAAAAACGGCACTGGAAACTATGTATCCCTCAAAAACCAGACAGGAACCATCACCCTTGATTATGGGGAAACATACCAGGTCAAAACCGTATGGAAATCAGGCGCGAACAATCCGCAATCCTCCATTGTTCGGACAATCGCCGCGCCTTCCTCTGTTCCCATTTCAATCAGCGGAGCATGGAACGCGACGGGGCTTCAATATGTCGGGTATGAAAACACCTATCACATATATAACAACGGAAGCGAAGTTGGGTCAAAAACCATATACCTGAGCAGTTATGGAAATGATACCATCGTTGCGCGGGAAGACAGCTATTCCGGCGCTGTGATTGCAAAAATTGATAGTAAATACAGCGCTGGGTACAGCGCCGGGGAATCAGCAGGATACAATAACGGATACAGCGCCGGATACACAGACGGGCAGCAGCCGGGGAACAATTATTTTTCATTTGCATGGAATGGAACGGGCATTTCAACAAGGTTTCGTATCCACATGAACGATGAAAACACCGGGCTGGTGGGTCATCTTGCCTATGATGGCGATTATATCACCATGGTGGGGAACGACGGGAACACCTATGCGCGGCTTCTGCGTTCACCTTGATAAAAGGGAAAAAAGAAAAGGGAGGAAAGAAAACATGAAACAGGGGAAAATCATCAAGGCTTGCAAAGCGCTGAACAATCTGGCGGTGCAGCCGTTGCCGATCAAGGACGCTTACGCCTTGCACAAGCTGCGGGCCGCGCTGCGGCCTACCTGGGATTTCCAACTGGAGGAAGAAGAAAAGGAAATCAACCGCTTACAGCCACAACACCAGCAGGACGGCGACCTGCTTTTCAAAACGCCGGAGGACGCGGGCACCTTCCGGGAAAAGCTGAAAGAACTGGAGGGAAACGAAGTAAGCGTGGAATACAAACCTGTCACGCTGCGGATGGCGGAGGGAATGGCCCTGAGCGCGGATGATATTGAAGCGCTGGAGGGCTTTGTAACGTTCACGGAGGGCTGACCATGTACGAAATAGAAATGGCACTGGGGAACCGTCATGCTGTGGATATGTGCGGAGCAGCAGACGGTTTTCTTCATATCCACATAACGGATGGGGAATCCTTCGCCGACGTGGTGACGGAGTTTTCCAACCAGGAAGAAACGCAGGAAATCACCTATCTTTACGGTGAAATGCTGACGGTTCACCGGGGATATACTCAGCTTGTATGCGCAGAATGGAACGGCGGCACACGGTACAGAGTGATTCTGCAAAAGAAAACGGAATAAGGGGGCGCTGAAATTGTTTCAAGTGGAAGATTTCACAATCACGATGACACGCGGAGACACCGGGTCAGTGAAGATCAAGGCGACGGGCTACACCTTCGCGGAGGAAGACAGGGTGCTGTTCACGGTGAAAAGCCCAGAGGGAAGCATTGTGAAGCAGCAAGCATATCAACCGGACGAAAACGGCCAGATTGTGGTTTACTTCACGAATGAAGAAACCGACTATCTAACGCCGGGGGCCTATTCCTGGGATGTGCGCTATATCATTCATCCTTACTATGATGACGAAGGAAAGATTGTCAGCGGCATCCATGTTCACACACCTTTTATGCCCAAAACGCTGACGCTGCTTCCTGCGGTGGGCGACATCTAAAACATGGAGGGAAAAACCAATGGCAGACAATGAAATCAATGTTCCTGTAAACATCCCGGATGAAGAACCGGAACTGGAAGTCACGATGGAAGCGGGTGAAGTGGTTCAGGTGCCGCTTGACGAAAGCCTGACGGTTCACGGCATGGGCGCGGACGCTAAAGCCGTGGGTGAACGTATGCGGGCGGCGGAAAGCAATATTGAAGGGCTGCTGGCTTCCGATGCGGAAAAGGTGCAGCGGCCCGCAACCAACCCGAACGGCACGGACGGGCAACTGCTGCGGACACACGGGGACGGGAACACGGAATGGGTGGATGAAGGACTGCCCACGGATGAACAGACCGGGGCGGCGGTTTCCGCCTGGCTGAATGAGCACCCGGAAGCAACCACAACGGTTCAGGATGGTTCTATCACGTTCGTAAAACTTCATTCTGAACTTCAAAACATCATCGGCGGCTTGCAAAACCTGAGCGACGCACAGCAAGCAAGTATTGCTTTGATGCTGGCCGCTATGGAAGGCATGGTCAACGGCGGCTTTGTGGAAAACAATGCCCTGTATCTGACCCATGACGGCGTGGTGGTGGCCGGGCCGTTTGAAGGCATCGGCGGCGGCGGAAGCGGCGGAGGTGACAGCAACACGGCCAAAATGAGCATGACAAACGGCATGGAATGGTTATCTACCACCATTCGGAAGGACGCGGCCCTGCCTGTAACCGTGAACTGGAGCAGCACGCTTGACGATATTCCGACGGGCAACGGCTCCCTGAAGGTGCAGGTAAACGGCACGATTAAAACCATCCTGAACGTTACCCAAGACGCGGTGACCGTGGACATTGGGCCGTATATGAGCGCCGGAAATAACACGGTGCGCCTGACGATTTCCGATGCTTACGGAAACACCCGCTCCATTGTGTACACGGTGAACAGCGTACAGATTGCCATTTCTTCTTCTTTTGACGCTGCGGCGGCTTATAATGACGTTATTTCCTTCCCCTATACTCCGGTTGGGGCCGTGGAAAAAACCGTTCATTTCAAGCTGGATGGGGCGGAAATCGGCACGGTGACCACCACCATTTCCAACCGTCAATTAAGCTATGCAATCCCCGCGCAAGATCACGGCGGGCACAGCCTGGAAGTATGGTTTACTGCCCAGATCAACGGGGAAACCGTGGAAAGCAACCGCCTGTATTATGAATTTGTTGCGCTGGAGGATGGCAACGACACGCCCATTATCATTTCCGGCTTTGCGGCGGATGAAGTGACCCAGTATGATACCGTGAACATTCCTTTCCAGGTATACGACCCGGCGGGCATGGAAGCGGAAGTGGAAATCTACGAAGGCGACACGCTGAAAACCACTGTAACGGTGGGCCGCGCTGGAACAAGCTACACTTACCGGGCGGACAAGGCGGGGAGCGCTTCCGTAAAGTTCAAAACCGGGGAAACCGTGAAGACGGTATCCTTCAACGTGACCGCGCTGAATATCGACGTACACGCGGAAACGGAAGGGCTGCTGCTGCATCTGAACGCCCAGGGCCGGAGCAATGCGGAAGCGAACCCGGCGACCTGGGAAGACGGGGAAACGGCGGCGGTGTTCAGCGGCTTCAACTGGACAAGCGACGGGTGGCAGCGTGACGAAAACGGCGCGGACGTGCTGCGGGTTTCCGGGGACGCGCGGGTGGTTATCCCGTTTGAAATCTTCGCTCAGGATTTCCGCACGGAAGGCCGCACGATTGAAATTGAGTTCGCAACCAGGAACACCCGCGATTATGACGCGCAGGTGCTTTCCTGCTTCTCCGGCGGACGCGGCTTTGCCCTGACCGCTCAAACGGCAATGCTGGCAAGCGAACAAAGCGCGGTAGCTATGCAATACAAAGAAGATGAACATGTCAGAATCAGCTTTGTGGTGCAGAAGCGGAGCGAACAGCGCTTGATTCTCTGTTATATTAACGGCATTGCATCCGGGGCGACCCCTTACCCTGAAAACGATGACTTTTCCCAGGTGGAACCCGTTGGAATCACCCTGGGCGGCAGCGCGTCCACATTGGACGTGTATTCCATCCGGGTCTATGACCATGACCTGACCCGCTTCCAGATGAAGGATAACTGGATTGCGGACACCCAGAACGGCGCGGAAATGCTGGCGCGGTATCGCCGGAATAATGTCTATGATGAATACGGAAATATCGTGATTTCCAAACTGCCGGATGATTTGCCGTATCTGATTTTGGAAGGCGTTCTGCCGACCTTCAAGGGAAACAAGCTGATTATCTCCGGCTCTTACGTTGACCCTGTGCATCCTGAAAAGAGTTTCACTTTTGAAAACGCCCAGATTGACGTACAGGGCACCAGTTCCCAGTATTACGCAAGGAAGAATTACAAAATCAAGTTTAGTGACGGTTTTGTTATCGACGGCAAAAGCACAAGCAAATACGCCATGAATGATGACGCTGTGCCTACCAAAACATTCACCATGAAGGCGGACGTTGCTTCCAGCGAAGGCGCTAATAACGTGGAACTGGCCCGCCTGTATAACGACGCTTGCCCATACAAAACGCCATATCAGCGGGAAGACAAGAAAATCAGGCAGGGAATTGACGGCTTCCCGATTGTGATTTTTCACAATGACGGGGAAAACACCACCTTCCTGGGAAAGTATAACTTCAACAATGACAAGGGCACAGAAGAAGTTTTCGGCTTCCAGGCAGGGGATGAAAGCTGGGAAATTCGGAACAATACCAGCTTGCGCGTTCTGTGGAAATCCGATGATTACACGTCTATGGGCGTGGATGACAAGGGCAA